>Ga0307933_1000065_pt1 | contig 97264 bp, 82 predicted proteins | sample OrgLakmetageno88_FD_201811 | JGI IMG/M metagenome (GOLD analysis project Ga0307933, IMG submission 201811) | Saline water microbial communities from Organic Lake, Antarctica - #88 | ecosystem: Environmental > Aquatic > Non-marine Saline and Alkaline > Saline | place: Antarctica: Organic Lake...
CTACCACACAACCTTCGGTACAACTCTCACCGTCGGTCGCATCTCGCTGATGCAAAGGTAAGGGCTTTGCTCATTCATTCAATAACCGGTCTGTAGAAAGTCCGAATAATAGGGGGGCAAACCATACAACCTTTCGGTCTGATTTCGGTGCAATGGACCCACAGCCGCGCGGTATCCGGCAAAAGCTGAAAATATTATTTGCATTTCTGCAAATAATATTGCAATATTGCAATGTTGTAAAATACCAACTTACCATGGGGCTGACAAAAACCGAAGGATACACGCAGGCGCAAATCGAGCTGGCCACCATTGCTAAAGTGCTGGGCCACCCGGCGCGCATCGCCATTGTGCAGCACTTGCTGGAAATCAACGCCTGCATCGGCAACGACCTTATGGAGGTGCTCCCCTTGTCCCAGCCTACGATCTCCCGGCATCTTGCAGAGCTGAAGAAGGTTGGAATAATCCAAGGCACGATTGAGGGCTCCAGTATGAACTACTGCATCAACGCCCACCGCTGGCGTGAAATCCGGCAGATGCTGGGCGGGCTACTCGGCATGGACCCGGGCGAGCAGTGCTGTTAGGGCGATGCTTGGAAGGTTTCCCAGATTCCAAGGAATAACATAATCTATACATTGCAATATTGCTATAAAGTTATTTTAAGTTTACTCATAAAATCCAGATCACTATGACTGTTTCTGAACTCAAGACCCACTTACAATCTGTTAATCAACTGGTATTCCGGCAGCCCAACGGACAAGTTGTTCCCCTTCATTTTCACATCACCGAAATGGGGCTAACCACCAAACACTTTGTAGACTGCGGGGGCACCAACCGCACCGAAGCACACGCCAGCCTGCAAGTCTGGGTAGCTGAAGATTACGAGCACCGGCTGAGCCCGGAAAAACTGATCGGCATAATCGATATGGCCACTCCCCTGCTCAATGGGCAAAACCCGGAGGTAGAAATCGAGTACCAAACGGACACCATCGGCCGGTACGGGCTGGACTTTCAGCAGGGCAAGTTTGTACTGCAACCGAAGCAGACGGATTGCCTGGCAAAGGACAACTGCGGCATCCCAATGACTGCTCTACCGCTTTCGGTAAGCAATAATTGTGCACCGGCCAGTGGATGCTGCTGATCAAGAACCCTTTGCTTTTATGACTTTATTCTCTAAGCTCGATGCTCTTGCAGTTGCGCTTTTGCGGGAGGAAGCGAAAATACCCGCAGCCCGGAAAGCTCAGCTCGGAAAGTTGGCGGATTACATCGCACAACAATCAGGCAGGGCACGCCTGAACTTCATTTGCAGCCACAATTCACGACGCAGCCACATCAGCCAGATTTGGGCGGCAGTGGGGTCGGCATATTTTGATCTTTCGGGTTTGGAAACCTACTCGGGCGGCACAGAGGCCACAGCTTTCAATCCGAGGGCAGTGGCTGCCTTGCAACGGGTAGGATTCCAAATTGATAACCCGGCCGGGGAGAACCCACGCTATCAGGTTCGTTTCACAGCATTACAACCACCACTTACCTGTTATTCCAAAACCTTCGATGATCCTCCCAACCCCAAATCTGATTTTGCGGCCATCATGACCTGCTCCGATGCGGATGAAAACTGCCCGCTCATTCCGGGTGCGGAATTTCGCCTGCCGCTGACTTACGAAGACCCGAAAGCAGCGGATGGCACTCCTGAAGAGGCAGCCCGCTACGACGAGCACGTCCGGCAAATTGGCCGGGAAATCCTTTACGCTATGTACTTGGCTGCACAAAAATTGAAACAAGCATGACCCAACAAAGCACCACCAAGCCCCGCAAGCAGTTGTCCTTCCTCGACCGCTACCTCACACTCTGGATTTTCATGGCGATGGCGGTGGGCGTAGGGCTGGGGTACTTCCTGCCGGGCACTGCCGATTTTGTTAACTCCTTTTCGCGGGGCAGTACTAATATCCCCATTGCCGTTGGCCTCATCCTCATGATGTATCCGCCCCTGGCGAAGGTCAATTACCGTATGCTGCCGCAGGTCTTCCGCAATGTGAAGATTCTGGGCTTGTCGTTGTTCCTCAACTGGATCGTCGGGCCTATTCTCATGTTTGTGCTGGCTATTGTCTTCCTGCGCGACTACCCCGAGTACATGACCGGGCTGATTCTCATCGGACTGGCGCGCTGTATAGCGATGGTGATTGTATGGAATGACCTGGCAGAAGGTAGTCGTGAGTATGGCGCCGGGCTGGTAGCGCTGAACAGCATCTTTCAGGTTTTTTTCTATAGCTTTTACGCCTGGTTGTTCATTACGGTGTTGCCACCGGTTTTTGGTTTTGAGGGCGCGATTGTGGATATTTCTATAGCGACAGTAGCCGAAAGTGTGGCCATTTACCTGGGCATCCCTTTCCTGGCCGGCCTGCTGAGCCGGGTGCTATTGGTTCGGGCTAAAGGAGAGGAATGGTATCAGCAAAAATTCGTACCGGTTATTTCGCCTATTACGCTCATCGCGCTGCTTTTTACTATTGTTGTCATGTTCAGCCTCAAGGGAGAACTGATTGTACAAATACCGATGGATGTGGTACGCATTGCGATCCCGCTGCTCGTTTACTTCGGGCTAATCTTCCTGATCAGTTTCTTTGTCAGTAAAGCACTGGGGGCAGATTACCCACGCAACGCGGCAATTTCCTTCACGGCAGCGGGGAATAACTTTGAGCTGGCCATTGCCGTGGCGATCGCTGTTTTTGGACTGAACTCCGGGCAGGCCTTTGCCGGGGTAATCGGTCCGCTGGTGGAAGTGCCAGCACTGATTGCGCTGGTAAATGTGGCATTTTGGCTGCGACGGAGGTATTATCGGGCTTAAGTGACGTGCTGTGGGTCACTGTGCTGCCAACTTTAGCTTTTATAAAAAAGGAACCGTTGCAGAGAACCAAATCTCGGTTCACCATCTTAAATGCGTAGGTAACAGATTCCTCTTCCACCACCCAAAAATCAACCGCTATGCATTTCCCGTTATTGCAAGACCTACTCATTTTCATGGGGTTCTCTGCGGTGGTCGTATATGTGCTCCAACGGATGCGCTTGCCCTCCATCCTGGGATTTTTAGTCACCGGGGTTATTATTGGCCCCTACGGTTTAGGGCTGGTGAGTGAATCCGAACAGATTGAGCTCATATCAGAGATCGGAGTTATCCTGCTGTTGTTCGTGATTGGTATGGAGTTATCCATCAAGCATTTAGTTTCCATTAAAAACACAGTTTTTGTTGGCGGGTCCCTGCAGGTAGGGCTGACTGTGGTGATAGCGGGGCTGGTGTACTACCTGTTGGGCAACTCCTGGGAAGAGTCTCTTTTTGTCGGCTTCCTGTTTTCCCTGTCGAGTACGGCCATCGTCCTTAAAGTACTCCAAGATCGGAATGAAATTTCAGCACCTCAGGGGCGAAATGCCCTGGCCATTCTCATTTTCCAGGATATCATCGTGGTGCCTATGATGCTTTTTACTCCGATTATTGCCGGGCAGGCGGGTGATGTCACAGAGAGTGTCCTGATGCTCCTGCTCAAGACCGCCGTGGTGATCCTGATTACTATTTTGAGCGCCCGCTACCTGGTGCCCCGGCTGATGCACAGTATAGCGAAAACAAACAGTCAGGAGCTATTCCTGATTACCACGATCACCATTTGTTTTGCCGTGGCCTTTCTGACAGCCGAAGCCGGACTGTCACTGGCGCTAGGCGCTTTCCTGGCCGGGCTGGTCATTTCGGAGTCCGAGTACAGCCATCAGGCTACAAGCGTCATCCTGCCCTTTCGGGAATTATTTACAAGTTTCTTCTTTATTTCGGTAGGCATGCTGCTTGACCTACAGTTCTTCTGGGCCAATATCGGTGCGGTACTGCTTATTGTGCTGGTCGTGTTTTTTGTAAAATCCATCATCGCTTCCCTGGCAACTGCCGTTTTGAAATACCCGCCGCGTACCTTCCTGCTTACCGGCCTGGCACTATTTCAGGTTGGCGAATTTGCCTTTATCCTTTCAAAAGTAGGTATTGAATATGATTTGCTCAGCCCTGCCACCAATCAGTATTTCCTGGCCGTCTCCATTGTGTCTATGCTATTGACGCCCTTCGTCATCATTTTCTCGGAGCGCATCGCCTTTGGCGTGATGAAGTTTCGCCCAATACGGGCATGGGATAAAAAGATGTTGGCATCTAAGGAGCAGGATCATTCCGTAGCTACTGACCAACTCAGCAACCACCTGGTCATTATCGGCTATGGGATCAATGGCAGCAACCTGGCCAGGGCAGCAGAGTTCAGCAATATTCCTTACGTAGCTGTGGAAATGAACGAGGAAACGGTCAAAGCAGAACAGGAAAAAGGCGTGCCCATACTCTTCGGAGACGCCAGGCAAGACCATATTATGGAGACCGTCAATATCTCTAAAGCCCGGGTGGTGGTTATCGCCATCTCAGACCCTGAGGGAACGAAAGTAGTAGCCAAAAACATCCGGATGGTCAGTCAGTCGGTCCATCTTATTGTCAGGACCCGGTTTGTCAAGGAAATCCCCGAGCTCATCGCTCTTGGCGCAGATGACGTCATACCAGAGGAATTTGAGACCTCTATCGAGATCTTCTCCCGGGCACTCCATTACTTCCTCATCCCGGAAGATGATATCGGACACTTTGCGGAAATCACCCGCTCCGACAACTACGGCCTATTCCAAAACAAAAAGAGCATCCCCCGGACCTTCCGCCCCAGCAAATACCCGGAGTTCGATATTTCCTGTCTGAAAGTCAGAACGGACAACCGCCGCATTGTGGGTAAAACGTTGAGCGAACTCGATGTAAGGAATCAATACGGCATCAATATCCTGGGATTGTCCCGAAAAGACGAGCTCATCACTAATACCGGACCAAATGAAGTCCTACTGCAGCGCGATATTTTGTACGTTACCGGCACGCAGGCGAGTATTGATCAATTCAGAAAGCACATCGAATAGCAAAAAAAGCAGGGGGTAACTTGCAATCTCGAATCGTTTATCGTAGATTTACGATGAGTAAATACAAAAGCATGAAAGTACTTGCAGAGCAGCCCATTTCCGAGAACGCCAATCAAGAGCTGGCAAGATTTGCGAAAGCTATGGCGCATCCTACCCGGCTGCAAATTCTGCACCTGCTGGATACACAGGCGTGCTGCTTTACCGGCGATTTGGTAGAAGTCATCCCGGCTGCACAGTCCACCATTTCTCAGCACCTCCGGGAGCTTAAGAATGCAGGCCTGATACAGGGAGAGATCAATCCTCCTCGGGTAAAGTACTGCATCAATCAGGGGAACTGGCGTAAGGCGAAGCTCTTGTTTGCTGCTTTCTTTGAGGAATAAGTTATTTTTTTGGGCAACTAATCGTTTATCGACGATAAACTATAAATAACAAAAACATGAAAATTATCAAAATTCTGGGCACCGGCTGCCCCAAGTGCAAACAAACCGAAGCTGCTGTACGCAAAGCGGTAGATGACCTGGGCACTACAGCTGACATCCAAAAGGTAGAAGACATACAGGACATTATGAAGTACAACATCCTGAGCACCCCGGCCGTAGTGATCGATGAAGAAGTACGCATCAAAGGCCGGGTGCCTACTGCTACCGAATTGGAAGCACTCTTAAAAGCCTAAACTATGTTCACTTGGATAGAATGGCTGGCAGACCAACTGATTTTTGGCTTACTAGGCCTAGCCCCCGATACCCGTCTGGGAGAGGCCTTGCACTTTTTCGTGTACGATACAGTCAAAATCCTGCTGCTGCTATTTCTCATCACTTTTGTCATGGGCATTGTGAACGCCTACTTTCCGGTGGAGCGGCTGCGCAGTTTTCTGCAACGTAACCGGCTGTTTGGGCTGGAGTACCTGCTGGCTTCCATCTTTGGTGCCATCACTCCTTTTTGCTCCTGCTCCTCGGTACCCTTGTTCATTGGGTTTGTGCGGGGCGGCATACCGATTGGCGTCACCTTTTCCTTTCTCATCACCTCACCCCTGGTCAACGAAGTAGCTTTAGCGCTGTTTCTGGGCATGTTTGGGCTGGAGACCACATTAATTTACGCCGGCTCCGGCATTTTGCTGGGCGCAGTAGGCGGCTGGGTGCTCGGCAGGCTGGGTGTAGAGCGCTACCTCAGCGAGTGGGTACAGCAAATGACCGAACAACCGGCGCTGACAGATGATTTCGAAGAAGGCGGACAGCCCTTCCGGCAGCGCCTGCCTGCCATTACGCAGGAAGCCTGGAACATCGTGCGCGGTGTTCTGCTCTACGTCATCATCGGTATAGGGATCGGAGCCGCCATGCACGGCTATGTGCCGGAAGGCTTCTTCGAGCAGTATCTCGGTGGCGGACAATGGTGGACGGTCCCACTCGCCGTTATCCTTGCAGTACCGATGTATGCCAATGCTGCCGGTATTGTGCCGGTCATTCAGGTCTTTGTAGCCAAGGGTATCCCCCTGGGCACCGCGATTGCCTTCATGATGGGCACGATCGGGCTATCCCTGCCGGAAGCCACCCTGCTTAAAAAAGTAATGACCATGAAGCTGATCCTGATTTTCTTCGGGGTCGTGACCACCTTCATCATCTTATCCGGTCTCTTATTCAACCTCATTCTATAAATAAACAAAAGTCAAATCCGACATGAAGTATCTATCAAATCTATTTGCTATCGCACTGCTTTTCGGTTTCTCCGCCTGCAACAGCAACGCACAAACCAACGCGGAGGCTAATACCACCCAGGCTGCCGTCGTGGAAGTTATTGATTTCCATAACACCCACCGCTGCATGACTTGTCAGACCATTGAAGACAAAGCCAAAGCGGCTCTACAGGAGAAATTCCCGGAAGCTATGGCACAGGGCCAGCTGGTATTCAAAACGGTCAATGTAGACCTGGAAGAAAACTACAATGTAGCAGCGGAGTTTGAAGCCGCCGGCACTGCCCTATTCGTCAACACCCGCAAAAACGGGCAAAGCGAAAAAACAGACCTAACCAATTTCGCATTCATGAATGCCACGAGTGACAACGGTAAATTTGAAGCAGGGCTGATCGAAGAAGTAGAGAAAGCGCTGCAGCAACTGTAAACTTTCCAAAAAACCACCATTATGGAATGGCTCAATGAGCTGGCACAGCATAGCGAGGCGCCCTTTTGGGCGGCCTTCGCGCTGGGGCTGCTGACCGCAGTAAGCCCCTGCCCGCTGGCCACTAATATCACGGCTACGGCTTATATCTCCAGAAACCTGGAAAGCAAACGGGCCGTGCTCTGGAGCGGCGTGCTGTACACCCTGGGGCGTGGTATCAGCTACACGGTTATTGGACTGGCCCTTTTTTGGGGCGCCAGCAAATTTCACCTGGCCCGCTTCTTCCAGTCCAACGGAGAAATGTACCTCGCGCCTATCCTGATTATTGTAGGCTTGGTCATGCTGGGGGTCATCAAACTGGACTTCCTCGGCAAAAGCAATTTAACCGAAAGGTTTACCGAGCGCTTCAAAGACAAAGGCGCACTGGGCGCTTTGGTACTGGGCATTCTGTTTGCCCTGGCCTTCTGCCCCTACAGTGGCGCTCTGTACTTCGGCATGCTTGTGCCCATGAGCATCAGTCAGGCTTCCGGCCTTTATCTGCCCATTGTATTTGCAATAGGTACCGGGCTGCCGGTGCTGCTGTTTGCTTACCTACTGGCGTACAGCGCCTCCGCTATCGGCAAGACGTTCAACGTGATCCGTAAGGTGGAGCTCGGCATGCGCTATGTGGCGGGCGTGGTTTTCGTCGGAATAGGCGTCTATTATTTAGCTATTTTCACAAATCTAATCTAATGTATTCCCCCACAAAGGGCTATATATCCATCCCCACTTCCTGTCAGCTGACCGCAGTACGACCGGCCCCATAGATGGGCTGCAGCACCATGGCTGCTGCACCGTGTACCTGCCTGCAACGGGCAACGCTGAGCATACTCGACACAGACTTTTCCAAAGGAATATTGCGGCATCATCAATCGGTAGACCTCGAAAACCTCACCCGTTTTCATGGGCACCGCTGCGATGGGCTGGCAGTCGGTTTTATCGGCTTAAAAACAGTCCTCTACAAGCTCTTCCCTGATTCCGTCATTGACCCTACCAACCTGCGGACAGTCAGTCAGCCGGCTCCCTGCCTTGTGGATGCGACCACTTATATGACTGGCGCACGTTACCCATTCAATACCTTTTATACCATCCGGGATATGCCTTATCTTTTCATCGTTCACCGTGCAGACAACGGCCGGGCCTAGGGCATTCAGCTGAAAGCTGGCGTAAAGCCCACGGAAATCATACGATTATCCGCGCTTGCCGAGCAACGAGAGCTGTCAGAAGAGGGGTTGTAAAAGCTAAAGCGACTGGAAGAGACACCTTTACTGACTTTGTCTTGCGCACGCCCCCGAAACAGCTCTTTGAAATTGTTCCACTTCAAGATTTTGAATGGGAACCGGTACTACGCAATGGTTTTATCAAAACGGATGCGCTGAATAAATAGCAACCGAGCTAAGTACACTGTACCGCAGATACCTCCACCGCTTCCATGAAATCGGTGCCAATTTGGTCCCCCGGCAGAAAGATATGGATATCCGTATACCCCTTCGGACCAGGGCTGCGGTAGCGCTCTATTTGCTGATCCTGCAAGTTGACGATCCACACCTCCGGTATGTTGTGGCTCGCATAAAGTGGGAGTTTGATGTCCCGGCCGTTTTCCAGGCTGGTATTAGCGACCTCTATTAGTAAGACTATATCCTTTGATGTGGGGTGAGAACGCGCGTACAGATCAGAACGGTACTTCATAATGCTGACGTCCGGCTCAGGTTCCGAATAATCATCGATGTGGACAGGATTTTGTGCTGTAAAGATATAATCATCCTTCTCGAGATATATCGATAAATGCCGGATCAACTGATTGACAGCACCAGCATGATTGCTTTTAATAGGGCTCATGTCAACAATTTTACCGTAGAGCAACTCCACGCGCTGCTCCTTAAATATCCCGGCTTCTCCCATGCGGTGGTAGTCCTCTACAGAGAAGCGGTGCGTATCGGTTATTTCGGTATATTGAGTAGTCATAGACTTCCATTTATGGCAAAATACGGAAATTCAGCCTGTGATGCAACGGCATTTATAACTGCCGCAAATTATCAACCATCCGACGGGCGTTCTTCGCATTGCGGTAGCCTTTCATTACGGCTTGCCGCAACAAGGCATCCGCCTCATCAAAGAAACCCAGCGAGGCTTTCGCAATAGCCATATTGGCGTAGGCAGTAGCCTGGCCGGGATTGAGGGCAATCGCTTTCTCCAGGTACGCTACCGCTTTCTCAAACTGCATGGTGTGCGTCAGGTGGAGCGCGCCCAGACTGGTGTATGTCTCGGCATAATCCGGGTCGAGGCTTATGGCTTTTTCATAGCAGGAGGCCGCTTTGTCATACTGCCCCGTCAACCGGTAGCAAATGCCCAGGTTAGTCCAATAGGACGCTGCATCAGGGCGGAGCTCCAGCGCCTGCTGATGGGCATCAATGGCTTCCTGATAGTACCCCAGCTGGTTGTAGGTATTGCCCAAAACAGCATAAGCCTCTGCCTGGTCAGCCTTTTGAATATCTGGATGTGCTATAGCTTTTTGGAGGGTGGCTAATGCTTGCTGATAGTCCCCTTCCTGATGTTGCCGTCTGCCTTCTGCAATCAACCATTCCGGCCCCTCTGAGGAGAGCATGGGCACCGGCGCGGGTGCATCTGTCGCTTTCTTAAGCTGAGTGACGGTTTGTATGAGAATCTGCCGCAGCTGGTTCTTCTCAATACCGTAACGCTCAGCCGTGATGATGCCTAACTTCCACTCCCGCTCCACTGCGTTCAGGCGGGCGGTGGACTGCAACAGCTCTTCCTCCATCACCTGGCCCTTTAGTTCAGGTAGGTGCGCCCGGAGCCACGCGATCACTTCCTTAAGCTGATCATTGACCAGCATATCTTTGAGTTTGTCTGGCAGGTTTTGTTGGCTCATGGTGTTGTGGTGTAAGCATTTATACCGCAGCAATTTAGGCATAAATGAGCATTTGATGACTTATAGGGGTCAAATTGTGTGTATAACACAGTACACGGGCAGTAAAGGAAATTCTCAAAGGCTGCTAGAACGCGAACTGCTGGAACTGGCCGGTGATTCAGGAGATGAAGGCACCAATGCGCTCATGAGCGATTATATCCGCGAGCAGGAAAAACTGGTGTGGATGTACTCGGCTTACCTGGGCTAAGTACAAGCTACCGTACCATAACGACAAAGCGGGCACTGCACCTTTATCGAGAAGGCTGCAACGATGTTTTTTACGCCCCTTATTGAGCAATTGCACCGCCTGCTTCGACTGATACAGCGCCTCATCACGCGGCACTGTTATTTTTTGCTCCAGAATCAACCGCTCAATATTACGGATGCTACGGGTGTACATCCCTTCTGTAGCCGTACCGTAGATCAGCTTGCTAAACTGACTTGCACTAATGCACAAATCTGTTGCAACCTTCCCAAAGGTAGCGTTGCCAAACCGTGACGTTGCTTTCTCCCATGTCCCATATTGCTCCTCTGGTTTCTGGATGAACCGATCTCGAAAACTGTTTACAATGTAGCACTTTAGCGGTGTGAAATAGTATAAAGTTTTGCATGAAACCCGATTTACAGGATAACACATTTTACATATCCTCCTCGCTAACATACCTTAGCGAATACCAAATTGGTTCCTTTGAGCAAAAAAAGGGATCTCCATTATTTTAGCTCTTGCTCAACCAAAATAAAACTAAAAGTATGAATAAAATCTTTTCCCGCGAATATGGTTATTCAGACTTTGTGCTAAAGCCAGCAACGGTATGAAAAAAGAGCACATAGGAATCATTCTCGGACCACTTCTTTTTCTCCTCACGCTTTTCTTTTTCCACCCCGAAGGACTAAGCAAGGAAGCTAATGCCGTTCTGGCATCTACACTTTGGATCGCGACGTGGTGGATACTGGAAGTGATCCCTATTGCAGTGACCGCACTCCTTCCTATCCTGCTTTTCCCTTTGACCGGCGCTCTGGACTTACAGCAAACCACAGCCTCCTTTGGGCATCGTTATATCTTTTTGTACATCGGCGGGTTCATCCTGGCTATAGCCATTGAACGCTGGGACCTGCACCGGCGAATTGCCCTGAACATCATTAGATTGATTGGGGCTAATGTACGGATGATTATTCTGGGCTTCATGGTCGCAACGGCCTTTCTCTCGATGTGGATTTCCAATACTGCAACTTCTGTCATGATGTTGCCTATTGGCATTGCGGTGATTAAGCAATTGAGAGACAACCCCAATACAAAAGAGGATGAGAACAGGGTTTTTGGTAAAATATTGATGCTTTCCATTGCTTACAGCGCCTCCATAGGTGGTGTGGCTACATTGATTGGTACGCCGCCAAACCTGGTTCTGGCCGGCATTGTACAGGAGCTGTACGGGATTGAAATCACCTTTTCGAAATGGATCATCATTGGATTGCCGGTTTCTTTAATCATGCTTACCATCTGCTGGTACTACCTCACCTATTTGGCCGCATCTTTCCACCAACAGTCTTTTCCGGGCGGCAAACAGGAAATTCAAAGGCAAATCAAAAAACTGGGTGCCATTTCTTATGAAGAAAAAGTAGTGCTCGCCGTTTTTATTCTGACAGCCTTGTCCTGGATCTCGCGGTCTTTCCTGCTCAATACCTTCATTCCGGCATTAGATGATACCATTATTGCCATAATCTCGGCCACGGTCTTATTCCTGCTGCCCGCAGGGCGCGGTAAAAAACGGGCGATCCTTCTGTGGGAAGAAGCTGTAAAGCTACCCTGGGGTGTTTTGCTCCTGTTCGGTGGTGGCCTCTCTTTAGCGGAAGGCTTTAGCGAAACCGGTCTTGCAGAGTGGATTGGCAGTCGTTTATCGTTGCTGGAGGGCCTTCCTTTGATTCTGTTATTACTGATACTGGTGGCTGCTGTGAATTTCCTTACCGAGATCACCTCCAACCTCGCCACAACCGCCATGCTACTGCCCATACTGGCTCCACTCGCAGCAGCCATTGGCGTACACCCTTATACCCTAATGGTAGGCGCTACCTTAGCCGCCTCCTGTGCCTTTATGCTGCCGGTGGCAACACCGCCCAACGCTATCGTATTTGGCTCAGGCTACCTTAAGATACCCGATATGGTCAAAACAGGAGTCTGGTTAAACCTGATCTCCATCTTTATACTAACCCTCGTGGTGTATTTCTTCCTCCCCTACTTGTGGGGGTTCAATCCAAATGAATTTCCTGATCAATTAAGATAAAACAGTCTCTACAATTCCGATTACCGCAGAACGACTGCCGGGGTGAATGTGGGGCACCGGATTACCGAAAACATCAAGCTCAAGACTTCCGCGACTTACGTCAGAAGCACCTCCAACCGTATCCGTATTTACCCCAAAACCTGACGGACAGGTGCCTTTAATATTGGCAGCGCCTCTTTCTGGCCCCTAAAGACAAACACCCTGAAGCCGGAGAATGACTTCAGGGTGAATGGTGTAATCAACAAAGGTTCCTTAACGCTGGATAAAGGGATAAGCACTCCTAGAAAGCCGACAGTTATTGATTGCACGTCGCTAAATAGTGAACTTGTCTTATGTGAATCCAGATGACGTAATTACCCTTTCTTAAACAGGTTTTCATAATCTGCCACACTACCGTGGTCCAGGCAGCATTCAATGATCTCCTTACCCAGAGGGCTGAGGCTGTCTTCCTGAAACTGAGCGAGGGTTTTCTCAAAGAAATCATATAAAATCTTTGCGCCCTGGTCATAGGCTTCCTTGCCGACCTCTTCCTGGTACTCCACCTTGAGCATCCACTTTGGAATTTGGATACGCTCCAGCTTCATTTTATTCATCGCATAGCCCAGCAAACTGCATCTGGACGGGCTTAACTGCTCTGGCAGGAATTCTGCATTTCCCTTGCGCGCCAAATACTCCCGGCTAAGCCACTGTGGCATGAAGCTTGTTTTCCAGGCACCGATGTGCTGGTTGGGCGTAAGGATGTACTTCACATCCGGCGTATCTACGATTTGCTCCAGCAGCAAGTTAGCCTGTTTTACCTTTTTGCCGGTGGCGAAGGGCCAGTAGCTGCCTACCCCTTCACTGCTGATGCCTTTCGTCTGGATAATACTTGGGTTGGCGTGCCCCCGGGGTGCAACCAGTCTCCAAAGCCAGGCAAGCGCAGGGGGTAGAATATGCATAATCCCCGCTATACCGTAGTTAGGGTTTTCGCTGGTACAAGGCGGCGTCCGCAGGCCAATGCTCCTTATATCCACCCGTACCGGATCAGAATAAATACCCGGTACGATATCCCGTGGCAGGATGACCCTTGGATTGGGGCAAGGTACACCAGGTGCGTCTTGTTTGTGGTCCCAAATCATAGCTCTTCCACCGGAGACGGCCTCGATATTCAGGAATAGCAGCGGCTTTTCTGGCTTAGCGGTTATTTTCTCCAGTACCATGTCAGTACCATAGTCTTCGATATGATCCACTCTGATGAACCAGGCATCTTCGGCATCTTCCAGCCAGAGCTTACCGTCATTCTTTTGGAGTTTGGGGTGGCAAAGCGCCATATCATCGGTTACCGGTTCCAGGTCACAGGTTCTGGGGAGGTCCAGCATCCGTTTTTCACCAGTCAGAATATTCTTTCCTAACAGCAGGCTACCTTCCGGTAATCGGTGGGGCTGTTGCAGCATCTCACTTTTGCCGCCTCCACTGGCGCCTTCATGCATGAGCGTAATGATATTATCATAAGGTGTAATCACGCGAACGGTAGAGCAATGCGCTGTCACCCAGCCTTCTTCCTCACCCTGTCCAATCAGCATCCCATAAACGCCTTTTTTGGCACTAGGTCCGGGATACAGGTTATAGGCGAACATTTCATACTTGCCGGGCTGACGGTTATGTACCACCACTTGCTTGCCCTCAAAATGGGTATGGCGGAAAGGCGGTGCGGTATAAATGACCGCTTCCGGTGAGAAGTCTTCCGGTAACTCTGCCGGGTCAATAATCCCCTGCAACAGCGCCAGGCCCAAACCGAAGAATCCTGCGTTAGCGGGAATGACAGCTACGGCATTATACCCCATACCCGGTTGGCCGGCATGGTAATAAAACATACCTAAATGCTGGGTTTTCAGCCAATCGAAGGTTTCGGCTCTCAAATCGTCGAAAGAATGACCAAACCGACCTTCAAAGGTGGGCTTATCGGTAGGAAAGCTATCAGCAATAACCATACAATTCGGATCACGCCTGCGCATGTACACTTCTGTATAATTAGCGGCAATCCCGTTTTTGGTGCGGAGCACTTCGGCTTCCAGAAAACTCTGCCCGTCGGGAAGATCGTAGCGAACTTCCTTATAATCACTACCTTTCCCGCCCGCTGCCAATTCCACCAGTTCCTCTATATTTTTTACAATAGTGAAACTCGGAGCAACGGTCATGAGCTCTTGTAGTTCAGTAATATTCCCTACGGTGAATTCATCTGCTGTTTTGCTAACCATGTCTTTTGTATCTTTTATGTTCTGATTTTAGCACAAATTAGGGGAATACTACCCGTCATGGAAGTAAATATATCATTCTGGTAGGATGACTTTTGTCATAAGCTATAAAGGTGGTTCTGCCATTACCAGCATCTGGGACAACCTCAGGTCCGCTATAATTTTAGTTCACGGTGCCAAACGATTGCAATGGCTATACGATCTGGCCCTTTGGGCATGAGGTGGTGCCCTTAATACCAATGATCTCGCAGTAACTCTACTCGGGGCGACACGCTACGAGTGGGGCGAAAATATATATCGTTATATGAACCTGGTCTACGGTGATGCCCACAACCACAAAAGGACAATCGTTCCTGGTATCGGCCATGATGGCGCAGGGATGTACCGGTCGGCAACTTTTCAGGCGCTCCTGCAGAGCTTAATAGAGTAGCGCTGCGACCGGCCGGCAACCGCAAAAAACAATATCCCTGCCCGTAATTGACTACCTTGACCATACAATTTAATGCTATGTCTGGTCAACGCCCACCAAAATATACGCTCCCCATAATTATCTTCGCCCAATTTACCGGCACCTCCCTCTGGTTTGCAGGAAATGCCGTCCTGCCAGATTTGCAAGCGGCGTACCAACTACCGGAGAGCGCCCTGGGCGGCCTGACCTCAGCCGTACAGTTGGGGTTTATTACAGGAACGCTGTTATATGCTGTTTTTCTGCTCGCTGACCGGTTTTCGCCCTCCCGGGTATTTCTGTTTTCAGCTATACTGGGTGCTTTGTTTAACCTGGGGATCGGAGTGGTTGCAACCGACTACGCCAGTATCCTGGCACTCCGTTTTCTAACCGGTTTGTTTCTTGCAGGCATCTACCCCGTAGGCATGAAAATTGCGGCAGACTGGTACGCTGCTGACCTGGGCAAAGCACTCGGGTATCTGGTGGGAGCACTGGTATTGGGCACCGCATTTCCACATTTGCTCCGCTTTACCGCTACTGAGGTGCCCTGGCAACGGGTCATGCAAGGCACCTCCTTGCTGGCTGTGCTGGGTGGGCTTTCTATCTGGTGGATGATCCCCGATGGCCCCTACCGCAAACCGGGCAAAGCATTCAATCCTTCGGCGGTTGCTGCTATCTTCCGCATTCCTGATTTCCGGGCAGCTGCCCTGGGTTACTTTGGTCATATGTGGGAGCTTTACGCTTTTTGGGCGTTCGTTCCGCTGATACTTGCCACCCGGTTTCCAGAGCTGTCACCGCACTTGTTATCTTTCTATGCCTTTGGTGTCATTGGTATCGGTGCACTAGGCTGTATACTTGGCGGCTATTGGTCAATGAAAACCGGTAGTGCCAGGGTTGCTTCCGGAATGCTGCTTGTCTCCGGAATGGTTTGCCTGGGGTCTCCCCTGCTCTTAGGCCTGCCGGCCTGGCTGTTTATTCTGCTGTTGCTACTTTGGGGGTTCGCTGTAGTTGGCGATTCTCCGCAGTTTTCTACGCTCGTTGCGAGAAATGCCCCTGCAGAATCCCGTGGCTCCGCATTGACTATCGTAAATAGCATTGGGTTTGCTATCACCATTTTTAGCATTCAGGGCCTAAATTACCTGAGTGAGCAATGGGGGATATCCAATAGCCTGTGGATACTTACTTTCGGCCCAGTCCTGGGACTGATTGCCACCCGTAGATTGATAAGAGGTAACTAAACCCAATCCGGTTGCCAGACCTCCAAATTCCTCATGTCCCTGACACTCTGAACAAAGTACCAGACTGCGCCCACTACCGGTGGCAAAGCAAGCACAAACCAAAGATGAGTTGCCCATGGCAGCTGCTCAAACTGAAAGTGATCACTGGTTTTAGCACCAAAACCCAGCAGTACGCAGTACATCGTTGCCGCCAGGAAGTAGTAAAGGTGTAAGCTGCTGCGCATCAGCAGTCCTTTTAGCAGGCTACTGGTCAACTGCCAGCCGCCCAGCGGAATGGCAGCGATGAACGTAAACGGAAAAAACAAGCAGGAACCCAGTAGAATCGCCTGGCCAAGGTTATCGATGGTGAAGAGTAGCTTTTTCATGGCTTATCGGGTTTGATTACACCAAAGATACAGACTTTATTCATAACTTTCAATACTTTCTGAAAGTTATGAATAAAATAATCTTCCCCTCTGCTGATTACCTTTGCTGCAGCTCAAATCAGACTGACGCCCGCAATTCCAACCGTCTCATTTCAGGGGTACACTCCTACCGCAAATTAAGAATTGCCAGCCCCCCCTTTCAATGCCCAGTCAAGCTTAGCTACTCCGAGCGAAAGCTGTATATTATAAGTCCCTTTGCCAGAGATCTGGCAAAGGGACTTATCGTTTACGATAGATCCTAAACTTTCCTATATTAAGTTAAATCAGGACACCCAGCTTCCATCTGCCTGCAGCGTCAAGGTTTTATGAGTCTCCGGGTCAAACACCTTCAGGAATACCCATTCGTTGTAGAACAGCTTCTGGAGTACAGCGTGCTTGTCGACCAGTTGCTGAACGGCAGCTTTCGGAGCCACTACGAATGCAGTCAGGCGCAAAGGCTTGTGGTAAAGCTCCCCGTCATTTTTCATAACCGACTGCCAGGGCAGCCCATGCATTAAATCACTGCCATTGCCCTGCATAATGCCAACTTTCCCCACCACGTTGTGCGTCACCTTGCTGCCGCTACCGAAGGCGGTATTATCCACCGTAGAGAAAAAATACTGGCTATTGATCCACTGTGCCACCACAAGGGGGGCAGTCAGGATAACCTCCAGGCTCTTGCTTTCCGGATCTTGCGCCCAGTCGTAAGAGTGCAGGAAACACCGGCCTTTTAAATCCAGGTTGGCGGTCATGTGACGCGGCGCAACGACAAAACCAGCATTGCCTGCCAGCCCCCATTCCGGGCGTACTTCCGACCAGTCGGCACTGCGGCGCATCATGCCTTTGCTGCCGGATAGACCAAACTGCGCAGAGCGGACCTCAAGATTATGCTGCTGAGCTTCCGCCAATTCTGCCCGCAGACGGGCTACCTGATCCTGCTTTTCGACCTTCAGATCGGGCAAATTGATCAGGCGAACAGCATCGGTAGTCGTATTGTGTTCTGCCCCCACAAAGAGGGTATCAGCCGGGATAGCAATCCCTTCCTGTTGCAAAGCCTCCCGCACCGCTTGTTGGTTGAGAATGTGTGCCATCGCTGCGGCATTTGGCCCACCGTGGCTACCACCACAGGCTCCACAGTCCAGGGCTGCAGCGTAGGGGTTATTCTCCGTTTGACTGCCATGGCCGCAGAGGACGACCAGGGGCGCAAAGTTACGGGTCAGTCCCATCATGCGCAGGGCACTGCCCGCGTAAGCCACTTGCTGCTCCATTGGGATGCCCCATTCAGCAACAGGGGACACATCAGGCAGCAGATCGATTTCCGGCCGAAACCAGCGGCGGCCAATCTGCCGCAGCCTCGCTAAGGGGCCAGGGATCAGGCTCCGTCCGATGGTAATCAGGCCAGCGGGCAAACCCAGCGCTTCCACCGCAGCAAAGGGCGTGGCAATGTTATACTTCAGCGATTTATAGGCTTGCTTGAGCTCCTGAAGCAGCTTCAGGCCACTCTTGTGCTGTTCCAAGTCATGTGTACAGCAGCTACCAGCGATTTCCTGCAGTTCATGCGCGGGCTGCAGCAGAACAGGCAGGGACTTCACCCGCTTGCCTAGCACCGTTTGGTACGCGATCGGCAGGCCGAAAAAGCCGGCAAAGCCAAAGGTTTCATAATTTCCACAACTTTCCACCTGCCGGCGGAAAGGCTCGGAGCGTACGTCGATACAAAATGCGAGCTGCGCATCCGGGCGCTCGGACACAGCGGGAGATTGCAGTTGGGCTTGCAGGTCAACCTCCATCTTGCTGCGGAAGGATTGCTCCCAGGATTCCAGGAGCGATAACCGCGTAAGGTAGTAACCTTCTCTCAGGACCTTAAGCAGTTGTGCCCACTCTGTAGCGGGGGTACCCAAAGCCGGATTGAGTTGTTCTGCAGCCCATTGGTGCAGTACAGCCCATTCTTTGGGAGGCGCAGGCTCAATTTCTTTCGATAGCGGTACCTGTACTGCGGCTAGTAGCAGACGTACTGCCAGATAGTTTTCCAGATTAATGGGGTACTTCTGCTGAGGGGCATAATCTTTCTGCTCGCTCCGCCAGCGGATGTACGAAGCCCAACCCGGCAATGCCATCAGGTGGTCGCGAAGGAAATTACGCTGATCCTCCGCTTCAATACCCAGGTGGCGCAGCAGCATCAACAGTGCAGCCCCCGGTGCTTCCGGCAATCGCCTGATAAAGTTAGTTTGTTCGGTTTGATGCAGTAGCAGAGTCTTAACCGCCCGGAAGAAACCACGCTTACGGAAAGGCATTGGCCATGCGGCCTGACCCTCATCGAGAAAAGCACCCAACCAGGTGATCGACTCCCGGTTAACCGGCTCCAGCGTAGATTCCCAGGGTTGCTGCTGCCCCATGGCTTGCAGGCTTTCTGATAGCAGCGGGGCGGCGGTCTTCAGATTGGCCCGCTCGTCCAACTCCTGTACCATCGCAGTAAGCAAGGCATCCAACTTCAGCGATTGTTTACCGAAAGTCAGCTCCTTGGGCAGGGTTTTCATCGCCTGGCTTACCGCATGAGCCATGGATTGTTCTTCCACTTCCCCACTGTGCAGGGCGCTGCGGACCTGCCAAAGGGTGGGAAGCGTGTTCGCATCAAAGAGTTCCTGCCCACGGCGTACTGCCTTCGCAAAAGGCAATTTTTCCAGCCCCTGCAGCGGATTGCAGGCCACTGCATGTGCCAGGGGCCAGGTAGGAGCAATCAAGGTAGTGAGTTGATCAAGGTCTTTCTGCAGGGTGTCCAGTCCCTCTTGCATATCTTGTTGAGTATAGGTCTCAGTAAGTGTCATGTCTTGGTGTTTTTGTGGAGAAGAGGTTAAAGGCGGTAAGCGCTACGGCGTAAATTCAGGGTGGTGCGCAGTGGCTGACTTGAACGCAGCGCCCAACCATAAATCCGGGCGATCCAGCCGTCACTAACGGAGTCAGGCAGGTAGTCACGGAAAATCATCAGTAGCCACCCCAGGACAAAGAATACCGCCAGGCCCACATGCAATCCGTTGAGCGCCGGAGCCGTCATATGTAACAGTTGAGACTCTACCGCCCATACTGAAGCGCCGTAAACCGTAGCCCCAAGCAGACCAAACATTGCCGCCAGCAATCCGCGCCCCAGCGTAGGTGAAGGAGCGGTAATGGTCATCACAGCGTGGGCGCAAGTGATTCCACAGAACAACAGCAGCAAAAGGTAGGTACTGCCCAAGCTCCCGGTCGTTCCTGTAAATTGCCAGAAGATAAAAGCGCCCAGCAAACCCATAGTCAGGCCAAAGGCAAAAACAGGTATTGTTTTGGGGCCATTAAGGCTCAGGCTTTTATTTTTGGCGGCCTTAATGGTAGACCCCGCGCTTAAAAACAGCGATGCTTTAAAAAAACCATGCCAGATCATATGCGCGATAGCAGCGGGGAACAAACCCATACCACACTGCATGATCATGAAGCCCATTTGTCCCATTGTAGAGCAGGTCAGGGTACGTTTGACATCACTCTGTACCAGCATCCACGTAGTACCAACAATTGCGGTAAATCCGCCCAACAGGACCAACAGCGTTGGGCTCCAGCTTATCGTACTCCAAACCGGGTAAAACTTAAACAGGATGACTGCTCCGCCATTGACCAGTCCCGCGTGCATAAAAGCAGAAACTGGTGTCGGTGCGTTGGCAGAAGCGATCAGCCACCGATGGAAGGGCCAAATAGCAGACTGCGCCAGGGCCGACAACACAATCAAGCTGCCAATTACCGGCAACCAGGGCGTGGGCGGCAGAGAGGTGGACAGCGATTCAATGGACCAATCCCCCTGTGCAATGTAAATCAAAACGGCGGCGGCCAGCAGCAATACTGCCCCACTTACAAGGTGCAAAAGCGACAGGCGGGAAGAAGCGCGGGCAGCGGCCCATCCTAATTGAAACCCGATAAGGCGGGCTAACAGCAAATTGCTGGCCAACAGCCCTCCCGCAATTAGCAGCAGATGTTCCGCTGCACTGAAAAAGATCAGCGACAAAGTCAATCCGATCAAATACCGGAAAATCAGCCGCTGATTGCTGTGCCCATCAAAGTGACGGATGCCGTAAGCCTGAACCGACAGGCTGATAAAACTGACCACGGTAACCAGCAGTGTATTTGTTGTGGAAAAGGTAAGCCCCAAACCATCGGTGAGGAGCGCAGGCGCATAAAGTGCAACCAGGCTTAACAAAAAGCCCAGCCCGGTGAGCGCGGTACCATAGCGCTCCGCTTTGGGAAGTGGGCTTAGCAAGCCAAGTAGTGCAAAAGTAAGCAGTCCGATTAAAATCATTTTATTGTTTGTTGATTTCGGGCTGCAAGATATAATGGCTACAACTATAAATAAAATTAAAAATCTTGATGCCTATTATTAGAAAAACTAATAGCTTTGAGTTGGATATTTGGTTTCCTGCTCAATATAAAGCACACCGATGGATCACAAAATATTATACCTTGACCTGCCGCTTCTGCGAACATTTATCACGGTCATTGATCAGCAAGGTTATAGCCTGGCCGCCAATGAACTGGGAAGAACCCAGTCTGCCATCAGTCAGCAAATCAAAAAATTAGAGCAGCTCGCCGGACAGCAACTGGTCAAAAAGCAGGGGCGAGAGCTGCGGATGACCGAAGCCGGGAAGGTCGTTTACCGGCACGGCATGCGCATGCTGCACGTTGAACAACAGCTCCGGGAGGAACTCTTCAGCGAAGAAATTGAAGGGCGGGTTCGCCTGGGCATACCGGAGGACCTGGCTACCCATTACCTGTTGCCTATCCTGGCCAGATTCCGGGAGCAGTATCCTCGTATACAATTGTCGGTTGAGTGCGACCTGACCGAAAACCTGTACAATAATTTTAAAGCTAATGAATACGAACTGGTGATCCTGAAGCACGAGCAGCTCAACGTGGCTTATGCAGACCACATCGTTAAGACCTGGTATGACCCCCTGGTCTGGGTGGGCAGAAGTGAGGAAGAGTGCAATGCCTGGCAATTTTCAAAAAATGTTCCGGTCATCGTCTCGCCGGAGCCCTGTGTATACCGGCGGCAGGTCCTCCACCAGTTAAATGCCGATCAGTTCTCCATTGACCTGGCCTACGTCAGCGAAAGCTACAACAGCAAGCTACTGGCGATCCGGGCGGGGCTGGGACTGGCGGCATTGCCTCAAAGTCTGGTACCGAAAGATTGCGTGATCGTGAAGACCGGGTTGCCGAAGCTATCGGCCACACAGATTTCTCTGTTCCGTTCAGATATACAGGCTAAAGTGGCCCAGTACCTTCGCGACCGTATCATGGAGAGTTTTGACCACCGGCTGGGGCTCAATCAATCCACGTAGAGCATCAACCCTTTAAGGTATTCTCCTTCCGGATGAAAAATGCCAACCGGGTGGTCGGCGGGCTGGGAAAGCTGGTGCATAATACGGGCATTGCGCCCCGCTTCATGGGCAGCCGCCACAATAGTATTATTAAACAGCGCCCGGTCTACCACCTGAGAGCAGGAAAAGGTTAAAAGCAGCCCACCGGGCTTCACTTTCCGTAAAGCTAGTGCATTGAGGCGCTTGTAACCCTGTACGGCGTTATGGCGTTTCTTAATATTTTTGGCGAAAGCCGGCGGGTCCACAATCACAATATCGAAGTCATTAGGAGCAGTTTTGAGGAAAGCCATAACATCTTCAGTGTGGCTTTGATGACGCTCTGCTCCGTAGCCCCCTAAGGCTACATTCCGGTCGGTCAGATCCATCGCAGCCTGGGAAACATCTACTGACGCTACCTGCCGGGCCCCAGCTTGCAAGGCATAAATGGAGAATCCACCAGTATAACAAAAGGTATTGAGTACTTTCTTACCGGGAGCGTATTGTGCCAGCAATTGGCGGTTCTCCCGCTGGTCCAGGAAAAAACCGGTTTTCTGACCTGTTTCCCAGTCTATCCAGAATTGGTGGCCGTTTTCCATAACGGACGTTGGGCCACCCTCGCCCCAAACGTAGCCATTCTGAATAGATTCGGCATAATTGCGGGGCAGGGTTTCCGCACTTTTATCGTAAATAGCACCCAGCTGACTACCCAGCCCGTTGCGTAGAGCTTCCGTGATCTGCGGCATCGCCCGGTGCATCCCGATAGAATGGCACTGTACCACGGCTGTACCCGCGTAAAAATCTACAATGAGGCCGGGCAGGCCGTCGCCTTCCGCATGGATCAGGCGGTAGGCATTGAGGTCTTCGCGTTGGGTAAGGCCAAGGATTGACCGGTAAGCGTAGGCGTTCTCAATTTTCTGGTCCCAGAAAGCCTGGTCGGGCGCGCGCTCCTCAAAGGCAATCATTCGCACCATAATGCTACCGTGCTGAAAATGCCCCATTCCCAGGATCGCTCCATCTTCTCCGACCACCTGCACAAGATCGCCGTCTTGTACGTCTTCCGGTGACTCCTTAATAGCGCCGCTAAATACCCAGGGGTGTCTGCGCAGCAGTGCGACAACCTTCTTTTTTCGAATTACAACTTGCTTCATGCAGCAAAGGTAACCCTTATTCCAATTTCTTCAATTCCTCAATCATCAAATCAAAATCAACATGCTCCCGGATCAGGGTAATAGCCCGTTTAATTTTCCAGGGGGTACGGGTATTGATCTTCACTTCTATCCGACTCACTTTCACCACCGATCCATAGGTATCCAGTTGTGTACTGATGACCGGAATTTCGTTTTTCATGAAGTAAGGGTGCTCCATTTCCTCCGGCTTGTACCAGTTGGCTTTCTTGCCGTCGCCGGTCACGATGACACCCGATAGTGGGGTGCGCTTCAGGTTTTTGACCTTGGCAATGTGCTTGACCTTTTCGATGGCTTCGTTGAGGCGCTTGTGGCTCACCACCAGCAAGATATTACGGAAAGCGCTGAACTCATTAAGGTCTACCAAAGATCCGGCCATGATGTCTTCCACCCGGTTATTCAGGCGGTGTGCGTTGAAGACCACCCGTCCACCCACTGCGTCATTCACCGTTTCCATAATAGGGAAGAGCAGCGTTTTATCAAAGGGTACCACCCCTAGCAGGGGGATGCCCATACGCTCCAGCTTTTTGCCGACAAAATGCGTCACTTCGTCGTGCTTTTCCGGAATAACTTTATTAACAATCACTCCGATGAGCGGGATGTTCTGCTCCCGAAACAAAGCTGCGCTCATGATCAGCCGGTCAATCGTGCGGCCAATACCACCTTTCACAACCATCACCACACCGGCATCGAGCATTTTAGCTACATCAGCATTGGAAAGGTCCACCACACCACCAACGCCCGGATGACCGGTGCCTTCGTAGACCATCACATCAAAATTGGGCTCCAGCTTTTCCGCAGCAGCGTGTATGGCTTCCGGGTATTTGAAGTCCTCCGGGTTAGCAAGATAGGCTTTAGTGGCGCCTCGCCCCAGAATAACCGGACTGTGGTACTCCGGCATCAGCTCAAAACCAATGACCTGGGAAAAGAGGACCGCATCTTTATCCGCGGTTTTGCCATTGACGGTGAGGTGCTGCTGGCCAACTGGCTTGCAGTAGCCTGTTTTATAGCCCATTTTCTGAAGATTGGCCACGATGCCGAGTGTGGACGTGGTCTTACCGATATGCTGCCCGGTGGCAGCGACGTAGATGTTTTTCATAAGCGCTCTGTTTGAGAGCTGGAAAGGTAGGAATTTTTTCTTATCTGACAGGGGCTGCACCCGGGCGCTAATTTTTCATGCATACAGTTAGGCGCGCTCCGGGCGGGAGGCGCCCCTACTCCCTCAGCGCCGACCGGTTGATCTTGCCTGTATCATTCTTGGGAAGTTCTTCCAGGAAGACCACATCCCGTGGCACCTTGAACTTCGCCAGAGAGGCTTTGCAATGCGCCCGCAGTGCCTGCTCATCTATGGCTTTGGCCTGAGCGTGCAGGACGACAAAGGCCAGGCCGGATTCGCCCCACTTTTCATCGGGTACACCAACCACGGCGGCCTCCGCTACGGCCGGATGAGCCTGCAGTACCCGCTCTACTTCTGCCGGATAGACATTCTCCCCTCCGGAGATATACATGTTCTTGATGCGGTCGACCACATAATAATAATGTGCCTCATCCACCCTGACCATATCCCCAGTTCGGAACCACCCATCTGTGATTGTTTTTTTTGTGGCGGCTTCATTTTGCCAATAGCCCGGCGTCACCATAGGCCCTTTTAGCAAAAGCTCTCCGGCCTCTCCCTGATCAACGTCACGGCCATCAGCATCGACAATCCGTACCTTTACGTAAAAGTTGGGCCTGCCAATAGACCCTTTCTTACTAATCGCGTCATCCTGATGCAGAGAAAATAAATTAGGCCCTACTTCTGTCATACCAAACCCCTGCCGGATTGCCACACCTTTCTTATCCCACGTTTCGATAAGCGGTATGGGCATGGGCTCCCCCCCAACTATGATGTAGTAAAGGCCGGGAAAATCCGCCTGACTAAATGCAGAGGCATCAGCGATCATCTTTAGCATAGTAGGTACGCCCATGAACAACGTGGGGCGTTCTTTCTGCAGTACTTTCAGTAGCTGATCCGGGTCAAACTTCCGCATCAGGACCGTGTACCCCCCGTGGTGCAGAAAAGGCGTCATCAGCACATTCCATCCTCCGGTATGGAAAGGAGGCATTACATTGACTGTCCGGCTTTCCGTATTGACAATCAGGCTCATAGCTGTGTTGATGCTATTCCAGAAGAGCATCTTATGGCTGTAGATAGCACCCTTTGGAAAACCCGTTGTGCCGGAAGTATACAGGATGAAAGCAGGGTGGTCTTCGGCTACCGGTTGTAGGGGAAACGAAGGCTGCGGCTGTTCTTTCTCAGCTTCACAAAAGGACTGAAGCTGGGCCCAGGGCTGATAATGGGGCACCTTCGCCAGCTCTTTGCCCTTCTTAAGGCTAGCCTCGAACTTCTCTTCACAGATGACCAGCTTAGGGGAAGCGTCCTTAAGCAGGTAATCAATTTCGGTGGCTGCCAGCCGGTAGTTTAGCGGGACCAGGGTAAAGCCCATTCTTTGCATAGCGGCAAACAGAGCGATGTACTCAAGGTTGTTCTCTGCCAGCAGTACGATGCGGTCCCCGGTTTGTATGCCAAAGGACTGTTGCAGGTGCACACAAAGCGCGTTGCTGAGCCGGTCCAGCTGACCATAAGTCAGCGTGCGGCCAGTTTCAGCTTCCCTGACCGCCACTTTGCCCGGGCTGTAGAGCGCCCATTTAGCAATCCAGTCTTGTTGAGGTATCGGTTGTACTTTCATAGTGGTCAGGGTTTAGTATGCCCTGCGTTTTTTTGCGCAACGGGCGCTGAGAAAATACCCACAAAGGGGTCTAAGCGACGTACGCTCACTCCATTTCATCCCCGAGGCGTACCGCAGCACTGGCAAAGGCCAGCCCGCCGCCCGAACCAATAAAGTAAGCCAGTTGACCGGCTTTGAGCTTCCCTTTTTCGTAAGCCTGATTGAAAGCCATAGGTATACAGGCCGAACCGGTATAGCCAAAATGATGCATCACCGTGTGAGCTTTCTCTCTGGGCTGCCCCAGTCGTTCCATGGTCTCCCAGATACTATTAATGTTAATCTGAGTAATAAAAAAGTGGTCAACCTCCTCTTTGCCGGCACCAATGCGCCTGCTGAGATTATTAGCCATTGCAGACCAAATCTCCGGATTAAGTTCCTTGGGGAATTTACGAACAAATTGTAACTGATGCCCGTGCTGATCAATCATTTCATGCGTCACCGGCTTTTTAGCCGCCCCTCCGTAGATGCCCATCCACTCGTTGTACTGGCCTTCTGTGATCAGCTCCGTCGCAAGAATGCCTTTATGTTCATCTTCGCCAGCTTTTAGCACCACCGCTCCTGCCCCATCGGCGAAGAGCGTTACCGTCTTTTTATCGGTTTTGTTGAGGTATTTGCTCATGGCGTAAGCGCCAATTACGAGCACGTGGTTGTACTGCTCGTCAGAACGGATATATTTAGACCCAATATCCATAGCCGTGACAAAACCTGCACAGGCGGTATTGATATCAAAAGTGCCGGCATTTTTTGCCCCGAGCCGGTCCTGAACGATGGAGGACGTGGATGGCGAAATAAATTCCGGTGTATCCGTTGACAAAATAATAAGGTCAATATCCTCCGGAGAAAGTCCTGCCCGGTCCAGAGCCTGACGAGCGGCATTTTCGCTGAGGTCGGCGGTACTTTCTTCCTCCGCACACCAGCGGCGTTCGTAAATAGCGACGTTCTCCCGCAGCCAGGTGTCGACGTCTTCTCCTAGTGTTTCGTTAAAATAGCTGTTTGGAATAACCCGCTCCGGTGCATAGGCACCAACTGAGCAGATATAGGCGTTGCGCATGCGCTTCATTAATTTTATCAGAGCGTGTCGGGGCTTTGATTTTGAAGCCCCACACCCTCTTAGTTAAAAAACTAAGGTAATACTTGCCCTTCGATTTTCCAGCTTGCAGGATCAGAAGAAAGGGCGTGCCCGTAAAGTCAAGGTCTACTTTTACGAACACGCCCTCTGCTGCTAATCTAACCGCTCTAGATCATCTAAAGGTTGATACGGAATTCCAGCGTATAGATGCCGCGCGTTGGTGCAGCTGCTGTAAACTCCCGCAGCTCCTGATTCAAGAGGTTTACCGCAGAAAGGTTCACCTGGTATCGATCACTGATCCGATAGCCCAGGTTCAAGTCAAACGTAACAAATCCACCAAGTGGGCCGTAGTTGTAGGTATCCGCACTACGCGCATCTTCAATAATAGGCACACCACGGTAGGTCAAATCCGGATAAGAACGGGAAGCAATCTGAAAGCTGGAGAAATAGTCAAACTCCTCCACCCATCGGGCGTACAGACCTGCAGAAAATTTTTGATCGGAATAGTCCAGTCCAATACCGCCTTTATTGGTTGGTGCATTGACCAGGATATCCAGGAAGTTGACGATGCCATCACCGTTGAAATCATTCTCCGCATTATCTTCATCTACGCTCCAGTCAAAGTAGGAGTAATTGGCCGTAAGGCTAAACTCCGGAGAGAAATAATAGGTCGCCGAAAAGTCTGCACCATACGTATTCACCAGACCGAAATTGATGTAGGTCGCGACCAGTCCGCCATAGGCACCGAATCCGGTTTGTACATCTTCGATCGGCTGACCACCGCGCTCGGTGGTTACACCAACAACCGTCACCGGGCTCAGGAAGTCTTCTGAAATATTGTAGTAAGCATTAGCGTCAATGAACAGCTTTTCAGGCACGATCTGCCCCCGGTAGCCCAGTTCAATGGTTTGCAGGCGCTCTACGGTCTGCTTGGCTACTTGTGTGCCATCAGCCAGCGTGAAGCCATCGGCATTACCAAGAATCAGCCCGCTAAAGAGGTCGCCAAACATATTGAGAATGGTCGGTGCAGCAATACCCTGCCCGTAAGTTAAACGCCAGGAGCCATAGTCTCCAATTTTGAGCAGCCCAAGCTTCGGTACAAAGTTGGCCTCGTATACATCGTGGTAATCGTATCGGGCAGCACCGATCGCTTTGAACCCACTTCCAAAGTTGTAGGCCAGGTGGGCGTAGGCACCGTATTGGTTCACGACAATATTCTCACCGTCCCAGAAATCATTGAATTCGTTCTCCAGCAAGTAAGTACCATTCGAGTTGGCACGGTCCTGTTGCCATTGCCCACCGGCAATCAGCTCCAGGTTACCAAATACCTCGTTGTACTGAATTTCTGCATTGGAGCGGCTGGAAGCATCCTGAAACAGCGCTCCAGTCTCATAGGAATAGTCCCCACGCGCTTCCTCATCACTCAGTCCGGCCAGGTCAATCCCCGTGTAGTAGCGCTTGGTCCGGTCGTCAATGGAGTAGGTATCGTCTGTACTACTACTGGTATGGTAAAACTGGGCGAAGAAATTTTTGTAATTCACCCGGGCTTGTGCGTAAAATATTGACCAGTCGACAATCTGATTCCGCCCCACGTTAGTAGGCGACAGGTAGTTGCTGTTGCTGTAGCCAGTGTTGAAAATAAACTCCAGGTCGTTTGTCGGAGTGTAGTACAGGGCACCTTCCAATTTGGTGAAATCAATACCGCGGTCGAGCTCCAGTTCTTCGTAGCCTTCCGCAATACCGTCGGGGCCTTCGTACTCCGGTGTACCCCGCAGGTTGCCTTTAGCATCGCGGCGGTCGATAAACACAGAGTCTGCCCATTCAAATTCCGTAGCCTGTGAATACTCGCCCATGATTTTATAAGCCAACTTGTCGTTGACCTTATTGGCATGCCGGAAGCGCAGGGAGTACAGTGGATCGCCGTCGCCACTAACGCCACCGTTAAGCGTGATGGTCGTGCCTTCAGAGGTACGTGGATCTTTGGTCACGATATTCAGCAATCCGTTATGGGCATTGGGGCCATACATGGTTGCGTTTGGGCCGAGCACCACCTCAACGCGCTCAATATCCTCTTTGATGGTGGTATTGAGCGGGCCAAAGGGCAAACCGGTAGCGACCAGGGTAGAATAGCGGCCATCAGTTACCTGCAGGTTTTTAGCGTTAAAGTTGGAATTAAAGCCCCGAATGTTGAATGCCGGCGTAGCGATACCCGCACGGAAGTAATCCACTCCTTTCTGCCGGGCGATCAGCTCAGCCGGATTACCAGCGTATTCCTGGATTTGCCGGGCAAAGATCGTTTCAATCGTGGCTGGGCTTTCCACTAACTTTTCCGGTCGCTTGGAGCCGGATACCACCACTTCGCTGCCGATAATACCGCCGGCTGTCATCTCAAAGTTTTGCTCGGCCTGCTCCCCGTCGCTTACGCGTACCGTTGCCGTAGCAGGCTGGTAACTGACGTAAGAAACCATGACAGTGTAAGTGCCCGGTTTGACATTGATCAGGTAGCGGCCGTCTTCATCTGTAGACGTTCCAACGGTAGATCCTTCAATTAAAACATTAGCGCCGATTAAAGGCTCATTGGTAAGGTCATCAGTGACAACACCGAAGATTTGCCCGGTCTGTGCCCATGCCGGCAGGCATAGTAAGACCAGGACTGCGAGGGTAAACAGTCGTTTCATAAAACATGGTTTTTTTCTGTCAGTTAGAACAATCAGGCAAATGAGTGAATTGGAGTAGAATTTTGGTTTGATCAAAGGCACTCATGCCAATAAAAATTTGGATGATCAAAATTAAGTATTGGCAAACACTTGCCAAGAAGTGCGATCATTCATTAGGGGCTGACTTAAAAGTATTAACATACGGATTAAAGCCAAAAATGCTTATTTACCAGTACTTATAAATATGCTGGCATAGCCCTTGACCCTCCAATAACTTTTATGGCACTTCCATGACGAAAAAAGTGACGTTCGTCATTCTTTTTTAGAACCAGCTTATTTTAAATTTGTCTAAATAAAACTAACAACGTAATTATAAAGCCATGACGCGACCATCGACTAACCGGACCGATGCCAATCCCACTGCAGTGCGCCTGCCCTTTCCGCTTCCTGTTGTAGAAGCGAAAAAGAAAAAAAAGTGCTGTAAGAAATATAAGAAGGGAAAGCGATGTAAGAAATGCCCCAACGATTAAGTAGCATTCAGCTTTAGCATCCAGTAATCGAATAAACCACCGGGTTTTAGTAATTGCTTTTCCGAGATGCTAAAGCCACTTTTTTGCACCAAGGCCTCATATTGCTGCCTCGTAAACTGGTGGGGGTGAAGAATATCGCCCGGAATAGCTGCAAAGACAGGCTGCAGTATGGGGTAGCGGTGGGCATCCACAGAGAGCCAGCAGGTGCCGTCCGGTTTAAGAGCCTTCCGTAACTTTTGCAGCGACAGGGGAAGGTCTGCTACGTGATTGATCACATTCAGGCAGAAAACCTGATCGTACACCGCCTCTTCTTCCAGCTCTTCCAGTGCCATTTGCCGAAAGGCAACATTGGGAAATGCTTCGGGCTGAAAATGCGGCAGCTCCTCATAGGCACTCAATAAGGGGTCTACGGCGGTAACTACTGCGTCGGTCATTACCAGAAATATCCCAGCTGGCCCACACCCAGCATCCAGCACATAGCTTTGGGGAGAGACGTTGATCCCCGCTTCCCCGATCACCCGGTGCCAGTACTCCGTTTTCTGCGCCAGGTAATTTTCCGGAACCTTTTCCGACAGATAATGACTCCACCAACGGGCTTCTGCCCATTGTGCGATTTTCCACCTAAGATTAGAATGCCGTTTTTTTGCCATGACCGGTGAGCGTCGTACTTTGTGAGCGTCCAAGATAAGGACTTGTCTAAATATAAATAATCTGGCCATGCTCATATCAGTGGGCACAAGAGTGCGCCTAGTGCACTTGCGTGAAGACGGGGTTGTTACGGAGCTCTTCCATGAGGAGGGCATGGCCAGGGTACGCCTCGATGACGGAGATGAGATACCGGTTTTTTTGGAAGACTTATCCCGTCCTGACCCGGTTCCTTCTGACAAACCAGGGGTGAAGGCTAAGTTTGTGCCGGGCAAGCAGGAAAAGAAAGAAACACCACCGGAGCGCCCGCCCATTGAGAGCCAGTACCTGATTATCAAGAGCAAGGGTCTGCAATTGGCATTTGATCCGTTCCCGGAGCCCGACGGGCAGGTCCGGCGGTACAATATCTACCTGCTCAACGATACCCGCAACGACTACCTCTTCACTTTTGAGCTGCAGCTCGGCGGCAGGGTCGTACAGCGCGATAATCACAAAATCACCCGCACCTCCTACGTCCCGGTCGGGCAGTTGCAATTCGACCAGCTAAACGATACGCCTACCGCCGTAATTTCCTGCTGGCGCCTAACGACGAGTGGCACTGGCCCGAAAATGGAAAAGAGTCTGCGCATACGCCCCAAGCAATTCTTCAAACGTGTCAAAACAGCGCCCCTGCTCAACCGCAAAGTGCACCTTTACCTTGTTTTTGAACCCAATGCTGACCAGGCCGCTCCTGAAACTAAAGAAGACCTTCGGGATTACACCCTAAAGAATACCCGCCCCAAGCCGGATTGGAATGACCTGCGGACCCGCATGCCGCACGAGGTACTGGAAATGGCAGAGTTTATCCCTGAGATCGATCTGCACATCGAACAATTGACCAACGATCACAAAAAGCTGAGTAATGCAGAGATACTGCGCATTCAGCTGTTCCACTTTGACCAGTACACCCGAAAAGCCATACGCCTGGGGGTTGAGCGGGTCTTCATCATCCATGGTATTGGCAAGGGCAAGTTGCGGGATGCGATTGCCAGCCGGCTTATCCAAATGCCGGAGGTGCGCTCTTTTCGCAATGAGTACCACCATAGGTACGGATACGGGGCTACGGAGGTGATATTTTAAGGCATAAAGCTGTGCCCCCTTGTGACAGAAACAAATTTACAACAAACTAGCTATCAATATCTCATCTTACCCATTTATCAAACTTCAGAAATATCATGGAACAACTGTGCAATCCAGCTGGTAAATCATAGATCACTGACCTCATCTATTTATTCCTAATGTAGCCTTGCTAAAATTCATACAATTGACTATTTCCAATAATCTTATTCCCTGACTATCAGATCAAACCGCAGGTATTATATGAAAAAGTCCCAACGTGCTCTTACTTTTACTTCTTTATGGTGAAGTAAAATGTTGTTCCTCTCCCTAATTCTGATGCAAGCCAAATCTCACCATCGTGTAGCTCAACGACTTTTTTGCAAACGGAAAGACCTATTCCAGTACCTAAGTCATTGCTTCCTGGATAAAGTCTTTGAAAAATTTCAAACACTTTATCGTAATAACCTTCTGCAATACCAATACCATTATCCTGTATGCTAAACTTATAATAGTTTTTTTGTTCCTCGTAGTCTATTGTTATTACGGGAGATGTATTTTCCTTGGTATACTTAATTCCATTTACAATAAGGTGCTGAAATAACTTGATCAAATCTGGCTTATACGCTTGTATTTTGACACCCCCTCCTACATAATTGACGGTGGCTTGCTTTTTATCTATTAAGTCGTGTAAATCAATTTTAAGACTTTCTATTAATCGTTCGATATCGACTTCTTTTTTTTCTTTTTCCCGTCCTATAGTCGAGTATTCAAGTAAGGAAATAATGAGGGCTCTCATCCTACTCGCTGATCTTTTGATTACCTCTATACTCTTTTGACCAACTTCTCCCATTTTTTCTTTTTCCTTTTCCAATAAACTCGAAAAAGAAATTATAGAACGGAGGGGCTCTTGCAAATCATGAGAGGTGATGAAAGTGAATTGTTCAAGCTCTTTATTCTTTCGCTCTAGTTCTTTCTTGTGCTTTAATTCAACTTTTGCCAGTTCTAATTCCGTCACATTTCTAAGCTGAACATATACATAATTAGTTTTAATTTGGTGAACCGAGCATTCATAAATGCCCTCTACCATATGATTTGAATATTCAACAAGCCCTAAATTAACACTTCCGCCTTATTCAGCCACTTTCCTGTAGGTTTCCAATACCAGTACCCCTCCTTCGTGTTCAAAGGCTTCCGGAGCTACTTCGATAATTTGTTTTCCGAAAACCTCCTCACGCGTTTTCCGCATTTCGTACAGAATAAGATTATTCATAAAGACGTAGCGAATACTTTTTATGTCTTTTAAGTCAGGAACATAAAAAATACCTACACCAACTGATAAATTTTCAAAGGTCTTGGCGAGGATCTCTACATTTAAATGGTCTTGCATCCCTTTATGAATTTTCTTTCAACTATCCGTCAGTTTTGGCTAAGCTACTGATTTGAGTCATATTATATTATAATTCACCTGCCGCAATGGCTCCTATCCAGGAAGGAATGCGCCAGGTGTGTTTCGGTCTTCAATATAAGGAAAATGATCTCAACGGCTTGATTCAAAACGGTGGAATTGCTGCCTGGCGATACATGCTGCTTTGATCGTCTTGAAGGTAACTGGTCAGCCAAATCAATGATAATAGTCAGGCAATGTCTTCCTGACCAGAAGCCATGTAATAGCTTACATTCAAATTCGTATTATTGGTGCCTATGACTAAAAGTAGAAAGGATTCGATTTTACTTCCGGCTTTAATGTGAACCCGCTGGGGCTTCCCGGTTCCTCCGGGACCACAGCGGTAATATTCTTTTGACTATTCCTTTTGAGCATAAAAAAAGCCCTCAGTGCTAGACATTATGAGGAACGGTTGCTAATTGGAAAAAGGAAGTATTTTGGTCGACTTCAAGGCACGCCCGGAACCTGATAGCCTAAGCTATCAAGGTGAGGACGGAACGAAGAAGACGGACAAAAGACGAGTTTTACCTTTAGTGAACCATTCCGCATAATGTCTATTAGACTGAAGGCTTTAGTGTGAACCCGCTGGGGCTTCCCGGTTCCTCCGGGACAGGCTTCTCGCACCAGCGGTAAATACTTTTTTTGACCGTTCCTTTTGGGCATAAAAAAAGCCCTCAGTGCTATACTGAAGACTTTAGTGTGAACCCGCTGGGGCTTCCCGGTTCCTCCGGGACAGGCTTCTCGCACCAGCGGTAAATACTTTTTTTGACCGTTCCTTTTGGGCATAAAAAAAGCCCTCAGCATTAGACTGAAGGCTTTAGTGTGAACCCGCTGGGGCTCGAACCCAGGACCCCCTGATTAAAAGTCAGGTGCTCTAGCCAACTGAGCTACGGGTTCCTATAATTGGCTTTTCTAGCGGTGCCTTTTTCAAAAGGCGTTGCAAATATAGGGTGGTTTGGTGGAAAAAACAAAATGTAATTTTATTTTTTTCTTTTGGATTGCACCCCCCTTTCGAAGACAACTGATAAACAGCACCTTGGGCGCAATAGTTTCCTGGAATTTTATTTTTGTGGTGGCTGTGCAGCAGCCAGAGCAGCTTCAAAAGTATCATAGCAGGTGTAGTCCTGAATGACGGTCTCAGCGCCGAGTGCATGCAGGGTATCCAGATCGCCGGACCGGCGTACGCCCACAAAATCAATTTGCATATTACGGGTAGTCCTGACATCCCACTCGGCATCCCCCAGATAAACGACTCTCGACAGCGGGCCACCGTTCAGGGTTTCGGCAGCAGCGATAGCCTCCTCAAGAATGGCTTCCCGGTTAGGCTTACCGTCGCCACCGCTGAACAGCCGGTCCTCTACCGTAATCCCCACATGAGATAATTTAATGTGCGCCGGCGTTTTCCATCCACCTGTCCCTACGCCAATCAGGCAATCGGCTTGCTGCAATTGCTGTACCGCCTGCCGCGCGCCCGGCACCTCCTGATAATACGCAGGCTGTTGCTTCCTGGCCAGCCGCAGGGCATCCATATAAACAGACTGGAAAGCGGTAGTTTCCTCGGCGGTTGGTACCCGTTGGAAATGCTGTTTTATCACCGTGCCGAAAATGATGTTGTCAGTCACATGTGGAAACTGCCGCCAGTCAATACTGGGGAACGGCTTATCGTACACCTGTTCATAGGTAGCGGCAAAGGCCCGGCTGTCGCGTTTTTCTGAATAGACCAGTGTGCCATCAACATCAAAAATAATCAGTTCCATGCTCTTGATTTGCGCTTTTTTCTTTGAACTTGTCTAAAAGTTCCTCCCCCGGAAAGTCCAGCTCCAATTGAATGCCCAAGCTTTCCTGCTCTTTGGAAAGATTGGACACCGAGACACCGAGAAGGCGAACCTCCCCGATTTCTTCAAGATGCTCAAAGAGCAACTCCCTGACTGTTCGAAGCAATTCTTCCTGTTGCCGTAGCTCCCGGTTGAAGGTGCGGCTACGGGTCAGGATTTTGAATTCCGGTGTTTTGGCTTTTAACGTAACGGTGCGCCCAAAGTTGTCGGCTTTGTCCATATACTGATGCACGACCTGGCAGAGGTAGGCGAGTTTTTCTTCCATTTCGGCTACCTTGGTCAGGTTTTCCTTAAAGGTCCGTTCCGCACCGATGGATTTGCGGATCCGGTTAGGGTTGACCGGCCGGTGATCTTCCGCCCGGACGATGCGGTAGTAATGCCGCCCTACTTTGCCAAAGCGCTGTACCATCTCTATTTCCGAAAGGGCTTTCAGGTCTTTTCCTTTGAAAATACCCATCCGCCGCATCTTGGCGGCGGTCACCTTACCGATGCCATGAAAGGCTTCGATCTCAAGCGCCTCCAGGAAGCCCAGGGCTTCCTCCGGCGGGATCACTTTCATGCCGTTGGGCTTGTTGATATCACTCGCTACCTTGGCCAGAAATTTATTAAAAGAGATACCAGCGGAAGCTGTAAGCCCAGTCTCCGCCTCAATCCGCTCCCGGATTTCCCGGGCGATCAGCGTGGCAGACTTTGGGCCGCGCAGCGGCTCTGTAACATCCAGGTAAGCTTCATCCAGAGACAGAGGCTCCACAAGGTCGGTATAATCCGAGAAGATCTCCCGTATCTGGCTCGATACCGACCGGTAAACCTCAAAACGGGATTTTACAAAAATCAAGTCCGGGCAGAGGCGCTTTGCAGTGATACTCGGCATGGCAGACCGCACCCCATACCTCCGGGCTTCATAACTGGCAGCAGCCACAACGCCCCGCCGGCTGGACCCGCCCACCGCAATGGGCTTACCCTGCAGCTCCGGGTGGTCGCGCTGCTCTACCGATGCATAAAAGGCATCCATATCGATATGAATGATTTTCCGGCTTGACTCCATTTGTGCAAGATAACTGCCCGTTGGCTAAAATAGAGGAAAAATTTCAGACGGGGCGTAGAGGGCTTACTCAGTGTGTATAACAAATTGCACACAGTCAAACGGCTAGCAGCCTGTCGGAGAGGCGTTCAATGGTCTGCGAACGGCAAATATTATTCTGCACTTCGTTGTTCGTCAGTCATGTAGCTCAGGCTATGTCCCTTCTTCGCGCCTTGTTCAGAACAATATTTGATCGCTCTCGCCGCATCAGCACATCTCCGACAGGCTGCTAAATGCTTGCCAAACTCCGAAGGAGTGATAGATAAATGACTGGGGCGTTGGTTTAAGCCCTTTAAGGGCGGCACTTTGTGCTATTTTCTATACACACCCTCCTCAAGTGGGTACAACAAAAAACTCCCCGGCACCAACATAGGGTGCGGGGAGCGCAAAAATTGCCTGCTTAAAGCTAATCTTTGTGATTTTATTGGACATTATGCGGAGATGGTTACTAATTGGGAAAAGGAAGTATTTTGGTCGGATTCAAGGCACGCCCGGAACCTGATAGCCTGAGCTATCAAGGTGAGGACGGAACGAAGAAGACGGACAAAAGACGAGTTTTACCTTTAGTGAATCATTCCGCATAATGTCTATTATTAGGGTATCACTATTTTCTTTGGTACACGATCCTTTCCATGCTGGACCATCAATTGATAGAAGCCGGAAGGTACGTCAGGCAAAGGCCACTCCAGGGTTTGCCTGCCTCTGGCAAGCTGTGCCTGGTGCTGTGCAATGAGTTGACCGTTATTGCTGAAGAGCAAGAGCGACACCTTGCCTGACGCTTCCATATATATAGATAATTGTAAGGGGGTACCTTTTGGCTTAGGGTTTGGAAAAACTTCCAGATCGAATCCGTCAATCCCGCCAGAGTGAGCGACCTGAAGCCCATAAGTTTCTTCGTCTTCATTCTCCGGTGCGCAACTGTGGCCTGGATTGTACTTTCCAAACCGGCGTGACCGGTCGAAGTGGTCCACTGGGAAACAGGGGATAGCCGGAGGGTTATAAGCCCGGCTTTCCATCATAGCATGCAGCCCGCCCGCTATATCGCTTTCAAAACTCAGTTCATGGGTTGTAGCACCAAAGGTAGCAGCGTAGTGCATCACCCCTTCCGGATCAACTACGTGCTGCAGTTGCAAGGCGTGGCCTAATTCATGAAGCATCACTGATTGAAAATCAAGCTCGTTCTCCTCTGGTGTCCCATCGAAAGACCAATGTACATCATCCTCTTCATTGAAAGTTGCACCGCGCCGTATAATGATGTCCACATCGGTCAGTTCCCATTCAGAGTCTCCGCATCTTGCGTACCGGGAAACGGTACCTGCGAGCACCTGCTCGCCTAATTGCTCGCGGATATCCCATTGATCGTGATCGAAGCTGATTACATTTTGTCCATCTTCGAGGCTTCCGTTTATACTTTCTGAGACCAACGGGCAGTCGTGCCCAATGTAGATAGGCAGTCCGACTGAGTCTTGCCAGGCACCTGCCGCCGCATTCAGGGCTTCGATAGCACCTTGTACTTCCATTACCGGAATGCCATTGTGGCTACTGCTTCTACTCAGGCTAAACAGGTAGCCGCCATCATCCCGGCTTTTATGGTCAATGAGCTTGGGTTCGTAAAACACACCGGAGCTCATTACATTATTATAGGCATAGGAAACATTGACGGAATAAGGGCTGAATCCAATACCGCCTGAACTCGTCAACATCAGAGGAGAACCGGTGCCTGCCTTGTGTGGTACTTTTACTTCTATAGATGTAGTCGTCCATGAGACAATATGCCATGGAAGAGCTGCCAGGTATCCTGAACCGCCACGGTCTGCATCGCGGAAGAAGATAGTCCCCGTACCTTCGCCAAACCCCTGGCCATGGATGGTGATAATGTCACCAATCCCTGCTGCTACCAAGTCCGGCGTAATAGAGTCAATCTGTGGCATAAAGCTCCGGTTCAGTATTCTGGTTGGGAATGCCTTTTTCCGAACAGGTACGGTATGTGTTTCGTTAATAATTTTTTGGTAAGCAGCCGACCTGGCAGTGATTTCACCCGTAAAAAAGTAAGCTTCCTCGTAGTCAGGACTGTAGGTTACCACCGGCCCGTTCGGGGCTACAGACTGCATGGCGACAGCTGAGGACCTGGGAAGGTCATATACGGCAGGCTTTAGGGCAAAAACCCCCATTTCGCCAACCTGAAACTCGGTGGAAGGCATCACTTTCATAGCTTGGTCACCTACCACGCCCCCAAGGGCAATCAGGTCAACGGTGTTTCGTGCCTTACCCTTGAATACCTGAAATACCTCTAGCTCATAGCGTGTGTAAATCATTTTGCCCTCGCTCCCCCAGAAAGAGGAAGCACTTTTTACCTGAGCTTCCACTACCATCGTACTGGGCGATAGCAGGGTTGTCAGGTCGGCGTGTGCTTGCGAGCACTGAGCTGTACTTACATTAGAAGCCAGCAGCATAAAAAAAAGCGTGGTTAAGCAGGATAGTTTTTGCATTGTTTGGGTTTTTAATGTCAAAAAAACTCTCCTTAGTGTTGGCAATACTGATTAGGGTGACAAAAGCATGTCACATTCTGAGTACATTTAGTGTTTGTGAGAAAACATTATCAGCTTCAGTGGGGAGGTAATCGCAATTGACTGATCAAATTGCAAAATTGCTGACCCTATTTTTACCTTTTGTGTTATTGTAAAATTAATGGTTTGTACAAATCAACTCATTGAATATCTATACAAAATGTGACATTGATATTTTAAATTATTGATATCAAATTAAAACTATCATTTATTTATAAATATGTAATCTGCTTATTGATAGGTAAAAAAGTAACCGCTTTTATGTCATAAGAATTTCACGAGTGCAACTTAGTTCTTTTTTTAGTCACCTTTTATCAAAAAAATGAGCTTTAGCAGAGGCGTAAAGAACAAAAATGGCAAACAAAAAAGACTATTATAAGGCATAATCAGCTAATAATCAATTAGTTATAATGAAATATAAATAAAATAAACCGAACAAAGTATCTATTATGTAGTTTTTTGGGAAGCAGGATTGGTACATATTTGTAGCGTAAAGGACACCAAAAAAATCATCCGATGCCAAAATCAACCACTAACGACACTGCTGAGCTGCTTGAATTGTTCCCGCTTTTTGAAGGCGTTGCACCCAAAGAGCTGGAATTTTTAGCTTCTCGTGCCCAGTTTACGAAGTTCAAAAAACACGATACGATATACCAATCCGGTGAACGCTCTGACTGCCTGCTCTTCCTGATCAAAGGTGTGGTGAAAATCGGGCGCTATTCCTCAGATGGGCGGGAGATCATCAAGCATGTACTGCATCCTATGAGCATGTTCGGTGAGCTTTGCCTCGCAGGCGAGCTTAAGCGCAAAGACTTTGCAGTAGCTATCAAAAAGGATACACAGATCCTCAGTATTCAGATGATACAATTGCAGCAAATCATGCGTAGAGACAGCCAGCTATCCATGCGTATTCTCAACTTCATCGGCGACCGCCTGCAAAACGTCGAACAACGGCTGGAATCTCTTATTTTCAAAGATGCCCGCGAGCGGATTATTGAATTCCTGAAGGATTCTGCCCGCAAACAAGGCAAACGAGTTGGGTACGAAACCTTAATTAAGCACGCCTTGACTCAACAGGATATCGCCAACATAACCGGTACTTCCCGGCAGACAGTCACTTCTGTCATGAATGATCTGCGAAAATCAAACCTGATTTACTTCAACCGCCGAACGATCCTTATCAGGGACCTGGGCAAACTTGCATAACCTCTCACTCAAACATCAGCGGTATAATGAGCCCGTCTGATCCCAATATCGTATTTGGAAATACGGACGTGGCTTCCTTTAAGACGCTATCAAGTAGTGGATAACGGGTGGAATAATGCCCCAAGACCAGGGTACGGACATTACCCTCTGCTGCTATGCGGGCGGCTTCTTTTACAGTAGAATGACCGGTTTCAAGAGCTTGCTCTTTGTGCTTTTCCAGAAAGGTCGCTTCGTGGTACAACAGATCTACACCATATATATAGTCTAACAATGATTCCTGATAGGCTGTGTCTGAGCAAAAAGCAAAAGACCGGGGCTTGGGAGGAGGTACCGTGAGTAACTCGTTTGCTATTGTTCCGTGTTCAGCGGATACAAAATCCTGGCCAGCCTTAATAGCGGGTATACTTTTGTAGGGAATACCGTATTCCTCAATTTGCTCGCCCCGCATCCCTCTGGGGCGCTTTTTTTCTCTAAACAGGAAGCCTGAAGCAGGTACGCTGTGCCGGAGTGGCAGGCTATACACCGTCAGGTATTTATTCTCGTAAACCAATACATGCTGTTCAGGGTCAATTTCGTGGTAATGGACGGAGTAAGACAGGCGTTCCGTAAAGTTGCAGGCTTTGTCCAGGAACTGACCAACCTTAGGAGGACCAAAAACATGAAGGGGAGCTGTCCGGTGGTTCAACCCCATAGAGCTCAAAAGGCCCGGCAGCCCCAGCACATGATCACCGTGGTGGTGAGAGATAAAAATATGGCTTAGCTTTCCCCATCGTACTCCATATTGGCTAAACCTCATTTGTGCCCCCTCGCCGCAATCAATCATAAAAAGCTGCTCCTGTACATTAAGCAGCTGCATAGTCGGGAAACGGCCATAAGCGGGTACTGCTCCACTGCAACCTAGTATAGTTAGTTCAAATCGCATGCACATACAAAAGAGGCACAGCCAAAATAGTTCGGCTATGCCTCTTTTTAATAAAAAAATGAGATGAAGTCCGGAGATTTACTCCCCTTCCCCTTCATTGAGTTCCCGTTCTATATCCTCCATGAAGATATAATCAACGGCTTCCGATACGGTAGGCACCATTGTCAGAATGGTATCCAGGCGGGAAATCTCCATCAATTTCTTAACAGCCGGCTGCTCAGCACCAGCCAGAACGAAAGATCCGATTTTTTTCCAAAGGCGGTCAGCGGTCAGGATAGCACTCAGCCCCGAGGAATCCACATATTGCACCTCTGACAGGTCCATGATCAGATTCTTTGCGTCTTTGTCCGCTAGCAGGACCAGTTCGGACTTAACATCAGGAGCTATCAGAGAATTGAAGTTCTCTTCCTGAAGTGAAAAAACGGTATAACGTTCTTCTGTTTTTATCTTATACTCCATATATGATGGTTGATATTTTGATGATGAGCGAACGCAAAAATATCAATTAAGCGTCAGTATACCTAGCTTGACTAGTATATTTTACGGTAGTTGCCCGGAATGCTCCTCCCAAAGCCTAAACACTGAGTGGGTTTTGGGTGTTTTGAAGAATATAAAGGAATATAACAAACCTCTGCCAGATTAACTGGTCTGCAGGTAAATATCGGAAATAATGGCAGCTTTTCAAGGTTGGCATCATTTTCTCTGTATAGTTTGGCGAGTAGCAGACCCCCTATTATCTCTAAACTATCTCCTATTTAACTGAATTACAAAAACCTATTTGTCCAAATTGCATTTCATTAAAATGTTAGTGCGTTGTTAAGCTTGAGAAGCGGAAGAAACTAAAGGGAAGCTTCTTTTGTATTCTTGGATAATAAGTTTTAATATTGTTTGGGTAACCCAACAGGCTAAAGAGAAGAAAGAAAATATGAACAATAAACGTTTTTCTCCAAAAGTAAAGCAGGTAATCTCCAGAAGCCGGGATGCAGCCATCCGACTGGGGCATGACTTCATTGGAACAGAGCACCTATTGCTTGGCATTATGGCGGAACAGGAAAGTTTGGCGCTAAAAGTGCTGGAATCATTGGATGTAAACCCATCTGAGCTCCAGCAAAACGTCGAAGAATCCGTACAGCGTATACCAAGCGGTCAAACAGCCCTGAACGTTGGCAACCTTCCGCTCAACAAGCAGGCAGAGAAAGTCCTTAAAGTGACTTTCCTCGAAGCTAAAATGCTCAAAAGTGACGAGATCAGCCCGGAACACTTGTTGCTCTCTATCCTCAAACATAAGGATAACCCTGCTTCTAAGATTTTGAATCAGTTCGATGTAGATTACGACATCTACAAAGCCGAACTTGAATATGTTCGCCAGGAACAGGACTTCACCAGCTCTACTGAGCCCTTTGCACAGTCGCCTTCTGACCAGGAGGATCCCTACGAGGAAGATGAAGGTCAGGGCGGTGGCCGCTACCAACAGCGTAAAGGCACCTCCAAGTCGCGTACACCAGTACTCGACAACTTCGGACGTGATATTACGAAGTTAGCGGAAGAAGACAAGCTTGATCCAATTATCGGTCGCGAGAACGAGATTGAGCGTGTTTCTCAGATCCTGAGCCGGCGTAAAAAGAACAACCCCATCCTGATTGGTGAGCCCGGTGTTGGTAAGACGGCTATCGTCGAAGGTCTTGCCCTCCGGATTATGCAAAAGAAAGTAAGCCGTACCCTGTTCAACAAGCGTATTGTGATGCTTGACCTGGCTGCCCTAGTTGCCGGTACTAAGTATCGCGGTCAGTTTGAAGAGCGGATGAAGGCTATCATGAATGAGTTGGAGAAATCGCGTGACGTCATTTTATTTATCGATGAGATCCACACTATAGTTGGTGCGGGTGGCGCGACCGGTTCTCTGGATGCTTCCAATATTTTCAAACCGGCGCTTGCCCGTGGCGAGTTGCAGTGCATCGGTGCCTCCACATTGGACGAGTACCGTCAGCATATTGAGAAGGACGGTGCCCTGGACCGGCGTTTCCAAAAAGTACTTGTCGAGCCGCCTTCTGCTGAAGAAGCGGTTAATATCCTTGATAATATTCGGCCGAAGTACGAAGAGTTCCATAACGTGAACTACTCCCAGGAAGCTATCGAAGCTTGTGTTAAGCTGAGCGACCGCTACATCAGCGACCGTTTCCTGCCAGACAAGGCTATTGATGTACTTGATGAAGTTGGCGCGCGCGTCCACCTCAAAAACATCCATGTTCCTGAGCATATCGAGGAGCTGGAAGAGAAGATCGAAGAGCTCAAGGAGCAAAAGAACCAAGCGGTAAAAAACCAGCAGTACGAAAAAGCTGCTGACTTGCGCGATAAAGAGTCTAAGCTTGTTCGCCAGCTGGAGTTCGCTAAGATTCAGTGGGAAGAAGAAGTAAAGACCAAGCGATACCCGGTAAGTGAAGAAGACATCGCAGAAGTTGTTTCTATGATGACAGGTATTCCTGTCAGCCGTGTTGCCCAGAGCGAAAGCAAAAAACTGGTCGGCATGGACAACGACTTACAAGATGTCATTATCGGTCAGGATGAGGCGATTAAGAAAATCACGCGGGCTATCCAGCGTAACCGTGTAGGCCTTAAGGACCCTACCAAGCCTATTGGGTCATTCATATTCCTTGGTCCCACAGGTGTCGGTAAGACCGAACTTGCCAAGTCCCTTGCACGCTACATTTTCGACTCTGAAGATGCACTGGTTCGACTGGACATGAGTGAGTACATGGAGAAATTCTCCGTGAGCCGCTTGATCGGTGCGCCTCCGGGCTATGTAGGGTACGAAGAAGGTGGGCAGCTCACAGAGAAAGTGCGCCGTAAGCCTTATTCTGTAATTCTGCTTGATGAGATTGAAAAAGCACACCCTGATGTTTACAATATACTGCTCCAGGTATTGGATGATGGTCAACTGACCGACGGTTTGGGGCGTAAAGTAGACTTCAAGAACGCCCTGATCATTATGACTTCTAATGTCGGAGTGCGTCAGTTGAAAGATTTCGGTCAAGGTGTAGGATTTGCGACCAAAGCGCGTCAAAGCTCTGTAGATGACAATGCAAAAGGGGTTATTCAGAATGCCCTGAAGCGTACCTTCTCTCCGGAATTCCTCAACCGTGTAGATGATGTAGTGATCTTCAACAGTCTGAACCAGGATGATATCTTCAAGATTATTGATATCACCCTGAATGACCTTCACAAGCGGCTTGACAACATGGGCTACAGCCTAACCCTCTCGGATGAGGCCAAGAAGTTTGTTGCTGAAAAAGGGTATGACCCTCAGTTTGGTGCCCGTCCTTTACACCGGGCCATTCAAAAGTACATTGAAGATCCTTTGGCAGAGTTTATCTTAAACTCAAATCCGGATTCAGGTACTACGCTTGAAGCCATAATGAATGAAGAAGACACAGGATTGAAAATTGCATTAAGCAAAGAGGTCAATACAGACGCATAAAATGTTTAAAATACCAAAAGCAGCCTTTTGATGTTAATCAAACGGGCTGCTTTTGTATATCTTAGCCTGGTTTAAAGGGAAATCTTGATTGGGCTGAACTTTTTTACAAAAAAATTAATTAAATTAGTAGATGTGATGATCAACAGACGTCGCACCTAATCATTTCTTAACTAAAAAAGAATCTATTGGCAAAGAGATCTGGTAGAAGAGGTTTTAATAACCGAAACACTAAAAAACCCGAGTTTAGAATCAACGAACACATTCGCGTGCCTGAAATACGGCTGGTAGGCGAAAATATTGAAGACATCGGAGAAGCTGTCGGTCAAAAGCTGGAGCCTGGTACTGTATATTCCACACGAGAAGCAAAAGACTGGGCGCGTAGTGTAGAGCTTGACCTTGTAGAAATTTCTCCTAACGCAAAGCCGCCGGTCGTTAAAATTATTGATTTCAATAAATTCCTCTACGAAAAGAAGAAGAAAGAGAAAGAAATCAAAGCGAAGGCCGCTAAGACTGTAGTCAAAGAAATCCGCTTCGGTCCCAACACTGATGACCACGATTTCGATTTCAAGCTTCGCCACGCAAAAGGCTTTCTCGAAGAGGGGGCCAAAGTAAAGGCGTATGTCCATTTCCGCGGGCGAACCATCGTATTCAAAGAGCGGGGCGAGTTATTGCTCCTTCGCTTCCTTAAAGAATTGGAAGAGTTTGGCTCTGCTGAAGCACTTCCAAAAATGGAGGGTCGTCGTATGATCGTGATGATATCGCCGAAGAAGAAGAAAAAGAAGAAATAGTCAGTAGGGGTGATCCCCTATCAGCCTGTTTCCTACCTTTTTATCATAACCCTATCGCTAAACTTTTTCATAATCAATGAGAATTTGTTTAGCGATAGGGTTTATTTTTCTTACCTTTGTATTCCCTTTTTTGAGGGATCATTTTCAGATAAAAGCAATATAGCAATGCCAAAGATGAAGACACACTCCAGCGCCAAGAAGCGTTTCAAGCGTACGGGTTCTGGAAAGATCAAGCGGTATCAGGCAAAAACTTCGCATATGATGCGTAACAAAAGTAAGAAAGCGAAACTGCGCCTGCGTGATTCTACGGTCGTTCACGAGCACAACGAAGACCGCGTGAAGCGTATGCTTTGCATTTAATTTAATTCTTCATTTTTTAACGAGAGCGCAGGTCAAAAGTGTCGCCCATTTGGTAGATGGCACCTCTGCGTTGTACTAAAAAATCAAACTATGCCACGTTCAGTAAATGCCGTTGCTTCACGCAAGCGGCGCAAGAAGATTTTAAAAATGGCTCGGGGCTACTTCGGTGCCCGTAGTAAAGTCTACACAGTAGCCAAAAATGCGGTAGAAAAAGGATTGACCTACGCTTACCGCGACCGTAAAGCCAAAAAGCGTGCATTCCGCCGCCTTTGGATTGCACGTATTAATGCCGCTGCACGCCAAAACGGTATTTCCTACTCGCGTTTGATCCACCAACTATCAGAAGGCAACGTGGAGCTCAACCGCAAGGTCCTTGCTGACCTCGCCATGAACCACCCTGATTCCTTCAAAGCAGTGGTGGACTCCGTGAAAAAATAAGCACTCCATTCCGTTGGAGTTATGGAAAGGGAAGCAACCTAACGGTTGTTTCCCTTTCCTGATTAATAACCGGTTGGAGCAGTCTGCTACCTCTGACCGCTTGAGAATCTGAGCATAAAGCAGCTAAAATAAAGCGATACCTACATGCGATACCTTTCCACATTTACCTTGCTTGTCTTTACAGCTTTCCTCTGGAATTGTTCCACTGAAACCAAAGGCACCGACGATCAGTCAACGGCAGTACCTTTGGCTACTACGGATTCGATAAAGGGAGATACTGCCTCGGAAACACCCCATCCTCTTAGTATGGACCTTGATACCGCTCATTTTGAACGCCTGGACGGTACACTCAAGCTCACCTGGAAGATGCTCTCAGACGTAGTGTTCACCGATGAGTACAGTGAAGAGGTTCAGGCGTACGTCCCCTACCCTACTTTTGGCGCGCAGCTGGGAGCAATCGAAGGACGGGAAGTCCTTGTTGAAGGATATGTGATCCCCCTGGAGGAAACCGGCGATGAAACAATACTGGTCTTGAGCGCTCAGCCCTACAGCAGTTGCTTTTTTTGCGGAGGTGCGGGACCGGAGTCTGTAATGGATATTAAACTACGCCCGGGCACTAATCAAAAGTTTACGACAGATGACCGGATTACCTTTCGGGGAAGGCTCCGTCTGAACGATGATGATTTGTATTTCCTTAATTATATTTTAGAAGATGCTGAGGTGCATCAATGATAACACACCTGTTTATTTACCAAAGCACTTTTCTTTGGTGTCCTCTCTTGATATAATAAGTAAAATTCAGTAATTTAAGGGCTTACTTTCTCCTCTTTGAGCGCTTACTACCCACTTAAAGCAATGAGAAAATCGGCTATTTAACTGAAATACATAGCCTTAGGCACAACTGTTTACAAAACAAATTACCTTACCCATGTTCCTGACCAAAAAAACATCCTTTGCCTTATTGGGTATTGCTTTGACCCTGACACTGAATTCGTGTAAAAAGGATGATCCCATTGATGCCACACCTACCCTGGACCAAGAACTTACGGAAGTTCTGCTAGACCAATCCGTATCCAATCAATTGTCCTTTTTTCAATTGCCCGCTAGCGAAGATTATGCGCAAATTCCCCAGGATCCATCCAACCCACTGACCGAAGCTAAAGTTCAATTAGGTGAGTTTCTGTACCATGAAACCGGCATTGCCCGCAATCCTCAGGATATTGCTGGCTTGGGCACCTATTCCTGTGCTTCCTGCCACTTTGCATCCGCCGGGTTTCAGGCCGGTCGGCATCAGGGGATTGGAGAAGGAGGTCAGGGCTTTGGCTTGAATGGCGAATCCCGCGATAAAAGCGACGATTACAACGTCCTTAATATAGATGTACAGCCTGTACGAAGCCCAACCACGCTCAACTCTGCTTACCAGATTGCCATGCTCTGGAACGGGCAGTTTGGCGCCAAAGGTATTAATGTGGGCACTGAATACGCCTGGACTGCCGGTACACCCAAAGAAACCAATCACCTTGGATTTCATGGGGTGGAAACACAGGCCATAGCGGGCCTCTCTGTCCACCGCATGCTGGAAGACACCTCCAATGTCTCTGATTTAGCCAATTACAAAGAACTGTTTGATGCGGCTTTCCCTAACCTGCCGGAGGCAGAACGTTACAATCGCGTTCCTGCCGGTCTCGCCATAGCAGCCTACGAGCGTACCCTTCTCGCTAATGAGGCGCCTTTCCAAAAGTGGTTGCATGGTGAAAAAGATGCCATGAATGCTTTGGAAAAAGAAGGCGCTCTTGTGTTTTTTGGTAAAGCGGGTTGTGGCAACTGTCATACCGGGCCCGCCCTAAATAGTATGGAATTTCACGCCATTGGCTTGGCAGATCTGATGGACTGCCCGGAAGAGGTGCTCCTCACTTCCGTCAATGCGCCGGAGCATTTAGGCCGAGGTGGTTTTACCAACCGGGCAGGAGATATGTTCAAATTCAAAGTCCCCCAGCTTTACAACCTTAAAGACTCACCATTCTATGGTCATGGAGGTACAATGCGCTCCATCCGTGACGTTGTCGAGTATAAGAATGAAGCTGTTCCCGAAAAGACAGCTATCCCGGCAGCTCAACTTTCTGATGAATTTGTCCCGCTCAACCTGACCAACCGGGAAATTGATGCGCTGGTCGCTTTCATTGAGAACGCATTATACGACCCAAACCTGAGCCGTTATGAACCAGAAGCCCTGCCAAGTGGGCAATGCTTCCCCAATGCGGACCCGATGTCTCAAGACGATCTGGGCTGTAATTAGCAGATAAAAGCGAGGTCAAATCAAAAGTCTGACAAAAGGTTCAATACCTCTTTGCCTAAAACAATACCCACCAACCTTCCTGCTTAGTATCAGAGCGCTCATAGTTCACTTTATGGACCAGGGCTCCACTACCGTTATTGATAGCTATTACTCCGCCAGCGTTCAGTAAACGAACCTGCCGCAGCCCTATCCGGACCACACTGCCTGCCCGCAGCGAATAGGTCGCCAGCTGATCGGTATTCCCACGCTGATCGGTAATGGTCCACCCTCCCAGGTCCACTGGCTGATCAGAGAGATTGATCAACATCAGTTTTTCTGCTCCGGTCTCCGGGCCCCGGGGATTCACCAATGCCGCTATGATTTGAATAGCAGCCGGAGCTTCTGCCGTTTCTGGTGCTGCCGGTGGCTCAGAAACGTCGGGGCTTGCACGGCGAACAGCCTTCCCGGCATTGACCCTCCCGTAGCCAAACCACTCAGAGTAGCCCTGCGTATTATAAGTACCCTTTTGATGCCCCAAAATGGGGTCTGGATTCTCATCAATAATTTTATCGGTTGTTGCTTTCAGAATAGCAACCAATTCCGCTGCGGACAACTCCGGATTCACGGCTTTAACCAACGCGCCAACACCCGCTGCGAGGGGACAGGCACTGGAGGTCCCTCCAAAGTTGCCCGTATACCGGCTGCCCGGAGCGAAACCAAGCCCCGAATCTTCATTATCTGTAGTCCAGATTCCTCTGCCAGGCAGACGTTCTTGTTGATTGAGAGGGTTCCAGTTGTCGCTCGGTGCCGCTATGGTAATACCAGAGCCCCAGTTAGAATAGGCAGACTTACGGGCGAGGCTGGTGGAAGCTGACACCGCTACCACATCCGGATGGGCAGCGTAGCCATTCAAAATAGGCCCTGTTGTGGTTTTTAGCCCCTGACTGGGATGCCGCCAGGTGAAGCCCGTATTCTCCATATCATTAATTGGGGCATTGTAATTTCCAGCCGCAAAGAACACCAGGCACCCGCGACCGTCCGGTCCCCCGGAACGGTGAATGCGGCTCATTTGATTGCTCAGCAGGGAACTCAGAGGTGCATAGACAGGCACCGGCCCCCAGCTACAGGAAATGATATGCGCGTGGCGGCTGGCGTAGTCAAAAATATCGAAGAGCATATTATCATCAGCGCTGAGAGGAAACCGAATAGGCAAAAAGCTGCAATCAGGTGCAGCCCCTACAATGCCTTCCCCGTTTTCTTCCCCGATAGCAACCCCCGCACAGGGCGTTCCATGGAAGTCGCCATTGGTACGCTCCGGCCCCGGATAGGAGTCCCGCCCCAAATAATCGCGTGCTTCTGTTACTTTGTCTGGTCCGGACAAATCAGGATGAGACAAATCGAAACCATCATCAATGACAGCGACGGTGATAGCACGGTCGCCGCGACTTACGGTCCAGGCATCCGTACAATCCACACCAGCCTCAGCTACCAATTCAAGTCCATTGCGCTTTTGCAGGTGCCACTGCTCGGCGAAAAGCGTATCGGAGGGCTCGTACTGCGGTGCAAAACGATTGATCAGATTAGGCTCCGCATAGTCAATCCGGTCGTCTCGCATGAGGTCATTACTGACTTTAAGCGGGTTTTTACCAGCGCTGCTCGTGACTTGCACCAAGCATGATTCCTGATTTTCATCATAACTTTTCAGAAAGCGCAGACCGTATGTTTGAAGGATTGTTTCTTTTTCTTCAGTGCTTAACTGTTCAGTAAATTTCAGTATGATTTTATCGGTAAGATAGTACCGCGTTGCAGGGTCGCCCTCCGGACAGTAAGCATGGTGGCAAATCATGGGACAAGTGCTATGCTCCCGTATTTTCGCCATGATGATATCGAGTTGATCTGCATCGGTTTCCACTTTGTATACATTCCCAAAGACCTGCCTGACCTGATGCAAACCGGCCTGCGCCATTAGTACTTCCATAGTGGATGATGCACCGGGTAAAATGGCGGTAAAAAACTGATCCGCATGTTCTACTTTAATGCGTTCTGTACCGCGGTACAGATAATAATCGAGGGCCATAGTGTGTTTGTATTAGAGCCTGTTTAGAATTATTGCTTGCCTTAGAGCAAGTCAGTCCAACTTATACAATAGAGTTTATTAATGTAGGTTTTGTATAGGACATGGATTAGGTTTTTTTGCTAGATCAAAGAACGCCCGGAACCTCGTAGCCTAAGCTACGAAGGTGAGGACGTGATGCAGAGCTGGTGAAAAAGACAATTCAGGGACATACGAAGTTTACGTTAATAAACTCTAATAATACGTTTTTTAGGAGCAGATGCTCAAAAGGGCCGTATCAAATTTACATTAAATGAAATTCATCCTTTTGCTATTGACGTTTGCGGTGACATCCAACTGCTCCACCTTAGAGTCTCCTGTGCCGATGGAAACGCCCCCGGCTTCTCCTTCAGAAATGCTGTCCGCTGTCAATATACTTCGGGCAAAAGGCTGCCGTTGCGGCAGTAAGCAAATGCCCGCAGTGCCTCCGTTACAATGGGATAACCGCCTGGCAGTTGCAGCCCGGCGGCATGCCCGGGATATGTCAAACAAAGACTTTTTTGATCATCGTGGTTCAGATGGCAGTGACGTGAGTACCCGGGCTCGTGAAGCCGGGTTCCAATGGCGCCAAATCGGAGAAAACATCGCTTTTAACTATCCAAATGCAACTGCAGTAGTCCAAGGCTGGCAGGAAAGTCCTCCGCACTGCAAAAATATGATGTCCGCTGGCTTTCAGCAGATGGGCGCTGCCCATGTGGATGGATATTGGGTGCAGGCAATGGGCAAAGAATAAGAGCGCGTTGGCACTTTGTTATACACACCTGATTTTCTCCACAAGTACCTGAGCATGTGCTTCCATCACCTCATGTGAAAGGCCAGCTGTGTGCGGCGTCAGAATGACATTAGGCGATTGCCGCAAATACTGAAAAGGAGCTGGCAGCGTATCTAAGTCCAAGACATTGAAAGCCTGTTCTTCGTACTCGAGTACATCGAGGGCAGCACCAGCTACCTGCCCGGCTTTCAGCTGGCGCACCAGCGCTGCCGTATCAAGGACAAGGCCACGGGCCGTATTCAGCAGGTAAATCGGTTTAACAAAATCGGTCAGCAGGCCCTCGTTAATGAAATAGTGATTGTCCCTGTCATAAGGAATGTGGACTGTAACGATATCGGCCTCCTGTTGCAATTGCTCCAGGCTCACCTCCTCAGCCCAGGGGTTACTAAAGCCTGATTTGTACTTATCATAGGCCATGACCCGGCATTCAAAGCCCGATAACCGCTGTGCTACCGCCGAGCCGATATTGCCGTAGCCGATGATACCAACAGTCCGGTGACGGAGTTCAAAACTGCGATTGCGCTTACGGTCCCAAACGCCCTGCTGTATCTCCTGGTGGGCCTTATTGATGTGATTGAGCAGACTCAACATCATCCCTATCGTTTGCTCCGCAACAGTAGCACGGCTTCCCTCAGGCGAATTCAGGACCGCGATGCCTTTACTTTCAGCATAAGCTATATCTATATGCTCCAGCCCAATACCCATGCGGGCGATAAAGCGGAGGTTGGTACAAGCATCCAGAAAAGCCCGGTCAATTGTAAAACGGCTTCTTAAAACCAGTCCAACGGCTAATGCTAACTCTGCTTCCAGATCCTGAGTTGACTCGGAATAAGCCGCTTTAACCTGAAAACCCAACTGCTCCAGCTGATCCGGCAAAAAAGGATGGGGTTTATCTAAACAGATAATAAGACCAGTTGACATTTGTAAAAAAAGCTTTAGATTGAGTTCAAACGAAATACATGACAAAGGTATACTTTCTATTATTGATACTCGGAATCAACGCATGTACGATGGCAGAACAATCCAGGACCGATATGCAGCAACAGCCATCCCTTATTATCGGCACTTATACCCAGAATCTGGGCCATGTGGACGGGAAGGCTGATGGGATTTACACCTTCACCCCAGCTGAGGATAGCCTCTACGCCAAAGCACATACCCAGACAGGCATTGAAAACCCCTCCTATATAACCATAGATACTCAGGCCCGGGTACTGTACGCAGCCAGCGAACTGGTACCCGGCGGTGCCGACAGCAGCGGCTACATCTACAGCTACCGCATCGCAGCAGATGGACAGCTACAGTACCTCAACCGGCAGCCTTCCTACGGATTCGCCCCGTGTTACGTTAGTGTAAGTGAAAACAAGCAGTATGTAATGGCTGCCAATTATGTTGGGGGTACCGTGGTGGTATATCCTATAACAGCCGACGGTAGCCTGGAAGAGGCTTCCAGCCGACTAACATTTAAAGGGTCGGGGCCTCATACTGAGCAAGAGGCATCCCACCCACATTGTATTATCCCGGCCCCTGGCAGTACCTGGGTATACGTAGCGGATAAAGGGACCGACCGCGTCATGGGCTTTGAACTGACCGCCGGTGGGCAGCTAAAACCCACACAGCAAGGTTTCATTCAGGTGGCGCCAGGTGCCGGTCCACGCCATTTAGCGTTCCACCCTTCTTTGCCGGTGGCGTATCTCGTTAACGAACTCAATAGCACCGTAGATGTCTTCCGTTTAGACCCTGAAACCGGTGCGCTGTCCGCTTTGGAAACACACCCTACTCTGCCGGATGAGTATTCCGGCTTCAACGCCTGTGCAGATATCCACGTTAGTCCGGATGGCAGCCACCTTTACGCTTCCAACCGGGGACACAATAGTATCGTCATCTATCGTATTCAAACTCAAACCGGTAGCCTTGAACACATCGGATGGGAAGCTACGCAGGGAGACTTTCCGCGTAATTTCATGATCACTGATGACGGCAGGCAGTTGCTGGTTGCCAATCAGAATACCGATAATATCGTTTGCTTTAGCCGGGACACTAAGAGTGGGCTATTGAACCAAACCACTAAAATCCAATGCCCTACGCCAGTATGCATCAAAGCACTTGAACTATGAAAGGTAACATCCCATCGAAGAAAAAAGCCATGATTAGCGTGAAGCCTCCTCTCATGGCTTACCTGAAGAAAAATGCCCGGACTACAGATTTGCCTATGCAGTATGTGGACCTATTACGCTACGAATCATCAATCCCCCTGATCGATCAGAAAGGCAATGATACCCTTTGGGAAACGGTCTATTACTCCCAGTCTGACTTTGAAGATGTCAATCAGGCCATGAAACTGATCTACGCGCTGCTAAAAACCGACGGGGACGTGGAAGTGCTCGACCACCTGACCGTCGCCCGCATCGACTTCTGCACCTTTGGTAATACCAAGCCTTTCCGGGTGCGCATCATCAACCGGCTGAATGATAACTACGACCACTTCTACATCAAAAAAGCGGATGCCTCCAGGGTGTACGGGCTCGAGCTGGAGTGGCTGCTTTCTCCCAACCATGTTACCTACCTCCTTGACGGGGCGACCCTCATCGAAGAGCATGTAGCCGGTATTCCCGGGGACGACTTTATGAAGCATAATCTGGAAGAAACCACTTTCAATAAGATTCGTATTGCAAAAGAATTCATCAAGTTCAATGAGCGCTGCTTTGTACGGCTGTTGGGCGATATGCGCGCCTACAACTACGTCGTTGCCATTACACCTGATATTGAAGGCTCACAGTACCGCATGCGCCCCATTGATTTTGATCAGCAATCGTTCGAAGGGCGAAAAGGTTTTTACCTGCCGCAGTACTTTCGGGAGAACGACCCCATTATTTATCTCGGTATGCAACACATGGGACCAGAGACGGTCAAGCAGTACCAACTGGAAGAGCGGAGCCTGATCGCCGGACGCGTGAAGACTTCACAAAAGCAGTTCAAGGCCCTTATGGATGTTATGATCAAAGATGAAATATCGACTCCGGAGAAGACCCGGGAACTGGCGGAAGGGCTGGCGCACCATCACAAACACAACCGCTTTGAGAATTGCCATACGATGGGCGAAGTGGTGCTGACCAATATTCAATTGCTGCTGGAAAAGGACTTTAAACAGAGTATTCTATTCGGCAAAGCGCGTTAAAAAACCTCCCTCCTTTGAATTTCAGAGGAGAGAGGCTATCCCAAAAACCGATTATATATATCAAAAATGGCAATTTATATTGGATTATAAAAATTTAAGTGTGTTTTTATCAGAATTTATTTGTGCAAAGACGAAGCTCAGTATAGCATGAATGATCTAAATACAGCTGAAATAAAGCGTTATGCCAGGCACCTGTCCATCCCTGGTTTTGGACCGCAAGGACAGGAAAAGCTGAAGCACAGCCGTGTTCTGATCATAGGTGCAGGTGGCCTGGGGAGCCCGGTGTTGCTGTACCTTGCTGCTGCGGGAGTCGGGCATATCAAGATTGTCGACTTTGACGAAGTAGAATTGAGTAACCTGCAGCGCCAGGTGCTCTATACGGAAGCAGATATAGGCAGGCCAAAGGCAGTGGCTGCTGCGGAACGCGCAAGAGCCCTTAATTCTACTATCAAAATAGAGCCGTTAAGTATTCCATTCACCAGGGCTAATGCCCGGGAATTGGTCCGCTCGGTCGACCTTGTCATTGATGGCACCGACAATTTCCCCACCCGCTACCTGAGCAACGATGCCTGCGTTCTGGAAGGCAAACCGCTAATCTATGGCAGTATTTACCGGTTTGAGGGGCAGGTCTCCGTCTTCAACCTGCAACAAAAAGATGGGCGTTTCGGTCCCAACTATCGGGATATCTTCCCCACCCCTCCTCCCCCCGAACTTGTCCCCAACTGTGCCGAGGGTGGCGTGCTCGGGGTATTGCCCGGTATTATCGGTAGCCTGCAGGCGAATGAAGCTATAAAAATATTGGCTAAAACAGGCGAACCCCTGGATGGGAAGCTATTCCTATTTGATGCAGCCACGCTTTTCTCCCGCACCATTTCTATCCCCAGGAATCCGGCGACCAAAATTGAAGGCTTGATCGACTACGAGCAGTTTTGCGACCCTGACCGCCCTGATCCGATCCCTACCATTTCTGTAATGGAGTTGGCTGCATGGCGCCGAAGGGGCCAAAAGCACCAATTGATAGATGTGCGCGAGCCTTATGAATACGAGATTGTGAACTTGGGTGGACTGTTAATACCTCTGTCCAGATTACTGGATCAAAAAGAAGACATCTTAGCAGATCAGCCAGTAGTCGTCCACTGCCGAAGTGGGCAGCGGTCAGCCCGGGCAGTCCGGCAATTGCAGGAAGCCGGCTTCCAAAACCTGTACAATCTGGAAGGCGGCATTCTCGCCTGGGCGGTGCAGGTTGACCCTAAACTACAGACCTACTAATTCATGCCCGAGCCTGTGGAAAGCGATTTGAGTTGGTACTTTAACTTTACAGCGCCATTGCCGTAAGACTGAATGCCTAGCAATTCCAATTCTGTCTCTGGAATACCGCCTGGGAACAATCGTATACCTTCCCCCAAAAAAACAGGCATCACGAACATCGTGAACTCATCAACGAGGCCTTCCTGCATTAGTGCTTTAATGATCTGGGCACCGCCATCGCAATAAATATCCTTGCCGGGCTGAGCTTTTAGCTGGCGGGCAAGTTCCACCACATCACCCTGATAGAACACCCCGTCCTGATCTGGCAATTCATGCCGGGTGACTACGTAGCAATGCTCGTATTGGTGGACAGCGGAGAAGTTCCCGGCGATTTGCATCACTACATCATAGGTGCGGCGGCCGACAATATAAGTATCTATCGTTTCAGAGAATTCGGCATGCCCGAAGTCTTCACCCTCAAAACGGGACAGAAAACTCAGGTCGTCACCTGGTCCTGCAATATAGCCATCAAGGCTTAGGGCTATGAATAGTTTGATTTTTCTCATGATGACTTAGTTTATAAGCTCCCTTACCGCACCTTCGACTTCCAACAGTAAATCAGGGCCATAGGCTTTGGCCGGCGTTTGAAATCCGGGTTGAGCCTTTCCACCGAGCACTCGATCAGCAATCATCACACTTGTCATCGCCGTCAGAGAATACCCCTCAGGCATTACAGAGCGGGCGGTGCAGGTTTCGCCTTTGGCATTCGTCACCCGGCCCCAGACCAGGCTGCGGCCATTCTTACGTTGCTCCGCTGATGGCCCGGCAGGACCATTTAATACGCGTTTTCTGGCACGCGCTTTTACAAAAGGTAAACGTAAAAACCAACCGAAGTACTTCTGCAACTTTACGTACCGATAGGTCCTGGGGTGCACCGCAGTGTAAGTTTCTATATTCGGAATACCTGAGGAATAGTAGGCGGTGGACACATCACCCCAGGGGATCGTCATAACGAAGCGCTTGAAGTCATCAGCAAATTCGACGGTCATGGTTTTATGGCCAAGCGGGACTTTTGTGATTTTCCCATTTTGGCGAACAGCACTGCTCTTGCCCAGATTCTCCACCATCGAAAGGGCCGTCCCTCTTGAAAAGCGGGTACCCTGTGAAGCAAAAGCCAGTTGCAAATGTGTGGCATCCGGAAGCTGTTCCTTCAAAAAAACCGCCATACAGTCTGTAGGTACCACGTCAAAACCAGTACCCGGCATGATCATGATCCCGGCTTTAGCCGCTTTTTCGCCAAGGGCAGCCCCCATTTCAAAAACCGGGATTTCGCCCGTAATATCCAGATAATGGGTGCCGCTTCGTAAGCAAGCCTCCATCATGGCCCGAGCGGTGTGAACGAACGGACCGGCTGCGTGCAGGACCAAAGCGAAGGTTTTCAGCTGGGCTGCAATACTTTCCGCATCATCTAAAGGGAAAATACGATAATCCAGACCGAGCTCCTTTGCCAGGGGCGCTATCTTGGATTCGGTACGGCCTGCTAATACAGGTGTCAGCCCCTTAGCCGTGGCTCTGCGGGCAATCAGGTCTCCGGTATAGCCATTAGCTCCGTAAATCATCCACTGGTTTGACATTAATCAGGGTTTGGTGAAGGGGGAAAGATAGTAAAATCTAACCTAAATCTGCCACCATGAGGTTGCAGCCACGCACATCGCTGGCATCCAGCCGGCCCAGCACTTCAAAGCTATGATCTTCATACACCTTACCGAGGTCATCGGTAGCAATAAAGCTGAGGGTGTCTAAGTTGACCAGGTCGATGATATTCAGGGCTCCGGTGCGACCGTAGTCGGTATAGTTGAAAGGGTCTGTAACTTCCCGGGCGAGCACACGCATTGTCGGAGCAGAATAAAAAAGCCCGGCTCCTTTCGAGTAGGCCTGGGACAACAACTCTGTCATGCCGTACTCGGAGTGGACCGTCTCTACTCCAAATGCTTGCTGCAGTTGTTCGTGCAGTTCTGCACGCGTCAGCTCTCTGCGCCGCCCCTTCATCCCACCTGTTTCCATGATGGTGATGCCGGACAAATCAGCAGGATTGGCCTCTGCAAGGTCCAAAAGGGCAAAACTCACCCCAATTAACAAGGTCGGCTGCCCGCTTTTTTGGCACTTTTGTAAAATCTGCAGTAGCGCTTCTGTGTTATATAAAAAGAAACCACTGTCCGGATGCTCAGATTGGCGAATGAAATCCTCCACCATAAAAACCAAGGAGGAGCCAGTACGTTCTAGATAAGAGGGCAAAAGCGCCAGTACACAATAGTCTTTGAGGTGCCCATAGAAGCTTTGGAAGCTTCGGCGGGCGCTTTCTTGGTAAAACACCTTGCTGCGCAGCAGGTGCTTGCTGGTTTTAGTTGCGGTCGTGCCGCTACTGCTGAATACCGCTTGTGGGTTCCAGGAGCCCGTTTGGATGGTATGTCCTTTGAACAAAGAGATCGGCAGGCAAGGAATATCAGCCAATCGTTGAACCCCGCCTGGCTGGACGCTCAGCAATTCCAGGTACTTCTGGTAAAGGGAGTTATGCTCCGCCTGATACCGGAACACCTCAAGGGCAAGAGGCTCAAAGTCCGCTGCGGTCACCCGTTCGACTCGTTGCCGGAGCATAGTTCGGATTTTATTAGGATTCAACAGACAAAACTTTTTTCAGATGAAAACGACAACATTCCTATTACTATTTGGCCTTGGCCTCGGGCTTATCAGCTGCGTACAGCCACCCAACTACCCCATAGAACCCGAGATCGACTATATTGGTTTTAACACCCTGAGCTTTCCTCAGGGCGGCGCAGGAACGCCCAACGACACACTCATCCTGACCTTTGCTTTTACGGACGGAGATGGTGATATAGGCTTTACAGATAATACGATAGATGTCTTTCTGACGGATAGCCGAACCGGTTTTGAAGAAATCCGTAAACTACCGGTCATCCCTGAAGAAGGTGTCGGCAACGGTATCTCCGGCGAGATTACACTAAGGTTTCCTAACCAGCCTTCCCAAATCTGCTGCCTTTATCCGGATAGCAGCCAAGGCTGCATCCCTAATCCGCTGTTCCCTACTGACACTTTTTCTTACACGGTGCAGATCATGGACCAAGCCGGCAACCGTAGCAATATCATTCAGACAGAAACCGTCACCTTAATCTGCAACTGATAGCCAGTCAATTTCTTTTTGAAGTAGTGTCTGCGTTTCCGATTCAGGGCTTCCTTCTCCCGGCTGATGACTGTATGCCCAGTTGGCAACCGGTGGCAGGCTCATCAGGATAGATTCGGTACGGCCATCGGTATCCAGTCCAAACTTAGTGCCTTTGTCCCAGACAAGGTTGAATTCCACATAGCGGCCTCGGCGCAGGCCCTGCCAGTTTAATTCCCGCTCCCCATAGGGTTTATCCTGATTGCGCCGGATCAATTCACAGTACAACGGGGCGAACAATTCTCCAACCTCCTTTACGAAATTGAAGATCGCTTCCTTCGGTATCCCCTCTTTTTCTTCATTCAGCCGGTCAAAGAAAATACCGCCCACCCCACGGGTTTCTTTTCTGTGCTTCAGGTAGAAATAGTCGTCTGCCCACTTCTTGAACCGGGAGTAAAAATCAGGATGGTGACGGTCGCACACCCCTTTCAGCTGTTGGTGGAAGTACCGGGCATCTGCTTTATTGATGTAGTGTGGGGTCAGGTCAATGCCACCACCGAACCAATACAGGCCATTCTCCATCTCAAAGTAGCGGACATTCATATGGATAATGGGCACCATAGGGCTTACCGGGTGTTGTACAATGCTCACACCCGTTGCCAGGAAACTACCGGGTTCAACACTCAGCGCACGCGTAATCCGTTCCGGCATCTCCCCGTGAACTGCAGAGAAATTCACCCCTCCTTTAGCGATGCGCTGCCCTTGCAAAATACGGGTGCGGCCTCCCCCTCCACCGGGGCGCTCCCAGGCGTCTTCCTGAAACTTCCCACCGTCATCAGCTTCTTCCAATTGCGTACAGATTTGATCCTGTAGCCCTTTGAAGAATAAAATCACCTCCTGCTTATCAATAGACATAGTAACTTTTTGTAAATTAGTTGCTTTAGTACACTGTAAATTAAGTAGTGTTCAGTTTTGGCAGTGCCTTTTGGCGAAATGCTGCGTTGCTCGATCGATCAGGTAGCTACGGCTATCCTGTCCAAGCTTTAGGGCCCCTTTACCCCAAAGCTTGGAGGGCGCCTTGCCTTTCACCAAAACTCCCATCCCAAAACACGAAAGAACTTAATTTACAATGTACTTAGCAAAAATAATTGCACAAAATACACTCCTTTGCACAAGAGTCCTGCAATCATATTGTCAAGTCATTGTCAACGGCTGTTTCGAATATTATTCGTACTGACTATCGCTCTGCCCGCTTTCAGTCAGTCAGATCTGCCTTTGGATAGCCTTTTAATGCAACTGAAGCAAAATGTTGATCCTGCCAACCGGGGCCAACTCCTCAATAATATCAGCTATGCCTACTATTATTATAAAGTAGACTCTACCTATCATTATGCGAGATTAGCAGAGGAGGAAGGCATCGCTCATTCAGACACCTCAGTTATTGCAAGGGCTTTGAGCCTGCAGGGCTCTGCTGCCATATCCGTTAGCAATATTAGCGAGGCCATTAGAAAAACTGAGCAATCTCTGAATCTCGCACTTTCGATCAATGACAGTAATAATATTGCCATTGCTTCCAACAATCTAGCCTTGATTGACATGGATGGGGGAGATACCCAACAGGCCCTTAGCCGCTTTCAGCAATCATTAGACTACACCACTACTGACACCCTTGGGCGGATTTACACCCTAAAAAACATCGCCCTGCTTTATGCCCGCAGCGGCAATGATGAAGCTTCTGAAAAGTACATGAATCAGGCACTTCAGGAAGCTCGGACTTCTAAAGACCCCAGAATGCTACAGACTGTCTTCTATACCGAAGGCAAGATCGCTATGGAAGACAGCACGAAACTGGACTCTGCACTATTTTCCTTCGAGAAAGCTATTGCAATCAGTAAAGAACATCATGATATTAATTCTGAAATTCACGGGTTGCTCAATATTGGGGTTATTCATCGCGATGTAGGGCGTCAGGAACGTAGCCAGCAAGCCTTCCGAAAAGTAGTTGAGCTTTCCGAAAAAAATAATTATTTATTTGGGGTGTTTTACGGACAGATGGGACTTGCCACCTCATACCTGGAGGAAAAGGCTTTTGATAAGGCTCAGGAAGCCATTCAGCGAACCCCAACAGACTTCCCTTTATCCCTTAGTGACAAGTTGGCTTACCATGAACTTTTGGGGCAGTACTACCGGGAGACCGGGCGCTTCCAACAAGCACTGGCAGAACAGGATTCTGTGTTCTTTTTCAAAGACAGCCTGACAAGTGCCCAAAAGCAGCAGGAACTGATCCGGCTGGAGGTCAAGTACGAAGTTGAAGAAAAAAACCGGACTAATAAGATCCTCGCTCTTGAAAAACAGCAAGCTGAAGAACGAGTCATTAGCCAGAGACGGCTTGGCATTTTAGTCTTCGTTCTGCTGCTTTTCCTGCTGCTCACGACCTTGTTTTATTTATGGCAGCGCCGTAAATTCAGTAAAGAACTGGAAAAGCAGGTAGCGATCCAAACCCGCCAACTTCAGCAGGCAAATAAAGAGCTGGAGCATTCTAATAAGGAGCTCGAGCGTTTCACCTACATTGCCTCCCATGATCTTAAAGAGCCCCTTCGTAATATCATTAGCTTTACTACGCTGCTGGAGCGCAAGAAGGAGCTTTGGGAAGGTCAGAAGGATGCACAGGACTTTTTCGGGCACATAAAGCGGAGCGCCCACCAAATGCATACCCTTATACAGGATGTGCTCGCTTACGCACAGGTTAGAACGGGAAATCAGTCCTCTCAGCTCGTTAGGGTTGAATTAGACGAAATAATGGACCAGGTTGAGGCGGCACTGCAACAAAAAATCGAAGAAAAGAATGCTTTGATATTACGCGAAAACCTTACGGCAGTAGAGGGGACTCACCACCACTTGTACGTGATACTCAAAAATTTCGTTGACAATGGACTAAAGTACAATAAGAGTGAACAGCCAAAGGTTATCGTACGCCAAATGCTGAAAGCAGATAAAACCGTCCTGTTGGTCATTGATAACGGAATTGGTATCCCCGAGGAGTTTAAGCCAAAGGTGTTCGACATGTTTTACCGCTTGCATGACCGCAGTGAATACGAAGGCACCGGGATGGGCCTGGCCATTGTACACCGGCTCGCCAGCAGCCTCAACGCTACCCTTGAAATTCAGAACCGCCCTGAGGGCGGCACCATATTTACCATTCAGTTTCCTAATTAATACCTGCTTTGGCTGCCGCTGCAGCGACTACCTTTTTACTGTTTCCAATAAAAATTTCACCCTCAATTATGAGTACAGGACGCTTCAAAAAGGTATACTCCTCCAGAATCAGCCGTTTGTAATCTGCTTCGCTCAGTTCCACCTCATGCAATCCCATGGCACGGTATTTACGGGAACGCCGGGTAAATAAGGCTTCGTAGGAGCCCGTCATCTCGTACATCTCCTGCAGCTGTGCTTCGGTTATTGGTTCTGTTTTGATATCTTGCATGGCAAAGCCCTTTCCGCCATTCAGTTCCCTGATGATGCGCTGACAGGTATTACAGGTAGACAAATGATAAATTTTCTTCATTTTTTTAAGCAAAGATAAACGATGCAGCGCATTTCCAATGCTGAACTCATCCTGAATGCTGATGGAAGTATTTACCACCTCAACCTCCGCCCTGAGGATATCGCCCCTACCATAATTACGGTTGGCGACCCGGGGCGAGTAGAAAGGGTGTCAAAATACTTTGATGAGGTACGAATAAAAAAGGGAAAGCGGGAATTTGTCTGTCACACTGGACGGATAGGTCAACGAGAGCTCTCTGTACTCTCCACCGGTATTGGGCCCGACAATATTGATATAGTTATCAATGAACTGGATGCCCTGGTTAACATCGACTTCGAAACCCGGGCACCCAAAAAAGAACATACCGCGCTTAACGTAATTCGCATCGGCACTTCCGGTGCCCTGCGGGATGACCTTCCGGTGGATAGCTTTGTGAGCTCTGCGTTTGGAGTTGGGCTCGACAATATGCTGTCCTTTTACCAATACCAGCCCAATATGCCAGAAGCAGAATTGGAAGATGAACTAAAAATATTTCTGAAAGAAAAGATGGACCTGCCATTTTACGTTTGCGCAGGCAGTAAAGAACTGTTGAACACTGTTGGTGCGGACATGCACCACGGCATTACCCTTACTGCAGCAGGCTTCTACGGCCCACAAGGCCGACAACTCCGGCTGCAGCCCCGATTCACTACCGAGCGGATGGAGCAGCTGGGCCACTTTTACTTTGGTGAAGTACCTATTACCAATTTTGAAATGGAAACCGCAGCCATTTATGGCTTATGCCGGATGCTGGGCCACCGGGCATTATCCACAAACGTTATCCTTGCAAACCGCCCGGCAGGGCAGTTCAGTCCCGATCCTAAAAAATCTGTTGAGAAATTGATTCAATATGTACTGAAGCGATTGTGAGGAAAAGACAGCTGAACTAGGCATTATTAATCTGCTAAAAGAAGAAAGCTCCGGACCAGCTTAGGGTCCAGCGAAGAATAAACTTCCCCATTTGATACGGCTATTTTCACCCCAGCCTTCGTTGCTCATCACTTACGTAGCTAGGCTATGCTCGTTCTTCGCGCCTTGTCTGGTGCAAAAATAGCTCGCCTGAAATGAGGACCTTGTTTTCCTCTGAACCCTTAGAGATATCAATACCTCCTAAAGCGGATCCGGAGCCTATTAGTCTTTTTTATACAAGTGCCCCAGAGTTACCCATTGCCTTTCTTGTGGTCTGCCAGGAATTTCTCCAGTCCAATATCTGTTAGCGGATGCTTGAGCAGACTAAGTGCTGCATCAAGTGGGCAGGTAAACACGTCAGCACCGGCGCGGGCAGCATCAACGATATGCTTACCATTACGGATAGAAGCCGCCAGGATTTCAGTTTCGTATCCCTGGATAGCATAGATCTCAGCGATTTGTTCAATGAGCCCGATACCATCCCAGCTGATGTCATCAATTCGACCAATAAACGGGGAGAGATAGGTCGCTCCCGCCTTGGCTGCAAGAATGGCCTGACCAGCGGAGAAAACGAGTGTACAGTTAGTACGAATGTCATTGTCACGGAAGTAGCTCAGTGCCTTCACCCCATCCCTGATCATAGGCACTTTCACCACGATATTGGGTGCCAGCTTAGATAAAGCTTCGCCCTCTTTGATAATCCCCTCAAAATCCGTAGAGATGACCTCTGCGCTGACATCGCCATCAACGATTTCACAAATTTTCTGGTAGTGGGCATAGATATTTTTCTGACCGGTAATACCTTCTTTCGCCATTAGGGAAGGATTCGTTGTCACGCCGTCCAGAATTCCAAAGTCCTTAGCCTCCTTAATCTGATCAAGGCTGGCTGTATCAATAAAAAACTTCATATTGGTAGATTGGTTTTGCAGTAATTTAGATAGGTTTCTAAAGATAAAACCTGCAATATGCCCAATAGTTTGGTAAGAATAGGGAAGAGAAAAAATAAGGCGAGCAACACATCGCACCGCTCAACCTACCTACCCTTGCTGCGTTTCCGCCCTGGGGGAGTTCAGCGGGAGCTAGTCGTGTGCGCTCGCCGGATGGCAAAGGTAAGTGCTTGTGCGGAGAAAACCAAAACTCTTCCGCCCGGTCAAACAATTATTTTTTATCCTCCTTGGGAACGATTTCGGTCTTCTCACCAAAGTACTGCACAAAACGCTGCATATCAGCCGCTAAATCGGCATTCTGTGTAGCTTTGTAATAGGTGTCCGCAAGCGCCCGCAGGGTCTGAAACATAAACCGGTCCATTTCAATGACTTGCATTTGCTTCGTCCACAAATCAATGCGCAGGGTATCTTTAGTTTCCTGGTCAAAAACAGACAACAAAAAAGCTTTCGCCGATTGCTTATCCGGTCCATCCGGTCCGTTCATGGACGACCACTGTATATCGACTGGCATATTCTCAGCATTCAGCCCTACATTAATTTTTATCTCTGACCATTTCTTTACTTCGTCTGCCATGTTATTCTTCGTTTAACTTTTTAGTCTTCTTTCTTACTCAACCGACTTACAAAATTCCATACGCTGTCTGTAAGGGGAGTCCTCTCCTACCTCGTCAGACCGCTTTCCGCATTTGCAATCTCATAAATCGTTTCCGAATCATACACCATTTGTCCCGGCTGCAGCCCTTGCGCCACCGCAATCATGGACCTGGCAACATCTTCTGCTTCTACCGGGCGATATTTACCGACCACAGAGCCACGGATAAAGGGGGCAATACTCCGCGTTAGCCGCACTGCTAATTGTTCTCCCAGCCGTTGCTCCTGCCTTGGCCCCAGCAATAAAGACGGCTCAAAAATGTGGACACCCCAATAAGGCAGTGCCCGCATAGCCGCTTCCAGTTCCCCTTTAACCCGGGAGTAGAAAAAGAGGGAATCCGGGTCAGCGCCCACAGAAGAAACCAGCAGAAGTTGATTAGCACCGGCGGCAGCGGCAGCCTTTGCGGTTTCGTATGCGTAAGTGAAGTCTACTTTGTAAAAGGCTTCTTTGCTGCCCGCTTTGGCCATCGTCGTGCCCAGGCAGGAGAATACGTCTTGCCCCTGCATCAGATGCTCATAGGCATCAGCGTTATCGAAGTTGATGATGTGCTGTTCCAGCCCTTCACCGTCTATGTCCAGCTCTCGCCGTCCAAAACTAATGACCCGCCTGTAGGCAGGATGAGCCAGTAATTGCCGGAGGACAAAGCCGCCAACTAAGCCGGAGGCGCCAAATACCAGAGCGGTCTTTTTATGCTTGATGATTTCCATTCCTGGCAAAAGTAACAACTTTTCCGGTTTCAGTGCTTTGCAAAACATGAAACCACGGGTAACCTATGGCATCTTTTCTGCAAGCAGCCTGTCGGAGATGTGCTGATGCGGCGAGAGCAAGCAAATATTGTTCTGAACAAGGCGCGAAGAAGGAGCATAGCCTGAGCAAGAACCTGTTGACAGTGTACCCCATTTTACATGCACTAACGCACTACAACAGGCAGGGTATAGTAAGAAGCCGAAACGCCGCCCCAGATACCGAGACCACCTTCCACATTTGATTCAATTAAGGTATAACTGGAAAAAGGGCCTTGATTGATCGTATTGAATTCCACTGTATTCCAAAAGTCAAAATGGGCTTCATCTATCGTCATCCACTTCAGTGTAATCGTGTCGCCCACCGTGTAGAACCCGAATGTTTCCAGGTCTATCTCCATACTGCCTCTTGGGACAGGACTGAGAAGCGGAAATTCCACCTCATCGCCGTCAAAAAGGCGGTCATCAGATACAGAAGCGCCCGGGCTCATAACGGGTCCGCCGTTTACACCTACCTGATAGCGGTAAAAATTGGGCACCCCAGCCGGATCCTTTAGGTACCCCAGCAACTGTGCCAGCGTATCAATTGGCTCTCCGGGCGGTTCCAGGAAGCGCAGGGAATCAATCGGCACATGCTCCGGAATACTCGTGACCGCTCGCAGCTGCCGGCCCTCTGCTTCCACAAGGAGTGTGTAAGTGGCTCCCTCTTGCCCTACCATGGAAAAGCTCAAATCGATGTACACGCAGAAATTAAACCCAAGACTATCGACTGCCAGTCCGAATGCATCAGCTGCAAGCTGCTTTTCAAGAGGGGACAGCTCGTTGAGACAAACTTCCTCCAATTGTACCGTATCTTGCCCATCCGTGATGCGCACATCGGCCCCGCTGACAAAGTTTGCGTTGAAATCCTCGGCGCTGAACTCAGAGAAAAAGGAAGTAGACCGGGTGAGGATAACAAATGGGGGGCGAGGCTCCGTGCCGGCTTCAATATAGCCTTCCACCACGATTTCCGGTGGCAGGTCGATCGAAGCCGGGACAAACTCCTGCTCACAGCTCAAAGCGAGCACACTCAGCCAAAAAACAAAAAAAAGGGTACGGTTCATTCAGATTAGTTTCTGCAGGCAGAACAACAAGTAAATCTGCAAGTTTTCGAAAAAATCACGCCTTAATCCGCTTATACCGCAGCCGGATGGAATTGCCAATCACTACCACATCGGAAAACGCCATAAACAACGCACCCCACATTGGATTGAGAAACCCCATCGCCGCAATCGGGATGGCAACAATATTATAGGCAAACGCCCAAAACAGGTTCTGCTTGATCGTCAGCACCGTATGCTCTGAAATACCAAATGCTTTGCGCAGGTACTCCAACTTGCCGTTCAGTAGGATAATCTGCGCTGACTGAATAGCCACCTGGGAAGCATTGCTCAGAGAGACACCAACGGTTGCTTTCGCCAATGCCGGCGCATCATTGATGCCATCGCCCACCATAGCAGTAGGTGCTTGCTCAGACAACGCCGTAATGCGCTCTAGCTTTTGTTGCGGCAATTGACCGGCGTAGTATTCCTCAATGCCCAACTGCCGGGCTACCTCCGCCACTTTGTCTTCCTGATCGCCACTGAGCAGTACCGCAGTCTTACCCTGAGCCTTCAGATAAGCCACCGTCTCAGCGGCATCCGGCTTGATATCATCCGACAGCTCTATTGTTGCAAGCAGGCTCTCATTCTCAATCAGGTAAAGCGCACCTGCTTTTCCCACAACAGCAGCCGGCAACATACGCTCTGACCCCAGCCGGATCGTATGCCCTTGCTCATCACGGGCCTGTAGCCCCCGCCCCTTTAGCTCTTCAACCTCCTGTAGCTGCACCGCTACACCATTTACCCGGCTTTCCATCTCCCGCAACAGCGATTTCGCAATGGGGTGGGAAGAGTGCTGCTCCAGCTTATAAATCAACGCATTGGCACGGGCTTCATCAGGATGATGGTACTCAATATTTTTGATGCGGAAATCGCCCGTTGTGAGCGTACCGGTTTTATCAAAAACTACCTTTTGGACCCTGGAAAAGACTTCCAGGGTTTGCCCGCCTTTGACCAGGATGCCATTTTTCGCCAGTCGCCCTACGCCTACCATCACCGCTGTCGGTGTAGCCAAGCCCATAGCACAGGGGCATGAAATCACCAGTACCGCAATGGCATTCATCAGTGCCTGCCCGAAGGGTAGCCCGAAAGCAAAATGCCCCAGCAAGAGCGTCAGCAGTGCTATGCTTAGCACCACCGGGACAAATATGGCACTGATTTTATCCGCCAGCCGCTGAATATCCGGTTTGTCCTGTTGGGCTGTTTTTACAAGCTCTATCATTTGGCTTAGTACCGTATCCCTGCCCGCCGCCGTCACTTCCATTTTCACCGTGCCTCCGATCACTACTGACGCACCAATAAGCGGATCACCTACCGACTTATTAACGGGCAGGCTCTCCCCGGTCAGCATAGATTCATCCACCGCAGCCTCGCCTTCTATGATTTGACCATCGAGTGGGATTTTATCCCCTTCATTGACCAACAGCGTATCTCCTACCTTGACTTCCTCCCGCTTCAATATGACCACCGCACCGGAAGGCATCACTCTACGGGCCATTTCCACCTGCAGCTTGGTCAGTTCACCAATTGCTGTGGTTGTTTGCTCTACTGCTCTTTTTTCCAGCCAATTACCTGCCAGCACCAAAGTGATAATCGTCGCACTCGTTTCATAAAAGATGTAGTTAGGCTCCCAAAGCAACGTGCCGACCAAACTGTAGATAAAGGCAGCCGTACTGCCTACAAAGATCAGCACATCCATATTGGGCACGCCCCCTTTGAGCGACCCTAGGGCAGAGCGGCCGAAGTGCAAAAAACCAATCACAAAGGGTGGCAGGCAGAGCACCATCTGAAACCAATAGTTCTCCATGATCGCAATCTCTACGCCCGCCATCATGAAGAAGTGGTACATCAGCAGTGGGAAGGTGAAAATAGCGCTAATCAGCAGCTTGCGCTCCAGGGTCCACCAGGGGGCTTGGGTATCGCTACCTTCCTCCACGACGGAGAAGCCTAATTTGTGAATCCCCTGACGGACTTTTTCCTGATCGATCCCCTCGTTAGTCTCACGATAGCGCACCTCTTTAGTTTGAAAATTCACATAAACCTCCTCCAAACCCTTGCGCTCCAAAAATTTATTCAGGCTTGCCGCACAATTGTTGCACGTCATGCCTTCCACTTTCAATTCTACAATATCATTAGCCATAATAATGATCGCTTTTCTGTCTGAATATAGGAAGTTCGCTGAACCTTGCCCACCGTTTTCCCTTTGTTAAAGGTAAGAAGCAGTTGTTTCATCAGGAACAATTACCTTCGTACTATTAACACATCAATCCAAAATCAGATCAATAATGAGAACGCTAAGCCTGTTATTTGTGCTTGCCCTGTTTTTTACCAGCTGCCAAAGCGGTGGAGATACTACAGACACCTCTGATGCTACAGCTGACACCACCGACATGGAAGCGGCACCAGCTATGAAGTATACACTGACCGCATTCAGCAAGTCAAAAGCTTATCCTGATGCCACCATTGAAGGAGTCACCTACGGAGATGGCAAGTTCAACTTCATGGTCAGTGGGGAGACTTACGAGCTCGGTGTGCAGACGCCCGATGCAGACGCCAAAATGTGCGCCAACAGCGCTAAAGGCCAGCACATCCATCTGATCATTGACGATCAGCCCTACGCGGCTAAATACGAAGCGGCGTTTGATTATGAAATCGAAGACGGTGATCACTATATGCTGGCTTTCCTGTCCCGCTCCTACCACGAGAGTATTAAGACGGACGCCGCTCATGTCGCCAAAAAAGTCACCATTGAGAACAACAGCTTTATGGCCGTTGAAAATATAGAGGAGCCCGTGCTGTTCTACAGCCGTCCCAAAGGCACCTATACCGGTAAAGCACAGACCGAAAAAGTCATGCTCGATTTCTATCCGGTCATGGTCCCTGGATTCGGCACCGACCACATGGTCAAAGCTACTATCAACGGTGAGGATCACATGATTGATACCTGGCAGCCTTATTATGTTGAAGGTTTACCTATGGGCGAAAATACCATTACCCTTACGCTTGTCGACGCTGAAGGCAATGCGGTGGATACCCCACTCAACCCCGTCACACGTACCTTTACCCTACAGGAAGACCCGGCAGAGTAAAACCGTGTTGGGCTAGTGTCCGGATCTCCGGACATCGTTCATTCATTTACCAACCATACAAAAAAAGGCAGTCCGCATCTGTGGGCTGCCTTTTTTTTGCGCTATGCCTGACGTACAACAAAAAAAGTGCTGCTCGCACCATGTGCGGCAGCACCCAAAAGCCAGTAAACCAGTAGCCCTTTGGCTACTAACAAACAAACATTCTTACAAATCTTCAAAGGGAAAAGTGTAGCCCGCGTAGCAGATGATCTTGCCCCACCTTGCTCTCCTTACCATTCAATGGTTGCCGGGCTACACCTAAAATCCCTTCTGAAGTTGATTACTCTTCGCCGCAGGCACAGCTTTCTGTACCATTATTCCGGCATTTTATTATTTTCCGCTTTGAAAAATTTAATAGAAAATCAGATCGGTATAAGCAGACTAGTGGGAGTAAGCCCAAATAATTGGCTGCATTTGAAGGTAATGAGCCTTGGTTTTGCTGAAACTTTGTGTTCAGTTACTTCCGAGACAGTCCACCAGAAAAAGCAGTACATCCAACGATCTCATTTGCATTGATTGCGGAGTTTTCAATAGCATCCGCATTTTGATGTAGTTTAGTTTTTCAAAGACATCTAACAAATACCAACAACCGTGCCAAAAATGAAAAACCACCCTTTTCTCTTGATTTTTTTAGCTCTATGCTGGGCTTGCTCGGGCCCGGAAACAGTGCCCCCTCCCTACACTGCCCAAAAAACAGCACTTGGAAACGAGGCTGCTGTGGTCTCCCCCCACCCCATTACCACACAGATTGGTATCGATATCCTTAAAAAAGGGGGTAATGCCGTAGACGCGGCTATTGCTGTACAGTTTGCTATGGCAGTTGCTTATCCCCGGGCCGGCAACCTGGGGGGTGGTGGATTTATGGTGCTGCGGCAGCCCAATGGCACCACTGATGCACTCGACTACCGGGAGCGGGCACCGCTGGCTGCGGACCGCGACATGTACCTCGACAGCACCGGGCAGGTTATCGAGGGGCTAAGCCGCAATGATGCCCTGGCGGCAGGTATACCAGGCACTGTAGCAGGCATGGAAGCCGCTTTCAATAAATATAGCACCCTCAAAGATTGGAGCGCACTATTAGAACCCGCCATCCGCCTGGCGGAAGAAGGCTACCCCATCTCCCCGGCCGAAGCCGAACGTCTTAACTCCTTTCAGGAGACCTTCCGCACCTACAACGAGACCCCCAACCCTTTCATACGTGACACCTTTGAGGCTTGGTATGAGCTCCGGCAGCCTATCCTGGCCCGCACCCTCCGCAAGATTCAGCAGCTTGGCGCTAAGGGTTTTTACGAAGGTCCTGTAGCGGAAGCGATGGTAAAGGAATCTCAATCACGCAATGGCATTTTCACCTTGGAGGGCCTACAAAAATACGAGCCTGCCTGGCGCAACCCTACCCGCGCCAACTACCGGGGTTGTATTGTCATTAGCATGCCACCAGCCTCAAGTGGTGGCGTGGCACTATCGCAGATGCTAAATATGGTCGAACCCTTCAACTTGCACGAGAAGCCCTTCCATAGTGCAGCTGCTGTGCATCTCATGACCGAGGCCGAACGCCGTGCCTTCGCTGACCGTGCCGCTCACCTGGGCGACACCGACTTCTACGATGTGCCGATGGACTCCCTGATGAGCCGGGAGTACCTCGACCGGCAAATGGTAGATTTTGACTCCAATCGTGCAACCCCGAGCCAAAATGTAGTTGCCGGGGGGTTCCAACTGCTTAAGGAAAGCTTCGAAACCACGCATACATCGGTGGTAGATGCTGAAGGCCAGGCGGTAGCCATTACCACAACGCTCAATTCCAACTTCGGCTCCAAGGTATGGGTGCGGGGCGGCGGCTTCTTCCTGAACAACGAGATGGATGACTTCAGCGCCAAGCCTGGCGTCCCCAATCAGTTTGGACTCCTGGGCGCAGAAGCCAACGCGATAGCGCCCCAAAAGCGAATGCTCAGCTCTATGACACCCACTATAGTGGAGCGCGACGGGCAGCTTTTCATGGTGCTTGGTGCTCCGGGCGGGTCTACTATTATTACCGCTGTTTTCCAGGTGATTACCAATGTGGTTGACTTCGGCATGCCGCTGGAAGAAGCCGTTAATGCCGGGCGCTTCCACCACCAATGGCTACCCGATGAAATACTTGTAGAGCGCGGTGCCTTGCCAGACAGCACGATGGCTCAGCTGAAAGCCATGGGGCACAACTTCCGGGAAATTGAACGCATGGCTGTAATCAAAGCCATACTAAGAGATAAAGACGGCACGCTCCATGCCGTGGGCGATTTCAGGAATCCGGATGATGATGCGCGGGGGTATTAAAGCATAACGCAGCAAACTTATATGCGACGCGCGCTCAATAAGTGTTGTGTTTGGCTAGGGTAGTGATTTTTTCTTTAGCTAAGGCGAGGGTTCCTTAACGCCGGATAAAGGAAAAAGCACTCCTAGAAAGCCGACAGTTATTGATCGCGCGTCGCATACAACACGCCCGGTGCTTGTTGAAGCACCGGGCGCGAGCAGCTCAATCTAAAGCTCTACAACTTACCAGGGAACCGGTCGGGCTTAGCCTCGTGCATCATGCGGTATACGCGCTCGAAGACATCCTCCGGGCTGGGCTTGGTATAGTAATCGCCATTAGAGCCATAAGGCGGACGATGAGCACGAGCCGTGAGCGTTACCGGGTCAGCGTCCAGGTAGCGGTAGCCGCCCTGTACTTCCAGTACTTCCCGCATCATAAAGGCAGTCGCACCGCCCGGCACGTCCTCATCCATAAAGAGAATACGGTTGGTTTTCTTCAGAGATTCCAGGATAATATGCTCCAGGTCAAAGGGAAGCAGCGTCTGCACATCAAGGAGCTCCACTGAGATACCTTGCTGCGCGAGTAATTGCATACCTGCCTCTGCCACCCGTACGCAAGAGCCATAGGTAACTAAAGTAACATCTGTTCCTTCCCGCAGTACTTCGGGTACGCCCAATGGAATGGTGTAATCACCCAGGTTATCCGGCACCCGTTCTTTAAGACGGTAGCCGTTTAGGCACTCCACGATAAGGGCGGGGTCATCGGACTGCAGGATGGTATTGTAGAAACCAGCCGCCTGCACCATATCGCGGGGCACAATGACATACATACCACGCAGTGCGTTCAAGATCATACCCATTGGGGAGCCGGCGTGCCAAATGCCCTCCAGGCGGTGCCCGCGCGTCCGGATGATCGCAGGAGCTTTCTGTTGCCCATTGCTGCGCCAGCGTAAGGTTGCCAGGTCATCCATAAGAGGCTCCAGACCATAGATCAGGTAATCAAGGTACTGAACCTCAGCAATAGGACGGAGACCACGCATGGCCATACCTATCGCCTGCCCCATAATCGTCCACTCCCGGATACCGGTATCGAAGACCCGACCTTCGCCGTATTTTTGCTGCATTCCTGCAAAGCCCTGATTTACATCGCCGATATCGCCCACATCTTCACCAAAAGCACAGAGCTCCGGATACTGGGCCAACTTTTTATCGAAGAAGGTATTGAGGACTTCGTAGCCATTCCTGACTTCCGGTTTTTCGGAAAAAGTCTTGTGCACCACCGGCACATTGAGCGCCGCCTGTGGCGAGTCGCTGTGCAGGTGAGAATGGTAGTGTTTGTGCGCCAGCTGATAAGATTGGTCGATCCAGTTGCGAAGGTCAGCTTCTGAATCCAAGCCAGCGCCCATGATTTGATAGAGCATGCGGCGGGCGACCTGTGTTAATTCTCCGTCTACGGGGTGCATCAGGCGATCAAGCTCTTGCTTGAGTTCATCACAAGGCCCATTGTCTGCTGGAATTTGACCAAATACGGTCTCCAGGTCTTTCTTGCGCTTCTTAGTAGGCGCATTAGCTGCCTGCCAGGCTTTATCGCGACACTCCTTGGTATACGTTTTGGCATCCTTCCGGATTTGCTTAGCTTCTTCCTCGGTAAAGATACCTTCTTTAACCATCCACTTCTCCAGGAGCAAAATGGGGTCATGGTCTTTTTCCCATTGCAGGCGTTCCTTTGATTTGTAGCGCTCATGGGAACCGGAAGTCGAATGCCCCTGTGGCTGTGTCACTTCTATAATGTGAAATAATGCCGGGCGGTGGGTTTCCCGCATTTTGGCAATGCCTTTAGCGTAGGTTTCTATCAACTCAGGGTAGTTGCCAGCTTTGACAACATACACATCAAGACCGGTATCATCCCCCTCGGTCTTGAAACCCTCAAGGGCTTTGGATATACTGGATTTAGCGGTTTGGTACTCAATAGGCACAGAGATACCGTAGCCATCGTCCCAAACGGATACGGCAAGCGGGACCTGCTGTACAGCAGCAGCGTTAATTGTTTCCCAGAAGACGCCCTCAGAGGTAGAAGCGTCTCCAATCGTCACAAAGCTGATTTCTTTTCCATCCTGTGAGAAGTCACCGCCCGGCAGCAACTCCGCGTTCACACGGTAATGCTTAGAGGCTAAAGCCAACCCAAGGGCACGCGCCATTTGACCGGCAGTACTGGAAATATCAGCACTTACATTGTAGCGGTTGAGAAGGTCCAGCCATTCGCCCTCGCTATCCAGAGTAGGCGTAGCGAAGTGGCCATTCATTTGACGGCCACCGGAAAAAGGATCGTTTTCAGGATCGGCATAAAGCTGAGCGAAGAAATCTTCGACATTGGCCAGCCCAAGCGCAAACATAAAAGTCTGGTCTCGGTAGTAGCCGCTGCGCCAGTCGCCATTGCGGAAAGCCCGCGCCATAGCTACCTGCGGGACTTCTTTGCCATCGCCGGTGATCCCAAACTTGGCTTTGCCAGTCAATACCTCTTTACGGGCTAAGATACTGGCTTCCCGGCTGATACAGCAAATTTCAAAATCTTTGATAATTGATGCTCTGGATGGCCCGTCATCCGAGTTAGCAGACTCGCGGGTGATAGAATGGTCTAGCATACGTTTATCAGTTGTACTGGTTATAATTTGGTTAACTCTGCGCTTTCGCAAAATATAATTTCAAAGGACTTGGTTTCCGATAAGCTAATATACAAAAAATTTGGCAGGAATAACATCATAACATACAAACGAAACCGGGAGTTGTTCGATTTTTAAGTCCCGCAGGCAGCCCTTTAAAACCATGGATTAACAACTCATTAACCATAAAATGAACCTTTCAGCTTTTATATTGGTATCAATAACTGTATTTTTGGCTCACATCCAATTTATTTGTGATCTATCAAAAAAAGAATAACGTGATGAAGAAATTATTTTCCCTATTAACGCTGCTGGCTTTGGTAGCAACAGTAAGCTTTGGTCAGAACGATGCAACTGCCACACCGGTCGCTGCTGAGGAGACTAAGGAAGGTCCTCAAATGGTTTTTGATACAGAAACCGTTGACTACGGCACAATTGAGCAGGGATCTGACCCTTACCGGGTATTCAAGTTTACCAACACTGGCACAGAGCCTCTGATCATCACGCATGCCAAAGGTAGCTGCGGCTGTACGGTACCTACCTATCCGAAGGAGCCTATTGCACCGGGTGAAACCAACGAAATTAAGGTCCGTTATGATACGAACCGTCTTGGCAAATTCACCAAGCGCGTAACCCTGACCACCAATGCAGGAGACGAGAAAAAGATGTTGACCATCAAAGGTGAAGTCAACAAAAAGCCGGAAGAGCCTGCAGGTCTGCCTGCTAACGAGGGCAACATGTTCAACAATCAGTAAAAGATTGTTCAACCAGGCTTAACCCCTATGGTTTATAAAAAAGCCCCGGAGCGCGAACGCGCTCCGGGGCTTTTTTTTCGCAAGCAAACCTTTTGGAGGAAATAAGGTTAATGAAATTAACAACATAATAGGGCTAAAAAAAACCCTTACTTGCAATGAAGTAAGGGCCTCTAACCCAAACAAATAAACACAAAAACTACTTCTTAAGTGTGATACAAACATAGGATGATTTCAAATAATACCCAAATTGATATGTTTGGTTTTGTGACATCCTACATAATAGTTAGAACTTGCAATATACAAAAAACATGGCATCTTCAAGCATTTTTTCGTGACGAATACACCCTAAGCTTTTAACCACTTAGGTTGTCACACTTTCTTCAGTTTAACACAAAACAGGCTCTAATGCTGTTCCTGAAACTCAAAGCAGCCATTTCGTGACATAAATAACACAATCAGAATATGCTCTTACTACTTTCACCAGCCAAAACACTAGACTATTCAGAGCCTGCAACGGATCTGCACGAACAGCCTCGCCTGTTACAGGATAGTCAACCACTAATTGACATCCTCCGGGAAAAGTCTGAGGCAGAGCTAATGAAGCTGATGAAAATCAGCGAGGACCTGGCAACGATTAACCGGGAACGGTACCAGGATTTTGAAACGCCCTTCAACCTTGATAACGCCAAGCAGTCTATCCTGGCATTCAAAGGGGATGTATATGTAGGCCTGGGCGCAGAAGACTTTTCAGAAGAAGATCTGAAATTCGGCCAGGATCAAATCCGAATTCTGTCCGGTTTATACGGTATCCTCCGACCATTGGACCTTATGCAGCCTTACCGCCTGGAAATGGGCACTAAGCTGCAAAATGAGCGGGGAAAGAACCTCTATGAATACTGGGGAAGCCGCATTACTGAACTCCTCAATGCCGACCTTAATGCCAATGGGCAGGACAAAAGCGTAATCAACCTCGCTTCAAAGGAGTATTTCTCAGCCGTTGAGCCCAAAGAGCTCGACGGAAAGCTCTACCAGGTGGATTTTAAAGAACACCGGGATGGTAAATATAAGATCATTGCCTTTTACGCCAAGAAAGCACGGGGCATGATGGCACGTTACGCCGTAAAAAACCGTGTCACATCCCCGGAAGGTTTGAAAGCGTTCAGTATGGATAACTACGCCTTCAATTCAGAACTTTCCAAGCCGCAGCACTTTGTTTTCACCCGGGAGTCTTAGAGATACTAACATAGCATCTCTAAGCTAATCATTGTCGGTGAGCTTCAGATAATCCCGGACAGTAGTCAGGAAGTAAGTCCGTTCATCACCCTCCTCAAAAAGCGGGGCGAAGGTAGAATCCGCAGCCACTGCGTACCAGTCTTCGCCCCGTTTCAGGCTCTCATAGAGCTGAATGCCCAACTCATACTGCTGCTCAGGCGTCTGGGGCTGCAGCTGTACCACAGCATCCGACCAGGCTGTGTCTTTTGATACCGTTAAAGGCAACATAAACCCGGCCTCCCAGTCATTCGGCTGCAGGAATAAATAAGCTTCATCTGCCAGCCAGTTATTGGCAATGACCGGGTACAGTACCGGGTGCCCGGAGACAGATTTATACTTATTCAACCGGTAGAGCTCAATGCGGCTCCTGGGCTGTTCTTCTACCGCATATTGGGTACTCCGCATATTTTTAAAGTAGAGCAAAGAAGGGGGCGTGGTACGAAACCGCCGCTCGCCTGTAGCTTTCTGGCGGTCTGAAGAATCCGGGCTGCAGGCAGCACTAATTAGAAAAAGGCAGAGGACAGCCCACGAAGTTTTCATATCTTTCTTTTTTTTTCTTGGAAATTGTCAAAATTGCCCTAACTAACAATATGCGACAAATAAGGTTTTTTCTGGCCCTGGCACTCACCGCAGGTCTTACAATCCTGGCTAGTTTACATCAGCCTGTGGGTTCTCCACTACCTGCCCTTGGTCACTTTCTGAGCCCTTTTACTGGTTTTTGGCAAAGTGCCGACCCCGTCGATAAGTTTCAGGACGAAGAATGGTCATTCCCCCAACTTTCTGCCACCAACGAAGTCGTCATTGATGAACGGGGTGTACCCCATATCTTTGCAGAAAACACTTCGGATGCAGCATTTATACAGGGCTACCTCCACGCTCGCGACCGGCTATGGCAGATGGATATTTCCGTGCGCGCTACAATTGGCCGCCTTTCAGAAGTCATGGGCGAACGCACTTTAGAACGCGATCGGCTGCAACGGCGTAAAGGGTTACTCTGGGGAGCCGAAAATGTCCTCAAAAAATGGATGTCTGCTCCCGAGGAAGCTGCGATGATTAATGCCTACTGTGAGGGTGCCAACGCTTACATTAGCAGTTTACGCCCAGCCAGCTACCCCATCGAATTCAAGCTGCTTGGCTATGCACCGGAGCCCTGGACCCCACTGCATATCGCCGCCTTTTATAAATCAATGTCCGAAGCGCTATGCAGCCGGCACGATGACATACCCGCAACCAATACCCGCGCCCTCATTGGCGACAGCCTTTTCCAGGTCCTTTATCCCGAGCGTAACCCCAGGCAATCCCCTGTCATTCCGGAAGCAGCAGAATGGAGGTTCGATCCGATACCACTACAGCCGCTCACTTCCGGAGACAGCATGCTCAGTAGTGGCGCGCCACGGACTCCGTTTGAACAGCCTTCGCCCTTTATCGGAAGCAACAACTGGGCGGTCAGCGCCGGGAAGACCGCAAATGGTGCACCTATTTTATGCAATGACCCCCACCTGCAGCTGCGTTTACCAGCGGTGTGGTACGAGGTACAGATGCAAACACCGGATTATAATGCCTACGGCGTTTCTTTCCCAGGTGTTCCGGGCATCATTATTGGTTTTAATCAAAATATAGCCTGGGGGGTTACTAATGCCGGGCACGATGTGCTCGACTGGTACCGTATCAACTGGGCTAATGCGGAGAAAACGGCTTACCTGATTGATGGGCAGGAGTATCCCGTACAGGAAGTGGTTGAAGTAATTCAGGTGAAAGGACAAGAACAACCGCTCAGAGATACCGTCCGCTACACCAAATGGGGCCCCGTAACCTACGATGACCCTGACCATCCCAATCACGACATGGCGATGCGCTGGCTGGCGCATGATGAACCTGCCCCAAAACCCTTCTACGCCCTTGGCACCTTCACCCGCCTAATGGGAGGGCAGGGGCTGGAAGACTATCAACAGGCGCTTCGGGGTTGGGAAAGCCCAGCTCAGAACTTCGTCTTTGCCAGCAGAGAAAATGATATTGCGATCACAGTCAATGGCAAGCTACCCCTGAAGGAAGACCAGCAGGGCCGCTTTGTACAAGATGGAAGCCGGTCGGTATCCGGCTGGAAAGGGTTTATCCCCTTTGAACACCTGCCAAGGGTGACCAATCCGGAACGTGGCTTTGTCTCTTCAGCTAATCAACGGTCCACAGCAGCTGATTATCCTTATTATTACAATGGGAATTTTGACGACTACCGGGGCAGGTACATCAACCGCCGGCTGGAGGAAATGGATAACATCACGGTGGAAGATATGAAAGCTTTGCAGCTCGACAGCCGAAGCCTTAAGCCAGAAGATGCCTTACCGGTATTGCTCAGACTGCTAGATAGTACCACTTCTGAACAGCGTACTAACGAAAGAGTGACCGCATTACGAAACTGGGATTTCAACTTCACCAGAGATGCAGAAGCGCCAAGTTTATTTGAAGACTGGTTCGACGCTGCCTATAGACAAACCTTTGATGAATTCACTGTTTGGGAGGACTCCCTGGAAGTATTAATGCCAGAGGACTGGCGGTTTATTGAGTTGCTATCCACCCAGCCCGGGCATCCTATATTTGATCAGCAGGCAACGGTGGAGGTAGAAACGGCAAAAGATATTGCACTACGTGCTCTTGATACAGCGCTGGAACGCCCCCCTATATCCTGGGCGGCCCACAAATCTACCGATATCGGCCACATGGCTATGATCCCTGCCTTTTCCCGCCTCGACCTTGACGTGGGCGGCTACGGTGATGCTCCAAACGCCATCAAGCCTAAACACGGTCCTTCCTGGAGAATGGTGGTGGAACTAGGCGACCAACCTAATGCCTGGGGCATTTTTCCGGGTGGTCCGTCCGGTAATCCGGGTAGCCCGTTCTATGATGCTATGGTCACACCCTGGGCAGAAGGGCAATACAACCGCCTTCACCTCATGGACGGCCCTGAGGACGAGGCGGTCCAACCGCTCTATCATCTCACCTTCAAAAATGCTGAATAACCATGCAAAAGATCTTTTCTGCAACCTTAGCCATTCTTGTTGGTGGTGCGGTGGGCCAGAGCCTTCTCGCTTGGTGGAGCCTGCCGGTGCTAGCTGCACTGATTGCCCTGATTTTCAGAATGCGCGCCCGCCCTGCCCTGCTGAGTGGATTTCTGGGAGGCCTGCTCCTGTGGGGGGGCTACGCCGCTATTCTTAATGTGCAGAATGATGGTATACTCAGCGCACGTATTGGCGAACTCTTCGGTGGGCTAAGCGGAGGTATGCTGGTGTTAATTACGGGCCTGTTTGGTGCTGTTTTTGCTGCGCTTGGGGCCTGGACCGGTAGCTTAGCACGTGGGAAGTGAGTGGGAATTCGTAAATCAGTAGCTTAAAGACAGGGGGCGAGAAGCTAACTCCACCCATTTCTCACAGGCTAACCTGATCTTTTTAAGTTTAGCCAACCCCTCACCCGCTCCCGGACAGTCCTATTCCTGTATTCTGTCGAATATTCTTGACAGGTACAGATGGTGGTATTACATTGCATTGCAAATGATAAAAGATTGACATGGAAGATTACAGATACGAGAGCGCACGCAAAAGGGTCAAAAAGAAAAAGGAGTTTTATAAGCATATGGGCTCCTTTATCATGGTCAATATTTTTTTATTCCTACTGAACATCTTCACTTCACCAGGACACTTTTGGTTTATCTATCCTTTATTGGGCTGGGGCATGGGCCTGATGGGGCACTATTTTGAAGTCTTCGGATTTCCTGGCATGCGAGGTGAAGAAGTGGATTGGGAGCAGAGGGAAATGGAAAAAGAAATGGGCAGGCTTGACGGCGGCCACTATGAAGAGGATCAGCTCGAACTAAGAGAGCTGGACAAAAAGCCTCAGAAAAAATGGCGGGACGAAGACTTAGTGTAGCCCTTTCTACATACCACCGGGCGTGGGCTCTCCCTCTGGCTGCGCCACGCTCTTGTAGTACACCCTGGAGCCCGGCGCGACGCTGCGCGTAATCCAAACATTGCCCCCAATCACGCTATCCCGGCCAATCACAGTTTCTCCACCCAGAATGGTGGCACCCGAGTAAATCACGACATTATCCTGGATGGTTGGATGGCGCTTGGTCTTTGCGTACTCTTTTCTTACGCTTAGCGCACCCAGGGTGACGCCCTGGTAGATCTTCACGTTATCTCCAATCTCTACGGTCTCACCAATAACGACCCCTGTGCCGTGGTCGATGCAGAAGCGCTCTCCAATGGTAGCGCCAGGGTGAATATCAATACCGGTAACGCCATGCAGATGCTCCGTAAGGATACGAGGAATTAAAGGCACTCCCAGGCGGTGAAACGTATTCGCCAACCGGAATACGGCGATAGCCCGGAAACCGGGATACGTACGAATAACCTCTGTGCGGCTTACTGCCGCAGGGTCCCCTTCCATGATTGCACCTGCATCTAGTTGCAACAGTTCATAGTTTCGTGGCAATTCTTCCAAAAAGGCGACCTCGAGCTCCTCGGCACGGGTTGGCAGCATATCCTCAATTTTTTCCAGCAGGGTAAATAGCTCCAGCTTCAGTTGCTGATAGTGCTGCCCGACCTCCCGTTCGTTGCGGTAGCGGCGGTTAGCCAACTCCGGGAACATCACCGTGAGCAAACCATCCAGCCAGCTACAGACCTCGCTCGGTGAAGGGATCTTACGGGAGTCGATATGGGCTCGGAACAATTGGGCAATAAACTGCTGCTCTTTCATGGTCATTCTTTCATATGCTCTAATCATAAAGGTTGAGCATCGGAAAAGTTTTACATTGGCTTACGTATTTCTGCCCATTAATGTACTTTAATGGCAGATCAAATTAAGGATATTCATGATCAAAACTAAAGGCCTGACCCGCCATTTTGGTGATTTCACAGCTGTAAAGGACGTCTCTTTTGAATTGCAGGAAGGCGAAACCCTTGCCCTCATTGGCCCCAGCGGCTGCGGCAAAACCACCACCCTCAAAATGCTCAACCGCCTCATCACGCCAACCGCAGGACAGGTCTGGGTAAACGGACAGGATATCAGTCAGCAGCCAGTGGTTCAGCTGCGCCGCCAGATGGGCTACGTTATCCAGGACATGGGATTGTTTCCGCACTATACCGTAGCCGAAAATATCGCAGTAGTACCTAAACTACTGGGTTGGGAAAAACCTAAAATACAGGAACGTACCGGCGCACTTTTGGAACAGCTGGGGCTGGATACCGGTGCTTTTGCGCAAAAGTACCCCCACGAACTCAGCGGAGGGCAACAGCAGCGCGTCGGTATCGCCCGGGCTTTGGCCGCCAACCCGCCAATCATATTGATGGACGAGCCCTTCGGTGCCCTTGATCCGTTAACCCGGCAGCAGATCAGGCGGGACTTTATGGAACTGGAAGAGCTGCGCTCTAAAACGACCATCATGGTGACCCACGATATTGAAGAAGCATTTGAGATGGGCAGCCTCATTTGCCTGCTCAACCGGGGCAAAGTGCAACAGCTGGGCCCGCCCGAGACCCTGTTGCGGGCACCTGCAAACGACTTCGTTGCCGATTTTGTATCCGAAAAAGCCGCCCAGCTGGAATTGCGGTCAGCAAAACTCCGGGATATATTCGGACAATTGCCCCAGCAACCTCCAGTTGAAGGTGAAGCGCTCCCCCTATCGAATACGCTACCGCTGCTACACGCAATTTATCAGCTGGCCAAAGCAAAAAGCAAGCACCCACTGGGCACCACCACCCTGCATGAACAACAGCGATACTTCACCCTTAACCATCTTATCGAAGCTTTCAAAAACAACCTGCAATCATGGGCGAATTAATCACCTTTTTGAGTGACAACCGGGAGAAGGTGACCGAGCAAATCCTCGAGCATATTGGACTAACCTTTACCTCACTTCTGTTTGCTGCAATTATTGCTATACCGGTAGGAATTTTTATCACCCGACGCCCCCGCTTATCCGGTGGGGTACTGGCGTTTACCGGTATTCTGCAGACGATCCCCAGTATTGCGTTGCTTGGTTTTTTAATTCCCGTGCTCGGCATCGGGGTTAAGCCCGCTATATTTGCCCTGTTTTTATACGCCCTGCTGCCTATACTGCGCAACACTTACACTGGCATAAGCGAGGTAGACGCAGCTGTTAAGGAAGCCGCCCTGGGCATTGGGCTGTCTAAAGGTCAACTGTTGCGACAGGTGGAGTTGCCGCTGGCCCTTCCGGTCATTTTCGCTGGATTGAGAACAGCAACAGTAATCAACGTAGGAGTCGCCACCCTCGCTGCCTACATCGGGGCCGGGGGGCTGGGAGAATTTATTTTCGGAGGCATTGCGCTAAACAACGCGACGATGATCTTGGCGGGAGCCCTGCCTGCCGCCCTGCTCGCCATCATTTTCGATCAACTGCTGGCACTGCTCCAAAACACCAACGCCCGAAAGCTTTCCAAACTAGGTAAACCAATACTGCTTGTCATACCGCTGCTTTCCTCAGCTTATTTCTGGCCTCAGGCCTACGCACCAGGGTGGAGCGCCGGCTTCCCACCTGAATTTATGGGAAGGCCCGATGGGTACCAAAAGGTAGTGGATACCTACGGTGTGGATTTCAGCACCACCATAATAAACAATGCCTTAATGTACAAGGCCGTTTACGAAAGCGAAGTAGACGTCATCAGTGGTTACGCAACCGATGGGCGGGTAGCGGCTTATAATTTGCGTCAGCTAGAAGATGACCGCCATGCTTTTCCCCCTTATTACTGTGCTGCAGTTGTGCAGAAAAAGCTGGCTGAGGAAAATAAAAATATAACGGAAGCTCTTAACCTCCTTGCCGGACGAATCAATGACTCCGTGATGACCGTACTCAACTACCAGGTAGATTTTGGCAAACAACCACCGGAAAAGGTGGCCCGCAATTTTCTCAAAGCGGAGGGGATTTGGAAAGCCGACCGAAAGGAAGGAGGAAAGACGCTGATTATTGGCTCCAAGATTTTCACGGAGCAGTATATTCTGGTCGAGCTATTCAGTCAGCTGATCAACGGTTACACCGACTACGATGTAGACACCCGCCCCGGGCTGGGAGGTACTAAAATTTGCTTTGACGCGCTTCGCAATGGCGAGATCGACTTATATCCGGAATATACCGGCACGGGCCTGCAAGTATTGCTGGACCCACCACCGGACACCCTAAAGCGCATAATAACGCAACCGGATGCTGTATACCGCTACGTAAGCCGGGAGTTTGAGGAACAGTATGGGCTGCGATGGCTTACCCCGCTTGGCTTTAACAATACCTACGCCCTGATGATGCGGGAAGCACAGGCCAAAGCGCTGAATATTAAAACCATCTCTGATCTTGCAGGGCGGGATTAAAATTCCTCCACCTGGTATTTGATTTGCCCGTTTACCATGGTCAAAAGTACTTTAGACGATAGAATTTCGTCATCCGTACAGTTGATCAGGTCATGCGAAAGAACAACAAAGTCAGCAACTTTTCCGGAAGTGACCGATCCTTTAAAGTCCTCTTCAAAGCCCGCATAGGCATTGCCCAGGGTATAGGAATGAATGGCCTCAGCCCGGGTCATACGTTGTTCCGGAAAGAACTCAAGGCCTGTATCCGCCCGCTTACGCGTCACCGAAGCATAAAAGCTCGGCAGTGGGTCTACATCTTCTACCGGAGCGTCTGTACCGTTGGCGATGATCACACCTTCATCCAGCAAACTGCGCCATGGGTAAGCTCCCAGGCGGGAGCGCTCCCGGCCGAGTCGTTTCTCAACAAATGGGGCATCAGAAGTACAATGGATACCCTGCATGGAGGCAATGACACTCATTTCACGGAAGCGGGGAATATCAGCGGTATCGAGGTGCTGAGCGTGCTCGATGCGCCAGCGCAGGTCTTCTTTTTCCGGATTTTCATCAAACTGCTCTTCAAAGATATTGAGTACTACACGGTTGGCGCGGTCGCCAATAGCATGCACACACATTTGCATATCGTGGTCCATCGCCAGTTGAGCAATATTTTTCACTTCGGGTATAGGGGTGGTGTTTTGACCGGTAAAGCCTTTTTTGTCGTTATAGGAACGCAACAGCCAGGCACCAAAGGCACCGAGCGCACCATCCACCTCTGATTTGATCGCCCGGCAAGTGAAGTAATGATCTCCGATATCTATTTTCGGATAATCGTCCAGATTATCCTTCATTTCATCGTAGCTATGGCGCACCATCGCCCAAAGCCGTAGGTCCAATTTTCCCTCTTCCGCCATTTGCTCGTAACGTTCCAGTTCGAAATACTTTGAGCCGGCATCCTGAAATGAAGTGACCCCTTTCTTCAGGCACTCTTCTTCAGCCAGCTCAATAGCCTGATACCATTCGGCTGCTTTAGCCTCTTCCGGCAAAGTCTCCCGGTATTCATCATAGGCGGCATTAATCATGCTCATGGCCCGTTCTTCAAAAACCCCGATGGCTTCACCCCGGGTGTCCCGGACCACTTCACCGCCTGAGGGGTTCGGTGTTTCGGCAGATACCCCCGCAAGTTCCATGGCTTTGGCATTGGCAAAAAGAGAATGGCCGCTCGCGTGGCGCAGCAGCACCGGGTTATCCGGAGACACCCCACTAAGTTCATCATGGTAGGGATAACCCAAAACTGAGCGATCAGGAGAGGAGGTCCATTTTTCCTGATGCCAGCCCCGTCCGGTAATCCATTCGCCAGGTTCTGCCTCTTCGGCTGCTTTCGCTACCATCTGTACAATCTCGTCCCAGCTGCTGGCATTCAGAAAATTCAGGTTCATCAGGCTGTAACCTAAACCTGAGAAATGCCCGTGCCCTTCGATGAAGCCGGGCATCACAAAGCGGCCTTTCAGGTCAATTACTTGCGTGCTATCACCTTTGAAAGGCATTAAATCCTGATTGGTGCCTACTTCCAGTATACGCCCCTCCCGAAGCGCAACAGCTTCGGCTTGCGGCTGCAAGGTATCAACCGTGTAAATATTACCATTGATCAACAGGGTATCTGCGAATTCGGCAGGTGCCTGGCTACATGCAGTAAGGAAAGACAATAACACCAGAGCGGAAATGAATCGGTTCATACTTGGTTATCTTTTTAGACCCCTAACTTAACAAACTTTTGGCAGATCAATGCCGGTAACCTTTCCAGGTGCCGCCATAGCGGTATCCGGGTTTGCTCTGGTGTTTTTCGCAGCAAGTCTTGCAGACAAAGACCCACGGGCTTTTATTTTGCAGCTGCACCCGGTACATCGTACCAAATTCTTTGGTGCAGGTATGGCATATCTTTGTTTTCATAATACAGAGTAAGCCCAAAACCTTCACAACTGTTTATAAAATCAGGTGAAATTAGTAGTGTTTTTTGCAATCCTTATGAAACCCATCTCGTATTAGAGATAGAAATATTAATAATTACCTTATATTTACCTCAATTGAGAGCATGAGTTATCTACCTTACCAACACTGTGCAACACATTCCAACGCACTATAACAACCTATTGTGAACACGCTATGTATCGCCTTTTCAAAGGTGTTACAGTTTGTAATATTAATAACATCAAGCAGATATGCCCAAAATCGAAGGGTCAGGCTCGCCTGATGCTCTATCTTTTGCTACTTAATCTGTCAACTTTTATTGGCGAGGGAGTAGGGTTTCGTATCTGTTTGGGTTCCACGATTTTATAAAAACCCGAATGTTTATGAAGTGTTTGGTACAGTTTCTAGGACTATTTTTATTGACACTCCCCCCACTTCTGGCACAAGCCCCACCTACTCCTCCCGCCTGCGGTGCTGTGGTCAACCCGTTATCTATACAGCTTATGGATAGCCTTCAGGCAGAGTTTATCAACTATGCGGAAAACTACTTACCTGGTGTTGAAGCTACTGCAATGGTACCTGTCCAGGTACACATCATCCGCCGTAGTGATGGCACAGGCGGTATTACAGAGGCTGAATTCAATGCGGGCTTAGCTGAAGTCAACGACTTCTTCCTTAACGCAAGTATGGAATTCTTCCAATGCTCGTCCATTAATTTCATCAATAGCGACACCTACTTCAATTTCAGTACGCCAGAGGAAACCGATTTTTGGAACACCTATGGTGTGGAGGATGTACTTAATATAATCATTCCCGGCGGCAACCTGACTACTGGCGGGGGCGGCGGTTTGTGTGGGTATGCTTACCTGCCTGGTGGCGGGCGCGATCTTATTGCAGTCGCCAATAGCTGTTTCCTTTCCGGTGGGAATACTTTTGCACATGAAATAGGGCATTACTTTGGCCTCTATCACACCCATGGCAAAGTAAACTGCGGAGGACTAACGAATGAACTCGTAAATGGATCCAATTGCGGCACCGCGGGTGACGATGTTTGTGATACCCCTGCGGACCCTGGCCTGTTGGGCATTGGCTGCACCGGATATCTTGTCTCCAACTGTGTCTATACCGGTAGCTTTACGGATGCCAACGGTGATGCTTATGACCCCGATGTTTCTAATATTATGTCATATGCCCCTCACAGCTGTCGAAACACCTTATCAAATGACCAATATGCACGGGCCAGCTTTTATAACAGTAACACCAGAGGTTACCTTTCCTGTGGTACAGCTCCCAGTGTAGGCTCTATCTGTATAGATGCCCAGCCGATATCCAGCAATGGCAATTACTTCCCGGATGGCCCGGAAGAAGGGGGCGGTTGTGAAAACTGCTCCGGTGGAGCACAACATGCAGACTGGTTTTACTACGACGCTCCAGCCAATGGAAGTATATCCGTTAGCAGTTGCCTGAATGATGTGAATACCCGAGTCTGGGTATATACGGGCAGCTGTGGCAACCTAACTCCATTAGGAGGCAGTGACGATGACTGTCAGATCAGTCAGGGCGGTCCCAATCTGGCCAGTGAAGTCATTATAAATGTTTCAGGAGGTACCCGCTACTACTTTGAATGGGATGACCGGTGGTCTCCTGATAACTTTGGCTTTTCTTTCTCCTCCACCACACCGTGCAATCCGCCTACTAATGTAGTGACCGCTTCTGCTGATTATTCCCATATCCAGCAAGACTGGGAGGATGTAGCTGGTGCACAGGATTATAATGTACGCTACCGCACAGCTCCTTCTGCCCCATGGACCCTGGAAGAAGGGTTGATCATAAGTGAGCACACCATGGAAAACATCTCGCCCTGCAATACACTGGAGTGGCAAGTACAGTCTGTTTGTAATGGCATACCGAGCGTATGGAGCTCTTCCTATAATGTCGGGACCTTAGGCTGTGCCGATGCCTTCTGCTACTCTTATGGCAATAGCTGGAGCGCCTGGATTACGAGCGTTGCCCTAAGCAACCTCTCTAATAACTCTGACAATGGTAATGGCTATTCTAATTTCACAAGTATGACTGCAACAGTTGTACAGGGACAGTCCTATACCATCATAATGGACTCAGAGGATGAATTTATCGCTCCTGTCTATTGGCGGGTTTGGGCAGACCTCAACCAGGATAGTGACTTTGAAGATCCCGGTGAGTTACTGCTCTCTGCAGCAACAAATAGCAGCTCTTTGGTTTCTGGTGCCATAACGATACCAGCCAGTAGCTCTGCCGGGTCCACCCGCCTTCGTATCAGCATGGACCGTAATAACTTCCCTGGCCCTTGTTCTACAGGTGGCTTTACAGACGTAGAAGATTACGGACTGTTCATACAGCCAGGTGCATGCAATGCCCCGGCGGCTCCCACCGTAGACAACATAGGGTACGCCTCAGCTCAAATCAACTGGTCTTCAATAGCAAATGCAACCGCTTATCAGATCCGGTACCGGATGACTGGCAGCTTTACCTGGTCAACGACTTCCTGGCTGACAAATACATCAGACTACATTTACAACCTGACCCCCTGTTCAAACTATGAAGTAGAGATAAGATCAGATTGTGGAGGTAATTTCAGTGATTTCTCCTCAACCACTTCTTTTAGCACCACTGGTTGTAACGAAACTTATTGTTACTCGTACGGCAATAGTCGGACTACCTGGATTGACCGGGTTAATGTGGGTGCAATCAACAATATCTCCGGCAATGACCATGGATATGGCAACTATACCAACTTCAACACCAGTATGCAACCTGGTGATGACTACCCCTTGTTCCTGCAAGCTCAGGGCCTATCCTCCTCTATCCTGGTTTACTGGCGGGTTTGGGTCGATTTAAATCAGGATGATGACTTTGAAGACACAGGTGAGTTGCTCTATCAAAGCACCAGTGGAAGCCAGGGCTCAGTCAGTGGCATCCTTACTTTGCCAGACGGTACCATCTCAGGGACTACCCGAATGCGGGTCTCCATGAGTAGCGGCGGGTATAGCGCACCCTGTGCTACCGGCGGTATCAGAGAGGTTGAAGACTATCAATTAACAGTTAACAACCCAGACTTCCTAACGATAACTCCAGGCAGCCTGAGTATGCCTTATACCGGCGGCACCGCCGGCTTCAGTATTACCTCCAATACCAATTGGCAGATTTCTGAAAACGCTCCCTGGCTGAGCGCAAGTCCCCTAAGTGGCCTGGGTGATGGCATCGTTACCCTAAACGCCACACCAAACCCCAGCACCAATCCCCGGACGGTCAATGTCCTCGTAACTGGCGACGGTGTTGCCGATCAAATAGTGGTAGTAACGCAGACGGGTGTTCCTGCCAGTATCGGGATTAGCCCTTCTTCACAGGTCGTTACCGCGCCTGCCGGTCAGACGACCGTACAGATCAATTCGAACGTAAGCTGGACCCTATCTTCCAGTCAGAGTTGGGCGACCCTTTCTCAGACCTCCGGAACAGGCGACGCCACCATCACAGTTTCCTACGATGAGAATGCCACCTCGACCCAGCGCACCGTTGCGCTTACGCTAAACAGCCCGGGTCAATCGGCTCAAACAGCTACTATCCTGCAGAATGCTGCTGCCACTGGCCCCGAGCTCACCATAAGCCCGTCCAGCCAACAAGTAGGAGCTCCCTCCGGACAAACGACCGTACAAGTAAGCTCCAATGTAGGATGGAGCGCCAATACCAGTCAATCCTGGGCTACAATTAACGCTACATCAGGAAATGGTAATCAGACCTTAGTCGTTACCTATACCGAAAACACCACTGGCAGTCCGCGGTCTGTTATGGTAATTTTGAGTACGCCGGGCTTACCGCCCCAAACGGCAACGATAACGCAGGCTGCTGGTACCACAGCAACACTTTCAATAAACCCTGCCAGTATTACGGTGGAGCATCCTTCAGGTTGTGTATCCTTTACAGTCAACAGTAACACCACCTGGACCGCGAACTCACAAACAGCCTGGGTGACCTCTGTTACCCCAGCCAGCAGCACGGGCAATGGAACAATTACGGTTTGCTATGAAGAAAACAACAGTGGCTCTCTGCGCATTGCCAGTCTTTCTCTTTCTGGTGGAGGCGCTTCAACGAGTGCAACCATCAATCAAAATCCAGAGGTTAATGTTGCTCCCTGGCCTGTGGTACAAACCGGCATCACGCATACCGTCATTCTACCGGATACCCTTTACAGTAACCTGGGCGGAGGCATGCTCAGCCCACTGGACTGGATTGGCTTTTTCTACGATGACAACGGCACGCCCCAATGCGCAGGCGCAGGGCAATGGGACCCAAATAACAATACCGCGGTGACGGTATATGGCGATGATGCACAAACCGGCCTCAAGGACGGATTCGACGAAGGAGAGTTTTTCCAGATTCGCGTCTTCCAGTCATTGACCCAGGATACCCTGGATACTCAGGGTGCCTATGCCCCAATCGACAATATTATTTCACACACAAACCGCTTTGCACTGGACGGGCTCAGCAAGCTCGACAGCGTTTACCTTCCAACGACCGGAGCGCCCTGGACCGTCACGGTGACTGGCGATAACCACAGCGTAATTGTGCCAGATTACCTGTTTAGCAGTATCGACGGCCAGCCGCTGACCACTGATGATTGGATTGGCTTTTTCTATGCCGATGTAGATACGATGCGGTGTGCCGGCTTTGGGCAATGGAATCCGCAAAACAACACCGTCATTACGGTCTACGGCGATGATAGTCAGACCCCCGTAAAAGACGGATTTGCACCGGGCGAGACCTTTACCGTTATGGTTTGGCGCACTGCAGAAGCAACAGCGTATGAAGCCACAGCCACTTACGCCCCTACAAACATATTAATCACTCACACCGACAGTTACTCCACAGATGGCATAAGCCAACTCGAGAGCCTGACGGTTACCTTGGATATTTCCCTTGATATCACGCTGGATGTAGGCTGGAATACGATCTCGAGCTACGTTATGCCTGTTGACCTGGGCATGGAGCAGTTCTTTAGCCCGGTAGAGGATGACATTATCATCGTAAAAGATGGCGTTGGCAACTCTTATATTCCGACCTTCAACATCAATGATATTGGAAACTGGGATATGCTGCAGGGTTATCAGGTGAAAATGTCAAACATGCGCATTCTGACCGTCACGGGCGAGCAAATGGACCCTCAGACGGATATCCCATTGAGTTCTGGCTGGCAAATCGTAGCTTACCTTAAGGACGGACCCTCCCCTATTGCATCCGAGTTGGTAGGCATAAGCTCCAATTTACTTATCGCAAAGAATGGGACTGGTGATACCTATATTCCAACACTAAACATCGACGACATCGGTAATATGTTGCCCGGCAGGGGCTATCATCTGCGGCTCACGGCTCAGGATACCCTTTCGTATAGCCCCAATACCCTGATCAGCCCTGATGTCAACGCATTATACGCAGCTCCCGGCAATTCAGGCGAAACATGGCTGGAAGAGCGGGCAGCATCAAGGTTACAGCCTACAGGCAATAGCGCCACCCTGATCCTCCCTGAAGGCGTTGCTAACCGGTATTTGCTACCCGGAGATGAAGTAGTTGTCACAGACGCTGAAGGTCATATTTCAGGCCGTAGCCGCTACGAAGGACAACATTTCGCTATCACCGTATGGGGAGACGATGAAGCAACGCCCCACAAGCAGGAAGCATTGAAAGCAGGACAGCCTTACTATCTCCAATTATGGAGAGGAGGCCGTCAGTCAGAAGCCTTCTATCTGCCCCTGTTCGAAACCGGTCAGGCGCCGCGTTACCGGCAGGACGATGTTCAAATCATCACTGGATTAGAAACCGTAGCACCTGTCAATACCCAGCCAAAAGTTGCGCCCAATCCTACAAGTGACCTGCTGAATATCGGACACTACACCTCAGGTAATGGCCCTGTTGAATACCGTTTGTTCAGCCTTGACGGACAGCTACTGCTGCGGGGCATACAAACTACGATGACTGCCGGATGGCAGCAATACCAAATGAATCTAAAAACATTGCAAGCTGGCAGCTACCTGTTGCAGGTGACAGATTCAGAAACGACGTTCAGCAAAAAAGTACTCAAACAATAACTGTACCTTCGCCACACACAAAATGGCGAAAAATCTCAATCCACAGGGGCTGCTCAATGCAGCCCCTTTTTTATTATATTACCTTCAAAACACCATGCGAATACAGCAAATACAACTCCGGGTCACCGGTAAAGTGCAAGGGGTTTTCTTCCGGGCTTCAACACGTAAAAAGGCTCAGGAACTTGGCATTACCGGTTGGGTAAAAAACGAACCCGACGGTAGCGTAACTGCGGTGGGACAAGGCGAAGCAGCTGCCCTTCAGCAATGGGCTGACTGGTGCTATGAAGGGCCCCCGCAAGCCCGTGTGGATAAAGTAAAAAAAGAGGTAAAGCCCCTTTCTGAATTTCAGCAATTTGAAATCATAAATTAACTTCTATACCCATGAAAATCCGTCAGGCCACTGCAAAAGATTTACCTGTCATACATAACCTGGTATTGGAATTAGCTAAATACGAAAAAGCAGCTCATGAGTTTACCGCTACCCTCGGGGACTACCAACGCGATTTTCAAGAAGGAGTATTTGAAGCACTCGTAGCAGAGACCGACGGGGAGATTGCCGGTATGGCGCTATACTACCTGACCTATTCTACGTGGAAAGGCAAAATGCTCTATCTGGAAGACTTTGTAGTCAGAGAGGCTTATCGGCGCAGGGGTATCGGGGAAGCTTTATTCGATACTTTCCTTACAACCGCCAAAGCAAAAGGCTGCCGCCTGGCCAAATGGCAGGTACTGGATTGGAATGAACCCGCTATCCAGTTTTATCGCAAAAAATCAGCAACAATTGAGCAAGAATGGTGGAATGGCAAAATTTTCTTGTAAATGTTGAAATTTGTTGATACATTTGAATCGAAACAGGAATAAAATAACTGTTTCCAAGTCCAGATAACTACACAACAAACAAAGGCTGTTACCCTCCCGGCCTTCCTTCCGGTTTGTGGTAACTTCCCTATTTCACTAAAATCAGTGCTTAGGTATCCCGTTGGGATACGCTATGCCCTTAACTTTATATAATCACTTGTTAGCTGGCATATCGTTGCTGCTGCAACAATGATGCTATCGTATTTCTAACATAACTAATTTATAGTGTTTCATAGTGTGAGGGGTAGCCACTTTACGGTGGTTGCTCCTTTTCTTTTGCTATTTATCCAGCCTAATGCTATGCCTTAGCACACCACAGCGTAAGGATATGGGGATTTCGAGTATCTTTTAAATTGCAAAATCGCCTCCAAACGCCATTAGGACTGCCGCACCAATAGTTGATCTGCCAGCCTGCGAAGTTGTTCTTTGCCGGGCTCAGGTGCCTGAAGGGCATCTAAGGCCGTGAAAGCAGCTTCCTGGTACTTCTCCTTTTGGGACGCAGCCCATGATGGAATATCCAGGTTCCGCAGCAGTTCAGTAACGGTTTTGATTTTGTGAGCTTCATCCTGAGGAGTAGTACTCATAAGTCGGCGTAAAGTTTGGTGGGCCTCTCCATTTGCCAACTCCAGCGCTTTTAGGATCAGAAAGGTTTTTTTATTTTGTATGATATCTCCGCCCACTCGCTTTCCAAACTTATCCGGGTCGCCAAAAGTATCCAGAATATCGTCCTGTAGCTGGAAAGCGATACCAATATTCCGCCCGAATGACCTGAGCTCAGTCAGTGCGATGGCATCAGCATCGGCAGCGATACCGCCCATCTGCAGGCTACCTCCAATGAGGGCTGCAGTTTTGAGCTCGATCATATTTATATATTCCGATATTGTGACATCATCCCGGGACTCAAAATCTACATCAAATTGCTGTCCTTCACAGACTTCAATCGCTACCTCATTGAACACGTCGAGTAAATGAGCGACTGCTTCAGGGCTTTCTGCGCCCTGAGCCAAGAACTTATAGGCATAGATCAACATAACGTCTCCACTAAGGATACCCGTATTCAGTCCATATTTGGTGTGCACTGCAGGCTTCCCCCGGCGCAGAGGCGCTTTATCCATAATATCATCGTGGACTAAGGAAAAGTTATGGAATATTTCAACGGCCATTGCTACCGGCAGGCTTCTGGACTGATCACCCTGAAAAAGAGCCGAACCCATCAAGACCAATACGGGCCGGAGCCGCTTACCGGAAGAAGCCATGATGTACTCAACGGGTTCGTAAAGTCCTTGCGGATCCTGAGTAAAAGCGTACTGTCTGCGATATGCTTCAAAAGTATCCTGAAGCGTCTTGATATCAAGCATATATGAATAAGTATTTGGACAAAGATAAGCAAGCCCTTCCTTTCCTCCAATGAAGGTTTAAGAGAGTTTCTGCTTTTATTCCTTTTAGGCAGGGAAAGGAGCTAATTAAAGCTTTCCTTATCAGGGAATGTGAAAAATTATTACTGTTATTTTTGGGCTTCGTAACTTGTGCCAGCCAAGCTTTTACGAGCGTGGCGGGAAAAGAGCAAGTCAGGATTCACAAAATTTGGGTTGGAGAGCTATAAATCCCGAGCAACCGGATTAATTCCCGTCAAAAAAGCCTCTGTCAAAAGGACGGTCATAATAAAGGGCCAACCCCCGTAATCATTACGATTGCGCTGGAAAACACACTACTAAACCCCTTATCTAACGCTTACAAACAGCTAAACAAATACCTTTTAGGATAACAAGTTTGAAAAGGTGACAAGGAAAAACATCAATTAGACAGCCCTCTTTTCAATTTTCTGTCAAAATAATCATAACTTTACCTAAGCTAAAGGAAACAAAGCTCAAAGTAAACAGTACGAGTAATTGACAACAGCTTACGTGATTCCACATCCAATCCTACCTTAATTGAAAGGACTCGGATTATAGTTTCACGGATCAAAGAATCGGATCAAAGCTGAGATCCAATTATTGAAATTGGTAACATGGTCAACAAAACAATAGCACACAACATCCTCCTCATCGAGGATAACCCGGGGGACGTAAGGCTAACTCAGGAAGCCTTCCGGGAAAGCAAAAAGAACATCAAACTTGATGTTGTTACAGATGGTATTGAAGCCATCAAGTACCTCCGCAAGGAGCCTCCTTATGAAGAGGCGCCTTTACCTGACCTAATCCTTCTGGATTTAAACTTACCAAAATGGGATGGACGAGAAGTGCTGGCGGTTATCAAATCAGATAAAACGCTAAAGCGGACCCCCGTAGTAGTACTCACCACTTCAAACGCTGGCGTTGACATTCTCAAAAGCTACGATTTGCATGCCAATTGCTTTATTAACAAGCCTATTGATTTTGATAAATTCTTTGAAATCATCCATAAGATAGAAGACTTCTGGCTTTCTACAACCATCCTGCCAACTAAGGTTTCATAGCCAATTGAGTTGTCTGTGGTTTTCCCGCCGATTATGTATTAAACCGTTTATATCCCAACACAGCCGGCGTTTTTCCGGATTAATCAACAATGCAATTCATTCAGTTGCAGGTTTATGGTTATATGAAACACTAATTCAGTAATCAGAGTATTTACTGCCAACTGTGACGAAATCAATGACAAGTATAGATAGCTTGGAGAAGCTAGTTATGCTCTGTCAGGTACTATGTTATACGACAAATGATGTGTGAACTTAATTAAAGCCTGTGCCCCCAACAATGTCGAGCTACAGGCTGCAGTGAAAGAAGCGGCTAATTTTTATGAGTGGTAACAAAACGAAAATATTGATCATAGAGGACTCCGAGTCAGATATCGCACTGATCGAAGCGTTCCTCAAGGAAGCTAACTACAAGCATAGTTTGTTCAAGTCCGATTCGTTGTCTGAAGGCCTGGAAAAACTGTGGGAATGCACACCAAATATCGTGCTATTAGACCTCAACCTTTTAGATACTACAGGCTTCAAAACTTTACAACTGTTCCGGGAGAAAGCGCCTGATACACCAGTTATAGTAATGACCGGATATAAGAATGAAATAATGGGCATTCAATCCGTTCGCGCCGGTGCCCAGGACTTTCTCGTAAAAGGTACTTTTGACCACCGCCTGCTCGTGAAAACGATTAATTACTCCCTGCAACGGTTCGCTACTCAGTCCAAGCTCCAGAAGAAAGCTGATGACCTGAGTAAAAATGAAGAGCGTACCCGCCGTGCATTGAAAATTGCCAGATTTGGTCGATGGGAAATGAACATGGTGGACACTTCTATGCATTGGGATGATGAGATTTTCCATTTCTTTGGATTTCACCCCGGCAGCTTTGTCCCGTCGCTTTCTGAATACCTGAAGTATGTACATGTCAATGACCGCGCAGAGGTGGAGCAATTCTTCGAAGAGGCGATGAGAGACGGAAAACCACACGCAATCAATCACCGTATCGTTATCGACAGCAAAAAGGTGAGGCACGTCCAGGTCAACGCTCAGGTGAGTTATGTAGAGAAAGAAAGCCAGATGATGCTTTTGGGTAGCCTTCAGGATGTTTCTCATCAGCCTGCTGAAGCCAACTCACTGTCACAGGGCGGCCCAGACAATGACCCTGAGTCAGAACCCAAGCATGAACTAAGTGACCACAAAGAAGAGCCTACACCTGACGAATCCAGCCCGAATAACCCGAAAGTGCTCTTTTCCGACTTCTCCTACAATCTCCGGACACCGATTGCGTCTGTGATCAATTTTATATACCTGCTGGAAGAAACCCAGTTGCAAAATCAGCAAAAGGAGTACATACAAGGCATTAAATCCTCTCTCGAAGACCTCAGCTTCGCTATTAACAACTGGATCAACCTTAACACCCTTCGAACAGAACAGGTGAGCCTCAATTATTCTGATATCCAAGTCGCTCAAATGCTAACGACCGTACTGGATATTTCAAAAATCAGAGCCGACAAATCGGGCAGCGAACTTGTACTGGATGTATCCCAAAAGCTACCGGACGTCATCGTTAGCGACCAACAACGGCTTACCCAACTCATCTATAACGCTACTGAGTT
>Ga0307933_1000067_pt1 | contig 95142 bp, 70 predicted proteins | sample OrgLakmetageno88_FD_201811 | JGI IMG/M metagenome (GOLD analysis project Ga0307933, IMG submission 201811) | Saline water microbial communities from Organic Lake, Antarctica - #88 | ecosystem: Environmental > Aquatic > Non-marine Saline and Alkaline > Saline | place: Antarctica: Organic Lake...
TGCCGCTTCCTTTAAGATTTGAAGCTTGTCTGATTTGGTGAATCTACGTTTTGCCATGGTCAAAATTACAGTTTTTGATCTGTAATCAAGTCTGATCTATTAGGGGGCTGAAACATTAGCACTATTCTTAAAAGGGTAATTTTCGTTTACCTCGAAGTATATTGATTTATTGAAAAGTGATTTGATATTCTTGAAATAACTCCAAACAGAAGAGAGTTTTATTTGGTATCCTGTATGCTTGTTCTTTCTTTTGATTAGTTTCTTTTCAAGGTCTTCTAAAAAGAATTTATCAACATCTTTCAGCTTTAGTGCCTCCTTTACTTTGTATGATTTAAGAACTGTATATAGAGTTGTGAAACCTGTTCTTGTTCCAAGTTTTTCTTTTTCTAGGAGATCATCACAGTACCAATAAAGGAAACCGAGCAATGTATTTGGTATGCCTGTGTCCTTTACATACTTTCCTAAGAACTTTGATTTGAACGTGTTGAAATCAAATGGTTTCCTCTTAGTTCTCATCTCTTCAATATCCTCTTCTATGAACTTACGAGCTTTAGTTTCACAATCAAAGAGTTCTCGATTATCATGTTCTTTAGAGGTTGTGTCTTTGAATCTACAGTCTGTAGCGTTCCATTCTTTTTCAGTAGAGGACATACCAAGACTAATACGCCTATAATCTCTCGTACCTACTTTTACTTGTAAAACGATTGGGTGCTTGTCATCCTTCAATTTTTTTCCTTTGAAAAGGATGATCTTAAATTCTGGAATAATCATGGTGTCAAATATTTAGTTAAAAGACACTAGAACCTATAAAAATTCTAAGGTGTCAATAATCTATCTATTTGACTATCATACATTTATGTTGTGGAGAAACAAGGGGAGATATTCCTGTCAAGGCAGCGCTCTAAACCAACTGAGCTAAATGCCCGCTGAAATATGCGGAGGGCAAATATACATATCCTCCGCACTTTTATGCAAAGATCCAACGAAAAAAATCTATTGAGAAAAATTAAAAAATCTTCTCTAGTTTAGTGACCCGAAAATCAAAAAAAACTCAATATGAAAATCAAACTTATTTTATTATCCCTTAGCCTTGGCTTCTTTGCCTTTTCCTGTAAGTCTTCTGCCGAATTAGCAACAAAATACGAGACTGCTCAGCAAGATCTCGATAATTGCCGTGAAAAAGCACAGCAATATGCGGCCAAAACAGAAGAGCTTAGCAGAACCTCTGAAAGCTACGGCGAAAAGATGAACGACATGCAGCAGGAGTACGGCCAAATGAGCAATAAGCTTGCCGACACCCAGGCTGCCCTGGAGTCTGTAACCCGCGAACTGCAGGCTACTTCTGACGATTACGGTACCTGGTTCCGTGTACAGATTGGCGCCTATGAGGACCCAAAAATCGACAGTAACCTAGAAACAAATGAGGATGGGCTTGGGCTGGAAAACTCCAATGACCTGCAAAAAATCGTCCTTGGCCGGTTCCGGGATTATAATAAAGCCAAGCAGCTTCAAACTCAGGTCCAAACCCTGGGCATTGAGGATGCCTGGATCGCCTCCTATGAAGATGGCGTGCGGGTTCCTATCGAACAGTTGATTGGAAATTAACAAAGCACCCTGATGACAGTTTGACAACTTAAGATTTGTGAAAATATGGCAAAGCTATTTTTTTGGCTCACAAGTCTTAAGTTATCAAACTATCCATTAAAACGGGCCACTTGATTAGATCAGGTGGCCCGTTTTGATGTGCGATGCGCGTTCAATAAGAGCGCTATCCGGCTACACCAACAGGAAGGATGTCCCTGAGCTTGGCAACTACCTGATCTACTTCTTCTTTTGTGTTGAGATGGGAAAAGGAAAAGCGAATGGTACTCTTAGGTGAATCACCCTGTAGTGTATTGATGACATGCGAACCGGCGTCAGCGCCCGAACTACAAGCACTGCCCCCGGATACACTGATCCCCACTATATCCAGGTTAAGCAGAAGCAGCTCTGCCTTCGGTGAAGGAGGGAAGCTAACGCTCAATAATTTGTAATGGCCATTCTTCAGGTCCCCATTGAACTGGAGATCTTCAAAATTAGCACCCAATTGTTGCTTCAGGTAATCCCGGACTTCTAAAATCCTGGACCGTCGTTCCTCTATTTCCTTATATGACAGTTCCAGCGCTTTGGCCATCCCCAATATACCATAGATATTTTCTGTGCCGCCCCGCATATTCCGCTCCTGTGCACCTCCGTCAATAAAGGGCTTAATTGTATTGTCCCCATTAATATAAACGAATCCAACTCCTTTGGGGCCATGAAATTTATGAGCGGCTCCGGACAAAAAGGCGATTGGCGTCGTAGACACATCAATGGGGTAATACCCGATAGCCTGAACAGTATCCGAATGAAACAAAGCCCCGTGCTCCTTACATAGGGCAGCAACGGCCTCCAGATCGATCATTGTCCCGATTTCATTATTGGCATACATCAGAGACACCAGGGTCTTTTGATCGCTATTGGACAACAGTTCCTCCAGGTGATCCATATCTATTTGCCCGGTCTCCCCTACCCGCAGGTTGGAAAGCGCTATCCCATTTTGCTGTTGGAGCGCATCTAGTGAATGTAGCACACAGTGGTGTTCGAGTGGGCTGCTGATGATCCGCTCCACACCAAGGTCTCGCACCGCGCACTTCAGGGCCATATTATTGGACTCTGAGCCGCCAGAGGTAAAAAATATTTCACCTACCGATGCACCAAGCTGCTCAGCGATCGTCCGCCGGGCTTGCTCTATGACCGATCTGGAGGTGCGCCCTTCGTTATGGATAGAAGAAGGGTTGCCAAAGTAAGTGCTCATGGCTTCTGCCATCACTTCCACGACTTCCGGAAGAAGTGGCGTAGTTGCGGCGTTATCAAAATAAATACGGTCCATATATATACCTTTTGTGTGCTAAAAGCTTGTTTGGGCGTTACATTGGCTGCCATAAAGGGCAAATTAAGCCCCTTTGCTCAAACCGAACAAGCTCTAAACCAGCTATCCACCCGTTCAGTTTCATCGTCGCTCAGGTCTTTGTGCTGGAATTCGTTTGTATTCGGATTGTACTGATATTCCTTACCCCAGGCTTCGTGGTGGTTATGCACCGCTTCAATCGCATCAAGGATCGCTTCCATATCAGCATTTGTCATCACCGGATGGATAGACATCCGTATCCAGCCTGGCTTATGCGTTAGGACCCCCTGACTGATTTCATCAGTGATGGACTTGGAGTATCCCGGGTCGACATTCAGCAAATAATGCCCGTAGGTACCCGCACAGGAGCACCCCCCTCTGGTTTGAACGCCAAAGCGGTCATTGAGTAACTTCACGCCTAAGTTATAGTGCAGCCCGTCAATGTAAAAAGAAACCACGCCCAGGCGATCTCTCAGGTGTGGCGCTAAAATATGGAGATTGGGCAAGTTGTCCAGCCGCTTCCATACCATGTCCAGCAGCTCGTGCTCCCGCGCAAGAATATTATCTACGCCCATTTCCTCCTTGAGCAATACACAGCAAGCCACCTTGATCGTCTGAAGGAAAGCGGGTGTCCCACCGTCTTCCCTGGCCTCAATTTCGTCAATATACTTGTGCCCGCCCCATGGATTAGTCCAGTCTACGGTGCCACCGCCCGGATTGTCAGGTACCCGGTTGGTGTACAGTTTAGGATCAAAAATCAGAATACCGGTCGACCCGGGGCCGCCCAGAAATTTATGGGGTGAAAAGTAAATTGCATCCAAATGCTGTTGCGGCTCTTCCGGCCTCATATTGATCTCAATGTACGGTGCAGAGCAAGCAAAATCTACAAAGCAAAGCCCACCGAACTCATGCATAATACCAGCGATTTCGTGATAGGGCGTCTTCAAACCTGTTACGTTTGAACAGGAAGTAATCGCTGCGATCTTGGTGGTCCGCTGCTCATACTTTTTCAGTAAAGCCCTTAGGTGGGATAAGTCCACCAATCCTTCCTTCGTTGGCTTGATTACCTCTACATCGGCAAGGGTCTCCAGCCATGAGGTTTGATTGGAATGGTGCTCCATATGCGTGCAGAAAATGATGGGCCGCTCTGCTTCCGCAACTTCCACTTTATCCCGAAATTTCTCGTGCACTTTGAGCCCCAGAATACGCTGGAATTTATTCACCACACCCGTCATACCTGAGTTGGAAGAAATCAGTACATCCTTAGGGCTTGCCCCGACATGCTGCTTAATCACCTCCTTGGCTTTATGGTAAGCCAGGGTCATGGACGTACCCGTGACTGAAGTCTGGGTATGCGTGTTGGCAACAAACGGGCCTATTTCGTTCATCAGCCGCTCTTCAATGGGCTGGTATAACCGCCCACTTGCGGTCCAGTCCGCATAAAGCATACGCATTGGCCCGTTCGGGGTATTAAAGATGTAGTCCTGCCCAATAACGTTTTGGCGATAAGGCGCAAAGTAGGCCTCTAATGAAGTCGTGGTTAGAGCTTCCATGTTTCAGGGTTTATTTTCCAATCAATTCCAGCGCTGCCGTTTTCATACGATCAGCAAAAGCCTGAGCGGCTTCCGGGCTTTTCCCTTCAGCGTACACCCGGATTATCGGCTCCGTATTCGACTTGCGAAGATGTACCCACCCATCCGCAAAATCGATTTTCAATCCGTCGATAGTATTGTAATCTTCAGTCCGGAATTTTTCCTCCAGGTCCTTAAGCAGGCCATCCACATCAATCCTGGGCGTTAGCTGAATGCGGTCTTTGACCATAAAGTACGCCGGATAGCTGGCTTTAAGTTCACTGACGGTGCCACCCTGTTTAGCCAGGTAGGTCAGAAAAATAGCCACGCCTGCCATCGCATCACGCCCATAGTGCAACTCCGGCACGATGACGCCTCCATTACCTTCACCACCAATAACGGCATTCCGGTTTTTCATTTCTGTGACCACATTCACTTCTCCAACTGCGCTGGCAAAGTACTGCCCACCGTGTCGCTCGGTGATATCCCGAAGTGCACGGGTGGAAGACAAGTTGGAAACGGTGTTCCCAGGTTTCTGCTGCAGGATATAATCCGCAATCGCAACCAGGGTGTACTCCTCCCCAAACATACTGCCGTCCTCGCATACAAAAGCCAGGCGGTCCACATCGGGGTCAACCGCAACGCCAAGGTGCGCTTTGACCTCCACCACCTCCCGGCTCAACCCCTTCAGGTGTTTAGGTAATGGCTCCGGATTGTGCGCGAACCGGCCGTTTGGTTTTTTGTTGAGCAGTTCCACTTCACAACCCAGAGCTTTAAGCAGTGGCGGCATTGCTACTGAGCCTGAACTGTTAATACAATCTACAACCACCCGGAATCGCTTGCTTTTCACCAATTTAGCATCCACATAGGGCAAGTCGAGAATAGCCTGAACGTGGCGCTTGATATAGCGGCCATCATGGATTACCTTACCAATTTTATCCACTTCGGCATACTCAATACCTCCGCTTTCAATGATTTCCAGCAAGGCCTCGCCGTCGGCCTTGGAAATGAACTCCCCTTTATGGTTTAAGAATTTAAGCGCATTCCATTCCTTGGGATTGTGGCTGGCTGTAATGACGATGCCCGCACCGGCTTTTTCCATGGTCACCGCCATTTCCACAGTAGGTGTGGTGGAAAGGCCCAAGTCGACCACGTCAATCCCCATAGCGCGCAGGGTGGCGCTGGCTAATTCATTAACGACCGCACCAGATATCCGGCCATCACGCCCGATGACCACTTTAGGCGCTGCACCATTTTGCTGAAGCCAGTGCCCGAAGGCTGCCGTAGATTCTACGATATCCTGAGGGGTCAGATTATCACCGGCTTTACCACCGATGGTGCCCCGAATTCCTGAGATTGATTTTATGAGTGCCAAGAGCTAAGTTTTGTTTGATTTACCGGTAAAAATAGAAAATTTAGGGTGCATATCGCAGGGTATTATGACAGATCTCCGTCTTTAAACTTGCGATATTTACGCTTTAATCTTATTTTACCAATCATTATTTTAAAATTCACTAACCAAAACCAAGATACTATGGCACGTTCTAAGAAACAACAAAGGATTGCAGCCAAAGAGAAACGAGAGGGCAAAAGAATTCTAAATATCTTTTTAATCTCTACACTGGTGCTTCTTGCCCTGATGTATGTTATCTTCCAGACGGCATAATGCCTTCACAACGAACCCACACCGCAGGTTGCAGGGGCGCACTCCACCCGTTGTAAACTGTGGTGTCGGTTTTTAAAGTATCTAAATCTGCTGGCAGCCATTCCTGTGGGGATAGGATAACCGTCTTTTTATCTTGCCCCGCTATTGCTTGCTGTATTTGGACAGCACTGCTGAGAACCGCGGTATTTTCATTGTCGTCATAGGCGTATACTGCTGCACTCGGAAAACCGCCCTCTCCTTTCCCAACTAAAAACTGGTCTACCGGCATTGGAAATGGCCCTTTTTGCGCTACGATACGTTGTGCCCAATTCCGCTGCACTTCCAATAGAGGACTAAACTGAATCCAGAAAAACGTGGTCAGAAGGACACCACTCATGATCGTACCCACCCGCACATAAGACGGGCGTAAACCCAGTAACCCGACCACTGCTATAAAACTCCATATCCAGTACAGCCCACCCGTCGCCAGCCCGGCCTGAAAACCAATACCTCTAAACTGCACAAAACTCCCAATCATAAACAGGGTGAGAAAACAGGCGGCAGCGACAAGGTGCACCACTGCACCTGCCTTCACCAGCCCCCGGTAAGGGTATCCTTTTTGAAAATAATTGCGTAGTTGCCGGGCGGCAATCATGACCAACAGCGGTTGTAAAGCCAGGCTATGCCCTAAAAGTGCAAAAATCAGCCCACCGAGATAAAAAACAGCCTGTTCGTCCCGTTTTTTAATGCGCTGACTGTGCTCCCAAACGCCACCCAGGACAAATCCAACAAAAGGAAGGATACCCAATAAATTGGCTAGCAGAAAAGGACCGGTACGGAAGCCAATATAAAAGGTATCGCCTGAGGTGTCCAACCACTGCAGCCCGTATAGCCCTCCGGCTGTGAGAAGCCCCATAACCCAGGGGTTAAGCCGGAGCAGGCGTTTGCCTTCCGCATGCATAAAGTAAAGAAATGCGGCTGTGCCCAGCAGGAAAATCAGGCTTTGGAGAGGTTGCACCCAAATTGCCAGTGCCGCCATAGCATAAAAACTCAACTGCCAGCTCAACTGTGGCTGTTTCAGATAGCGGATCATAGCGGCGAAAGCCAGCCATTGCAGCATCATGGCCCATACATCTCCAGAGGCTACCTTCGCCAGGTTGGACATTAGTAATGAGGCCGCCACCAAAGCGAGGGTATTCAGCACGACTTCCGTACCCACCAAACGGCGGGCAAAAATGTAGTAGCCAATCAGTCCAAACCCCACGGCGATAGCACCGGAAAAGCGAAGGAAAAAAGCGTCAAGTTCATTGCCCATCAGCAACCCAATCAACTGTTCCTGGAAAGTGGCGCCCGCTGCTCCGTGCTGTAACTTCCAGGCCAGCATGGCTTCCACGCCATCCCAGATGGTGGTCATGCCGTTGCCGACCAGCAGGTTTACAACCAATAATAGTAGCGCTATCGCGTAGAGGTAAGATGTTTTGGCAGTCATTTACTCTTTGATTTACAGCTGCAAAGAAAGACATCATTTGCCAAACGTGGGGAATCCTAACAAGTTCTTATCAATTGTCTATAACAAATTGCACAAAGTGCCGCCCTTACAGGGCTTAAACCAACTGCCATTGAATTCCTGGGGCGTTGCTCCAGTCAATTGTCTATCACTCCTTCGGAGTTTGGGGAGTATTTAGCCCTTTGACGGTGCAATTTATTATACACGCTCTTATACAACCCGGCTTACAAAAGATCAAAATTCCATTACTTTGTGACCACAAACCGGTGCCTGCGTCAAAAAGAAGACGATGTCTGACAGACCCATACTTATTGAAGCTCAATATCTGCCCCCAGTACAATACTTTACTGTTTTGGCACAGGCAAGTATGGTTTACCTGGAAGCACAGGAGCACTATCAAAAGCGCAGCTATCGCAACCGGGCACAACTGATTGGCGCAAATGGCGCTATGCTGCTTTCTGTTCCGCTCCAAAAGGGTAAACACCAGCAGATGCCTATCCACAAAGTCGCAATTGACTATAAAAAGCCCTGGTTTGGAGAGCATTGGCATAGTATCAAGTCGGCCTATGGCAAATCTCCGTTTTTTGAATTCTATGCAGATCCACTTGAAGACCTACTTCGCAGCAAGCCAATTACACTTTTCGAGTTAAACCAAGCCTTGCTATCCCTGTTGCTTGAACAACTACAGCTTGAGGTGCCCATTCGGGCTACCAAAAGTTACGGGGATGTCCCAGAGGGAACGCTCGATTTGCGGGAAGCCATCCACCCCAAGCATCCTAAATTGACCTTTACCCCTCTGCCCTACCCTCAGGTTTTTCAGGAGCGGCATGGATTTACCTCCAATTTGAGTATTTTAGACCTGCTTTTCTGCACCGGGCCTCAGGCACCGCTGCTGCTAAAGCAATTTGCAGATCAAAACCCTATCGAGTGACACCACTGATCAATAAGCATTTACAAGCCTACCGGGCGCAGGTTGACGAGATCGTCAAGGACCTGCACGAGCTTGCCATACGAATAGATAGCGAGGAGCTGACCAATACCGTCAGTGGCCTGCGCAACCGCATACACGAGCCCTTCATGTTTGTTATCGTGGGCGAGGTGAAAGCAGGAAAGAGTAGTTTTATCAACGCTTTACTGGATACCGGGAAAGAGGTGACAAGAGTCGCCCCACAACCGATGACTGATACCATCCAGCAAATTCTTTACGGAGAAGAGCCCGAGCAGATACAAATCAATCCTTTCCTCAAAAAGATCCTCCTCCCGGTGGATATCCTTAAAGAAATTGCGATCGTAGACACCCCGGGCACCAATACTATTGTGGAGCACCATCAGGAGATTACCGAAAGCTTTATTCCCGCTTCTGATCTTATCGTTTTTGTCTTCGAAGCCAAAAACCCCTACCGGCAATCTGCCTGGCAGTTTTTCGACTACATCCATAGCGACTGGCGCAAAAAGATCATTTTCGTGCTTCAGCAAAAAGACCTTATGCCTGCTGAAGATTTAAAAATCAATACTCAGGGTGTGACGGAGTACGCTGAAAAGCAGGGCATTAAGGACCCCGTTGTCTTCGCCGTCTCCGCCAAACAGGAACAAGAAGGGCAGAAGGAAGAGAGCGGGTTTGCGGCGGTCCGGTCCTATATCAATCAGCATATTACAGGGGGCAAAGCCCCTGTTCTTAAGCTGCACAACAACATTGATACGGCATCTAACATCAATGCCCGTATTGCAGAGGGGGTAGCACTCCGGGAAAAGCAATACAAAGCGGATACGGAGTTCAGAGCTGATGTGAAGGAAACGTTGATCAAGCAGGAAACCAAGAGCCTGAAACAGGTAGATGTACTCGTGGAAAATATGCTCGCAGGTTATGGGCGTATAACTCGTGCCAAGGAACAGGAGCTTAGTGAAGGATTGTCCTTCTTTCCGCTGCTGCGCCGGTCCATTGCCTCCATCTTTAGTAAAAAGTCTTCCCTCAAAGAGTGGCTGGAAGACCTGGCACAGGAATTAGAGACCGAACTGAACAGGGAGCTCAAAGCTAAACTCAATGACGGTGTCGTAGACCTGGCGGATAGTATTCAGCAAATGGCCAAAATGATCGACCTTAAGATCCGAAGCAGCGAAACGATCCTGCGTGACGACCACGAGCTGTTCAGTGATATTGCGGAAAGGCGCAACAACGTACTTCGGGAGCTGCAGGAGCAGTTTGCCCAATTTGTGAGCCGCACCGAAAACTTTACGGATGAAGGCCTTTTCCCGGACAAAAGCTCGGTCTCGCCAGGCCTGGCAGCAAGCAGCGGCCTGGCGGTCATCGGGATCGTGCTGGCAGCGGTAACCCAAGGCGCTGTTTTCGATATCACGGGGGGCATACTGACTACTGTGGGGCTTATCTTTGCAGGTATCACCACCTCATCCAAGCGCAAGCAAGTGCTTCGGGAATTCCGTAAGGAAATTGAGAAGGGCAGTCACCGCCTGGAAGAAGAAGTAAGCACTAACCTCAAAACTTATATTACCAACTTGCGCAGCCGTATAGATGAGAATTTTGTGAAGTTTGACCTGCTCCTCGAACGAGAAGGGGAACAAATTGAGAAATTAACCACCCGCAGCACCGACATCACTGCAAGACTTGCATCGTTGCAAACAGCAGTGGATGGTGCCCTGGCTCCTCCTGTGCAGGAAGAGGAATAGGCTTCTATAAAAAATGCCGGAGCTCCTGGTACACCAGGTCAACTGGCAGGCCCATGATATTAGCGTAGGTACCCTCGATCTTATTGATCTTGCAAAGCCCAATCCATTCCTGAATAGCGTAGGCACCCGCTTTATCATAGGGCCCACAGCTGTCGACGTAGTAGTCAATTTCCTCATTGGATAGCTTATCGAAATGGACACAGGATTTGCCTGAAAAGACTCGTTCCTGACGGTCGTTGGCCAGACAAACACCTGTGATAACCGTATGTTTCCGCCCCGAAAGCTGTCGGAGTATGCGCTGTGCGTCTGCCCGGTCGGTTGGTTTTTCATAGATATCGCCATCCAGAATAACAACGGAGTCCGCTCCCAGAAGGATACCTTTGCCCTCAAGCGCGTGCATGGATGCCCGGACCTTCTTTTGCGCCAGATAGGGCGCCACGTCTTCGACGGGTAAATCACTGGGGTAATCCTCCGGGACATCCTGTGGCTTAATCACAAATTGGAAGCCGGCCTGCTCCAGCAACTGCCGGCGGCGGGGCGACTTGGACACCAGAATAATCGGGAGTTCCAATATTTTCATATCGCTATTTTTAATTCAATGTAAAAAAGAGCAGCAAGACAAGCCCACTTAGCATAATCAGTTTCGCCAGGGTACTCAACTGGTGGTATTCAGCTGGCTGTTTGGCCCTGAACAATAAAAAGAGGCTTAGCACTAAGGGGGTAATCAAAGCCACCGTTATATATACATGGCTCATAAGAGAGAATAATTGACCCTGCGATACGACCATCGCTACAATTAATGCCAACAGACCAGTACCCACAGCAGCAGCTATGCCCTTTGCGGTGCTCATTCCCCAGGCAATAGGTAAAGTTCGGCAATTCGCACTTTGATCGCCCTGCACATCTTCCATATCCTTGATTAGTTCCCGGTATAGGGTGGACCCAAAAGCGAACAACAGGTACCACACTATAATCGTCGCAACAGCACCCGCGCTTTCCGGGTCCACTTCTGCGAGGCGGGCAAAGCCTTTGCGTTCTGCAAACCAGACCACGCCGGGTACGCCCGCGCAAAACAGCGCAATAAGCAAATTGCCCCATAACGGCAGCTGCTTTAATCGCAGGGAATACCAAAACAGAAGGCCTACCGCTGCTGGATAGATTGCGACGAGCGGAGGATTTTGCACGCTGAGGGAGAGATAAAAAGCCAGAAAAAAGCCCAGTAAGTTTATAGAAAAGTAAAGCCAGTAAGCCGTTTGCTTACGGATATACCGCCCAAGCACCACCTTATCCGGCCGGTTTTGCAAATCAATCCTGAAGTCAATAATATCGTTGACAACGTATCCGGCAGCTGTGATCAGGATCGTATCCAGGACGAATAGCCAAAAGGTTTGTGGCGGGAGATTCAGGGGAATACCGTATTGCTGCAAGGCAGGCATCAGTATTGCTCCGTAAATCAAATACTGCGTCAGGCCAACCAGGATCAAATTCGGTAACCGAATAAAGCGCAGAAAGGCGTAAATGACATTCATAGATTACACTTGGGGCCACTCGCCATTTAGTCGAAGGACTTTCTCTATGACATCACGGGCACATCCTTCGCCACCTTTATTGGGCGAAATATAGGTAGCGACTTCATAAAGCTCAGGCTGAGCATCAGCCGGGCAAGTCGGCAACCAAACCCGGCGCATGACCGGAAGGTCGGGCAGGTCATCTCCCATATACAGAATTTTACGTTCGTCCAGGTCCTTCTTACTGACGTAGTCCTCGTAGGCAGTCAGTTTATCGCTGATACCCGTATAAATATCTTTGATCCCCAGCCCCTCCAGCCGTAACCGGACGCCCTCAGACCGGCCACCGGTTATCACCGCAACGTTGTACCCCTGACGTACGGCTGTTTTCAAAGCATAACCATCGCGAATGCTCATACTGCGCAGCAAATGCCCTTCTTCTGTGACCAGGACTTTGCTATCCGTCAGCACTCCGTCCACATCAAAAATAAAGGTTTCGATCCCTTTGAATTGTTCCAGTTGATTCATGAGCGGTTTTTCGTATTGAATGCTACAAATGTACAGGAATAGGGCAAGTAAATGAAGAGGATTCAATATATTCCCAGCCTTAAAATTCTGTCACCAAGGCAGGGGCGAATGAACTTCCCTGTACCAAAATATACTACTTATGTTCAAAGCAAATATCTACAAGGACCGCCGCAAGCAGCTGCATGAGGCTTTGCACGGGGGGCTTCTCCTCTTCCCCGGCAATCACGAAAGCCCAATGAATTGCGCCGATAATGTTTATTCTTTCCGGCAGGACAGCAGTTTCCTGTATTATTTTGGTGTCAATCAGCCCGGCCTGGCAGGTATTATAGATGCGGACTCCGGTGAAGCCCTGCTTTTTGCGCCGGAAATCACGGTAGAGCATGTGGTGTGGATGGGGCCTCAGCCTGGATTAAAAGACCTTAATGCGTTATCTGGAACAAACCAGGCAATCCCTTTCGATCAAATTGATGATTACCTGAAAAAGGCATTATCTGATGGGCGGGAAATCCATTTCCTACCTCCTTACCGGGCTGAGCGCAGCCTGCAATTGAGCCAATGGACAGGTGTAGCGACTGGAGACTTGAGCCCTTCTGAAGCGCTCATAAAAGCCGTTGTCGCTCAGCGATCCATAAAAACACCGGAGGAGATAGCAGAGATAGAAGGCGCTTTGGCCATTACCCGGCAAATGCATATACAGGCTGCGCACACGGCTAAGCCAGGTATGAAAGAAGCTCAACTGGCGGGTCTGGTGGAAGGTATCTCTCTGGCTACAGAGGGCAAATTGGCCTACCCCGCTATCCTGACCGTCAATGGTCAAACGCTCCACAATCACTACCATGGCAATGTCCTCAAGGAAGGCGACCTGGTACTTTGCGACTTCGGGGCTGCTGCACCCCGCACCGATTACGCAAGTGATATCACCCGTACTTTCCCGGTGAGCAAGACATTCACGGAAAAACAAAAAGCCATCTACCAAATTGTTTTAGATGCCGAACAGCAAGCTATTGAGGCAATTAAACCCGGAGTACCTTACAGGGATATCCACTTGTTGTCAGCCAAAATCATTACCGCCGGCCTTACCGAACTGGGACTGATGAAGGGCGATGTGGATGCTGCAGTTGAAGCAGGGGCCCACGCACTGTTTTTTCCCCACGGATTAGGCCACATGATGGGCCTTGATGTACACGATATGGAAGACCTGGGGGAAGATTATGTTGGCTACACCGACGAGTTGAAGCGCAGCCCGCAGTTTGGATTGAAATCCCTGCGCCTGGCCCGCTCCCTCCAACCCGGATTTGTACTGACCGTAGAACCCGGTATTTACTTCATTCCTGAGCTCATTGCCCAGTGGAAGAAGGAAGGTAAGCATACCGAATTCATCGACTATACTAAAGTAGAGGACTACCTGGACTTCGGCGGTATTAGAATTGAGGACAATGTGTTGGTCACCGAGGAGGGCTACCGGGTTCTCGGACCTGCTATTCCGAAGACGATTGAAGACATTGAGGCGCTGCGGAAGTAACGGGGCTAATTCCCGCCGAACAAGCGCTCAAAGAGCGACTCATGTTCGCCAGCGGCTCTTTCCTCGGCTTTTTCAGCTTTATGTCCTTTTTTCATAGCGCGTTTTTCGGCACGCGCCGCGCGGCGTTCTGCCTGTATAGCTTCTTTGCGAAGGCGGGCGGCACGTTCCCGTGCCTCAGCGGCTTTTCGCTCTTTGCGAGCCGCCCGGTGGTCGTCTTTGGCCTCGCGGTGGTCGGATTTGAGGCGTTTTTGTTTGGTTTTATTCCCAAAGAGGCGCTCTTTGAGGCTTACCGGCTCCGCCTCGGGCACTTGTTCAGTCGTATCCTTCTCTGATTTGAACAACTGGGCATTGGCCTTGGGCAGGCTTAGCAGAAATACAAAACAGGTCAGAAAGAAAATAGGGTAGCGCATGTTGCCGTTTTTTTATTTTTACGATAACGTGTGGAGTCCGCGAATCTTGCTTTGCCGGGCGGAAATTTTGTTGACGCCCACTCTTGTGTCTAACAAATTGCACCGTCAAAGGGCTAAATGCTTGCCAAATTCCGAAGGAGTGATAGATAATTGACTGAGGCAACGCCCAATAGGTAAAGCATACAGATCGCCAAAAAGTAGCTACTTTCACTATAATTATCCAGAAAAAGCACCAATACCAATCCATTATGCAATCACGACCATTCCTCATATTGCTACTCAGCACCTTTATAAGCGTGACCCTCGGGGCTCAAAATCAGCCTCCTCAGCTCAGTATTCAATCCGTAGACCTCGACCCCGACGCCCAAACGGTCACGCTCACCTATGACCTGACAGACGCCGAAGACACCGAGCTGGAAGTCTTTCTGCGCGCCGCCCCCACTGGCAGCCCGAACTTCAATATCCGCGCCGAAAATACCACCGGGGATATTGGGTTTCCGGTAGCACCGGGCAACGGCTTACAGGTTACCTGGAATTACACTGGTGAAATCGGTAGTAGTGACAGCTATGACTTCAAACTTATTGCCGATGACCGTTACGAGATTCCCATCGAAGACCTTGTAGCGCAAGTCGACAGCCAACTGCTCCGGGAGCGTTTGGAAAATATCGCAGGGATACGGCATTACATCGCCAACCCCGGCAACCTCAACCGCTGCCGGGATACCATGGAGCAAGCCTTCCTGCAATACGGCCTGGAAACCTACCGGCAAAATTTCCCCTATCTCAGCACTACCGGACAAAACATTATCGGCGACCACTGGGGGCAAACGCAAAGCGATCATATCATTATTCTCGACGGCCACTACGACACAGTCAGCGACTCCCCGGGAGCGGACGATAACAGTACCGCCACAGTTGGAGTGCTTGAAGCAGCGCGCATCATGGCTCCTTACCACTTCCGCAAAAGCCTGCGCTTTATTGGTTTTGACTTTGAAGAAACGGGCCTGGACGGCAGTATGTACTATGTAGAACACCGGTCGGATGCAGAGACCACGGAGGGCGTACTCAATATGGAGATGATTGGCTACTACAGTAACGCTCCCAACAGCCAATCCTTTCCTGCGGGCTTTGAGCTACTTTTTCCTGATGCCGTCGCTGAACTACAAGCCAATGACAACCGCGGCAACTTCATCACTAACGTAGGGCCGAGCTTCGGGTCAGAACTTCATGAAGCCTTCAATACGGCAGCTGCAACCTATGTACCAGACCTGCGGGTGACCGGGCTTGAAGTCACCAATCCACTACTGGTGCCAGATTTACTGCGCAGCGATCATGCCTCGTTCTGGCAAGCCAGTATCCCTGCCCTTATGATTACGAATACAGGCGATTGCCGCAATCCAAATTACCATGAGCCTTCTGATACCATTGGTACCTTCAACTTCACGTTTATGTCTAATACGGTAAAAGCCGTTATTGCCACGGCTGCTACCTTAGCCGGACCTATGCACAGTGGGGAAGCGATCGCCAGCAACCTGGTGATCACAGATGCCGAGCACCTGCACGAGCTGCCCTGCAGTTACTTTATTGCTCCTAACCCGGCCCGGGAAACCTTTACCCTCCGCTTTGGCGATTGTCAGCCCATGCAGTTAGACCTCAAATTATTCAATGTGAAAGGGCAGGAAGTCTGGCAGGGGCAGCACAATAGCACGGCCGGAGACCTGCAGGTCCCGGTTGCTGAACATACCCCTGGTGTATATTGGCTGCAAATAAGTGATGGCCACAACTTCAGTTCCCAGCGCGTCATCGTACAGTAAGCTTTAAACCTAATAAGCCGGTACACGCTTTGGAGCATACCGGCTTATTCAACAGACTTGGGGTTATAACCGTCTTCTAGTCAAAAAAGCTATCGTACCCTTCCTTGCTGCTTCCCCCACTTTTGCGCTTTTCCGGCTCTGCCATGGGCGAGTCCAGGCTAAGGCTGTCCGAGCTGGCATCCTGACCATCCATAAGCATCAGGGTGCTTTCTTTTTCCCATTTTTCCAGCATTTGCAGGCCTTCGTCTTCAAAAATTCCCTGCTGCAGGTCGATAGAGTTCATCACATTGGAAGACATTTCCATAAAACGCTCCATTTCGCCGACCTTATTCGCAACATCATCGGTAATCGCCTCCATGGCTGCATCGAACATCGCCCGCTTGTCGGGGTCTCCGGACATTACGTTCATAGCCGACTTCATAGCCGAATGCGAAGTGCGAATAGCTTTTCGCTCTTGCTCTTTAAGCTGCACCTGATCTTTGGTATCCTCAAGCAGGATCTCAGAGTTTTGATGCATCTTCTTCAGGATGCGGTACATGACGTCCATACGGTTGAGCAGAGACTTGTATTTCTCATTGCTGTCCTTGAGGCGAGCGGCTTTCCGGGTAGCCAGTACCACCTGACTATCCATGCCTTTCTCCTTAGCAGCACTGGCCATTTTCATTTGCTCCTCAATCGTGCGATTGTTTTCTTCCAAAAGGGTTTGCAGCTTTCGCATCTGCCCACGGAGTATTCCAATTTGCTTGCGCATTTTGACCAGGTTGGACTGCAGGTCTTCCAGATAACTCTTGAGAATCCCAATGGGGTCCACCTGTACAAAGACGCCAGTAACTTTACGCATGAAGCTTTTGTACATGTACCAAATGAGGTTTCGCATCCTCGGGTCCAGAACCATGTAGACGACCGCTGCTAAAACAGCTAAAAGGATAGCGAGGTAAAGTGTATTCTGGACCAGAGCCAGGATAGCAGCCATATTGACCGCCAGCAGATAGCCACCGCCCAGGATAAGAGCTCCCAGGAAAATCGCCCCGGTAACGCCTTCCGGACGCTTCCAGAATGGCTTTTGCTTAAATTCTGATTGATCAAAGTTTGGCGATGATGTTGCCATAGTTATTTCGATATAGTTGTTTCAAAAATTAAAGATAAGACTCCATGCTTTCGATATCCTTTTGAATCTCATTAGAGATACTTTTCAGGGCATACTGGAAAGCGTCTTTGGTAGACAGCAGTTTATCCTTTGCGTTTTGTATATCCTTATCCGCAGAGGCAATTGTCTTTTGTCCCCGCTGAATCTTGGTTTCCAGGTCTTTGATTTTGTTTTCCAGTTCATCAATTTTTCCCCGGAATTCTGCCACCTGTTTTTTCATTTTCTCCACCTCCTGCATCTTGGCCTTGACCTTTTGCTCCATTTGCCGTTTGAGTGACTCCTCAAAGTGCTCGTTTTCGTCGTCAAGCACCTTTTTGTAGTGCTGGGCTGTTTTCAGGAGTTTTTCCTTAGTCAGTCCCATTGTAGAGGCTGTTGCATAGGCTGAGCGGAATGCCGTGGGCTCGTCCATGTCCATTTCACGCAGCCGGGCGAGGGCCTGCTTAAATTCTATATAATCAAAGCCAGGCAGATTTTCGTTGGCTAGTGCACGGGTCAGTGCGGTTACACTACGGTCGTCAAGTCCGTGGTGATCACCAAATAGAGACTTCAGGTCTTTTTGCATTTAGTCGAAAGTTTTGAAGAGTTGCTACAAATTAACAGAAATTGCGGGAAAACAACAGGATATTTTCGATGATCCCGGATGGAAGTTCGATATAGCTATTTTTTTATGCCCTTTTTGAACGTTCAGAAATACCCGGTGTATCTCTAAGAGCGTGTAGGGATTTTGGTCTTCTGGTCGAAAACTTTCATTTTTTTGATTAGACGAGGCACGGAAACCGGAGTTTAGCCTTAGCTAAATAAGGATTTACGGAACGAAGCATAATCAAAAAAGTGTAGTTTGGAGACCGATTACTAAAGTCCCTACACGCTCTAAAAAAACAACGGCACCGCATGCCCGATCAGAAGTCATCAAAAAAAGTACCAACCGACGAACAGCTGATGCAATTCATACAGCAGGGACGGGAGTCTGCCTTCAATGCGTTGTACGAGCGCTACGGACAGCGGATGTACCGGTACTTTTACCGCATGCTCCGCCAATCGCCCGAAAAGGCCCATGATTTCACACAGGAGCTATTCCTGAAGATCATTGAGCAACCGGAAGCCTTTGATATCAGTCGCCGGTTTTCTACCTGGATTTATGCCGTAGCAGGCAATATGGTAAAAAATGAATACCGCCGAAAATCCAAACAGCCGCAACAGACCGTTTTGGACGATTCAGCAATAGTTATTGCGGCGGCTCATTCTCTGCCAGACCTGGATGCTGATGTGCGCAAAGCTTACATCGAGCAAGCAGTGCAAACCTTGCGCCCCCATCACCGGGAATGCTTTTTATTGCGCTACCAGGAGGGGCTGTCTGTACAGGAAATCAGTGAGGTGATTGGCTGCCCGCCTGGTACAGTGAAGTCCCGCCTGCATTACAGCCTGAAAAAATTGAACGAACTACTCAGCTGCGTGCTGGGCCCAAACATTTAATCATGGAGCAATTAACGCCAATAATAGAGCAACTACTCGCGACCAAAAATTACACGGAGCTTACGCCCACTGAACGAGCACAAGTGGAAATATCTTGTGGCCGCACCCGGTACGAACAGCTCCGGCAGGTTGTACAATCCGGCCAGTCCCTTTCGGAAGCGCCCGCTCCTCCCCCATCACTAAAAGCCAACCTGATGAAGGCTTTTCGCAAAAAAAATCAACGCCGCAATATACCCCTGCACAGTATTACCCTACCCTTTTGGCAGGCAGCAGCTATTGCAGCTTGTATGGTACTGCTCGGCCAGTTTGTCCGTTTTGGGCCCGTCTACGCCCAAACGCCTGCTATGGCTTGGGAAGCCCACGATTCTATCTGGTTTAAAAAAATGACCCAAATCGTTGCCGATACCGCTATGTCCGTATTTTCAGCGGATGAAAAGGTAACCGAACCTTCGGTCGCCAGGAAAGCCATTGCTATTGCAAATGCGGACACCCTGCCAAGTACCGACCTCCTACCACATCCTGTTTCTGATACACCCGGATGGGCCAGGCGTTCTGCGCTGGGCTCTATTGAAAGTGCCCCGCTACTTCTAATGGTGCATTAGAATTATGCCTATAAAAACACTTCTTTATGCGGTGATCAGCCAAGTTTAGCTATTTTTAGGACAAAACAGAACACATGCTCCGTTCACTTTTGATCCTAATCACCACCAGTATGATCGTGGCTTCCTGCCAATCCGGGGACTATCAGCCCCCACAGTATGACTCTTATGATGACTATCCGGTTTATGCCGGTGATGACCTTGGTCTGACCTATTCGCCTGACGCTTCTTCATTCCGGCTGTGGTCGCCGGCAGCACAGGCGGTACGTCTTCACTTCTATAGTCAACCCCTCGGTGGTGAACCCACCCAAACGACTGAGATGCAACCCGCAAAACAAGGGACCTGGACGGCTACCATCAAAGAAGACCTGTTGGGCACCTTTTATGCTTACCAGGTTAAAATGAATGACGAATGGCGGCAACCGGTCCCTGGCCCGTACACTAAAGCGTTAGGTACCAACGGAATGCGTGGACAAGTACTCGACCTGAATGCCACCGACCCCGAAGGCTGGTCCGAGGATAAGCGCCCGTCCTTCGAAGCAATCACGGATGCCATTGTCTACGAACTACATATCCGGGACATTTCGATTCACCCGGAATCCGGCATTACCCATAAAGGGAAATTCCTGGGGCTCGCCGAGACTGGCACCTCGACACCATCTGGCACCGTAACCGGCCTGGATCATATTGCTGACCTGGGCGTTACTCATGTTCATATTCTGCCAGCATTCGATTTCCGCTCCATTGACGAAAGCAAGCCAGAGGGAGAGCGCCGCTACAACTGGGGCTACGACCCTCAAAACTACAACGTCCCTGAGGGCAGTTATGCTATGGATCCTGCTGACGGGGCTTCCCGCATCCGGGAATTCAAAACCATGGTCAAAGCACTTCACGACAAAGGCATTGGCGTCGTTCTGGATGTAGTCTACAACCATACCGGATTCACGGAGGAGTCTCTTTTCAATGAACTGGTCCCTGGCTATTACTACCGGCACAATGAGGACGGCAGCTTTTCCAATGCATCGGGTTGTGGGAATGAAACGGCTTCTGAACGCGCGATGGTGCGTAAATTCATTGTGGAAAGCGTGAAGTACTGGGCGGAGGAATACCACATGGATGGCTTCCGGTTTGATCTAATGGCTATTCACGATATCGAAACCATGAATGCAGTAGCGGATGCCTTGCAAATCATTGACCCTAGCATTCTTGTTTACGGAGAGGGATGGACGGCCAGCGATAGCCCCCTGCCAGTGGAAAAGCGGGCCCTCAAAGCCAAAGTCGCCCAAATGCCGAAGGTAGCGGCCTTCAGCGACGACATCCGCGATGGATTGAAAGGTAGTGTCTTTGAGCATGAAGAAAAAGCGTTTATCAGTGGCAAACCTGGACGGAAAGAAGATGTCAAATTTGGTATTGTCGCCTCTACCCAACATCCACAGGTAGACTATGAAGCCGTTTCCTACTCTGATGCCCCCTGGGCAGCGCACCCCACACAAACCATGACTTATGTTTCCTGCCACGACAACCATACGCTCTGGGACCGCCTGGTGCTATCCTGCCCGGAAGCCAATGAAGAAGAGCGCATCAAAATGCATAAACTTGCGCTGGCTGCTGTGCTCACTTCACAAGGAGGCACCTTCCTGCATGCAGGCACAGAGTTCCTGCGTACCAAGCAGGGCGTAGAGAACTCCTTTGAATCTCCGGATAGCATTAATCAAATCTACTGGTCCAGAAAGGCCGATTACCAGGAAGTGGTCGACTATACAAAAGGGCTCATTGCGTTACGTAAAGCTCACCCCGCTTTCCGGATGCGAACAAATGCGGAGGTCAAAAAACACCTGGCCTTTATGCCAACCGGTACATCCAGCAACCTCATTGCGTATCAAATCAAAGACCACGCCAACGGGGATGAGTGGGCTAATATCGTTGTAGTACTAAATGGCTATGAAGATTATCAAAGCGTAAATATTCCTGAGGGTTCCTGGACCATCGCCATAGATGGTACCGAAGCAGAAGCCCTTAGCCTGGGAACTATCGAAGGCGGTGTCCTGCAAATTCCCGGCCGTACTGCGATGGTGCTTTATCAATAAATCTCAGACGATAAAAAGAAACCAAGACCCCTATGCTTAAAATGCAAAAACGGTTGACAAACCTTTTCTACGTCAACCTTAGCCTCCCGGCTACCGCTATGGGCTTTGCCCTTTCCGTACAGATTTCAGCACTAAGCTGGATTCTCAGTACCCAGTACCACCTGGAAATTGAAGATATCGGACTGGTCTGGGCTGCCGGGCCGATTGCCGGGATTATCGGGCAGGTGCTTATTGGCGTCATCAGTGACAATGTCTGGTTTTTGAATGGTCGTCGCCGGCCCTTTATTCTTATTGGTGGGGTTTTAGCCGCGCTTATGCTCCTGGCTCTACCCAATATTGGCGTCATATCTGATGCCATGGGTATGGACTCCATACTGGGAATAGCCATCATTGTAGCACTCACACTGGACCTTGCCATTAATGTCAGCTTCAACCCTACGCGGTCTGTCATTGCGGACGTGACCCCTGAGGGCAAAGAGCGTACTAAAGGCTATACCTGGATGCAGACCATTTCCGGCACCTTTGGGGTTTTGGCCTACGCTGTAGGGGCTATCTGGAATAATTTTACACTCATTTACTTCGGGGCGGGGCTTGTCCTCATCCTATCCGTAATTCCTGTCTTTTTTATTGAAGAGCCCCGGGTACTCCAAAGTACAAATGAGGACGAGGAAGATGCGAAGCCTGGATTTTCGTTACGGGAGACCCTACAGGCAATACGCCCACTCTGGGGCTTTCTGATCTATGCGGTTTATGCCATCACCATGCAGGTGACAGGTATCGACCGGGAACTTGGTTTTGTGGAAGGCTTATGCCTGGCCTTTACCGCAGTCCTCATTATTCAGGCGCTGATGAAAAGCGAAACCGGGTTGAAAAAATCAGAGGCCGGACTCATCGGTTTTCAGAAGGTACTCGCCGCGCATTCTTTTACGTGGATTGGCGTACAGACTATGTTTGTATACATGTTTTCCTATGTTCAGCACGAAGTTTACTTCTTTGGTGAAGAGGATATAATTCCGGAGGATATTCAATTAGAAATGGGCCGGGTGGTCTCCATCGCCTTTTTGGTATTGAATGCAGTGGCCGCTATCCTGCCTGCTACCGTACTGGAGCCTATGGCTGATAAATTTGGGCGGGTTAAGGTTCACTTTGCCTGCATTGCCGTTATGGCATTGGGCTACTTTTGTTTCTTGCTGCCAGGCATCAACCCTGTCCTTATTTACGTCCTGATGGGCATCGTTGGTGTGGGCTGGGCGGCAACCGTGAGCCTGCCCTTTGCGATTATGTCTCAAAAAGTCGATCAGGCGAAGATGGGGCTTTACATGGGTTTGTTCAATCTATCTGTGGTCTTGCCGCAATTGGTGGCTAGCCTTGGTGTAGGCCAGTTAATTGGTAACGCAGAAAATAAAAATATTGCCTTCTGGGTTTGTGGTGTCTCGCTGGGCATCTCAGCACTTGCATGGCTAATGGTAAAGGAAGAGCAAACCGGAGAGGCGGCAACCGTGCAGGCTGGTCATTGATTTGAAGGCTATTCCGGAAGAATGAAGTCAGGATAAGGCATTCCCCCGTAGCAAAAGCAATGATCCATGCCGGGCGAGCACTCAAAGTTTTAACTGGCAGCCTGTCGGAGATGTGATGCTAACAGGTATCTACCACCTGTACAACTTAGCATCTTTGGCAAAGCGTTTTCGAACGTCCTTTATGGCAACTTCAATTTCTGCCTCAGAGCGATAGGTACGCTGGACACCTACCTTTGTGAGGGTGCCTGCTTTTTCGGTATAGGGTTCATAACCGGCATCATAGATGTCATCTATCAACGCCTTGACATTATCAGGGTTACCGAATACACCTACGATGATCACGTAGGATTGCTGTCCGGGCGCCTGCGTTGGCTGCTCAGTATCTGACGCAGCGGGCGCTTTGGAGAGATCGTTCGCTTCTTCCTGATCAGAAGAGGTGTCCTCTTCCATATCAGCCAGAGGGGCATCATCACCGGGGCGCACATTCACCCTTGAGGTTGGGACTGGCTCCATCGCCTGTTCCTGGCCCTTGTCCAAACCAAAGACGAGAAAATATACAGCAACGCCCACCACAATAACGGACGCAGCGATAACAGCAATTAATCCATTATTAGTAGCCTGTCCGGAGGTAGCAACTGCGGTACGGGCAGTGTTTTTCTTAACGCCATCCTTCACAGGCTGCGGGCGGGCAGAACGAGCGACCGGGTAAAAGCTAACGGTAGGCAAACCATAAGATGCAGCATCATAATTGTTGCCATCGGGCAGAAACTGCAAATTATTCTCATAATCTTTGTACAGGCGGCCCACTTTGGAGAACACAACAATTTCCCTGCGTTCAATAGCCTGCTTCACTTCACTGATGTAGCGCTCAAGCATCTGTGCCGCATCGGTACCTGATAGCCCATGCCGCTCCTGTATCCTGCCTGCTAACAGGCCATCATCCGCAACTAAATTGGTATTAAAGGTGATACTTTTGCCGGGTGGGTGGAGCGCTCCCTGCACCTGATCAATAACCGCTGGCTGGTAGGCTGTCTCAAAACTGCCCAGTTCAGGAAGCGCAACTGTCTTGTTTTCGTAAAGAAGTGAACCGATATAATTGCCTATATCCATTTCCATATCTGCTGCTTTTTGCTGGAGCTGTGCATATCCACACAGCTGAATGCCTGCAAAGGCTACATTTAAGAGCATGTTCGGATTCCAATAATCCGAACATGCTCTAAGCTAATCAATTTTGGGCACTTTCCAATATATGCTACCTTTGGCAACCACTATTTCAAGTATTTGTTATAACTCTTGTAACCTTTCCCTCAAAACAAAACGCACCCATGTTGATCCGTGATATACTTCAACAAAGAATTCTTGTTATTGATGGTGCCATGGGCACTATGATTCAGGAGTACCAGCTTCAGGAAGCCGATTACCGGGGCGACCGGTTTGCTGACTGGCAACAAGATATCAAAGGGAACAATGATATTTTATCTATTACCCAGCCCCAGATCATTGAAGCCATTCACAAAGCGTACCTGGATGCCGGCGCAGATATCATTGAAACCAACACGTTTAGCGGAACACGTATCGCCCAGGCAGACTACGCGATGGAGGAGTATGCCTACGAAATCAACCTCAAGGCTGCCCAGGTCGCCCGCAAAGCAGCGGATGACTCTACCGCCCGAAACCCGGACCGTCCCAGGTTTGTAGCGGGTGCTATGGGCCCGACGAACCGAACCGCTTCCCTGTCACCGGACGTAAACGACCCAGGCTACCGGGCCGTTACTTTTGATGAGTTAAAAGACAACTACTATGAGCAGGCCAGAGGTCTGATGGATGGCGGCGCAGATCTCTTTCTCATTGAGACTGTTTTTGACACCCTCAATGCAAAGGCCGCTCTTTTTGCCATCGATCTGCTTCATGAGGAACGCGGTACAGAGCTTCCAGTAATGGTGTCCGGAACGATTACGGATGCAAGCGGACGGACGCTGTCCGGACAGACCGCAGAAGCCTTCTGGATTTCAGTCAGCCATATGCCGCTGCTGAGCGTAGGACTGAATTGCGCGCTGGGTGCCAGGGAAATGCGTCCTCACGTTGAATCTTTGTCCGATATAGCCGACTGCTTTATAAGTGCATATCCCAATGCCGGGCTACCCAACGAATTTGGTGAATATGACCAGGAGCCTGAGGAAATGAAGACCTATATCCGTGATTTTGCCGACAGTGGCTTCGTCAATATCATTGGGGGCTGCTGTGGTACTACTCCGGACCACATACAGCTTATGGCAGAGGCCGTAGAGGGTGTCCCACCCAGGAAAATCCCCCCGTCGCCGGAATACACCTCGCTAAGCGGCCTGGAACCACTGATCATTCGCCCGGAAACCAACTTTGTCAACGTTGGGGAACGGACCAATGTCACTGGTTCGCGCAAGTTTGCCCGCCTGATCAAATCTGGTTCCTACGACGAGGCCCTCTCAGTGGCGCAGCATCAGGTAGAAGGCGGAGCGCAGATTATAGACATTAATATGGATGAAGGGCTGCTCGACTCCGAAAAGGCAATGACTGATTTTCTTAACCTCATCATGGCCGAGCCGGATATCGCCAAACTGCCAGTCATGATTGACTCCTCTAAGTTTTCGGTAATCGAAGCTGGCCTGAAATGCGTACAGGGCAAGTGTGTGGTCAATTCTATTTCCCTTAAAGAAGGAGAAGAAACGTTTATCAAACAAGCTAAACTTGTCAGGCGCTACGGTGCCGCAACTGTTGTCATGGCTTTCGATGAGGACGGACAGGCAGATACTATTGAGCGCAAGGTGGATATCTGTGAGCGCGCCTACAACATCCTCACCCAAAAAGTAGGCTTCCGCCCACAGGATATCATCTTTGACCCCAATATTTTTGCAGTAGCTACCGGAATTGAAGAGCACAATGACTACGCCATCAACTTCATCGAAGCTACCCGGCAGATCAAGGAACGGTGCCCGCGGGCTAAAATCAGCGGTGGTGTCAGCAATATCAGCTTTTCTTTTCGTGGCAACAACGTAGTGCGGGAAGCGATGCACGCTGCATTTCTCTACCATGCCATAAAGGCAGGTATGGATATGGGTATTGTAAATGCCGGTATGATTGAAGTGTATGATGAAATACCAAAAGACCTGCTCGATCGAGTAGAGGACGTCCTTTTCAACCGTCGGAAAGACGCCACCGAACGGCTTACTGATTTTGCTGAAAATGTAAAGGGCGATGGCGGCCGAACCCTCAAAAAGGATACCGCATGGAGAGACGCTCCGCTCAAGGAGCGTATTAAGCACGCGCTGGTCCGGGGCATCACTGAGTATATTGAAGCAGATGCAGAGGAGGCCCGGCAACAACTCCCCAGGCCTTTGGATGTAATTGAGGGGCCACTGATGGATGGCATGAATGTGGTGGGTGACCTGTTCGGTGAAGGTAAGATGTTTCTCCCCCAGGTGGTCAAAAGTGCCCGGGTGATGAAGCGGGCCGTAGCCTACCTGACCCCTTACATCGAAGCTCAAAAAGCAGCAGGAGAAAGTAGCAGTAAGGGTAAAATTCTTTTGGCCACCGTCAAAGGAGACGTGCACGATATTGGTAAAAATATCGTCGGCGTTGTATTAGGCTGTAACAATTACGACATTATTGATATGGGCGTAATGGTACCTGCAGAGAAGGTTTTGGCTAAAGCCAGAGAAACTGGTGCAGACATTATTGGACTTAGTGGCCTAATTACCCCTTCGCTGGATGAGATGGTGCATGTTGCCAAGGAGATGGAGCGGCAGGGCTTTACCACCCCACTGCTCATTGGCGGAGCCACCACCTCCAAAACACACACCGCTGTAAAAGTCGAACCACAGTACTCAGGCCCTGTGGTACACGTCCTGGATGCTTCCCGCAGTGTTTCTGTAGTCAGCAACCTCCTTAGTAAGAATGAAAACCAGGCTAGCGACTACATTCTGGATATCCGGAAGGACTACGACAGGGTACGGGAACTGCGAGGCAACCGAAAATCCAACAAGAAGTACCGTACGCTGAATAAAGCACGGTCTCATCGCCTGGAGTTGGACTGGGCCGATTCGCCGGCGGTTAAGCCGAACCAACCTGGCATTCAGGTAATCAGCGACTATGATCTCGAAGCACTCACTGAGTTTATCGACTGGACCCCATTCTTTACCAGTTGGCAATTGAAGGGCAAATTTCCGGATATCCTCAAGGATGAGGTGGTAGGCACCGAAGCCCAAAAGCTTTACAATGATGCCCGCAGTATGCTCCGTCAGATCATTGATGAGAAGTGGCTGACAGCGAAAGCAATCTTCGGTCTGTTTCCCGCTAACGCCATCGGTGACGAATCCATCGCTGTTTATGAGGATGAGTCTCGCTCCACCCCAACTCATGTCCTGCATTTCCTCCGCCAGCAACGCCAAAAAGCGCCGGGGCAGCCTAACCTCAGCCTGTCGGACTACATCCGCAAACCAGAGGACGGACCGGATTACATCGGTGCATTTGCCGTAACGTCAGGTGTGGGTATTGAAGAGCATGTAAAACGCTTTGAAGCAGAACACGATGACTATAATGCGATTCTGCTCAAAGCGCTGGCCGACCGCCTTGCGGAAGCCCTGGCGGAGCAACTTCACCTGCGGGTCCGCAAAGAATTCTGGGGCTACGCCAAGGAGGAAACCCTCCAAAACGATGCGTTGATCGCCGAGCAGTACGAGGGTATCCGCCCTGCGCCTGGTTATCCGGCTTGTCCGGAACATACCGAAAAGGGTACGATTTGGGATTTACTGCAAGTAGAGGATCATATCGGGATTCGCCTGACAGAATCTTACGCGATGTACCCGGCGGCGTCTGTCAGCGGTTACTACTTTGCTCACCCGGCATCCAAATACTTTGGCCTTGGACAGATTAGCAAAGACCAGGTGAAGGATTACGCCAACCGAAAGGGAATGTCGGTGGAAACTGCTGAACGGTGGTTGGCTCCGGTACTGAATTATGATGTTTAGCCAGTAGGGCTCCATCTAATTTGATGAGTTGTTTGGCGACAGCCTCGGGCTTTTCAGGTAAAGCCCAGCCATTGGATGAGGTACGCCAGACCAATACCCAGGTAGTTACCAACGGCGTAACCCAGCAAACCCATCGCAATTCCAGATAGTATAAGCTGGCGATTGCCGGTGATGCTGGCGATCTGCCCTATAAAAGGCGGTCCATAGATCGCTGCGACAGAAGTAAACAGAAACGTATCCCGGTCAATACTGAAGATACGGGACAGCAGTAAATGGAGTAAAATGGTACCAAGCAAGGCCGCGGCTGTAAACTGAACAATACCTAGCCCCTTATCCAAAATACTTTGGAAATCCGCCAACATGCCCAGGGCGATGCAGAAGATTAACAGAAAGTACTCTCCCGTCTCAAAAGTGTTTTTCAACTGCCTTACGGTGGGAATAAATGAAACCGCCAGGCTGAGGCTCGTCAGCATGAGGATGAGAAACGCTGTTTGATTTAACTGGCCATAAATCAGCCAGGTCAAGCCCAGTGCGGCACCAATAATCACGATGGTCAGACCAATAGAACGGAGCGCATCGGGATAGTTGAAACTAAGATAGGGATTGCTTTCTTCTACATTGATTGCTTTTTGGTCTGATTTAAACCCCGGCAACACAAAGTTTAGCGCTTTGGGCAGTACAGAAGTCAGTAGCAAAAGGTATATGCCGCCCAGCAGTACATCAGCGGCATTAACCAGGATAATCGTTTCCTGAGGAGCCTCTAATGCCAAGCCTATAGCCTGCATATTGGGTGTTCCACCTGTGTATATTCCTGCCAGCATCCCCGCCAGTCGCCAGGTATCCGGCAAGGTTTCCCGAAACCAGTACGCAGCAATGACCGTTGACACCAGCCCGCTGAATACACACAAGCCAAAACTCAGTAAACTGCTCCCGGCGTAGGATAACCAACGTTTAAGGTCGGTAGCGTACAACAACAATGGAATTGCAAAAAGAATGCTGATTTCGGTAACTGTTGCAGACCACTCATCACTCAGAGGGAACAAGGCTGTATTTTTCAGTAAAATCCCTACAGCGTAGCAGAGTACGACCGGGCTAAGCCACTCTGGCAGTAACCCCTGCCGGCTTAACCGTCGGCTAAGGTAGGGAAAGCCCAGAAGGATTAATACTTGTAAAATAATCCAGGGCATGATTAAGTATTTGGCTGGTACACTATAGTGAGTTGCTGGTCTGACCAACCGATGACCAACCGGCCGGAGCGGTCAGGGGCATGTTGGAGCATCCATCGGGCAACTGGCATCACGACATGATCTTCCAGGGCACGTTGTAGCGGACGGGCACCGTAGCGCTCATCAAAACCAATCTGCCCCAGATGATCGATTAATGCAGGCTGAAATTGTACTTCCAACCCCCTTTTCTTAAAGCCCTCCCGGTTCTTAATCTCCTCCAATTCCTTTCTGGTAATCTTAAGGATATCCTCTGCGTTTAGCGATTCGAAGATCACTAATTCATCAATGCGGTTTACGAATTCGGGGCGAAAGTGGCGTTCTATAGCCGAGCGGTAGGCAGCTGCGTCCGGATTCTTATCTCCAAACCCCGGCACGGACCGGCTGCTCGCTCCCAAATTGGAAGTCATAATTACAATAGTGTTCCTGAAATTGGTCTCCCTGCCGTAAGCATCAACCAACACACCTTCATCCAGCAGCCCAAGCAGAGCATCGAAGATAGAAGGGTCCGCTTTCTCTACCTCATCCAGCAACAGCACAGAAAAGGGCCGTTCCCGCACTTCCTTTACCAACTGCCCCGGCTGCCGCCCTGCACCGATTAGACGAACCATCTGTTCGGGGTGCTGAAATTCACTCATATCAATGCGGATTAGCGGCGACTTCCGCTGTCCTTTTCCGAAGAAATATTCCGAAAGGGCTTTCACACTTGCCGTCTTACCTACACCGGTGGGACCCGCGAAAAGAAAAGAAGCAATAGGTCGGTAAGGATTATTAAGGCCTGCTTTAAATACCTTCACCACACGCGTCAACGCTTTCACGGCAGTAGGTTGCCCAATAATGCGTTCTTCAAAATGAGCATGGAGCGCCTTGAGGTCGAGGGGCATCTCATCCCTGAGGAATAGCTCAGGCAGCCCCGTTTGCTGAACAAAGCTCCGGATCACTTCTGCATTGCCAATTACCCGTTCATGCCGACTTCGGGCTTCATTCAGGCATTGCCCGAGAAAACTAACTGCTTTTCCGGGAAAGCTGGCGTATGGGTCATAGCGCAACAGCAGCCGGTAAGCCAAGTGCTGTGCTTCTGATGACAGATCTACTTTTAAGTTTTGGGCGGCGTAATTCGCCAGCTCCTCCATCACCTTAGCTACTTGTTGCTCACTGAGCTCTTCAATTTCAATGACTTGGAAAGCCTCTGCAAAACCAGGCAACAGGCGGCGCATACTTTCCAGTTCCTGTGGCGTGGCTTCTCCGACCATATGAAGCTTGCCCTCGCGTAAGAAAGCCATTAAAAAGGCCGCTACACTGTCTTCCGGCCCCTCTCCTCCTGTCTTTAGTAACTGTACGATCTGCTCCACCCAAATGATGCCATTTGCTGTCCCCAGCTCTTTAACTAGAGCCTCTACCGTTTCTTCCCATTCACCTAGGTATTTGGCACTAGCTGTAATGCGCTGTGGCATAATCCGCCAAAAGGTATAGCCGAGTTGCTGTTTGCGGGATTGATTATTTATACGTTTGAGGGCAGCTCGCAGGACCGCGCTTTTCCCGGTTCCTGAACGCCCGATGACCAGAACATTTGACCGGGTGCCAATGATTTTATCTATGGCCTGTGCCACGACTTCCTCGCGTTCCCAGGCTGCATCGGGAAGTGCGCTCAGACTACGCTGCTGACTCTTGGTAGGTGGATAAGGCTCCGCCAGGCGGTTCAACACTTCATAGGTTCGTTCCGGGCTCCAGCCGCCCCAGAAATATTCTCGTTCGTAATTGACTCTAAGTTCCACCCGGTCAAGCACGGGCAGCGGGTAGCGCACAAGGCGGAATAGCTTTTCGGGCGTTGCCTGGTTGAGAAGGGTTAGCCCTGCATGATGGACTAGTGCGTCAAACTGCTTGGGCTCATAGTAAAAGAAATTTTCCCGAAACACAGGGATATGGCACTCGTAATGACCGTCCTCTACTTCACCATAGACAATAGGTAAGCTAACTTTTAAAGTATCAGGCATTGGAAAAACGCCCCCCTTAGACCGGTAAGAAGGACGTATCTGAAATTCTACTATTTTGAGGCGGGGCGATGGTATTTCAGCAGGAGGATATTCGTCGTACTTTTTATATTGCTTTTGCAAGTAAGAGAGCAGCGTTCGTTTCAATGCGCTTAGACTGCTATCTATTGCTTCGATGTCAGTGCCCACTAATTGTCCAAGCAGTATTCCATCACTGATAGGGTAATAAAGCAGCGGATAGACGATTTTTTCCATGCCATGGTCTGTTACCGGCTAAGATAATTATTTCTGACAGACCTGCGGGGATGCCTAAGCATAGCCTGCAGCCTGTAATCTAAGTAACTTCCCATTTTGGCAGTGCACTAGAATCCATTATTTCTTAACGTAGGGACAGTTTCCATTCGCTCAACTTTTCGGCGCACCTTTAAAACATGTTGGAATTGTTCATTGAGAAACTCATTGATATCCTTAGGTACCCCCTCTTGCGCAACAGCATCCCGGTAGGCATCGGACAGAGATTTCTCACTTGCGTCGCAAAACTCTACCACTTTGGTTTTTTGGTTAAGCTGTAGAGCCTCCCTAAAAGCGTCGCCCTGTTCGTAGAGATAGGACCGGGCTTGTTTGCTTATTGGCATAGGCGTTGGCGGCAGTGCATTCATCCATTCAAAGAGTGGTTTATAAAGACTGTTGCGATAATTTGCCAGGCTTTCCAAATACTCTTTTATGCTTTCGTCAGTTACGATGGAAGCCGCTTCCTGATAGCGTTCCTCCGCATCCTTATTGCGCATCATAAGCGTGTTTATGAGCGCAATACCGGATGCGTGGGTATTTGCGTCGTATCGTTTCTTGTTCCAGGGTTTATCTTGATTATTAGCCATAGTTCAGTTTAATTTTTTTTAAGAAAAGCGCGAGTGAGGCGATCAATTTCCACCGTTGAGGGTAGAGGCTTTCAGCATAGAGTCCAGCTTCTCGCCACCCTTGATGCCAAAGTCCAGCGTCCGGATTGGGAATGGAATCATAATGTCGTTGCGGTCAAAAGCTTTTTTGATCGCAATGATAGCTTCGCTTTGTGCTTGCAGCAGACTGCGCTGAGAGACATCATTAAGCCATAGGCGCACAATGAAATTGATAGAGCTATCTCCGTAACCCTCATAAAAGAATTCCAGCGGTAACTTTTTGTTATAATCAACCCCCTCTTCAACCGCTTTCAGGGTAATTTCTTTGACCTTCTCAAGATTTTCTCCGTAAGAAATTCCGCAGCCAAGTGTCAATCGCCGTTTCCCCGAGACGGTGTAATTCACCAGTGGATTTTGAATAATATTCTTATTAGGCAGAAGTACTTCTTCTCCACTCAATTGCTCAAGGATAGTTGAGCGCAGATTTATTTTCTTGATTCTTCCGAAATAGCCATTGGTTTCGACAAGGTCGCCAATATTAAATAAAGATTTAGTTGACATCAGTATGCCCGAAAAAATATTCATCAGTGGCTCCTGAACGGCCAGACCTACTGCTAAACCCAACACACCGGCACCAGCCAGCAGGGAAGTGAGCGTACGGTCTAATCCTAAGATACCCAGCACCACAAAGAGCGCTATAATCAGGAAGCCCGATGTGATTATATTTGCCAGCAGACCATTGATGGTTTGGTTTTTTGAAAACCGCTTCATGAATTTGCTGGAAGCCCTTTTGACCAGGCGGGATAGAAAAACAGAACCCACCAGTACGGTTACTGCCAGAATAATATTAGGAAGGTTAGAAAGGAAGCCCTCCATCCATAACTGTAAGGTGCTCCAAAACGCCTCTAGCGAAACATTAATATTGTCCAATTGGCTGTTGTTTTGTTCGTATGTTGAACGAGCTAAATAGGCAAAAGTTCAAGTGCCTCACAAACACCTCCTCACGCTACCGGAACCCAATCAAATGCAGCGGTCGCCACCCGGCGGCTCAACCTGCCATCCGGCATCGCTTCTTCCAACACAAGCTTTTGAGCGCGCTCCCGGTCGAATACCTCTTCCATATTCCGGATACTACCCACCGGGACTCCGGCTTTTCCCATTTTCTCCAGCCAGACTGATCGGTCGGCCTGCAGGAAAGCCGGGCGCAGGAGCTCACACAAGGCTGCCCGGTGCTCTACCCGGTCTTTATTCTCTGCGAAGCGTTTCTGTTGAGGCAGCCCTGTTAGCCCAAGACAAGCGCATAATTTTGTAAACTGAGCTTCTGTGCCGGCAGCAATGACTAAGGGCTTATCGTCTTTGGCATAAAAAATATCACCATAGGGTGCAATATTGGGATGCTGCATTCCCATAGGTTGCGGAATATGCCCTTCCATAAGCCAGTTGGTGGCCTGATTAGCCAGGGAGGCTACCGCAGCATCGAGCAGGGAGGTAGAAACGAAGCTCCCCTTGCCCGTCCGGTATCGGTGCAACAACGCCAGCAGCACAGCCTCTTTAAGTTGATGAGCGGCCAATATATCAATTAGAGCCACCGGCATTTTTACCGGGTCCCGCCCCGGCTCACCATTCATGTACAAAAAACCTGCTTCTGCCTGCAAAACCACATCAAACGCCGGTAATGGTTCTTCCTCTCCAAAGGCATCAAGCTGGGCATAGATCAGTGACGGGTTCAGTTTGCTCAAAGCCGCATAATCCATTTCCAGGCGACGGGCAGAAGCTCTTTTAAAGTTGCTGATTACCAGATCCGCTTCTGCAATCAAGTCCCTGACCTCTGTCTTTCCAGACGGGCTGGAAAGATCAAGCATTCGAACATTCTTTTTGTAATTTACGCTACAATAATAAGCTGAATATTCAGCGTCGGCGGGTTCAGTGGGCAATTTCCAGCGCCGGGTAACGTCTCCGGCTGTACTGGCATTTTCGATTTTTGTTACTTCCGCACCCAACTCGGCAAAAAACAAGCCAACCGCAGGTCCGGCAAGTACACTAGCCAGCTCGACCACTTTGAGCCCTTCGAAAAATTGATCCTTATTAAATTCGTTCTGCATATGAAAATCTGTTCTGCTGCTCAAATTCGGGAACTTGATGCATATACCATAACCCACGAGCCGATTTCCGCTTCCGACCTTATGGAGCGGGCAGCAACCAGGTTCACCAGCTGGTTCAAACAGGTCTATCCGGATATACCAAAGGCCGTTCACGTTGTTTGTGGCATTGGCAATAATGCCGGTGACGGGCTGGTGGTCGCCCGATTATTACACCATGTTGGCTATGAGGTAACGGTGCATACCTGTCAGATTAGCCCCAACCGTTCAGAAGACTTTGAAATCAATCTAAAACGCCTGCCCGGTCACGATGCAGTTAATCATTATCCCCTAACCGAAGGAGATGCCATGCCACAGGTGCCCGAAGGTGCTATTGTGATTGATGCCTTGTTCGGCTCCGGGCTAAACCGACCCATTGAAGGGTACTGGGCAGACCTGCTGACCTACTTGAACAAACTGAATATTGAGCGCGTCGCTATTGACATACCCTCTGGTCTTTATGCAGACCGACCCAGTGAAGGCACTGCTTTTCACGCCCACCGCACCTTATCGTTCGAGTTGCCAAAACTAGCCTTTTTGTTTCCCGAAAATGCCCGGTGCGTCGGGGATTGGGCCGTTCGCTCCATTGGGCTGCACCCCAAAGCAATTGAAGAGGCGGAGACCAACCGCTTTTATCTGACCGCTACAAACGCCCGGGCACTGCTGCACCACCGGGACAAGTTCTCTCACAAAGGCACGCACGGACATGCCCTGCTCATCATGGGCAGCTACGGCAAAATGGGGGCGGCCCTACTTGCTGCCCGCGGCGCCCTGCGGTCCGGGGCGGGGCTGGTCACCCTGCATGTACCCAAGACGGGATACACCATCGTACAAACGGCACTACCCGAAGCGATGGTCAGCCTGGATGAGCACGAGCTGCAATTTACGGAAGTCCCTGAGCTCACTGCTTACAAAGCCATCGGTGTAGGCTGCGGTCTTGGACAAGGCATGTTGACCAAAAAAGCCTTGACACAACTCCTGGAAAGGGCAAATCAACCGTTGGTCCTGGATGCGGATGCCCTCAATATTATCGGCAGCACGCCAACGCTGCTACAGCAAATCCCCTCGCGCAGTATACTGACCCCACACCCCAAGGAATTTGAGCGCTTGTTTGGGAAAACAGAGCATGACTTCCAGCGCCATGAACTTCAGGTACAAAAAGCCCGGGAGCTGGAGGTGATTATTATCCTCAAGGGAGCACATACCTGTATTGCGCTGCCCAATGGAAATGCCTATTTCAACAGTACCGGTAATCCGGGTATGGCCACCGGGGGAAGCGGCGATGTGCTGGCAGGCATCCTTACCGGTCTGTTGGCACAGGGATACACACCGGAAGATGCCGCCCGGCTTGGAACCTACCTCCATGGTTCATCCGGTGACTGCGCACTCCAGCAGCAAAGTCAGGAGTCCCTCATTGCCGGAGACCTGCCACAAGCATTGGGGGCAGCATACCGTAAACTTAAAAAAGGCTGAAGAGCACCCTTCGTCTAAAAACTACGTCTGTTCAGGAGAAGTCTTTTGAACGGAATGATAAGCAGGCTACTTTGGATTAAATCTAATATTACACCCGGTATGATCGATAAATTCAAACAAGCGATAAACGATGCCGCAGAGACCCTGCGGGAGCAGGCGACTCAGTTTGGAGAAGGCGCCAAAGAGAAAAGCTACAAGCTGATCGAAGAGTGGCTGACCATTTTTCCGAAATTGGAAATCTATGGTTTGGAAATCCGGAGTTTTGCCCTGAGCGTTGCGATCAGCCCGGCCCTGGAGGTCGAACTGGTTGGCAAGCACGAAGACTTCCGCTCGGAGCGCTTAGATGAGATCATTCAGGAAACGAGGAAAAACGCTGCACTTGCTTCGGTCTTTACCACCATCCGCACCACCTATAACCTGCATCGCCGCACTTACGCCAATCTCAACGATCCGCTTGTGGTAAAAATCCGGGTGCGCATTTCTCCGGAAATCAAAGTTTACCTGGGCAAGCCTTTGATTGAGTGAATGAATGATATTATTCTATTGAATACGTTTACGAAGCCGATAAGGCTTCGTAAACGTTGGACTACCTAATCAAACACGATGGTCTTGTTTTTGTAGGGCAGGATTTTATGCTGTATTTCCAACCAGATGCCCCGGGCAAGTACCACCTTTTCGAGGTCTTTCCCGATACGGATAAGGTCCTTCACGGTATCTTTATGAGAGATACGGCGTACATCCTGCTCAATGATCGGTCCTTCGTCGAGGTCAGCGGTAACATAATGACTTGTCGCTCCAATAACCTTCACGCCCCGGTTGAAGGCAGAATGATAAGGTTTTGCACCTTTGAAAGCCGGCAGGAAGGAATGATGGATATTGATTACCTGATTAGGGAACGCCCCTACAAAATCGTCCGAAAGAATTTGCATATACCGCGCCAGCACGATAAAATCGATCTTTAGCTCCCGCATCAGCTCAATCTCCCGTTGTTCCTGTTCAGCTTTATTAGTCTTTGTGATCGGGAAAACTTCAAATGGGATATCGAAGCGCTCAGCAATGTAGCGCAGATTTTCGTGATTACTCACAATGACCGGGATCTCCACTTCCCACTCGCCACTCATACAGCGCTGCAGGATGTCGTAGAGGCAGTGCGACATCTTGGAAACAAAGAGCGCCATGCGGGGTTTGCGTTCGGACAGGTGGACCTGCCATTGCATATCGTATTTTTGCCCCACCAGTGTACCGAAGTACTCATCGATTTTCGAGGATGGAATACTAAATCCTTCCAACTCCCATTCCACCCGCATAAAAAACCGATCGGTCTCCCGATCTACGTGCTGGTCCAGAGAAATGACGTTGCCGTTGTTGCGTTGGAGGAAATCGGTGACAGCAGCTACCAACCCGGTTTGGTCCGGACAATGAACAAGCAGGATGGCAGTAGAGCTTTTAGGCTTTTGCATGGTTTTCGTCTTAGTAGCACAAAAATGCACAATTCTGTTTAATCCACCCGCTTTAGCTCCGCACTAAATAGCAGCCAGGTATCTGGGTCCAGCCAAATCCGCTTTGGTTCAAATTGACAGGGCAGCGTTATCGTTTGCTGATCCTGGTTGATTTCTACGGTCCATTTTTTTATTGCACCATCGGCTCCTTCAGCTGCGATATCTAATGGAAAGCTGTAAGCCACGTCTGCCCGGAGCTGCACCATATTTAATTTTAAGCCGTTTTTCCTGCTCCAGGTCCACTCTACGCCCAATTCAGGCACACCTGGCTGGTGGAGCCATTGATAGAAAAAATTGCCAAGGTCTTGCCCGCTCGCCAGCTCCATGGCTCGCTGAAAGTCCCGGGTCAGGGCGTTGCGGTTTTGGTATGCCTTATAATACCCGCGCAGGCCCGCCCAGAAGGCTTGTTCTCCGACTTTGTGCCGCAGCATGTGCAGCACCCAGTTGCCTTTCTGATAGGCATTGGCATTCAGCAGGCGGTTCCAGTTGGTGATGAGGGTATCAATGATGGGGCGGTTGGACTGACGGGCAAATTGCAGGACCTGCTGCCGCTCGGTAATCAGCCGCTTCGCCATAGCATCCCTTCCGTATTTGTGTTCGATGTAAAGGTTAGCCCCGTAGGTCGCAAAGCCCTCGCTGAGCCAGATGTGGTGCCAGTTGCCCTCGGTTACGCTATTGCCAAACCATTGGTGTGCCACCTCGTGCGCGATGAGGTCCTCGTGGTCCTGCCCTCCGGTGACGGAGTTCTCAAAGTAAAAGATATTACTGGCGTTTTCCATGCCCCCGTAGCGGGTTTTCGACTGCACATTGGCCAGTTTAGGATAAGAATACGGACCGATGGAATCAATAAAAAATTGCAGCACCTCCGTTGCCTGTCCATAATCCTGATAGCCTTCTGTGCGGTTTTCCGGGTATACCCAACTTGTGACCGGAATGCCTGCAATTTCACCGGCCCTGCTCACCCCAAATTGTGCAGCACCAAAGACCGCTACCTTCATAGGGATTGGAGTATCCATTTGCCAAAAGGTCAGTTTGGTATCCTTGTCGAGGTTGAGCTCTTCCATTTGCAGCCCGGAGCCCACTACCTGGTAATGGTCAGGGGCCGTAATCACAAAAGCTACCGTTGCTTTGTCGGACGGATGGTCCACGCAGGGCAGGTAGTGGTGGGCGCGGTCGGGCCAGTTGTCGCCAAAGAAGGTCCGGTCGCCGTATTTATTTTGGGCGATGATAAGCCCGTCAGCCGGGGTGCCCGTATAACGAATAGAAAACTGCTGATGAGCACCTGATTTTGCCCCGGTGTTAAGGGCAATATGCAACTGTTCACCTTCATGGCGGAAAGTCAATGGCTGGCCTTCTGCCAGTACTTCCATGACCTGCATGCCCAGCCCTTCCTCATTTTGGGCAACCAAATCGAGGACCAGTGTATCCAGTGGTTGTAAAAAACGAATATCCAGCAGAGCGGTGCCCTCAATCTCGTTCGTTTCATCACTAAGCACTAACTGAAAGGTGTAGTGCTGCACATCAATCTGAGATAACCTTGGGATGGCACGCTGCGCCAATAAAAGAAAAGGAAGGAATAGCAAAGCAGGAAGGAGGAGGATTCGCATTTTTCGGGTAAAATACGGCTTTCCTTTAAAATCATACTGGAAGTGGAACTGTAGTGTGTTGATTGTCCAATTTGTTATACACATCCTTCCGGGCATGAAACAGCTCTTGATTTTTAAAATAATTATCTTTACCCCAAAGCCATACACCACCATGCGCCACATTAGTGTTTTTTTATTACTGCTCGGGCTTTCCGCCTGCTCTGCACCAACCACCCAACAAGATATGACCGCTGAACAAGCTGCTGATTTCGACTGGCAGGGCCATCGGGGCGCCCGGGGTTTGCTGCCCGAAAATACGATCCCTGCTTTTCTAAAGGCATTAGAATTCCCTCAGATTAAAACCCTCGAGCTCGACCTCGCTGTTAGTCAGGATAGCCTTCTCGTGGTGAGCCACGAGCCCTGGATGTCCCACCATATCTGCAGTCATCCGGACGGGCAGGCGGTGACGGAGGCTGAGGAAGAGGAGCTGCTTTTGTTCCAAATGCCCTATGATAAAATCAAAACTTACGATTGCGGCAGCCGGGGTAATGAACGCTTTCCGGAGCAAAAGCCCGCTCCTATCCACAAGCCTTTACTAAGTGAAGTGGTACAGGCGGTGGATGCCTACTGCGCGGAGCACAACCGCCCCAAGCCCCGCTACAACATCGAAATCAAACATGATCTGTCCTACGATAACATCAAAGCGCCCCGCCCGCTCACCTTTGCCAAACTTGTGCTAGAGGAAATCGAAGCCCTGGGCATCAAAATGCAAACCTGCGTGCAGTCGTTTGATATGCGGCCCCTCCAAGAGCTGCACAAGCTCGATCCCACCGTCACCACCGCACTGCTGATCGATAATCCAAACGGGGTACAGATCAACCTTGAAGCATTGGGGTATACGCCGGATATCTACAGCCCTTACTACCGAATGGTTACCGCCAACGTAGTGGATACCGTACATGATATGGGCATGAAAATCATCCCCTGGACGGTCAATGATACAACGACCATGAAGGCTCTTATTGGCCTGGGCGTGGATGGTATTATTACTGATTATCCTAATAAAATCGGAGCCGTCATAGACTAAGCCTCCCGCTTCGCATAGGCCAACGCCAGTCGAATCTTGTGATAAGGGATTTGTTCGTCCAAATATTCAAAAACATCTTTAAGCTTATAGGGCTCCTCCAGATAACGAAGTGATTTGACGACCCGGTCCACCTCAGCAGGCGTAACCAACTCGTGCAGGTTGATGTCCTGCCCCTTTTCAAACAGGATTGCCAGATGGGAATAGACGGTCGTCTCGGAAAGCTGCCGTTTTTCGGCAATCCCGGCTACGCTCAGTCCCCGTTGGTACATATCATGAGTGATCTGATAAGTCGAAGATTTGCCCCGGCTCGCCGCCGGCCCTACGTGCTCAATAATGGCATCAATAAAGTAGCTGCCGTAAAGGTGCAGCTTACGCTCCCCTACTCCACTGATGCGCTTCATCTCTTCGTCAGTCATAGGCTTGACCGCAGCCATCTCTTCCAGGGTTTTGTCACTAAAAACGATATACGGTGGTACGCCCCGCTCCTGCGCCAATTGCCGACGGAGTTGACGGAGTTTCTCAAAGAGCTCATCCCGTACGCCCTGACGCTCGGTTGCTTTGGCTTTAGCCTGTGCTTTGTCCACCTGCTGCCGTTCCTTCAGAGTAGCGAATCGCACCAGGGGCACCTTTTCGCCGTCGAACAGCACTCGCTTGCTGGCGGGTGTTAGCTTCAGCACGCCATGCTCGTCGTGCGCGATTTCAATAAACCCATAGTTGAGTAGTTGCAGCATATAGTGCTGCCATTCCAGGAAAGGAATTTCCCGCCCGGCTCCATAGGTTTTGATACTTTGGTAGCCCCGCTCAAAAATTTCCTTTTTACCACTGCCCCTCAGCACATCGATGACCATGTTCATACCTGCTTGTTGCCGCAGGCGATAGATAGCGGAAAGGGCTTTTTGCGCAATTTCAGTACCGTCAATGGTTTTGGGCGGATTCCGGCAGATATCGCAATTGCCACAGTCTTCCGTCGTCTCCTCCCCGAAGTAACTCAACAGGATCCGCCGGCGGCACCCTACAGCCTCCGCAAACTGCCGCATACGATCGAGCTTCGCCAGCTTGATATCCAGCTTGTCACTATCGTTCTGCTTGAGAATATCTTCCATAATGGAGACATCGTTGTAGCTGTAGAAAAGCAAGGTATTGGCCTTTGCCCCATCACGACCGGCCCGGCCGATTTCCTGATAGTACCCTTCTATATTTTTGGGAAGGTTGTAGTGAATCACCCACCTGACATTCGACTTGTCGATGCCCATACCAAAGGCCACTGTGGCGCAAATCACGGGGGTATTATCCTTAATAAAGTCCTCCTGAACCGTATTTCGTTGATCTGCTGACAATCCAGCGTGGTAATAATCGGCGGTAATGCCCGCATCCTGTAGCTTTTCTGCCAGCTGTTCGGTACCCTTACGGCTCAGGCAGTAGATAATACCTGACTCGTTAGGCCGCTGACCGACAAAGCGGATGATCTGCTCCCGGCGGCGTTGGCCGGGCCGCACCTCAAGGCTTAGATTAGGGCGATCAAAGGAAGCCACAAATACCTTTGGGTCATTAAGATTAAGCTGCTGCAAAATATCCTTGCGCGTCAGCTTATCTGCGGTAGCCGTCAGGGCCAGGATTGGCCTGCCTTTAAATTCCTGCCGGAGAAATTTCATCCGGGTATACTCGGGCCGGAAATCGTGCCCCCAGGAAGAGATACAGTGTGCTTCATCAATCGCAAACAGGCTCACTTTCGCCCGTTTGAGCAAGGGCAGAAAATCACGGGAAGTCAATTTTTCGGGAGACACATAAAGCAGCTGAAGCTGACCATCAAAAAAAGCGTTTTCCACTTCCCGCTGTTCCGGCTCCCCCAGTGAGCTGTTCAAAAATGCAGCTTGTACGCCATTTGCCCTCAGGGCCTCTACCTGATCTTTCATGAGCGAAATAAGCGGGGAGACCACCACTGCGGTACCGGGCAATGTTACTGCCGGCACCTGATAGCAAATCGACTTCCCCCCACCGGTAGGCATCAAAACCAGGCTATCCTGCCCGGCGTACACCTGCTCAATGATCTCGGCTTGCATAGGGCGAAAAGCATCGTAACCAAAGTATTTTTTGAGCGCATCCGTAGCGGTGGGCAAATTCATGTTCTAACAATTTGTTTTGAACCAAATCCAAATTTAACAAAAATCATGAAATGCAGGAAGCAGAACGGTAGAAAAACCAGGAAAGAATAAGGGCTTTCAACTACTGCTGAAAGCCCTTGAAAAATTTTATTGGGTACAATGCCCTTAAAAAAACGGACACTGAGGGTTAGTTTCCCTTCCTAGAATAAAGGGCTTCTCAGATAGAATTTAGAGAAGCCCTCATTAAAACACGCTTCTTGTTTAAAAGGAAGGAAGAATACAGTTAGGAAGCAATTTTAAACTCCTAACTAATTCTAATAGTGACAAATATATAAATCCATAATCTAAATGGAAACCCCATATTCATGGGGCAAGGCCCTATTTGGAGGTGATTTACAGTTTTGGCTAACGATTTTGAGAAGGGTTAAGCGGGGGCTCGCATCCTGATATTTATCATGAGAGATGCTTGATTCATCTTCAGGACTAAGCGACCGCCAAGCCCAGCCGCTACGTTTCAGAAGCCGCTGCTTGTAGCTTAGATACTGATCCGGGCACAGCTCTAGCAGCCTGTCGGAGATGTGCTGCTAGTCATAAAGGCTTTTTATTTCATAAAGAAACCTTATATTTGGGGTAATCGGTTCCGCCCTTGACAAAACAAAAGCATCTTAATTATGAGAACGACTATCCTAACGATAGGCCTGCTTGTATTTTGTTCATTGGCGGTGAAGGGACAAGGAGCAGCGCAACTGGAGCTTTCCAGGCAGCTACTACAAAAAGAGCGGTATCAATCGGCGGTTCAGGTTGCCGAACAAGCCTACTCCAGTGGGCAGAAAGCCAATAACCTTACTATTCAAGCGGAGGCTCGTTTACTTCAGGCTGAAGGTTTTTTTGGTAAGCAAACAGCAAACACCCTATCCTGGCGACAGAAAATCCGGGTCAGGCGATCGCTAAAATCAGCAGCTGAATTGTTGGAGGAAAGGCCAAACGATTCGCTGCAATTGCGGTACCAGCGGTTGCAAAACCGGCTCAGCAATCGGGCAAATACGTCTATACAACCTGGAGGTGTTGCGGAACAGCGCCCCACCCTTGAGCAGCTCAAACAACGCAAACTTGATGTCTTCCGCGCCGTTGGCGATTCGATCCTTACGCTCAAAAAAGAAAGAGAAACCTACGAAGCTGAGGTGGCTACTCTTACCGAAGCCCAGGCCCGACAAGAACTACTCCTTGCCCACCAGCAACAAACCATCGACTCCATTTCGCTGGACAGGTTGGAAGACTCGATAATGGTTATCCGGCAGGAACAACAGCTGCAGGCGCAGGAGGCGCAGCTGGAGCTTCAGCGCACACAACGTGACCGCAGTCGTATTGTAGCCGGCGCTATTGTGCTTATTGCCATTATCCTAACCTGGCTCTATCTTAACTCCCAACGCAAAAACAAGATTATTGAAACCGAGCAGAAGCGTTCTGAGGAACTACTGCTGAATATCCTGCCTGCTTCCGTTGCACAGGAGCTCAAAACCGACGGGCAAGCTACAGCACGCCACTATGAAGAGACTACGGTCCTCTTTTCTGATTTCAAGGACTTTAGCCGCACGTCTAAGCTGCTTTCGCCGGAGGAGTTAGTCGCTGCTTTGGACCGGTGTTTCAGGGCATTTGACGCCATTGCAGCAGAGCATGGCATTGAGAAAATCAAAACAATTGGTGATGCTTACATGTGCGCCGCAGGTGTACCGGAGCCCACTGAAGACGATGCCTGCCGTGCAGTCCGTGCAGCCCTGGCGATGCAGGACTGGCTGCGTACGCACAAAGATCTGCCCTTTTCCGGTGCACGCATTGGCTTGCACACCGGGCCAGTAGTAGCCGGTGTGGTGGGTGCCCGAAAGTTTGCTTATGATATCTGGGGCGATACCGTCAACCTGGCCGCCCGGCTGGAGTCTAATGGAGAAGTGGGAAAGGTCAATATTTCTCAGGCTACTTACGAGCGGATACAGAATAGTTTTACCTGCACTTCAAGGGGTAAAGTAGCTGCCAAAGGCGTTGGGGAGGTGGAGATGTACTTTGTAGAAATGCCTGAGCAGGAGGAGCACCAAGCTCTAAAGTTGGCAAACCTGAAATCAGATGGATAAATCAGAGCGCCGTTGTCCCTCTTTACCTTTAATAGCATTGATAGGTAGGGAATCATTGCAGGGTTGAAATGGGTACTCACCATTGCAGCAGTAACAGCGTGACCAGATAGTTATGCCGCTGCGGTTTCGCAACGGCATAACATATGTTTCCGAACAAGATTTTTCCTACTCCTTCATACCGGCATAATGCTGAAAAAAGTACGGAATAGTCTCAATCCCTTTGTAAAAATTGAACAACCCGTAGTGCTCATTTGGAGAGTGTATAGCATCGCTGTTAAGCCCGAAACCCATGAGTACACTTTTAGCATTCAGCACCTGCTCAAATAAGGCTACAATCGGTATACTGCCACCTTCCCGGGTGGGTATTGGTGTTTTACCAAACGCGTCCTTCATAGCCAGCGCAGCAGCCTTGTACTCCGGGGTATCTGTAGGTGTAACTGCCGGTTCTCCACCGTGATGGGGCGTTACCGTCACCTTTACAGAAGGCGGCGCAATGCTTTCAAAGTGTTCTTTAAAAAGCTGTGTTATTTTTTCCGGGTCCTGATTGGGCACCAGCCGCATGCTGATTTTAGCATTGGCTTTGGAAGGAAGAACCGTCTTTGCCCCTTCTCCTATGTAGCCGCCCCAGATGCCGTTGACATCCAGAGTTGGGCGGATGGAGACCCGCTCCAGTGGCGTATAACCAGCTTCCCCCTGTACATCGCCAATATCCAAATCACGCTTGTATTTTCCCAGATTAAAAGGTGCCTCGTTGAGCTTTTTGCGCTCTTCAGTTGATAATTCCACCACATCATTGTAAAATCCGGGAATATTAATGTGCTTGTCGTTGTCCATAAGGGAACTGATCATATCACACAAGACATTAACCGGATTGCCTATTCCACCACCGTAGACACCAGAGTGCAGGTCCCGGTTGGGGCCGACTACTTCCACTTCCAGATAGCTCAATCCACGAAGACCCACTGTAATGGAAGGTACATCATTGGCAATAATGGAAGTATCTGAAATGAGGATAGTATCACATTTGAGCTTCTCCTGATTCTCTTTGCAGAAAATACCCAGATTAGCGGAACCGACCTCTTCCTCCCCTTCGATCATAAACTTGATATTACAGGGAAGAGCCCCCTCTGCCATCATTGCTTCAAAGGCTTTCACGTGCATAAAAAACTGACCCTTATCGTCACAAGCGCCCCGGGCATAAATGGCACCATCGGGATGGACTTCGGTTTTTTTGATGACCGGCTCGAAGGGAGGGGATTCCCATAACTCCATGGGATCAGGTGGCTGCACATCGTAGTGCCCGTAAACCAGCACTGTAGGCTTAGTCGGATCCACCATTTTTTCAGCATAAACAATGGGGTTGCCAGCGGTAGGGCAAACTTCAACGCTGTCGGCACCTGCCTTCCGGAGGCTTTCAGCGACAAAGTCAGCAGTTTTAAGCACATCCTCTTTATAGGCGGGGTCTGCGCTCACAGAAGGGATTCTCAGTAGGTCCAGCAACTCTTCAAGAAAACGGTTGCGGTTTTGCTGAATATAATTTTGAACAGCTTGCATAGGCTCGATAATTTGGCGGGTTGATTAACGCGCCAAATGTAAGGAAAAAACCTGAATGGAATTAGCCTGGCAGCTCCTCAGATTCTACAAACTCCTCTTCATTTGGCTCTGGTTCCTTCTTCAGGGACTGCCGCAAAAGGAAAAAACCGCCCGTCCCTGCTATGAATGAACCAGCCAGTATCCCTAGCTTGGCTTGTGCCAGCAAGTCCGAATCATTTAAAGCCAGATTCGCAATGAATAGCGCCATGGTAAATCCGATGCCTCCCAGCAGTCCGAGTCCGATCATTTGTACCCAGTTGGTGCGCAAAGGTAGGTCTGCGAACTTCAATTTTACTGCCAGCCAGGAAAAGGTGAATATACCGAGCACCTTGCCGAGCACCAGCGCTACAGCAATATTTATAAAAAGAGGCTGCCCAAATACATCTCCTCCTCCACTGATCTTAATACCTGCATTGGCCAAAGCAAACAGCGGCATCACGAAAAAAGCAACAAAGTCATTAAGCTGATATTCCAAACGCTGCAGCGGCGGAAGTACCGAACGAGCGCGGTTTCGCAATTCCTGTAGCTGGTTTAATTCCGGGTCAGGAATAAAGGGGCCTCCTCCATCTGCCTTTTCCAATCGAAACTCATCCAGAAAACCCTCAATACCATTGGCAAACATGCGTGCCCGGAGATTGTTAGTAGCAGGTATCACTATTGCTACCAAAACCCCGGCTATGGTTGGGTGGATACCAGACTTATACATATAGTACCATACGCCCAGCCCGCCCAGTAAATACACCCAGTTACGCTTGATGCTCAGGGCATAATTACAAAGAAAAAGAAACCCCAGTATACCTCCTGATACGGCCAGAGCATTCCAATGCACTTCGTGCGAATAAAATATAGTAATTACTAAAATAGCCCCAATATCATCCACAATTGCGAATGCAGTCAGGAAAACTTTCATACCTAAAGGCACACGGCTACCCAGCAGAGAAAGGATGCCAATAGAAAAGGCGATATCGGTTGCCATTGGGATACCCCATCCTTTCATTCCGGCACCGGGCTCCTGGAGCAGATAAAACAACCCTACAGGCACGACCACACCGCCGACTGCGGCAAGAAGAGGTAATGCCGCTTTTCGAGGGGTAGATAACTCTCCGTCTAACACCTCTTTCTTAATCTCTAACCCGATGGTGAAAAAGAAAATAGCCATCAGACCATCGTTAACCCACAGTAGCAAGGGTTTTGAAAAGCTGTCGTTACCAATGGAGATAGATACAGGTGTATCCCATAAATTAAAATAGGATGGTGCAAAGGGGGAGTTAGCCCAAATCAGCGCAATTACGGTTGCAACAATAAGTAAAATCCCGCTGGAAGAATCATTACGGATAAATTGACGGAATGGAGCTGTAATGGATCGTAGGAATGTTTTGGGCTGCATGTAGCGATTTAGGATGTTAATCAATTGATTATCAATAATCTTGAATAGTCACTTAATTAACATGCAAATCAAACTCCATGTTCTAACGGTAGAAATTAGAAATAAAAACTATTTATATGCTCAATCAAAAAACCTTTCAGCGCCTGGCATAGGAATCAGCTCCTATCTGCATCAGCATCTACGTTCCGGGGCATCCTTCCGAGTCTGGTATGGAAAGCCGTTCCTTCCTTAAAAATTCGAAATTCTGCCCCGTTCCCACAAGGTTGAAATAGAAACCCTTTTTGCAGCAGAAGACCACCCAAGATGGGGTAGCTTTGATGAAGATAGCAGTAAAGTAGAGCTACACAAAAATCAGCAGGAAGACTGTGAGGACTTAATTAACCTGACTGCCATTCATGCGTACCTGAAATGCGCCAAATTCTTTCTTGCAGACCAGAAAGACCTACCTAAATCAGGTACTCCTGTCAATGCGATCTACAAGTCAAAACATACTTACTGAAGTCAGCAATATCGTTGAATAGGAAAAATATTACTCCTTAGCGGTTGTCTGCATCAAAAACGATGCAGACAACCGTTTTTTATTGGACAGGGTCCAGATTTTCTTTTGCCATAGACTCACCATTTATGGCCAAAGTTCGCCCGGGACCGCGCTCCTGAGCCATCTCGTACATTTTTAATGCCTTTTTGTAATCCTCCTTTTCCAAAAGGTAACTGGCATAAAACTCATAAGCCGGATAAACGATTTCAGGCGGGCCGTAGCTATAGTCAACATTATACTGTGTATTGACGGCGCGGACCATGTACTTTTCAGCCTTTTTATGATCTCCCTTTAACCGCCAAAGCAAGGCTTTCAACTCATACTCCATGACTTCTGCCTGCTTAACCTCCACCTTATTGGCGGTGCTCCAGGAGCTGCTGGTATTGCACATTGGCGCTCCCCCGGAAGCCATCACCATAGAAGCCTGCTGGCGTTTGTCGGCGAGGGTATCAATAATACTGGTCAACTCGTCCTTATCAGCCTTCCGGTAGGCCTGATAGCCTTCCAGAAAATGCCCTACTGCCTGATGGCTGATATTCAAATCGCTTAAATCAACTTGCGTTTCCGCTAACGGGTGGTCCCAATTGCCGGTTTCAACCAGAAAATTACCGAGCATTCGAACCAGATAAGAGCGGGCAGTAACAGAAGATAAGGATGCGGTGTACCCCACCATTTCTTCAAGGATTTTTTCTGCTTTTTCAAATTCCCCTTTTTGCAGATAACCGTATTGTAGCCAATGGAAGGCATGAAAGCTGCGGGCATCATCACCCAACCCTTTGGCATTCATCCGGCTCACACTAGCTTCGTAAGAGGCAATATTGGAAGTGATGACTTCATCCCACATCCCCATTGCCACGTAAATATGAGAAGGCATATGCAGAGCATGGGCGGCATCAGGGGCAATCCTGGAGTAGTTATTGGCTGCGTTTAATGCCAGGGGAGCATGACCGGGGTCATCGTAAGAATGGATTAAGTAGTGTAGCGCGCCCGGATGTTCAGGGTTTTCACGTATAATACCTTGTGCAACCCCTGCCCCCTTTTCAAAAACTGCTTTATCCCGACCGGCCTGCACGCTGCCCAGTAATGAAAGTGCGTAGAAAGCAGCTACTTCCTGGTTATCTGGGTACGCTTCATAAAGATTATTCATAAAATCTGCGTAAGCCTGGTCCCGGTCTTCCTTTTCCCCATCACCGTACAAGACCCCTAAAGACCGGATAAAGTCTTTTTCCAACGGGGTCTCCGCTTTTGCTAATTGCTCTTCCTGGTTGGCACCAAGTCGTTTCATGGCCGCCTGCCCTTTAGTGTATTGCTGACGGTGCCAAATGGGCTGATTATAAGTCATAGCTTCTCCCCAGTAGGCCATCGCAAAATCAGCGTCCATTTCCTGAGCTTTCTGAAATTCCGCCCTTGCATCCTCGTACTCAAAGCTGTGCAGCAACAGCAACCCTTTTTCAAAATAAGGCAGGGCAACAGGCTCACCGCTTACTTCCAAATCGATTTCTCCAAGCTGATAAGTCGTTGCAGTTTCACTACCCGTACTGTTTGAGTTACAGCCTGCAAGAACCAACAAACCCGGGATTAAAAAAATGCTTATTCTGAGCATATCAACTTTTTTTTTTACAAAGCTAAGTATTAATTTTTCAAAAAAACCGGTAGCGATTATAGATGGAAAGAATAAATATTATTATTATTGGGTCAGATAAAGTAATATCAAAATATTATATCCTGTCTAAATTGTCCTGCAAAAGCTTAAGCCTACGCGCTAAGCAAGCACTTCACAAACCTACTATCGCTTTAATTTATTAGATCCTACTACGCCTATCGCGTTTGTGGTAACCGGTTTCAGGGTTTCGTCTTTACGGTTTAATCCGGTATGCCACGCTGCCATAGTAAATGGTCAATCTTAACGGCTATTAGGGTCTTACAGCATAGCTTATTTACCTACTTGTCAACTTAAATACTTATGGCGAACCTTAGTCCGCGGCCCGGACTTCTTGGCAGAAGATTAGCCGCACATTTACTTCGACGGGCTTCCTTCTCTGTCTCTGCTGACCGCGTTATTGAATTTGCAGGTAAGACTGCTGCTGAAGCAGTGGGAAGCCTTTTGACTATCCCTCCCCTTACACATCCGGAAGGGCCTATCAACTGGATGGACGGCAGCACGGCCTGGCTGACAAGTGGTCCTTATACCAACGGGCCTGACACCTTCATGGGGCGAAAGCAACGGGCAGTATGGATGTGGGCAATCAACGAAATGCTCAACGATTCCTCTTTACGGCATAAAATGGCCCTTTTTTGGCATAGCATCTTCGTAACGGAACAAGACCGGGACTGGTCAGAGTTTGACCTCTTCCGACTGTTTCAAAGGTATGCCACAGGCAACGTCAAGACACTAGCCTACAAGGTGACGCTGGATAATAAAATGCTGCGCTACCTCAACAACAATAATAACCGTAAAGATAGCCCCAACGAGAATTACGCCAGGGAATTCCTTGAGCTATTCACCATTCTGAAAGGCCCGGTTCAGGGCACAGGCGATTATACCAACTACACCGAAGAGGACATCGTACAGGCGGCCAGGGTGCTGACTGGCTTTGACGATCACTTCTTCGATCACAAAGACCCGGAAACAGGGCTTGCCACTGGCCGGGCGATTTACAATCGTCATCACCGGGGGAATAAAACCTTTACTGCTGCTTTCGGCAACCGCACGATACAAGGTGCCACCGACGAGGCAGATATGTACCGAGAGCTGCAGGAGTTTGTGGATATGATATTTGGACAACAGGAAACGGCACGTGCCTATGTCAGACGGCTGTATCGTTTCTTTGTAGGTGACAATATAAGCGAAGAGGTGGAACAGTCCGTTATCCTTCCTTTGAGCACGCAGCTCTACACTGATGGCTATACTGTAGAAAACACCTTAAGAACGCTTCTTTGCAGCCGGCATTTCTACGATGAAAGCGATAGCAATAGCAAGGACAATACCATCGGCGGAAAGATAAAGAGTCCTCTCGATTATGCCCTTGGTGCCATCAACCTTTTTGAGGCCAATCAAATGGGTATACTGAATGAAAATCCGGAGCACTACGACAGCACTGCTCAGCGCTTCCTCTATGATCATCTGGAACATCTGGGCTTCACCTTCTACCCCCTTTCCGTAGAAGGTTATCCTGGATTCTTTAAAAACCCCAATTACAGTAAATTCTGGTTTGACCAATCGACCATTGCTCACCGCTTTAGATTATCATATGCCCTGCTGGAAGGCAAGACAGTCAAAGGAAACCGGGATATCCCCTTCCAGATTGACCTTGCTGGCTTTTTCCGTGACCGCTTCACTCATCAGGAATATGCTGAAGAACTCGTACGGCAATTCCTGGAGCTTACGCTTTCCGAGATGCCTGATGGGCAACGGTTTGACTATTTCCTTCAAAAGCTGCTGGGAGATTTAAGTCCTATCAATTGGATGTTTGAGTGGCAAGGCTATATACAATCTGGTAACGATGAGTCGGTCAAGGTTGCCCTGACAGACCTGTTTGAAGCCGTTGTAGGCTCCCCGGAATTTCAGACTTTCTAAACCTCAGAGCACAATCTATAGCTATGAATCGAAGAAACTTTATACAACAATCAGCAGCGCTTGGCCTGTTCCCACTGCTGGGCAGTGCCTTGCCACTGCGAGGACTATCGGCTTCCACGCCCTTTCTGCCCAATCCCTGTGATATATCTGACCGTAGTGTCGTCATTATATTTCTCAACGGTGCCAATGATATATTCAATACCGCAGTGCCTCTTTCTCAGTTTTCAGCCTATACGCAGTTCCGCCCTTCTATCCATCTGCCTGAGCAGAGCCTATTAACTCTGGATGCCAACTTACCCGACGAACAGGCATTGGGATTGCACCCTCGCCTGGCTGAGTTTAAGAACCTCTATGAAGATGGCTTACTCTCAATGGTACAGGGTGTAGGCTACGATCAACCTAACCGCTCCCACTTTAAGTCTACTGAAAACTGGCTGACCGGCAGTGGTGGCGCTCTGCCCAATCGCAGAGAGGGTTGGATGGCACGTTTTCTGGATGATCGCTACCCTGGCTACAGTGGCACACCGTTTGATGGCGAGCCCGACCCTCTGGCCCTGCTTTTTGGCAATACTATTTCCACCGGATTCCATTCTGCAGCTGAGCACCGTCTGGAGATTAATCTCTCCGGGCAGGACCCTGCAGGATTCTATACCCTCATTTCTTCCCTGAGCGGTGCACCTCTTCCACAAATACCAGCTACGGATCACGGAAGCATGCTTGCACACATACAAACCATCAGTAATAGTGTAAATGTGTATGCCTCGCGCATTTCAGATACCTTCAATAACGGAACTAACACAGCCACCTATCCTAGCAGTAACCTGGGCAACCAACTAAAGACCATAGCAAGAATGCTAAGTGGCGGCTCCCGCACGAAGATGTTCATGGCTAGCAAAGGGGGCTGGGACAATCACAACTACATAAATCAGTATGGCAATACTACAGAAGGTACCCATGCCAATTTGCTCGGAGACCTCAGCACCTCTGTCGCTTCTTTCCAGAACGACTTGCAAGGCATGGGGCTCGACAATAAAGTTCTGACGGTAATATTCTCAGAATTTGGCCGGAAGATTATTCAGAATGGAAGTCAGGGAACAGACCATGGCACCCTTAGCTCTATGTTCCTTGTCGGAAAAGGCGTAGAGGGAGGTGTGGTTGGTAACAACATCAACCTCAGCGATCAGGATAACCCTGGTGCTCCAAATCCCGAGCAAATCCAGTATGACTACCGGCAGGTATTTTCCACCGTACTGCAAGATTGGCTGGGAGCTAATGACGACTCTTTACAGCAAACCTTCACCAATAATGCCTACATTACAAACCGCCCGAACTTCATCAATCCGGGCAATCTCGTGCCCGCCTCCTGCTATTATACACCACAACCACCGATAGCCTGCGCCTGCATACAGGTGCGCCTCTTCCTCGAAGGCTTCTACGATCTCCAGCAACAGCGTATGCATACCCAGTTACTGGCGCAAAACGCCCTGCCAAGTAGTCAGCCCTACCAGGAAGCGCCATTTTCCTACAATGGGCTGGAAAGCGTAACCACCTGGCCTGCAGATACCGTTGATTGGGTACTAGTAGAGCTTCGGGCAGCCAATGATTTATCTAATGTTGTTGCGCGCAGTGCGGTCCTGCTGAGGGCTGACGGTCAGCTCATGAATACCGATGGTACGCCTGGCATCTCCTTTGATGACGTGAATGATGGCACCTACCACCTCGCGGTTTTCCACCGGAACCACCTTGCGGTGATTTCTGCTGAGCCTATCCCGACCAATACTCCCAGCTTCCAGTACGACTTCAGTACAAGCGCAACCCAGGCGATGGGCGATTCACCGCTTAAGCTTTCCGGTCAGGTTTGGGCGATTCGCAGTGGGGATGCTGACCACAACCACATCGTCAACAACCAAGACTATAACCTTTGGAAAACACAGCAGGGTCAATCTGCCGTTTACGACAACCGCGACCTGAATGCTGATGGGCAGATAGATGGCAACGATTTTCAGCTCTGGCGCGGCAACCGCAGTAAACTTGGGCAATTAAAATAACCGAATGATGAAAAGAACCACAATCCTATCCACAATACTGGTGTTTAGTCTTTTCGCCAGCGGTCAGCTTCTGGCCCAAAGCGTTGCCCTGCAACTGCAAGCCTCTAAAGACTGTAACCTATACCGCTATTGTACTGATATTCAAATGCAGTCTGACAGCGGTGACCCTATTAGTATGGGGACTTCTTCACTACTGTTGAACTACAATCCTGAGGCGCTGGCATTCCACCATTATGAGCCATTGGCCTACAACGGCGGTCAGGACTGCCTGGACGGTACGATGAGCCCCTGGTCGGCTCATGAGTTTGATGCCTACACTCACCCCGGGCAATTCAGTCTCACCCTGTTACTTAACGATGATATGCTGCCCTGCCCGGAAGTAGATGAAACTGCTACGCTAACGATCGGGACGGTTTGCTTTGATGTCCGACAACAGGGAAGCGACCCTGAAATCAGCGTTGACCCGGCACACACCACACTCAACAGCTATTCTCCGAATAACGGAACTGCCGCCCTGCCCATTTCCAACTGGCCGGGAATAAGCGGCGCAGGGAACCTCGCCTGCGATTGCCCCGGTGCGGGTGCCCCTTGCGACGACCAGAATGTCTACACGGTTAATGACCAGTACGACAATAATTGCAATTGCAACGGAGCGGCTTTAGATTCAGATGGGGACGGCATCTTAGATGGTGTTGACCCTTGCCGCAATATTGCTTACGAAGCAGAAGGCGGCCTATACGGTGGTGTGCAATTGCGCAATAACGCGCCACAGTTTTACGGATACGGTTACGTCGATTTCAGTAACGATACCACACAGTTCATCACCCTGTTTGTTACCACCACTACGGCAGGTGAGCACGATTTAAAAATACGATATACCTCCAACTCGCGCGACCGCTACCTTAAACTAATTATTGACGGCACTGTAGCCGCAGAAGAGGTTACTTTTCCGGAAACGGAAGATTGGGAAGATTGGCAGGAGATAAGCCTAAGCCACGACTTTTCACCCGGCGAACATACCGTAACACTCCGCCCTGTGAGCGGCTGGGGCCCGAACCTGGACCGTATGATGGTCTCTATATGCGATGGTTGCCTCGACAGCGGTACACTCTGTGACGATGGCGACCCCTGTACCATAGATGATGTACTGGACAAGGACTGCAACTGCGGCGGCCGGATTGTTGATGAGGATGGCGACCAGGTACCCGACATCTGTGACCCGCACGTGGGGACGGCAGCCGACCTGCCTCTGGAGACCGGCATGGTACGTTCCGTTTCGGAAGCATGGCAGACGGTCACCCTGACTGAGACTTATGACAGCATGGTGGTCATCGCCACGCCCCACCTTCCACATAAAAATGCATTGCCTGTAGTGACTCGAATTCAAAATGCTAAGGGCAATAGTTTTGAAGTTAAAATCCAAACCCCAGGTGGCAGCACCCCAGATACTTATGCGGTTTACTACCTCGTTGCCGAAGCCGGTACTTACACTACAGCATACGATGGGGTCAAAATGGAAGCGCGGCTTGAGCCCGCCATAAAAACAGCAGATGCTTCCAACTGGTGGGCCAACAAAGAAACACGCAGCCTCAATCAGTATTACGAACAACCAGTTGTCCTTGGACAGGTCATGACCGCAGAGAATGAAGCGTGGTCTGTATTCTGGGCCTCACGTGCCAATCACTCTGCCCACCCTCCGGAAATGGACAACCTGGCGGCCGGCAAGCATAAAGGAGAAGATTTCGGAACAGATCGGATGCCTGAAAATATCGGATTTATCGTTATTGAAGCGGGAACTTACGAGGTACGGGGGTGGCAGCTGGAAGCCGGATTAGGAGCAGATATCGTGCGTGGTCCCAATAACAACGGCTACACCTATGACCTCATCCAGGATGTTGCTCAGGGGGCTGTGCTCAGCGCGGCAGGTATAGACGGTGGCAATGGCTACTGGCCGGTCCTGTTTGGCACCTACCCTATTGAACCTGGCCTTATCCGCATGGTAGCTGATGAAGATCAAATCAACGACAGTGAACGAGCCCATACCTCCGAACAGATTGCTTATTTGGCATTCGAAGACCAACTCTGCCGTTACGATGCAGACCTTGATGGGGTATGTGATGCTGATGATGCCTGCCCGGACTTTGATGACGGGGCTGATATGGATCAGGATGGCATACCAGATGGCTGTGACAACTGTAACGGAAATCTTGTGGGCAGGCCCTGTGATGATGGTATAGCCTGTACTATCCTTGATGTCTACACCGACGACTGCGGTTGTGCCGGCATTCCAATGGACAGTGATGGAGATGGCGTTTGCAACTGGGAAGATATTTGTGAAAATGGTGATGATTACATTGATACAGACAACGATGGTATACCAGATGCCTGTGACCCCAACGTAGGAGATGCCACTACCATGCCAATAGAAACGGGTTTAGTCGCGGCGGTCTCAGACCAGTGGCAAACCGTCACCCTCAATCGGGACTTTCAAGCCATGGTCGTTGTTGCAACGGTGCAATTACCCAGCTATGACTATGCCCCTGTTGTTGCCCGTATCCGAAACGCCAGTGGGAACACCTTCGAGCTAAAAGTCCAAAATCCCAGTGGTTCCACCGATAGCACTTATAATGTTCATTTTCTTGCTGTGGAGGCCGGCACTTACCAGGCAGCCTACGATGGGGTCACCCTGGAGGCTGGTTATGTGAGTGCAATGGAAACTGCAGGAGTTGGTGAATGGTGGACGCTAAAAGAAGAAAGAGAGACTGAACAAATATATAACCAACCAGTCGTTTTAGGTCAGGTTATGAGCGAGAACGATGCGCGATGGTCGGTTTTCTGGGCTTCCCGCAGCAATCATACTGGTAACGCTCCTGAGTCTGGTAATATCGCCATGGGCAAACATATTGCGGCTGATACCATTACCGAAAGGGCAGTAGAGACCCTCGGCTACATCGTGCTGGAAGCCGGGCAGTACAATCTCAGTGGTATTATGCTGGAAGCCGGAGTCGGTCCTGATATCATCGGTGGAGAAAATGCCTCGGACACCTATAACACAGCTGTCCCCGCACCAAATGGTGCTATTCTTAGCGTTGCGGGTATCAAAGGGGGCGATGGTCATTGGCCCGTACTTCACGGTGATGCGCCTTTCGGCAATCAGGGATTCGATCTTGCCGTTGACGAGGACCAGATTTCAGACAGTGAGCGTTGGCATATGGATGAGTCTATTGCATTTATTGTATTCAATAATACTAATGCAAGTATTCAAGCTCTGGCTCAAAATGGTATAGACCAGGCTGAAAACCGAAACCCTGAACCAGATAAAGATAGTATTGCTCCGAGTCAACCGACATTCTGGGCCTTTCCTAACCCCGTTTACGATAAAGTAATGGTAACTGCACAGGTTGATAAAGAACAGCCTTGTGAATTGGCTGTGGTGGACGTCCATGGAAAGGTATTGCTGACACGAGTCCTGCCGCAGGTTAACAGTCCCCTACTGAATGAGATGCTCGACCTGAGCCGGTTAAGCGATGGCTTTTACTTTCTCCGCCTTTCGGATGGACAAGGCATTCGTACGCTGAGGCTTATCAAGTCCGGGCACTAAGTGCTAAACTCTAATAAAAATGTTCGATCAGGCATTTAATACGGGTAACTCTACAAAGGAACCCGGGTTGAGGTCCTGCAGGTTATTATTAAAGAATTCGTCACAGTAGAGGCAGACATTTTCCAGCTCACGGGTACGGGCTTTAGCCTCCGCCTCCGTCACACCGAGGTGCTCGCCCATACGCCAGGGATCGCCTTCATTGAGTTTTTTGAACACAGGGTGCTCTGCTATACGTTCCAGTACATCCGCTACTTTTTCACGACGGGCATCCCCCATAGGGAACTTTGTTCCTGGGCAGCAGGGGTTGACCCTCCAGAGCTGTATGCTGATTTCCTGTGGGATATCCTCATAGCCGCCCAGGAAGTTGCGGGCACCAGAGAGGATACTGCAGAAGTTGTGCTCCGGATCGCGCATCCATATATCTTTTTCCATTGCACGTCCGCGAGCCCAGTTGCCGCCCAGCCACATATCTTCAGTAGCGCCCCAGGCCCCCCAGCTGAGTGGATGGCCATGCAGGTAGTTCTGCTTGTCCACCAACGGGTCTTTATCTTCTCCGTTGACGCCCCTGGATTCAAATAGCTCGGCCAGTTCCATCAGACGCGCACCGGCTTTTTTATGAAAACGGTCAATACTTGCGATGTCGAAACGGGTCACCCCCTTTTCGATGAGCGTATCCAGGATGTCCGCGGTCAGCAGATCACCGTTGGTCTGCAGCATAATCTGCGTCCCTTTATCCGTATATCGGCCCTTGAGTGCATCCAGGATATTGTATAGCTTTTTGCGGTCAGCAATCGGCTCACCACCAGACAGAATCAGACGGTCGATGCGCTCCGGCAGGTTGTCGATAATCATCATACATTCTTCCTCACTGATGCGCGCGCCATAGGGACCGGAGTCATTATAACAGTGATCACATTCGTCGTTGCACAGTTGGGTAAAAACCCAGTATAAAGATTCGCAATGATTGAAGTCTACTTTCATTTTGTAAGTTTTAAACCTTGGAGGTCTGTCCAAAACCGGGCTTCCTCCAATGCCCCGGTTCGTTCATCCGCGATAAAGTCAGCGCGGCTATCGTAAATATTTAACTGCCCACCCTGCATCATTCCTAAACGATCGCCCATAAGCATGGCTTCCTTAAGATCATGGGTGACAAAGATTGCCGTTAGGCCAAGTTCTTTAGAGACCCCTTTAAGCAATTGCTGCATATTGGTGCGGGTTTCGGTGTCTAATGCCCCAAATGGTTCGTCGAGCAGCAGCACCTGAGGTTCTATAACGAGTGCCCGCCCAAAGGCCACCCGCTGCCGTTGCCCACCGGACAACTGCTCAGGCATTTTGCTGATCTGACCGGCCAGTTCCAGTCGTTCCAGCAGGCTTTGCACCTTTATTTTTATTTCGGATTCTGCCACCCGCCGCAGCCGCAGCCCGAAGGCGATGTTCTCAAACACATTCAGATGGGGAAACAGCAGTGCTTCCTGATAAAGGTATACGATTCCTCTCTTGTTGGCCGGTGTACGGGCGAGATTCTGCCCTTTCAATAGTGCTGCTCCGGTATCAATGTCCTCCAGTCCGGCCAAAATCTTCAGTAATGTGGTCTTACCGCTACCCGACCGCCCGAGAATGCTCAGCATTTCGTGCTCCGCCAGCGTAAAGCTCAGGTTCTGAAGAACGGTCTCCCCACTAAACTGTTTACTGATGTTTTTGATCTCTAGCATCTGCTGCTTATAAATTATTTGTTTTTTAGTAGTAAAGGAACCCTACCTGGGCACCTTTTTAATCCCTACCTCCCCCGAAATAAGACCCGTCGGTTCAGCCATAGTAAAACTACCGGAGGTAGGATCAACAGGCAACTTGCCAGAGCTGCCAAAAAAATATTGGCTTCATTGACATACTGAAAGACGCGCAACGTCAAGGTTGGTACCTTCCCCACTCCGATCAGGTTGGTCAGCCCGTACTCAAACCAGGAGATCAGAAAAAGCTGAAAAAAGCAGGTCACCAACGCCCCGCGCGCCACCGGCACCAGCACTTTAGCGTAAGCCTGAAGGGTACTTCCCCCAAGCGTCATTACCAGGTTTTCCATACTACGCAGCCGCTCGTTCCAAAAGCTGCTAAAAAAAATGATCCCATAGGGAAAGGTAATTAGGAGCTGAGCAAGTAAAACACCTCCAAAAGTACCATACAGGCCCGCCACAATGAAAAAGAACTGCAAGCAGGCGGCAAGTATGACCGGTGCAAATACGTATGGAAAGTAGGCCATGCTCAACCAAGCTTCCCGCCTGGGATGATAAGCAATGTACCGGCTTGTCCAAAAACTCAGACCGGTCGATAAGCTCGCCACACTTAAAGATAACAACACCGATAGCAGCACACTGTTGCCCAGTCCCTCACTACTCCCCAAAACCAGTGACCAATTCTCCAGCGACCAATGCTCAGGGAACAGCTGCGGATAAGGCCATTGCCTGCCTAACGACAGCATCACCAGGAAAGCAAAAGGGAAGAGGATAGCGCCCGCCAGTATGACTTTAGTGTATCTGCTCATACGCGTCCCAGTTGTTTTCGGTTGTACCACAACAGTCCGCCAAGCAAAATAACCACCAAAACACTATAGGCTACACTAATAGCATAAGCCTCCGGAATATCGCCTAAGTTGTAGCGTTGCAAGCGTTGAATGGTACGCACGGAGACCATCTGTACCGATTGGCTACCTACCAATAGTGGAATTTCATAGCTGCCCATGACAAACATGAAGTATAGAAAAACCGTTCCTAGCCCCCGCCGAAGCAGTACAGGCAATGCTACTTGCAGGATCCGCTGATGCCTGTTCGCACCAAGCGTCTCAGCCAGATGCAGGTAATCTCCCAACCGCTCATTCTGGTAGAGGTTGGCAAAAAAGATAGTGAAAAAGGGTGCCGCCATAATCACATGTGCGACGATGATGCCGATGCCGTAGTTGTCATTTACCCAATCCGGGAACTGCTCTAATGCCGAAATCAATCCCAGCTGATAAGACAGGCGGGACAGCCAACCGCCCTTTCCAAGCAATTGGAAGATAAAGAAGGCCATCACAATAGCCGGTATACTCAACGGCAGGTAAATTAATAAGGAGAGCCGTCCATGGGTGAAAGCCTTGGGTTCCCGCAGGACAAGCGCTAAAGACAAGGCAAGGGCAATCCCAATACTCATTAGCCCAACATACAAGCTAAAGCCCAGGGTACGCCAAAATCCAGCATCGCCAAGGACCTCCTGCCAGTGAGCCAATGTAAAACCTTCCGACAGTGCGCCGGTCAGCCCAAGGCTATAGAGCAGCGCATAGCTAACGCCCGCTAACACCGGCACTGCCGAAAGTAATACGAACAGGCTTCTGCTACTGTATGCCAGCCAAAATTCCTTCATCACCCTTCGATAATTTCTTTGCGGAAATCTTCAGCAAGACGTATCATATATTCCGGTGCCAGCTCCATTAGCGCCCGGTCCTGAATGGCCTCGCGGTCCGGAGCATACCTACGGTTGGGCAGATTACGGAATTTGGCTGCCCACTCCCCGGGAAGTTTATCCAGGCTTAGCACTGTACCGTCACCCCATACAGCCGGGTCCATTTTGCGGTACTGTGCCTCGGGAGAGATCATAAAGTTGGCTACCACCATTACTGCCGCTTTATGAGCCGATTGCTTGGTGATACCTATGTAATGAGAATTTTGAATGGTGCCCAATTCCCATACGTAGCCCCGGGCCGTCTCCGGAAAGACACCCTGCATCACTTTATTATCCACCTCACAGTCGTTGTTACTCATGGTGAAATGCAACTCGCCGTTAGCAAACATTTGGTGCATGAGCGCTACACCTTCCGGAAAAGACTGCCCTTCCTTCCAAAGATAAGGCTTTAGCGTTCGCAGGTAAGCCCAAAGCTGTGGTGCATACTTATTGTACTTTGCTTCATCGAAGGCACCGGATAACACCTCCTCTCCACCTGCCATCTCGATTAGCAGCGCTTTGAGGAAGGTCAGACCCGTGAAGCGGGTATCAATAGTAAAAGTACCAGGATTGGCTTTTAAGTAAGCTAGCAGTTCTGTCCGGTTCTGAGGTGGATTGGGCGTACGGAGCGTATCGTAAATCAGCGCCATCTGCACATTGCCCCAGGGACATTCGTAGCCATTCACCGGCTGCTGAAAGTCGGTATTGATAAACGGATTTTCCAGGTTGATGTATTCCGCATTAGGCAACTGCTCCGTCCAGGGCCCGTATAATCCTTCAATCTGCCGAAGCTGATAGAAGGTTTCCCCGTTGATCCACATCATATCAACCTCACTCTCCGTTTTGCCAGCCTGAACCTCCGCCATCAGGGTCTGTACAATGGTCGAACCCTGACCGCTCACAATATTGAGCTCAATACCGTAACGTTCTTTCACGGTCGGCTTAACGTAGTTGCTCATGTATTCATTGATAAGCGGATCGCCCGTCCACATCATATGAGTAAGAGTGGCCCCGTTAGCTTCCGCTTCGATTTCAGCCCAGCTCATTTGGGAGGGTTCTTGTTGTGGCGACTCCGGGGCATTACCGCCGCAAGCGGTCAGCAAAAGCCCTAGTGCCAGGCTGAGCAAAGTAAATCTTGTCATAGGTAATTCTATTTTAGTCCATCATTTTCCCACCTCACGCCATAGTCAGCGCGCTGCATTTCAAAGCGCCCTTCCGGCTTCACACCACACAGCCACTCGGTTAGTTTATCCACATAATTGTCGAGGTGGGTAATTTGTTGAATGCCGTGCTCTACAATCGGGTCAAGGGTGGTCACAAAAAGCGTACCACCGTAGTGATTGGTCTCCCAGGAAATGACCTCCCCATCACGATTGGTTTGTATGACCCGGGCATGTTGGGGGACGTGCGTGTACACCCCATGTGTATGCCAGCAAGCGTGCCGCGCACTCAGTCCCTGGTAAATTGGGTGGTTATAATCGGTTTCAGAAACTGGGGGATTGTCAGGATTCTTCACCCACCAGTAATTATTGACCGGGCGGTCTTCCCATTGCGCATCGAGCCAGTCGGCGCTGCTATCGCCAGCTACGAAGACTTTACCGCCCCGTTCCAGGAAGTTGTATATCACCGATTTCCTTTCCCGTATAGCGCCCTGATTGGACTGAAAAGGTACCGCAATGGCCTCAAGGCCTTCCACCGATTCCTCCGTCAGGTCGTGTACATAGAGCAGGCGGTACAAATTTTGGTATTTCCCTGCTTTCGCAAAAGCATACTGCGACCATACACCGTTAAAAATTAATCCAATCATAATGAGATGGTTTTGGGCTGTGCCAGCCGGTCAAGTAAATTGTGATACAGTTTCGTCAGCCCTTCCATGGAGCCCGCATCATCGGTCGTACCATAGGCATAATCGCCGAGTGGCCCACTGGCCGTAGCAAAGATTGTTCCCGGCGTGGTTTGCTCATCGAGCATCATGATGCAACGCCCCCACGTATCCGATACCACCACTTCTGCTCCTGCGGCAGGCTGAATGTAGCCGCAAGACCACCAACCGCTGATGCCGTTGGAGAAGATAAAGTGGTTGAGGTCTACTTTTTCAAATAGCCCATAGCGGTCCTCCTTTAGAAAATAGCGGATGTCGATGGTCTTTTTCCTGTTGTCGGCTACCCACTGACTGCCCGGCAGCCATTGGGTAAACCAACCATCAAAGCAAAAGACCGTTTTACCTTGATTTAGAAAGGATTGCACCGATTCCCTCCAGCGATACATCGCCACCTGGTCCGTACCATTTGGCACCACAAGCAAGTCATAGGACCCGAAATTTGGCACTTCTGCCCGGCTCGTGTTGATGAAGTCATAGCTTATATGCGACTGGTCGCGGTAACTTTCCCGTAAGCCGACGATGCCATTATCAATAACAGCTGCTTGTATCATGGGTGGTTGTTTTTAGTGTAGATTAAAAGGCGTAGCGCAGGGTAAACTGGAACTGACGCGGCGCACTCGCATTACGGCGGATCAACCGCCCGCTCGCGGTCGAGCCAGGTTGAATCTGGTTAGACTGCGTTGCGTTGTTGCTGTAACCGCTCAGGTTCTGCGTATTAAACACATTGAATACATCTGCACGGAGCTGTAGCTTATTTTCTCCAATTTTAAAATCGTACTGTAAACCCACATCAATCGTGTTTGACCAGGGCAGGCGGTCGCTGTTACGGCTTTCGCCCGGGAAGCGGTCGCTGTTACCAACATAAGCATCACCGAAGGAAGCACCATCGCCATTCAGGTCGGTAGTGGAGGCCGTAACATCCACCAGGATAGGATTGCCATTTTCGTCAAAGGCAGGCGTACCCGCCGGGCCCGTGAGCTGCTGTTGTACCGGATTGCCATTTTCATCGACCACCACGTAGGTAACGGGCAGCGGGATGCGGTTGATCGGCTGACCACTCTGAATCAGGCCGGCCACAGTTAGGGATAGATTTTCTACCGGGTGGTACGTGAAAATAGTATTGATGATGTGACGGCGGTCGTTAATGCTTGGGCCCCACTCGGCTTCGAAGTCATTAGCATCCATAGCGCGGAAGTTGATATCTTCGGTGTTATTTTCCAGGTGGGACAGCGTATAGTTGAGGCGAAAGCTGTAGTCGTCATCGCCCCTCCCCTTCTGGAAATTGAAGCTTGCCGCGTAATAGCGCGATTCACCAGCCGTTTCGCTCATCATCACATTGCGGGCCACACCGGTCAGGGTTTCTCCATTGATTACTGCGCTATTGCCGTCGACAATAGGCAGCGTGCGGTTTGCATCCGCCTCCGCAATAGTGCGCACCTCCGGATTATCCGGATTGATCTTGTAGGGAGCCGCGGCATTGAGGTTGCGCAGCCGTAGGAGATTAAAGGAGCGATTGTGCACCAAATCGACAAAGAACAAGCTATTGCTATTCATCTGGAGCTGATAGCCCAATGCCATTTGGTGGGTATATGGATTGTCGTAGCCACTCGGGTTAAGGATGCGGCGCTCGTTGCTGAATACACCTTCCCGCTGCTCCTGCAAACTCTCAGCGGAGGGCCCTTGCAGGTAACCGACGTTGAACGCAAAGCCGCTGAGGTTGCCCTCGAAGGTGACGGCCTCTACATCTGTATCTGCTGGCAAAATGCCCTCATCGACAAAGTATTGAATCTGCTTGCGGTAATCCGAGCTAGTCGTATTTTGCTGCAGCGCATCACTGTAGATAGCGTAGGGGATTTTTTCGTAGAAAACGCCATAACCTCCGCGCAGGCTACTCCGGTTGCTGAGCTTATAATTCAAGTTCAGACGAGGAGCTATATTGTTGAGGTCACCCTGACTTGCACCGCCGGCAGAGAGGTCGTCGTAATCGTAGCGCAGCCCAAGGGTGGCGGTCAGTCGGGAAGTCGCCCGCCATTCGTCTTCCAGGTAGGCAGAGTAGATGGTCTGACGCGCACCGAAGGAGGTCGGGCGGAGCTCCACAGCATAGCCCAGTACTTCCACATCTCCCGGGATGTCATTGATATTCAAAGCACTACCCCGCCCCAGGCTCCGCACCTGATCCAGTTGGTTTTGGGTGAGGCGCACGGTGTAGTTACCGTCTACATTGCCCCCGCCGAAGAGCTCATGATCAGCGGAGATAACCGATAGCCCTGCCTTCAGGGTGTGATTGCCGGCATAGTAGTTGAATTTCTGCTGGAACTGCACGGTGTTTTCCGTTTCATCGAAAACAAAGCCGGGGTGCCCCAGGACCCCTACGGTGATATCATTGGGGTTGAACAAAGTGACCTGTGGGCTGGGGCCATTCAATGCCTTTCCGTAATTCCAGCGGAAGCGGCTGTACTGAATATTGGTTTGTGCACTGAAATTATCGCCGATGTAATTATTCTTCAGGGCAACCAGCATGGAGTTGCGGTCTTGCACGCTACCCGCCGAGGGGAAAGTCACGCCACCGTCGAGCCCTCCGCCCTGTCGTTCGATATTCGCCAGGCCAATATTCGCCCGCAGACTGGAAGAAAAGTTAGGGCTCCAGCTGTGATCGAGTTTACCAGAAATATAGGTGAAGTTGTTTTCGCCACGCACCGTTTCGTTCACGCCCAGAGCTTCGGAATTGAGAAGGTTGTCCTTGAGGTCGGTGGTGTGCTCCACATTGAGGTAGTAGAACGTTTGGTCTTTGACAATCGCGCCGCCAAAGCCTACGCCTGCCTGATAGCGCTGAAAACCGTCCTTGACCGGATTACCGGAAAGGTCGCGCTGCGCAAAATCGGATTGCCCGTCAATAGCCGGGCCGGGGCGGGTGATGAAGAAGGCTTCGCCGCCGAATTCATTGCTACCACTACGGGTAGTGATGTTCACAATACCATTTGCCGTAAGGCCATACTCGGCGCTGTAATTGTTGGTCAGGACGGTGATGTTGCGAGCGAAGCCCACAGGAATAGCAAACTTCTGCCCACCCAAAAACCGCTCGTTGTTGTCCATGCCGTCGATAAGGTAGCTGGTGAACAGTGGGTTCGCACCGTTAATGGCTACATTAGGCGCTTCCGGGTAGAAGCCCGTAGCCTGGGAGACGTTGGGCAGGCGGAATAGCACCCGTGTGATGTCACGCCCTTCGATAGGCAGTTCTTCTATTTCCCGTTGCTTTAATTCAAAAGACACTTCAGCGTCAGTACTGTTGATCTGCGTGGTGGAGGCCGCAGATACTTCCACCGCATCCAGAGCAATTTGCCGGTTTTCGAATAAGGAAAGGCTAATAGTTGGGTTCTGATTAGACCGGATACTGAAAAGATCGGACTCCCCGGAGAGGTAAACATCCGTCTCGCCCGTCAGTACTTTATAACCAGTCACTTCAGGCAGGCCCTTGAAAGTGGCTACGCCCTGATCGTTGGTGACCGCAGAGCGCTCCAGGCCGCGGCTTTCGTTTAGCAGGCGGACTTCCATGCCAGACACTGGCGTATCGGTCAGGTAATTGATGAGGTTGACATTGAGGTCGGCCTGTGCAAGCAAACCAGCAGTAGTAATGAAGCTCATCAGGAGCGTCAGTTTGATTTTCATAAGATGTGAGTATTTGAAATAGTGAGATCTAGTAGATGTACGGAAATACTCATCGGTTGAGATCAATACCGATGCGTATCTACATCAATTAGGGCATGGGGACACTGTTGCTGCATAGTCCTATTGGAAAGTCAGAACAGGAGGTGCCCGCAGTCCCACGGGAAGTTGAAGTGGAATGGATGGAAGACTGGAATTTTCTTTGAACAGGGCGGTGCCAGCTGGTCCCAGCAACCGGCTAATCAACCGGCGTAATACTACTGGCAACCGCCAGAGCTGCCGGCGTAAAGTCTGATGCTGATCAATATCAAAGGAAGGATCCAACACGGCTATCGTACCTTCTGCTGAAGTTAGCAGCGCTTCATATACCGTATCGGTTTGCCAGGGCAATTTTACGAAGGTCTCTATTTGAAAAGCGACACGTTGGAATCCGATAAGGTAGGCGCCGCCATCATCAGTTGGGCCCAGCACCATAGGGTGTCGTTCCAGCTGATTTGCTGCCTCAAGCAACAGGTGGGTGTTCAACTCCAGGCAGTCGTTCCCGATTGCGATCACCCGCTCGTACCCCAGGTCGAAGACCGACTGATAGGCATTGGCGAGGCGTTCTCCGAAGGTGGTACCGATTTGCTGATCGCCCTGAATAATAAAGAGCGGCAGCCCGGTCCGCCGTACCTGCTGCAGCATGTGGCTGTTGAACCGCCGGAATAGCGCAGCACTTGCCTTTCGGCTGCCCGCGAGGGGCTTGCAGCGCGCTTCTTCCTGTTCATTGCGAACGAAGAGCAACAGAGCCGTGCTATTCAGTTGGGTGTCCATTGGCGGCTAAAGTAGGGAAAATATTGGTGGGGTGAGTGTCCGCAACGGGACAGTGAGGTTCGGAATTACAATAAACTACATCACCAGCCCGCTGTCCCGTCATGGACTGTTTAACCAAGGTTAATAAAAAAACAAGCCGGTAAATGCTTAACCGCGCAGTACACATAGAACTTGTCTAAAAACTACTTACGATGCCTCAAATCGTCCTTTTGAGCCTACTTTTCGTTCCGCCTGCCTGTGTCTCGTCGCTTGTGGGCTCTGGCCACCGGAGACCGAAGTATTCGACACGCAGGCAGGTACTCGCCTAATAGCACCACTATTAGGCTCCGTGCGTGCCTCAATTAGACTCAAAATGCCTGGTTTGTGACTATCGCAGCAATTTTTAGACAAGTTCATAAAGAAGCAGCGGATGGTATTCACCCGCTGCTCACCAATTTTCACAAAGTAGTGTATAAAATATTCTTTTGCAAGGTTTAGAAGTCGCCGCCGCCACCACCACCGTAGTCGCCGCCGCCGTTGCCACCGCGCTTTTTCTGCTGATTGATACGGTAGGAAAAAGTCAGGCGGGCCTGACGGGCGCGCCACTGAAAGTCGCCTTCGCTGTAAAAACCGGTGCCTTCGTTGACGTAACGCCAGCGACGGGAGTTGAAGACGTCGCTAACGGAGAAGGTCAGTGTGCCTTTCTTATCCAGGATATCTTTGCTGAGGGTCAGGTCCATATGGTACATCGCCTTGTCACGTCCCTGCGGATCGTTGCGTGGCGCGCGGTAGTTGAAGCGGATTTGGGTGTTCAATTCATCCCAAAGTGTGATTTGGGAGGTCAGGCGGCCAAAGGAAGTGATGGCGTCTGCACTGAGGTCTTCACCGGCTTCTGATACGCCGGAGATGATCGAGCGGAAGAAGTTGACATTTCCATCGATATCCCACCACTTTTTTGGGGAGACAGAAAAGGTTACGTCCAGACCGTAGGCATCCTCTGTCGCCAGGTTCTCCGGCTGTGTAAAGGTGATGCCTTCTGAATTCACCCGCTGAATACGCTCAGTCTTGCCAGTGGTGTAGCGGTAGAAAACACCCGCTGTCATAGAGGCATTATCCCAGTACTTCAGGTAGTTAATCTCGTAGGAATCGGTAAACTCCGGATCCAGATTGGGGTTACCGGTGAAGATGTTCCGGGCATCGCTAAAGCTGAAGAAAGGGTTCAGGCTCCAGAAGTTTGGGCGATTGATCCGGCGGCTGTAACTCACTTGCATGGAGTTGCCCGTATCGCTAAGGTCATAGCCAAGGAAGACACTGGGGAATAAATTGAAATATTCGCGGGGGTTAATTTGCTCGGTAGCAACCAACTCGGTAACCATATTGGTGTATTCTGCCCTCAGTCCCGCCTGGAAAGAGAAGTCGCCATATTTGTTTCCGATACTGGAATAAGCCGCGTAGACGTCTTCGTCGAAGATAAAGTTGTTAGTAAATTCCTGTAGGTTCTCCCAGCCGTTCATACCAAACTCATCAACCTGGAAGATGGTCTCGATGTCACGCAATCCGGCCCTCAGTCCCAATTCGAATTTTCCCTCTTCCGCGAACGGACGTACGTAATCTGCCTGCCAGATGAGCTGCTGCTGCAGTTCCCTATTACTGGACCGCTGCTCCAGTTCACTGTCGCCGGTTTCCACAAACTCAGGGGTGAAGTAAGCTTCCCGGATAACGGAGGTTTCAAGCTCTTCACTATCCTGGTAGCGGATATCGGTGGTGAAGCGATGCCCTTTGCCCTTGAGGTCCTTGCGATAGGTCATAACGTATTCCAGGTCTGCCTCTTCCTCCCGCTCGTTGTCGGTTCGGGTGCTTATACCTGTTGGATTGTCTAAGCTGTTGATGTAGTCGCGGTAAACGATTTCAGAGATATTATCACCGTCTTCAACGCTGTAGGTAAAGTTAGCGGCCAGGGTACTGGTTTCACTTAAACTGTAATCAGCGCCAACCCGGATATTATTATCCCACCCACCACGGGAACGGTTGCGGGTCAGGTCTTGAATAAAGGTGGTATCCGGACCGTTTTCATCCCGATCATAAACCTCCTGATACCGGCTACCACTACCCGGGCTATCCCGGTAGGTCAATCCGTAGTTAGCAAAGAAGTTCCACTTTTTGATGCGGTAGTTGGTATTTATGGCCAGGCCATAGCGATCAGGGTAGCCGCCTGTCAGGTCTACTGAGCCGTTCCATCCGTTCCGCTTTTCTTTTTTAAGAATGATATTGATGATGCCCGCCATGCCTTCTGCTTCGTAGCGCGCACTCGGATTGGTGATCACTTCCACCCGGTCTATCAGGTTGGCAGGAATATTGCGGAGTCCATCGGTATCCCCTACCCCTACCAGGCTCGATGGGCGGCCGTTGATCAGAATGCGTACGCCGCCACTCCCGCGGAGACTGACATTCCCTTCTACATCAACGGTAACAGAGGGGACATTATCCAGAACATCAGAAGCAGAACCACCAAGGTTGGCTAAATCTTTACCAACATTAAAGACGCGCTTATCGAGCGACATCTGCATACGGCTTTTTTCAGCTCGCACCTCTATCTCAGTAAGCGTCGTTGCGTCAGGGCTCATCTCGATTTTACCCAAGTCTGCACTCATCCGCCCCCTTGCAATTTCAAACGGCTGCGATTCAAGCTTTTGATAAGAGATATAGGCCACCTCAAGATAATAGCGACCGGGTTTTACCTCAATCGAAAAAACGCCTTCTCCATCGGTAATACCTCCTGTGATCAACGTACTATCAGGAAGCTGATGGACGGAGACAGTCGCATACTCCAGTGGAGCTTCGGTGGAAGCATCCACGATTTGCCCTTTAACAAGTCCCTTCATATCGTCTCCGGGGTCATTGAAAGTTAAATTGGCCAGGAGGATGGAAGGTAAGCACAACAGTAATGTAAACAAGGTCAGGTGAGACTTCATTCGTAGATTTTTGATATTTATTAGACATTATGCGGAACGATTCACTAAAGGTAAAACTCGTCTTTTGCCCGTCTTCTTCGTTCCGTCCTCACCTTGATAGCTTAGGCTATCAGGTTCCGGGCGTGCCTCGAAATCGATCAAAATACTTCCTTTTCCCAATTAGCAACCATTTCCGTATAATCTCTATTGCAAATGTAGAGGATGAATCTATCGCTCACCTGTAGTAATGTTGAAGCAATTCTGAAGTTTAAACATTTGTCGGAAATTTTACACTTATTTCGTGCCATCCGTTCTTGTAATGGTAGGAAACAGTCAAGAGATTCGTATCACAAATCTTCTTAACAATTGCTAATCCAAGTCCCACAGATTTTTCAGACTGTTGGTTTTTGCGGAAACGCTGGAAGAGCTCAGCGGTAGGAATACTCGGTGGTGCTCCGGTATTTCGAATATATAAGCCTTGGTCATCCAACAGCACTTCAATGGCACCCTTTTCCTGATTGTGCCGGATGGCGTTACGCACCAGGTTAGAAACCAGTATATCTGAGAGCGTGGGATCTATTCCTAACTTAACCTCAGGCTTCACCTCCCGCTTAACGGGCAGTCCGCGCAACATGGCGAGCTCTTCAAAATTATCCAGGCAGGCATTGACAATTGCCGAGAAGTCAATTTCACTTTGAGCCCGGAATTCGTAGTTCTCGATTTTGGTGAGTAATAAAAGAGCACTGCCCAATTTAGACAATCGTTTCAGGGCCATTTGAGAATCGTTAATTAGTCGGAGCTGCTCGTGATTCAGGTCTTGTGTTTCCTGAAGTAATTCCAGCTTTCCCCGGGCGATCGACAGCGGGGTCTGCATCTCATGAGACGCGTTCTCAGAAAACTCCCGTACTGACCGGAAGTCCCGCCGGGCGCGCTCCGTCATGGCAGACACAAAGGCGTTTAGTTGCCGAAATTCCTTAGTGCTGGTTCGTGGTAAATCCAACGGCTCTGGCTGCTTGATATTGAAGCCCCTGATACTGCCGAGGATACGTTGAAAGGGTGTCAGTAACCAACGAGTCACCAGAAAACTGGCGAATAGCATCCCTATTCCCAGAATAAGAAATAGCCGCCAGATAATCTCTACAACCACATCATAAATATCGTCTGACTCAATGAACACATCAGTAATTGTAATGCGGTAGAAACTGCCATCCACTTCTTTTACCGCTTCGAGTTTACGGTAGGGTTCTGTCTCTCCTGCCCGATAAGGATGTGGGGCCAGCGTATCCGAAAACTGATAGAAGGTATCAATCGCTAAATGATCCCCCAAATGTTCAATACCGACTTTCCGGCGGCGCAGGATTTCAAGGGGTATTCCATCCCGGACGTCATCGGCTACATCCTGTACTTCATCATAGAGGGAAAAGTCCGTCTCTTTGGTCACCTCGGTTTTGACGACATGATAAGTAACCCACCCTCCAATGCCAAAAACCAGCACGGATACCAGCAGGTAAAACAAAGTTGTTTTGGCAATCAGGTTCATCGGTTGGTAAATTTATAGCCCAGACCGTAAATAGTCTTAATGTGCTCCTCTGAGTCTTCTGTGGCTATTTTCTTGCGCAGATTTTTGATGTGCTGGTACACAAAGTCAAAAGAATCCAGCAAGTCCACATCATCGCCCCAGAGGTGCTCTGCAATCACCTGCTTGGTCAGGACCCGGTTTTTATTGGTGATGAAGAACAAGAGCAGCTCGTATTCCTTAACCGTAAGCGTGACAGACTGATCGTTGACCGTGACATCCCGGGTATCCGTATCAATGCGAATACCCCCGTGCTCCAGTACTTTATGCCCCTGCAGACGGCGGCGGCGGAAGATGGCATTCAGCCGGGCGTTAAGTTCAGAAAGGTGGAAAGGCTTGGTCAGGTAATCATCGGCACCTAGTTCCAGTCCTTTGATTTTATCGTCCAGCGCGTTTTTAGCAGAGATGATGAGGACCCCTGTTTCCGGATTCATCCGCTTGAGCAGCCGCAACAGATTGAGGCCGCTCCCATCAGGCAACATTAAATCCAGGAGTACAATATCATAGCTGAACGATAGTAACCGGTCCTGCGCTTCTGCAAAGTTGCGGGCGGATTCACAAACCATATCGCCCCGGCTCAGATAAGCCTGTATGTTGTCTACCAGTTCCTGCTGGTCTTCTACGATTAATAACTTCATACCTGCAAAGGTAAAAAGGGAATTTGTAGGAAATTTGAAGCGCGGCTATCCTACATCCAGTCTTCCCGTTGGCTTTCTACCCGGTAGAGCACATAATCCTGGAGCGCCTGAGCCAGAGATAATGACAAAAAAGGCACGGTGACCGAGCCGCCGGCGGTGAAGAGCTGCACGGACGCTAAATCGCGGCGGCGCTGAAAATAGGACTGCTGGATGCGAATCGATTGCACTTTGTAAATGGGGAGTAAGGTGACCGTACGCGCCAGTACTCCTTTTGCCGTTTTGATATACTCCGGGGATAGCGAAAGCCGGAAACGCCGCTGATATGCCCAAAGGTACAAGGCACCCAACACTGGAAATCCAATAGCTGGAAGGGCAAAACGTGGTTCATCCAGAAAAAACCACAATCCGCCAAAAACCGCAGCGGGCAATAGCGCGTAAAAACGGATATACCAGGTAAAATAAGACGCGGATATGCTGTGTTCCCGAAAGTCGGCCGTGGCGCTGCCCTCAAAGCTCGAATGAACGACATCATTCACTTGCGCTGTTTTACAGCCCGGAATAGAGATTTGCTCAGCAGTCCGCTCCGAGCCCGAAGTTGCCTGATGTATAGACACCCGGTACAACCCCAGTAGCCGGCGCAGGAGGTTATCGGTCCATCGGACAAGCTGGATCTTGCGCTTCTGCATGGAAGCCTCCCGCCGGTTGAACAGGCCGGCTTTGAGCTGAAAACCATCACGGCTTTCAAAAAACTGCAAATCGTAGTGCTGGGCAACCGTCCGGATAAGCGTGAGGAAAAAAGCCAGCACAAAGAGGATACCCGCTAAAACCAAAAAGACCCAAAAGCCAGATTGCAACGTGGGCCAGCGTTCGATCAGCGTCTTGACCAAATCCTGCTCAAAGGCACCAGCTACAGTGAACAGAAAACCAAAAACGGTTCCCACTATGACTCCAGCTGTGGCCAGGTGATTTTGGGTCACCCCAATACGCAGTAGGTCCTCAAAGGTTAGCTGAAGGACCAGAGACTGCGAAACAGGACCTTCATGTACAGAAGCATCACCAGAACTAACCTCCATTGGGGAATCTTCCTGCTTCTGCTCATGCACGTAGGCTCGTATCGCCTCGGCATCAGATCTTTCCAAAGCATCAATAGTCACTTCATGCCCACTGCTGCCAGCAGAATCTACCCGCAAGCTCACGACCCCCAATAGCCGGTGCAGTACATTTTGTTCAATATAGAGGTTTTGGATCCGCTTGAAGGGCAGCTTGGTAAGACTGCGATTAAAAACACCTTTCTGAATCACCAACTGATTCTCTTCAAGGTGAAAAAAGTAGCGGAAGTAAGCGATAACGGATACTCCAAGAGAGACCAGCCCGCCAATCAGGACGGTTGCATTCATTAGCAACTCGGTATTGCTTTGCTCTTTGTTGCTCCGAAAAAGCACCACCAGCAGAATAGGCCAGGCAGCCCGTAGTATCCTGACCACAAAGTTGTAGATAAAAACAGCAATTGCTGCCTTCGCCTGCCGGCGCGGCTCCAGAAAACTCGCCTCACTCCTCTTCATCAGCAGCCACCTTTTGGGATAAGAAATTACGGACCCGTTCTGCTTCCTCCCGTTTCAGGCCAGGAATCACCAAATCACTTTGGCTACCGCCAGCCGTAAAGACCGAAAGACTAGACAGCCCGAACTGCCGTTCAATAACGCCCTGCTCGATCTCACTATGCTGTATGCGAGTGAAAGGCACCACAGTGACAGAGCGGAAAAGCAGCCCCCGGCGGTACATTAGATCATGCTGCCGCACCGCATAGCCTTTTATACGGAACCCCAGATACCTAAGGGTGGTGGCCAGCAGCAACAGGAATACCCAGAGCCCGGCGATCCCCCAGCGTATACCGGGCGGGAACCCGGAGGTGAAAAACGTATACACCAGAAATACCGCCAACACCGTCAGCCTAAATAACCAGAGCCCGATAAGGTCTACCCGAAGGTAGGCTTTATCGAGCCCCTGCCAATTTACTTCGGCTACGCTTGGCAGCTCATCAAGTGATAGTTGTGCGTTTTGGAATAATGGATTCATGATTCCAAAATTAGGCACTCTACGGTGATTTTCAAATATTCTTTGCTTAGATCATCCGGCGCGTCCTGACAATTTCCCGCTTTATAAATGGTTTCAGCTGCTCTGCGGCCTGTAATAGCAGTATCTCTTCCGCCGGAAAAGGTACCGGCCGGTTTCCTATCCGCTGCCGGGATTGCCTGCTCAGCGCGCGCTTGTCGCCGCGGAAAGTAGCCGCGTAGTTTTCAAATACAGCTTCCGCAAACAGTGGCTCGGTATGGATCAGATTACCGGTAGCCCGGTCGAAAAACTCCAGTCGCCCGTTTATCCTGGCTGTTTTATTCTGATGATTTTCCAGTACCAGAGCACGGACCTTTACCTCACGGGGCACTTTGATATCATTGCCGAGGGTATCTTTGGCCACATTTCCGTTTTCGTCCAATATATATTCCCAGCCATCTTCTATCAGGGCTGTTTCTTCGTATTCGCGCTCGCGGACGATCCCAGGGCTTACCGCTATGCGATTGATACGCATGACCACCTCATAGTCATATTCCACTTCTTTGACCGGGCGCGTATGATATACCTTCCAGCGACTGTTCAGGTCCTGTACCGCAATAGCGGTAAGCTCCTGCTCAAAAGCCAATGGCATAGTGACCGGGGCTTCCTGCTGCAGGCGCACCAGGACATGGGTAGTGCCCAGGAATAATGCATCCTCGCGTAACTGCTCCACATCGCGGTAGCGGCGGAAGTACTGGTTGATACGCTCCATTTCGTCAAATGCGCGGCGGGCTGCAAGGCGGTCCCCTGTTCGAGCATCACGAAGTAGCCGTTTCGCTTCTCCGTAGTGGAATTCAGCCGCTTTTTCACGGCTTTCCATTTCCAGTTCATCTACTTTGACAAACCGAAAATTAGCTTTGATACCTTCTTTAGATACCAGGGGCAACAGGGGCGCAACCGCTTCCTGACGCCTCCGGATATTCAAATAATGCTCGTGAATGCGCACCCAGTTTTCTGACCGCCCCTGCCGCTTCAGGCGGTCAGCTCCCGACAAGTCACGCTGGTTGGCCTTGGAGAAGGCTTCTTCCAGTGCTAACACATACTTCGTTTTCTTTTTTTCCTTGCCCGCCAGGCGGCGGGAAGCTTTTTCGATCGCCGCCTCGTAATTGCCATTTTCGACCAACTTTTCCAGCGACATACAGGAGGTCAGGCTTAACATCAAAACAACAATCAGGGATAAATAACTTCGGGTACGCATGGTGTGTAGGTTTTTTCGTTACCTCAATATGCTATCCCTATGCACTCCATGTTCCTAATTAGACGTTAAGCTCCCTGAAATTACTGTTAAAAAGTCTTAACCAGCCAATATCTTATCTTAAAAAGACTTAAGAGCGCTCCTCCCACAGGCGGGCGATTTCAATTATCGTCCGGACTGCAGCCTCCATATCCTGTACAGAAGACCACTCTTCCTTGGAGTGGAAAGCATATTCACCGGCAAAAATATTCGGGCAGGGTAAGCCCATAAAAGACAACCGGGAGCCATCCGTTCCACCACGAATACTGCGCTTCTTAGGTGTCACGCCGGCACGTTTCATGGCCTCTTCTGCATAGTCCACTATTTCGGGCTGCTTTTGAATCATTTGCTTCATATTGCGGTACTGTTCCTTAACCACAAACTCCACTTTGGAATGGGGGTAATGCTGCATCACTTCATCCAGCAGGCTTTTGAGCTCGGCCTCGTGGATCGCTAGCTTGTCATCATCAAAGTCACGGATGATAAACTGAACTTTGGCAGATTCTGCGCCGCCGCTAATGCTGACCGGATGCACGAACCCTTCTTTACCTTCGGTAGTTTCCGGTGAAAGCCGGTCCTTTGGAAGGGCAGCGACCAAATCTGCAGCGATCTTAAGCGCACTTTCCAGTTTACCCTTCGCAAAACCAGGATGAATACTCACCCCTGTGATATTAATGGTAACAGCATCCGCTGAAAAGGTCTCATCTTCCAGACTACCCAGGCGCTCCCCGTCGACCGTATAGCCAAAGTCCGCCCCTAATTTTTTAATATCCACATGGTCGACCCCACGTCCAATTTCTTCGTCGGGTGTAAAGAGGATACGGATCGGTCCGTGTTTTACCTCCGGGTTTTGAGTAAAAAAGCAAACAGCGTCCATTATTTCGGCTACGCCAGCTTTGTTGTCTGCCCCGAGCAATGTCGTTCCGCTGGCCGTTACAATATCGTGCCCTACCTTGTGTGCTAATTCCGGGTGGTCTTCCGTGTTGAGCTGTACAGAAGGGTCATCGGGTAAGGTAATAACGCCACCGTCGTAACGCTTGTGCACCATTGGTTTAACACCCTTCCCACTACAGTCCGGAGAAGTATCGACATGGGAACAGAAACAAATAGTGGGTACGTCTTTGTCCGTATTGGAAGGCAAGGTGGCGTAAACGTAGCCGTGCTGATCGAGGTGTGCATCAGCAATACCTAATGCCTTCAACTCCTCCACCAACAGCCGACTGAGGTTTTTCTGCTTTTCTGTGGAGGGAAAGGTTGTTGAAGAAGCGTCTGATTGTGTATCAATTTGTACATATCGTAGAAAACGATCGAGTACGGTGTGGTTGATGTTAAGGCTCATAATTTTTGCTTGCAATTTAGAAAATCCGGAGAGGAAATGGGCATTCGTAAAGCAGGAAAAGTCAGGTCGTGCTTGGCTCACCTAGGCAAATGCTTTGGTGGGCCGGGAAAGCACAACCTGACTCATAGGGGGCGTTCGTTCCTTTGATTCCTTGTTATGGTAAGCTGTTTTGAAAACCCATCCACTCCTGCGCGTCAGAATCGAAAGTGGTATCGCACATGCGGTCTTCCGCTTCCATATTGATGGCTTCCACCCGGTTATCCGGATTAGGGTGCGTGCTCAAAAACTGTGGAGGATTTGCAGAGCCCTGATCAATAAGCTTTTGGAAAAAGCTCGCTGCCCCGTTAGCGGCATAGTCGGTCTCGCAGAGATAAATCACCGAGAACTCATCGGCTTGTGATTCATCATCCCGGCTAAACTTCAGCCCCAGCAGGCTACCCAAGACATTATTTAGCAGTTCCTGATCTTGTCCCAGCAGCAGGCTTAGCAAAGTTGCTATGCCGTACTGTTGCGTAAGCTGCTGCGTCGAATGTCGAAGGTCTGCATGAGCGATCTCGTGCCCCACGACACCTACAAAGTCATCTTTTTCCTCAAGGAATTTGATAAGCCCCGTGTACACAAAGATGTACCCCCCTGGCGCAGCAAATGCATTCAGGGTTTCATTATCATCAATGATATAGATTTCCCAGGCAAATTCCTGGGCGTACTTCACCTCTCCGCTTGCCAGGATATCATTCAAAATAGCGTACAGGTAGGAGTAGGCCTCCGGGTACTGCCCCTGATCGAGGATAGGGTACTCCTGCGGGTTGGCGAGAATCTCATCCCGTAGCTGCATCCCCAGCATTTTATCGTCTTCGATGGAAAAAAGGTTGATGCCTCCGCCGCGGTCATCGTCACCACCGCAGCCCGTAAAGCTGACCGCACTGAAAACAAGCAACAGGGTAAATAAACTCGATTGAATACACTTCATCATGTTTGATTATCTGATTTTTGGATTTGTTTGCCCTTGCTTAGACGTAGAGTAACAGGGAGGTCACGATCTGCGACCAAAGGCGACCCGGTAACTAAGCTGAGCCTTTAGACCTACTTAAAGAAAAATTTCCAAAGGTTATTGTTCGAATTTCTGTTCGGAGGTGAATTATTTAGCGGAGCTGGGTACGTTTTGTATTGGTCCCGGCTTTAAAACTCGTGGTTGCTATGAACTTGTCTATATTAAAATAGCAAATCGACACCTCAAAAAAATAAAGCAGCCCGGAGGAAGCGTGATTGCATCATCCGAGCTGCTGGTCAAAATTTTAATTCGCTGTTAAGTGCTACCGCACAAACATCAGCTCCCGGTACTTAATCAATGGCCACTCCCGGTCATCCACCAGGTATTCCAGGCGGTCTGCATAGGTGCGAATTTCTTCCATCAACGGCTTGATTTTATAGCAGTATGCTTTAGCCATCTCGTTAGCGTTTTCCGTTTCATTCGCATCGCGGCGGGCTGCCGTCATTTCATTGACCTTTTGCTTAATCAGGCTGACATTTTCAGCAATCAGTTTTATAAGGTCAATCTGTGCTTTGTAATCTTTTTCTTCCAGTCCCAATTCCTTGATTTTCAAGGCACCATCAGCTAACTGAGTCTGATAGGTAAGTGCAGCAGGTAGAATATGGTTGATCACCATCTCCCCCATCGTACGGGCTTCAATCTGAAGTTTGATGATGTAGTTTTCATTCATCACTTCGTAGTGGGCATGAAGCTCTTTCTCTGTAAATACCTTGCTTGAGGTGAATAATTCTATTGCATCCTTGGACATATAAGCATTTAGCGCGTCAGGAGTATTAGGTGTATTTCCCAGCCCACGCTTCTTCGCCTCTACTTCCCATTCTTCGCTATAACCGTCTCCCTCAAAGCGGATCGCTTTTGAATCAGCAATATAACGGCGCAGGATGGTCAGCACAGCAGCATCACGGTCCTGGCCTTTATCCATCAACTCTTCGAGCTCTTTGTGGAAAAGCTCCAGCTGTCGGCCCACGATAGTATTCATCACCGTCATTGGCGCCGCACAGTTCATCGTTGAGCCAACCATCCGGATCTCAAATTTATTGCCAGTAAAGGCAAACGGAGAAGTCCGGTTACGGTCTGTATTATCCAGCTCCAGATTAGGGATTTTGTTAAGCAGGTCAATGACCTCTTTTACCCCGGCTTCATCAAATTCAGCACCTTTTTCAATGCTATCTAAAATCTTAGTTAAGGTCTCCCCTATAAAGACGGAAACAATAGCCGGTGGAGCCTCATTGGCCCCTAAACGGTGGTCATTTGAAGCCGAAGCCACGCTGGCACGGAGGATATCCGCATGCTCATATACCGCTTGAATGGTATTTACAAAGAACGTAAGGAACCGGAGATTGCTACTTGGTTTTTTACCGGGTGAAAGCAGGTTGCTGCCAGTATTGGTAGACATCGACCAGTTGTTGTGCTTGCCCGAACCATTCACTCCTGCGAAGGGTTTTTCGTGCAGTAACACCCGTAACTTATGGCGGCGTGCTACCCGGTCCATCAGATCCATCAAGAGCTGATTATGGTCTACTGCCAGGTTAACTTCTTCAAACATTGGCGCCAGTTCGTACTGACCAGGTCCAACTTCATTATGGCGGGTACGTACCGGAATCCCTAGTTTATGGCACTCTGTTTCCAAATCGCGCATGTAAGCATAGACTCGCTCCGGGATGGAACCAAAGTAATGGTCATCCAACTGCTGACCCTTTGGAGAATGCTTGCCCAAAAGCGTACGCCCTGTCAGTAAGAGGTCCGGGCGTGCATTGAACAAAGCCTCATCGACCAGGAAGTATTCCTGCTCCCAGCCCAGGGTCACCCAGACTTTCGTTACCTGCTCATCAAACAATTGGCAAACCGGAATGGCTGCTTGTTCAAGATAAGACTGCGACTTCAGCAGTGGCAGTTTGTAATCCAGAGAGTCCCCGCCGTAGGTCACAAAGATGGTAGGAATACACAGGGTCTTGCCCTCTCCTACTTCGAGGATAAAAGCCGGAGAAGAAGGATCCCATGCCGTATAGCCGCGGGCTTCAAACGTGGAGCGCAAGCCACCACCCGGGAAAGAAGAACCGTCTGGCTCTTGCTGTACAAGGGTATCGCCGGTAAATTCTTCAACGACCTCTCCGTCAGGGCGGAGGGTGAAGAAGGAATCGTGCTTTTCAGCCGTACGGCCAGTCAGTGGCTGAAACCAGTGGGTGTAGTGCGTGGCACCGTGCTCCATCGCCCAGCGTTTCATAGCATCCGCAACGATATCTGCATCCTCTCGGGAGAGCTTCGCGCCTGACTCAATCGCCAGTTTAACGTTATTGAAAGCTTCTTCAGTCATGTATTCCTTCATGGCATCGTCATTAAAGACATTGCAACCGAAGAAATTGGAAATCTTAGGGTCGGGTACGTCAACGTACTCCAACTCAAACCCGGAGCGATTAAGGATAGTATCCAGGGCTTGGAATCGGGAAAGGCTCATAGAAATATGCTTAGATTTAAATTATAGTTCCTTAAAATTAAAATATGCCGGTTGATCAATTTGGATTTGCCACCGTACCGACTAAAGGTAGCAAACTTTGACCGCCATTGGAAAAGAGTAGCCTACGATTTTCGTAAACAGCCCATTCTTTTTTCCTTCCAGATTTTTCCAAAAGTTCCGATAAGACTGCCTCCGGACAAGCCGGAGGCATAAAATTGCATACTTCTATGCAGGAACTATTCGTTTGAAAGGGGCATCTCTTTACCCGCCACCTGATTATAGGCGGCAGCGGTATAAAGTAGCGCTTATGCAGGCTCCATCACATCTGCAGAATGAACCGTCCTGATGATTTGAGCAGCTACTTTGTACGGATCAGCGGCAGAGTTAGGCCGGCGGTCTTCCAGCCAGCCTTTCCAACCGTTCTCCACCGTTGCAATCGGTATTCGGATAGAAGCACCGCGGTCGGAGACCCCATAGCTGAACTTATCAATCGACTGTGTCTCGTGCAGGCCCGTCAGGCGTAGGTGGTTGTCTTCGCCGTACACCTCAATATGGGCTTTGATGACATCATGAGAAGCACCAAAAGCCTGGCATACCGTATCGTAAACCCCGCGGCTTCCCGCTTCACGCAGCAGAGAATTGGAGAAATTGGCGTGCATGCCGGAACCGTTCCAGTCCCCCTCCAGTGGCTTACAGTGCCAGTTGATACCCAATCCGTACTTTTCAGCGGTACGCTCCAGCAAGTAGCGCGCTACCCAAACCTGATCGCCAGCTTCGTGCGCCCCTTTCGAAAAAATTTGAAACTCCCACTGACCCGCAGCCACTTCCGCGTTGATGCCCTCGATATTAAGTCCGGCATCAATGCAAAGATCCAGATGCGCTTCAATTACTTCACGTCCATAAGCATTGCCTCCTCCCACAGAGCAATAATAAGGCCCCTGTGGTCGCGGGAAACCATTGGCCGGGAAACCCAGGGGCTTTTCTGTTTCCAGGTCCCATAGGAAATACTCCTGCTCAAAGCCAAACCAGAAATCAGCATCATCATCCTCGATCGTCGACCGGCCATTCGTCAGGTGTGGAGTACCATTGGCATTCAGCACTTCACACATTACCAGAAAGCCAGCGCGGCGGTCCGGGTCAGGGTAAATGGCCACCGGCTTCAGCAGGCAGTCTGAAGCCCCCCCTTCTGCCTGATTAGTAGAGCTGCCATCAAAGGACCACATTGGGCAATCCTTCAGAGCACCACTAAAATCTTTAACGATTTTCGTTTTAGACCGTAGTCCCTGTGTGGGCTCAGAACCGTCAAGCCAAATGTACTCCAACTTTGATTTTGTCATGATCTATTCGAGTTTTGTGGTCAATGTTTGATTATCTAAAAACCTGAGATCGGCTGCCCTTCAGCTATTAGGAACAAGGCTCAAAATGTGTTTTTTCATACTAATTTAATACCAAATAGCCTTTTGCTCCTCTAATCCATCAGTTGATAAGCCGGATCTGTGACGGTACCTTCTTCATAGGCTTCCATGTCGTGTTCGGCAATATCAAGCCCTTGTTCCTCTTCTTCCTCGCTCACGCGAATTCCGATCGTCACTTTCAGCAGGTACATCAGGCTGAAAGCGAAAACAAAAGTGAACAGGCCTACAGAAAGAGTACCATACAACTGCACCCATAATTGCCCTAACCCTGCTTTAGCGCCGAAAATACCAACTGCTAATGTGCCCCACAATCCACACATGAGGTGAACAGAGGTAGCACCCACCGGGTCATCAATTTTAATACGATCGAAGAAAACAACAGATATCGGGATAATGCAGCCAGCGATACCTCCAATAAAAATGGCTTCCATCGGGCTCATCAGATCAGCACCAGCTGTAATACCGACAAGACCACCCAAAATGCCATTAAGTACCATAGAAAGGTCGTGCGACTTAAACAGGGAGTACGACATAAAAAATGCACCTACCGCTCCTGCTGAAGCTGCTAAAGAGGTGGTAACGAATACCAGAGAAACTGCCACCGGATTAGCGGAGAGCACTGACCCCCCATTGAAACCAAACCACCCGAACCACAACAGGAATACACCGATGGCTGCAAGCGGCATACTATGCCCGGGAATGGGCTTTATACCGCCACTTTTCGGATATTTCCCGCGGCGCGCACCCAGTAGCAGGACGGCTGCCAATGCGCCCCAGCCCCCTACCGCGTGTACCAGAGTAGAGCCTGCAAAGTCGTAGAAACCAGCCACTTCCAGCCAACCGGCACCCCACTTCCACATCCCGGTAATCGGGTAACTAATAGCCACAAAAAGTGTAGCAAAAATCAGGAAGGAATTGAGCTTAATCCGTTCAGCGACAGCACCAGAAACAATAGTAGCGGCAGTAGCAGCAAACATGCCCTGAAAAATAAAGTCCGTATAATACGTATACCCTCCGTCTGCGTAGGCAATGCCGCCGGCATCACCCTCCGGCATGCTTAAACCAAAGCCACCAAAACCGATAAAGCCACCTTCGTTCACACCGGGGTACATCAGATTGAACCCGATAAAAAAGTAGGTCAATAAACCTATTGAGATTATCATCGCATTTTTAAAAAGAATATTGACCGTGTTTTTTCTCTGTACGAACCCTGCTTCCAGCGCAGAAAAGCCCAGGTGCATCACAAAAACCAGCACCGTGGAGACCAACATCCATACATTATTAGCTGTGAATAGTGCCTCGTTCATTACTTAATCGTTAAAGCGTTTTGATAAATAGTTCCAAACATAAAGTACCTGACCCAACAGGATACCTGCAGAGCAGTTAACCTCCGGGACTGACCCAAAGCAGCCAGCAAACAGCAAAATTTTAGCTCAATTTGGTTACACGGTAAGGGCTTCAACTACTTTGCCTGCTAGAAATCCAGAGCTTATCGCCCAAGTGTGACAGAAAGGTAGTTGAGGGTTGTTGTGCTAAGTACGAAGTAGTTGAAAAGTTAACTTGAGTATATTGTCAGCCAGCAGTCAATGCATTACAAGGCCTCTGCATCGGTCTCTGCGGTACGGATTCGGACGACATGCTTGACATCATAGACTATGATTTTCCCATCGCCCACTTCTCCGGTTCGTCCCGATTTTAAGATTACCGAAACGATATCATCCACTTTTTCATTTTGACACAGAATGTCTAATTGCAAACGGGCGATGTAATCTGAATCGTAGGTACTGCCACGATAGACCATTTTGTGCCTGGATTGAAGACCAAAGCCTTTAACTTCAGTAAGCGTAAAGAATCGCACACCAATTTCAGCGAGTGCATCCCGAATTTGCTCAAACCGGGAAAGTCTTATGATCGCTTCTATTTTTTTCATTCAATACCTTTTTTAAAGCCTTTAGAAACTCATTAACTGGAAAGACAGACCGAAATCGTGATTAGTGCTGTGCTGACTATAATTGATTGTTAACTACAAATCTAAGGCAAGATATTTTCAGAATTTAGCTACTTTTATTTTCTGATATGATATTCAAATCTTTTAAAAAGCTATAAACACATTAAAATCAGCACTTTAAAAAATTCCTAATGTGATACTCAACACCAAAAAAGACCACCTTTTCTACCTGGTAAAGTCCCTCACTAAAGCAGAGAAACGCAATTTCAAACTGTATGCAAACCGCTATCAGGGAGATGCTACCTTTGTACAGCTATTCGATCTGCTCAACCAAATGGGCACTTACGATGACGCGGCTGTACTGAAAGCCCTGCCCTCCATTTCCAGGCGAAACTTACCAAATCACAAGCGCCACCTCTACCAGCAATTGCTAAAAAGCCTCAGGCTGCTTTACATTAAACGCGATATCGAAATATTCATCCACGAGCAGATTGACTTCGCCCGTATACTCTACAGTAAAGGCATGTATATGCAAGCCCTTCGCACTCTTGAAAGTGTCAAGAACAAGGCAGAGGAGCATCATCAAGACGTACTACACCTCGAAATTATCGAATTCCAAAAGCTGATTGAAGCCCGTCACATTACCCGAAGCCGCAGGGTAGCCAATAAAATGGAAGGCTTGCTTGAAGAGGCCAGTCAACGCAGTCGAATTGCTCATTCCAGCAACCTTTTTTCCAACTTTAACATACAGGTGCAGGGTTGGTACATTGAGTACGGGCATGTTAAGTCTGAAAAAGAAGTGGCCAGGGTTCATTCCTTTTTCGAGGAGCAGCGGCCTAAGGGTAACCCATCCCAGCAACTGACCTTTTTTGAGAAAGCTCATCTCTACCAGGCTTACATGTGGTACCATTACATCCTGCTTGACTTTAATCATGCGCTTGAGTACGCAAAGAAGTGGGCAGCCCTCTTTCAGGCAGATCCCCAAATGCAGGAGAAGGATCCCACCCTGTACATCCGGGCGCTGTATTACAATATGGTTTTGCACTACATGCTTGACGATGCGCCGGCGCATGAGCAATGCCTGACAGAGCTTGAGATTTTCTATACCGCGAGCGGCGATTGGCTCAATGCCGGTGCAGACTCCATTGCTCAGATCTACCTTAACCTTAGTCAGCTCAATCATGCCTTTGTCAGCCGGCAGTACCGGAAGGGCATCGAACGTATACCGGGCATCAAACAGGCATTATCGCTTATGGAGGCCAACACTGATGTGCACCGTATACTCCTGTTTTACTATAAATTTGCCTACCTGCATTTCTGCGACGGTCAATTCGAAGCCGCCCTGGACTATCTTAACGAGATCATTCACCTCAAGGCCGGCTCTCTTCGTGAAGACTTGCTACATAATACGCGTATGCTTCACCTGATATGCCACTACGAGCTCGGCAATTACCGCCTGCTCGACTACCTCATCCGGGCAGTACAACGATTGTTTACCAAAGCCAAAGACCTTAGCCCTATGCTAGATCGAACCCTTCGCTTTCTCACCGAACTTACCAATAAGCCACCGGGGGAGCATCCACAGGCTTTCCGGCGCTACCATGAAGCGCTACAGGCGTCGCTGGACAGCCCCTTTGAGCGTAAAGCTATACACTACCTCGACGTGCCCGCCTGGGTGGAGGGACATTTAGACAAAAGGATACAGGGGTAGCATTTACCCTCAACCAATCTGGATCCGTACTGTCAGGCAATACAGACATCGTATTTAGGACTCATAAATGCACAGGCCGCTTACCTGGTAGTCCGTCTTAAATCTTATCTTTAGGTCACAACGAAGCACAATATGCGTTTATCCCTACTGCTGCTGTTCAATAGCCTATGCTTTGTCCTGTTCGCCCAGGTAGATTCCCTGGTGCAGCCCACTGACCCCGATCAGCAGGTCATTGAAGATTTTCTCCAGAATACAGAAAGCGAGGGCACTTTTGATTTTAATACCATTTTCGAAGAACTGGAATTCTACCGAGAGAACCCGATCAACCTCAATACCATCACCGAGGGGCAATTACAGGACCTAAGCCTCTTATCGGATATCCAGATTCTCGAGCTGCTCAAATACAGGCAAATGGCGGGTGATTTCATCTCCATCTATGAGCTGCAGGCGGTACCTAGTTTTGACTTGCTCACCATCCGGCGGCTCCTACCCTTTGTGCGGGTGGGGGGTGACCTGGATGACTACCAGACGCCCATCGGGCAAATGCTCCGGGAAGGGCGCAATGAGCTTTACCTCCGTTGGTTCCGTATCCTGGAGAATCAGCGCGGTTATACCCCCCTGGGCGAAGACGGAACGGGCAGCCGCTACCTTGGCGACCCCAACCAATTTTACATGCGCTATAAGCATGCCTACAGTAACCGCCTAAGCTATGGTTTTACAGCTGAGAAAGACCGGGGCGAAGAATTCTTTAAAGGCAGCAACCCCTATGGGTTTGACTTCTACTCTGCGCACCTCTTCTTAAAGGACTACAACAAACGCATCAAGGCTATTGCCTTGGGGGACTACGCTGTCAGCTTCGGGCAGGGGCTCATCCTTTACAGTGGCTTTGGCTATGGCAAAAGCGCTCTGGTCATGAATATTAAGCGTACCTCGCGGACCCTCCGCCCATATACTTCCGTCAATGAATCTAATTTCCAGAGGGGTGCCGCCACTACCCTGGCTTTTGGAGCACATATCGAAGTGACGGTGTTGGGCTCCCATCGCCGCCGAAGCGCTAATTTGCTGGAGACCGACACCACGGACCTGGAAGACCAGGTGCGGCAAGCCAGCTCCCTCGACCTCGACGGGCTGCACCGTACTGTTAACGAAATAAATGATGAAGGCGCCATAGGGCAGACGACAATTGGCGGGCAGGTGAAATGGAAAAACCGCAACGGCCATATCGCACTCAACGGACTATACGAAGAGCTGGATGCCGACCTCGCCCAGTTTCGCCCCACTCCTAACAATCAATTTGATTTCACTGGCAACAGTCTTCATAATATTGGTCTCGACTACAGTTTTATTTTTCAAAATTTCAACTTCTTTGGAGAAACAGCCCGGGCGGCCAATGGCGCCATCGCAACTGTTAATGGGCTCCTCGTGGGGCTCGACCGGAAAGTAGACCTGGCAATGCTTGTAAGACATTACCCCCGCAATTATCAAGCATTAAATGCCAATGCCTTTGGTGAATCCTTTGGTGCCCAGAATGAAACGGGTGTTTACCTTGGTATGGAAGTACGCCCTCATAAGAACTGGCGCCTCAGTGCTTACTTCGACACCTGGCGCCATCCATGGCTTCGTTTCACGGTGGATGCCCCTTCCACTGGCTATGAATACCGGGGTCGACTTACCTACTCCCTCAAACGCAACCTCGAAGTCTACCTTGAAGTCCGGGAAGAACATAAAGCCCAGAACATTAATAAAATTGAAGGAAAGAATGACTTTACTCTGGACCGCCATATCTTTCAGGCTCGCCTCCATATTGCCAAAAAAATCACCAAAGAGCTCGAACTCCGAAGCCGCATTGATGTAGGTTATACTGATAACGAAATCAATAACCGGCAGAATGGTTTTGCGTTGTACCAAGACGTCCTTTACCGGCCTACTTCCTTTCCGTTTTCCTTTACCACCCGCTATTCTCTCTTCGATACAGATGGTTTTCAGTCCCGCTTCTATTCCTTCGAAAACAACCTTTTATATACCTTTTCTATCCCTGCATACTACAACCGGGGTAGCCGCTTTTACTTTAACCTCCGCTACCGCGGCATCCGCAACCTTATCATTGAGGCTCGCATAGCGCAAACTTTCTGGAAAAACCAGGATACTTTCGGCAGCGGCAATGAGCAAATTGACGGGCAAACCCGTACGTCGATGGGGGCGCAGATCAAGTATAAATTCTGAACAATGAGCGCTTTGTCCCCCTTCCTCTGGGCGTCCAAACAAATCCTGCAGAATGATGATCTGCCCTATATCCGGTTATTATTTTTAAAGCTGCCAAGGGATTAGTATCTAAAGGATTAGGAAACACCTGCTCTGACTACGGCTTTCTCTTTTCCCGTTGTGCCTTCCCCTTTCCACGAACTTATTCCCCTTCTTAAAGAAACGTCAGCTCATATTATGTATCTTTAGGCTTGCCTCATGTCCCGGACAGTAAAAGCCTGCAAAACCGATGATATGAAAAATATCTATTTAGGTATTATCGAGGACGAAACTATCCTTCGAAAGAATATCGCCCAGTTCTTCTCTGCATTGCCCGGCATTGAACTGCAATGTAGTACAGACTCAGTAGAAAGCTTCCTGGAGCATGTTCCGTCCAACACACCGTTAGATGTTCTTCTGCTTGATATCGGCCTGCCTGGGGGTATGTCAGGATTAGAAGGCATTACCCTGCTCAAAGAGCGGTACGACAGTATTGATATCATTATGTGGTCTTCCTATGAAGATCCGGACAAGATTTTCCGTGCCCTGCAGTCGGGGGCCGATTCCTACCTCATTAAGCGGGAATCACTGACTACTATTCGGGATGCTATTCAGACTGTTTATAACGGAGGGGCGTTCATGTCTCCTTCTATTGCCCGCAAGGTCGTTAACTACTTTGCGCCCCAGCACCGCAAAAGAGACAAAGACACCGTCTTAACCGACCGGCAGCTTCAAATTGTGGATGGCCTTGTGAACGGGCTTAGCTATAAGATGGTGGGTGCGGACCTCGACATCTCCGTGGAGACAGTCCGGGACCACATCAAGAAAATTTATAAACGCCTTCATATCAACAGCAAAGCGGAGGTCATTCGCAAGCGTATGAATGGGGAAATATAAAATTTTGGATAGCCTATTTGCTTCTTCCCCCCTTACCATATCCCTTTGCCCAATGATTCAATAATAATGCCTATATTTATGGAAATGTGTGGTGTTACGCAAAATTACGACTTGCTCAATGCTTCTTGTATACAAGCTTAAACTATTGTGCAAAACCCTTCTATGGGGGATACTGCTTTTAGGATTCGTCAGCATGACTGCTCAATCAGCTGCCTTGCCCCAAGAGTATTACTCTGTTAATGATGGGCTGTCAGACCGAACGATATCGGATATCGTGCAGTCACCAGATGGCTTGCTTTGGATTGGTAGCAGCAATGGCCTCAACCGTTTTGATGGATATGACTTTGTGGTTTTCAGCAGCACTCCAACCAATCCCTATAAAATTTCGAACGCCAATGTGCGCAAGCTTGCTATAGATGCCAATGGACAATTGGTCATCACCTATAACAGCAGCTATGCGCACTTCGACCTGCTCCATCCAACTACTCACAAGCACATGACGGTATCGCTGCTTCCCGATAATGGCATAAAGGGGACCCCTAGAGACATTACGGTAAGCGAAGAAGGACAAATCTACGCCATCACCCTCAGCACGACACATTTCCGGCTTTACGCCTATAAGAATGACCAGCAATTCTCCGAGGTTTTTCAGATTCCTGTAGAATCAGAAAAACGTGCTACCCATCTCTCCTTACTCCCGCTCCGGGATGGCACTTTCCTGCTCAACGACAGCAGCAATGGCCTCCGCCACTTTAGCCCTAACGGAACACTACTTCGGCATATTCAACCTGAGGAGCTTGAAGCCCAGGAAGAGGCAGGCGCTTATCCGGGGCTGGCCGCTATTTTTCATCAGGATATCCACGGAACGGTCTGGTATTCACTGCAAGGACAACGGGGCATGTATCACTACCTGCCTGAAACACTACAATTCGAGTTCTCAGAACAACAGCCACAATGGAAACGCTATACCGGGATATGGGAAGATCACCAAGGTAACTTACTCCTTGCCAACTCGCCCAATGCAAGCACTGGCTTTCCACTAGAGGGCTTAACTTGCATTCGCCCCGATGGAAAACAGTACGACTTCAATCACCTGCTGAAAACCAGTCGGTACATCGTCAGCGCTTGTAGTCGTGACTTTTTTGAGACCCTCGTACTTGGAATTGATACCGGAATAAAAATCGTGCAAAACCAACGGTTTAAAATACATAAAATACTGACTGATGAAGCCGTAAACACCGACCAACGAGGAGCAGTGATGCGGGGCATTACCGGCAATGGCACCGATGAAGTGTACTTTGCCCGCGAGGTTGATGCCTGGTACCGTTTCTGCCCCCAAACTTTCGAGCTTGACACTCTACAGATGATTGACGAGCAGACCGGACAACAAATAACCTTATCCTGCGGGCGTAATATAGAAATGGGTACCAATGGCTATATTTGGGGGCTATCGTGTATCAATGGCCGTAATGGCCGGTTATTACGCTATGACAGAGCCACGTGCATGGTACGCACGTACCTGTTCGATCATAAATTCAGAGCGTTTACAATCGGGCGCGATGGCCTCATATGGCTGGTCGCTGAGCCCGATAGCCCAAGTGGACTTCTCGTATCCTTTGACCCCGAAACAGAGCAGTTTACCAATTATTATGACTGGGAAGGCAACAACCCCTTAAGTGATGCCTCCCCCCGTTCCATTCTGGAGACCCACGACAGTATACTTTGGATTGGTACCGAAAACGGTTTGTACGCTATCAACCCTAATACTCGCCAAACCCAATCCTTCCATGCCGGACAGCTTAACAATAATGACCTGGCCAGCAATATCATCTACGCCATCCACGAAGATAAACAACACCGCATTTGGCTGGGTACCACTAATGGTTTTAATATTTTCAACCCTAAAACCGATACCTGGAAACACTACAATCAAAGCGATGCCCTGGCTAGCAATATCGTTTGTGGTTTTGTGCCCGCCCCCAATGGAAAGTACTGGATAAGCACCTATAATGGCCTGTCCTACTTTGATCCCGAACAGTCCAACTTCCGCAACTTCTATAAAGAAGATGGTTTAAGCCATAATGAGTTTAACCGGCACTCTTTTTACGCCGATAAAATGGGCTATATCTATCTCGGTGGTGTCAATGGCATGAACATATTTCGTACCGAAGACCTTCTGCGTGAAGTTGTTACTCCCACTCCGGTGCTTACCTCCTTCTCCCGTTATAATAATGAACTCGACAGTACCATCACCCGCGTAAGCCAACTGGAAACGGACCAGCCTTTTGTACTTGGCCCCGACGACAATCAATTTACCTTCCAATACACCCTCCCCAATTATACCACACCCCGTCGCAATCAGTTCAAAACCTGGCTGGAAGGAATCGAAAAAGGCTATGTCTACCAGGGAAGAGATAACACCAGCAACTTTCATAGTCTACCTGCAGGCGATTATATACTGCATATTAAAGGTGCGGATGCCAATGGTAACTGGAGTAGCAAGTCTCTAAAGATACCACTGCATATAAATCCCCCATGGTATAAAACGCTGGGCTTCTTAATCTCAGCCGGCCTGCTAAGCATACTGGGTGTTTACTTTTTATTCCAGTACCGCCTCAACCGGCGCCTCGAAATGGAACGTGTGCGAACCAAACTGTCCAGCGACCTCCACGATGAGGTCAGCGGGCTACTCGCCAGTATTGCCATGCGCACTGATATCCTGCAATTCAAAACCCCGGATACAGAAAATCAGGAAGACCTTAGGTGGATCGGTGAAGTAAGCCGTACTGCTATGTCTAAAATGAGTGATGTGATCTGGTCAATCGACTCCCGCCGTGACCGCTTCGAAGATCTTCTTGTACGCATGCAAGAGCACGCCAGAGACATATTGGCTCCTCAACATATAGACTACCGGTTCCATATTGGTAAGCTAGACGCCAATAGCAAGTTAAAAGTCGCACTCCGTCAAAACCTGTACTTCATCTTCAAAGAAGCCATTAACAATATTGGCAAACATTCCTGGGCAACAGAAGTCCACATCCGGCTAAACAACGATGGCAACGATTTCATCCTTCGTATTGAGGATAACGGCAAAGAAATTCGTGAACAACGTGATGGTTCCACGGGTAATCCTGCACCTACTGCTCCAGGCGCAACTTCTACCTTGTTAAAGCAGCGCTTAACTTCTACCAAAACAGGTCAGGGGCTTTCCAATATCCGTATGCGCGCCGAGCGAATTAATGCAGCATTGCAACTACGGGAATCCGAACGGGGATTTGTAGTCGTCGTACGCTGTAAGAAGTTTGCTTAGCACACTGTAAATTAAGTAGTGTTCAGTTTTGGCAGTGCCTTTGACCCCTAACGCTGAAGCCTGCCCCTCCCGGATCACCAAATCCTAAACATTTCCGCTCTCCCAAAGTCCAACAGATAACTTATATTAACCTTCCAAAACTTTAAGTAATGCCTCAGATTTCCCTGACCCTTTGTTTTCTGTTAATTTGGACCGCAGCAACAACCCAATCTACCATGCAAGATGACACCCTGCCCTACCAGCAAATCCCCGATGCCCCCGAAGTGTACAGTGCGAGTGCTATCGCCTCCCGAATGATTGATGGACTGGGGTTCAGGTACTACTGGGCAACTGAGGGGCTCAATGAAGCGGACCTTTCCTACAAGCCCAGCCCGGATGCCCGGACGACGCTGGAAACCCTCAACCATATCCACGGACTGGCTTTGATGGTTTACAATAGCGCGATGCAGCAGCCCAACCTCCGCCCGGCACCACCAACACCTGAAAACTTCAAAGCGCTACGCAAATCTACGCTCCTTAAACTGAAAGCAGCAAGCGACCGGTTACGTGCAGCGCAAACCGATAAGATGGCGCAGTTTGACCTTATTTTCGAGCGGGAAGGCGTGCAGTCTACGGTGCCTTTCTGGTATCAAATCAATGGGCCGATTGCAGATGCGCTCTGGCACGTCGGTCAGGTAGTGGCTTTTCGCAGAGCGTCTGGCCATCCGGTTATGCCGGGAATCAATTGGTTCAAGGGTAAAGCCATGGGCAAATGAAGCGTATAATTGTAGTGGGCGCTGGAGTCTCCGGGCTAACCACTGCCGTGGCCCTGCAGGAAACCGGTCATACCGTATCTATCTATACTCGGGAACTACCACTGTCAACCACTTCGGCAGTAGCAGCAGCTATCTGGTTCCCGTATGCAGTGGAACCTGTGCTGGCTGCTAACCGCTGGAGCACAGCGTCCTATCTGGTCTTTGAGCAGCTATCCCAACAGCCAGGTACCGGCGTAAGTATGACTGATTTTTTAGTGCTGTCCCGGTCTTCGCATGACAACAGCTGGCGGGAAGAACTGCCGGAAGGCACCGTGCGCCTCGCACGCCCGGATGAGCTGCCAGACAACTATGAAATGGGGTACCTGGCCAGGGTCCCCTTAGCAGAAACACCGGTCTATCTGCCCTTTCTGCTCCAACGATTCAACGCCAACGGGGGCCAATTGCAGCAAAAGCCTGTGCACAGCCTATTGGACCTTAGTAAGGAAGCGGACCTTATTGTCAACTGCACCGGACTGGGTGCCAAATTGCTTTGTCAGGACGATTCCCTTTACCCTATCCGAGGGCAGGTGGTCAAGGTACAAAAGCAATCTGGTGTGCGCTCCATGGTCGACTCTATCAACAAAGGTAATCTGACTTATGTGATTGAGCGTAGCGACAGTATTATTCTGGGTGGAACGGATTACGAACACGATTACGATAGTAACCCCAATGTAAAAGATACCCAGGTGATTTTGGAACGCAGTGCCCTTCTTCAGGGTGCTTTGTCCCAGGCTAAAGTCATTACCGCCTCAGCGGGGTTGCGCCCCAAGCGTTCCGCCATACGCTGCGAACCAGAGACCGGGCATCCTATTATTCACAATTACGGGCACGGCGGAGCAGGTTTTACCGTTTCCTGGGGCTGTGCGCAGGAAGTGGTACGGTTGGCAAGTATTATCTAAAAAAAAGTGCATACACTTTCCTGGACTGGCAAAGGTTCAGCCCCTATTCCCGGAACCGGGGGTCCGTCAGAAAAGCTTCATCAGTAAAGGTTTTTAAAAAGGCTTCCAGGTCCGAAAGCTCCTGGTCAGACAGAGAAAGAGGACGGATGCGGCTATCCTTGTTGGGATGGGCATATCCACCATCGTTGTAGTGCTGCAGCACAGCCTGTAAATCCGGCAGGCTCCCATCATGCATATAGGGGGCAGTGAGAGCGATATTTCGCAAGGTGGGCACCCGGAATACGCCATCGTCCTCCGGCAAGCCGGTGACCCTCCGGCGTCCCCAGTCTTCATAGGTTTCATATAGCCCGTTATTTAAAAACCCGTTTTCTGTCAGGTTGAAACCACCATGACAGGAGCTGCAATTGGTCCGCTCATTAAAAAAAAGCAAACGCCCACGCTCCTCAACCGGGCTTAGGCTGACCGTGCCTTGTAGATACTGATCGTAAATGCTGTTGGCACTGATCAGGGTGCGCTGAAAAGCACCCAGTGCCCGGGTAATGGTGAAAGGATTGGCGGGTTCGCCGTAGGCACGCTGGAAGGCCGTAGCATATTCCGGATCAGCGTTAAGCCGGTCGGCAGCATGCAAAACAGAAAGACTCATCTCAGCGTGGTCCTCAATCGGTACCAAAGCCTGCAGATCGAGCTTGGGCACGCCCCCGTCTTTATTCACTCGTCCCAGATAGGCCACATTCACCAGGGTTGGAGCATTACGAAATCCCAAACGCCCTTTTACTCCGGGACTGAGGGGAAGATCATGCGCAAAAGCCAGGGCCTGTTTGTGGCAAGATTCACAGGTGATACTGGAGTCTACCGACAAAGCTGGCTCAAAGAATAACTTTTTGCCTAATGCAACCCTAGCCTCCGTAAGCTCATTGTCTTGGGGAATGGAGGGGTATGGGAAATGCGGTGGCAACTCCAGGATATAGGGCGTGAGATCGATAGCCGAGGCCGGCTCCTTTTCACAGGAAGTGAAAGCCAGTAATAATAAAAGGAAGGAAGAGAAATACCGCATGTTGGAAAAATTAGGGGTTGCCCACCGCAGCGGGCAACCCTTTAATTGTTAATGCATCATGCTGAACGCAGCTGGAATATTGTCGCGCACAGCGGCCGCTAATTCCGGATTGTTCATGGTGTGCGTGGTGTAGTCTGCAGACAAGTCGATACCATCGAAGAGTTTCGCCAGGTCAAACTGCAGGTGGAGCATATTGCTGCCATCTTCCACATCTTTGTGGGCGGTAACGGAAACGTTTTGCAGCATAGGGTTAGTTCCGAGGTGAAAAGCCATCAACTCATCGACCTCGCCGTCTCCATCGGTATCCACTTGACCATCAATGCGCAGGAAGCGATAGCCGGAGTTCCAGCTCCAGTGCATGGATGGGAACTGAATCGCCAATGGGTCATCCGCATCACGGCTGGTGAAGTCTTCCTCAGATTGGCTATTCGCAGCAGGGTCTACGCCCACAAAGAAGTTTACCATATGGTAGTGGCCGGCGGGCACTGTGACCACCTCCTGCATGCCTGTCCCCGGAGTTACAAGGAGGTACTTGTCCTCTACAGCAATAGCGTCGCCTTCCTCCGGCATTAGCTCAATACCGCCTACGTAGAAATTAGCGATACTAAACTTCACCGCCGTACCGTTGACCTCGTAAACCTGTGTGGTGTCAAAAGCCGCACCATCTATAGTGTACTCAAACATCATATTCACAGTGCCTTCCTGAATGCCAGGCGCTTCATCATCATTGTCACAGGCCGTGAAAACAAGTGCAAAGATCGCTAAAAGTGCGAGGGTGGAAAATTTAAATTTTGTCATTAGTTGATTTTTAAAATAAGTTATGTATAAAAAATTTTAAGTTCATTGAATGCGGACCGGAACTACGGCATATGTCGTATTCTGGTCATGATCATCCGCCATTACCC
>Ga0307933_1000068_pt1 | contig 94098 bp, 89 predicted proteins | sample OrgLakmetageno88_FD_201811 | JGI IMG/M metagenome (GOLD analysis project Ga0307933, IMG submission 201811) | Saline water microbial communities from Organic Lake, Antarctica - #88 | ecosystem: Environmental > Aquatic > Non-marine Saline and Alkaline > Saline | place: Antarctica: Organic Lake...
GTAAGCGTACGGTAACTGCATCTACTTTTCCATCTGAAATTTGTCATTCTATTCTTTTTGGTCATTCAAAAAGGGTAACAACAGATGACAGCACTCCGACAAAGTAAACCTCGGCGAACATTCACGCCAGAGTTTAAGCTCAACATAGTCAAAGAAGCTAATGCGCCAAAGGCGTCAATATCGGGTATCGCAAGACAGCATGATATTAATGCCAATCAAGTATTTCGCTGGGTTCATGAAGTCGCTCAACAAAAAGTGAAGTGGGTACGTATTGCAATAAGCGAGCAAAAGCTAATAGCGCATCAACAGCCACCCACGTTTTTGCCTGTTACGGTTAGCCAAGAAAAGCCGACTCACAATATAGTGCCAGCCACTTTGCCAATCGTTACCCTTGAGTTTGCCAGCGGGCATCGATTGCACCTGCATCAAGATAACCCAGAACTGCTGAAGCAGCTAGTGGCGGTGATGTTGTGATAACGTTATCGCATGATTTACAAATGTGGTTGTGCGCCGGTCACACCGATATGCGTAAAGGCTTTGATGGTTTGTCGGCGCTAGTGCAGCACGTATTGAAAAGGGATCCTTTTTGTGGTCATGTGTTTGTGTTTCGAGGCAAACGTGGCGACAGGGTAAAGTTGTTATGGTGGGATGGTCAAGGCCTGTGTTTGTATTACAAACGATTGGAGCAAGGCCGGTTTATCTGGCCTAGTGCAGACAGTGGCGCCGTGCATTTAACACAGTCAGAATTAGCCTTATTATTGGAAGGTTTAGACTGGCGTCCACCTGCTCGCAGGACAAGACCTACGCACGTTTCCTGATAAGTTAAGTGAGTGAAAATAAACCTTAAAAAGTGCTAATTACACGCATTTAATCAATGAGTTAGATTTGCTTTTATAGTATAATACGAGCCATGAAAACGATAACGCACTCCATGCCAAATGACCCAGCAATCTTGCAAAAGATGCTGGTGCAAATGCAGGCAAAACTCGATACGCAAGACACATTGATTGCGACCTTGCGTCATCAATTAGCGGTATTAAAGCGCAGTCGGTTTGGACGCTCATCTGAGCAGGTAGATAAGCAAATTCATCAGCTTGAGCTACAACTTGAAGAGTTAGAAATACAAGCTGCTGAAGTGCCGGCGCTTGCGTTAGGTGAGTCAACGACAAAAGCAACACCTCGCCGTCGTACTCAACTCCCTACACACCTGCCACGCGAAGCATTGAATGTGCAAGCCCCTCAAGCTTGCCCTGATTGCCAAGGTGCATTAACGCATGTGGGTAAAGATGTCTCTGAAGTGCTAGATGTCGTGCCCGCGACTTATCGCGTGATTAAAGTAATACGTCCTAAGTTTAGCTGCCCTTGCTGCCAAACCATGGTGCAAGGCGCTGCGCCAAACCGTGTTATCCCTAAAGGATTGCCCAGTGCAGCTGTCGTAAACCAAGTCATATTAGATAAGTACCTTGACCATCAGCCGCTATATCGCCAATCACAAAAGATGGAGCGCGAACATGTTGATGTGGAGCGCTCAACGTTGGCTGATTGGGTAGGTCACTCAAGTCGATTATTGACACCACTTGCCGATGCCATTGGTAAGCATGTAAGACAAGCACATCATATACACGCCGATGATACGACCGCGCCCACATTATCACCTGGTAAAGGCCGCACACAAACGGGGCGTTATTGGACCTACGTACGTGATGGCCGACCTTGGGGTGAAGATGCCCCCCCCGCAGTATGGCTCCAATACAGCGAAGACAGAAAAAGTGTACATCCCAGCGCTCACCTGGAAGGCTTTACTGGCAGCATGCAAGCGGATGCTTATGCCGGTTACAATGATTTATACAAACAAGAGGTGACGTTCGTGGCATGTTGGGCGCACGCGCGCCGCAAATTCTACGATATAGCCCAGGCGGGTCCATCACCATTGGCAGACCAAGCGATGGCCTTTATCCAATCCTTATATGCCATTGAAAAACGCATCAAGGGAAAACCACCCGACCTACGACAGCAAATACGAGCCGAGCAGGCATTGCCTATCATCGAGATGTTTTATGATTGGCTACAAACGACCTTGCGTACCTTATCCAAAGGCTCCGCGATGTCTAAAGCGATTGGCTATGCATTGAAACAATGGCAAGGGCTAAATGCTTATGTGCATGATGGTCGTACGGCGATTGATAATAACTCGGCCGAGCGTTCATTGCGACCCATTGCTCTAGGTCGTAAAAACTATCTGTTTGCAGGCTCAGTGGCAGGCGGCCAACGTGCAGCGGTACTGTATACAATAATCAGTACCGCTAAGCTAAATGGTATTAATCCTAGAGAATATCTAACGGCCGTATTAAAACGCATTGGACAGCATCCCATCAACCAAATTGATGACTTATTGCCATGGAACATCGACCTCGCAAAAACGGCTGACACCGACGCCCTCTAAAATTAGTGTCCACTTAAAAATAAGTGGACACTATAAATAAGATTCCGCAATATGTAATGGGCGTACGCTTACTTTTGTTTGTTTGTTTACTCAATTAATAGAGACTGGTTACCAGATCGGCAATTTACTACAAAGCCTCACGGCGAGCGATAATGAATAATTTTCACGCTCTTGGAATAGAGTTTAGGTTCAAACTTTAATGCCAAGTGACACTGCAAGCTGACAACTCTCACACCAATATATTCGTCTACCATTGCGCTTCGCCTTCACAATAGGCGTCACGCAATTGCGACACGGCGAACCTTCACGGTTAAATGCCATAAAACGCACGCTTTCATAGCTGCCTTTTGTTTTAGCCAGTTTATTGCTCAAAGTCGGCGGTAAGGTGTGCCCTTTTGTATCGTAGGCACGCTTACCAATAATTAGCGTTTGCCTAGCGAGGCTTTCGATTTGCTTTGAGTCAAGTTGCTTGGGTTTAAAGTCAGGATGAATGCCGGCAGCAAACAAAATTTCGGTACGCAAGTAATTACCAATTCCCGCGATAAAGTGCTGGTCCAAATACAGTGCGCTTAAACCTCTATTGCAGAAGCGGCGTTGCTGCAAGCGTTCTGCAACGCTTTCCCAGCTTAGTTCACTGTTCAAAATATCAGGCCCTATTTTGCTCAAAAACGGATGTTGCAACAGCTCACTTCGCTCATATATTGCAATATCCGAGGCACTGTATAGCAAAGCGCTTTTTTGCTTTGTATGCAAAGCCAAACGCAGAGAGCGATTTGTTCTGGGCAAATGACCACGCTTAGCTGTTTTCCAAACACCATAAAGCTGATTGTGAGAGTAAATTGTGAGCCCATTAGCAAAGTGTATCAACATGGCTTTGCCACGAGTTTCAAGCTCTTCAACTTTAATCCCTTTAAGCTTTTTTGAAGACTCAAGGAGGCGAGGCAAACCTACTTCAATATCTTCGATTACTTTGCCTTCAATGACCTTTGCGATTTGATCAGCAGCAAGGCGTATTTCAGGACCTTCTGGCATATTGCTTCCTTGAATAATTTAAAAAGATAAGTAAATCGATATGGCTGAGAAACACGGAGATCTTAAACCACGGCATAATGTACATACGATCCTGACCTTACAGCGATCAGTTCTTGCCATGCATTCGGATCGCGATTATCAACTTCAATTACGCCAATATCATTATTGAGAGGCACTCGGTAAAAATTATCGAGTAATGGGCTGGCAATAACTTGCTTGTTGTGTCGCTCCCAATGCTTTATTTGTTCTGTTGGTGTATTAAAAGAAAGTGGTAAGTTGGTGCCTTGTATCATAATGGCAGCATCCCTTCCATATAGCCTGAGGGCTTGTTGAGACTTTTGCTACGCAAAATCAATAAAGCACTTCAATTTTACTTGATACTAATTTAGCATTTTCTATCGCTTTTTCTGTGTTTTCACCACGCGCAATAGCCACACCTAAACGGCGTGTGCCGCTGATATTTGGTTTCGCAAATAAACGTACCTGAGAACAGGCGACTAAACTTAATGCTTGGCTCAATTTAGCAAACTTAATATCTTGTGATTGACCATTACCTAAAATGACACTTGATGCTGTTGGGCCATATTGCGTGATAGTGCCGATTGGCAAACCTAAAATAGCTCGGACATGCAAGGCAAACTCAGATAAATCTTGAGATATCAGTGTAACTAGACCTGTATCGTGGGGACGTGGTGAAACTTCATTAAAGTATACTTCATTATCTTTGACAAAAAACTCCATACCAAAAAGGCCATAACCACCGAGTTCTTTAACTACTTTTGCAGCGATTTGTTGTACTTTTTGCAATGCCAATTCAGACATTATTTGTGGTTGCCACGATTCACGGTAATCACCATTTTCTTGACGATGGCCGATAGGAGCGCAAAAATGAATGCCATCAACAGCACTGACAGTTAATAATGTAATTTCATAATCAAAGGGCACAAAGCCTTCTACAATTATACGTCCAGCGCCGCTGCGGCCACCTTCTTGAGAATACGTCCACGCGGACTCTAAATCTGCTTCTGACTTAATAACACCTTGACCTTTGCCTGAACTACTCATTAGCGGTTTAATAACGCAGGGAATACCAAGCTCTATAACGGCTTGCAGATACTCTTCTTTACTATCAGTGAAGACATAAGGTGACGTTTTAACCCTGAGTGTTTCGGCGACTAAGCGTCGGATACCTTCTCTATCCATAGTTAACTTTGTTGCACGCGCACTCGGCACAATATTAAAGCCCTCTGCCTCTAATTTTACTAATGAAGGTGTCGCAATCGCTTCAACTTCAGGAATAATAAAATCAGGCTGTTCTTTATAAATAATTTCTTCTAAGCGCTCTCCGTCAAGCATATTCAGTACATACGAAGAGTGAGCTACCTGCATTGCGGGTGCATTTGCATAGCTATCTGCAGCAATCACTTCAATGCCCAGTCGTTGTAATTCAATGGCAACTTCTTTACCGAGTTCGCCGGAGCCTAATAAAAGGGCTTTTGTTGCGCTATTTGATTTTGCACTACCGAAAATAGAAACACTCATAATATTGAACTCACTGTTGACATGAAAATGGCTTATCTGCGATGGTACAATATCAGAAAAGGAAGCAAGGGTTGGCAAAAAAACCTATCTGGCCTTCGGCGCCGTCTGGGGTCCAGCGGCTACTGTCGCAAAGGTAAAGCTCAACTCCCCGGGAATGGATTTTGGTAAAATATTGTTAAGCAACTCGGAGCAGTAAAATGCCCTCAAAATACCTTGGCCACCATACTTTTTACAAGCAAATTAGGCACTGGCCATAAACTGATCTTTACACTGCTCAAAACACTGTATATATTACCAGTATTTATTCTTTTAGGTAAATTTAAAATGCTTGCTCATATTTCAGTTAAGAACTTCGCTGTTGTGAAACAAATTGGCATCGATGTCGCGCACGGTTTGACCGTCATTACTGGGGAAACCGGTGCGGGTAAATCAATTGCAATAGATGCGTTAAGCCTCTGTCTTGGCGACCGAGCCGATGCTGCATCTGTAAGAAAAGGAGCTCAAAAAGCAGAAGTTGTGGTGCATTTTGACATTAAGAAAGTGCCATTAGCGAAAGCTTGGTTAGAAGAAAATGAATTACTTCAAGAAGACAATCCTAACGAATGTTTTATTCGGCGACTAGTGAGCAATGAAGGACGTTCAAAAGCATTTATAAACGGGGTGGCGGTTTCTTTAAATCAACTCAAGTCACTTGGGCAGTATTTGGTCAGTATTCATGGACAAAATGCGCATTACCAGTTGTTAAAACCGGATAATCAACGCAAGCTACTAGACAGTTTCGCCGGGCACAAACCGCTCTTAATTGACGTCAGTCTGGCTCACGATAACTTAAAGCAAAAACAACAGTTGTTAAAACAATTGGTCTCCGCACAGAAGCAACGCACCGATCGTAAAAATTTACTTGAATATCAAGTTCAAGAATTAGACGAATATAGCATTGGCGAAGAAGAATTTTCGCAACTAGAACTAGAGCATAAGCGCCTCAGCAACAGTCAAACTTTGTTAGAGCAAGCCCAAATCAGTTTCTACCAATTATATGAAAGCGAGGACTTCAATGCGCTTTCAGCAATACAGAGCAGCGTTGATAATTTATCTGAGTTACAGGAGCACGACCCAACACTCGGTCCCATTGTAGAAATGCTCAGCGAGGCGGCTATTGAGATTGAAGAAGCATCGCAGCAAATTCGCCAATATTGTGATCAATTAGAAATAGATCCAATGAAATTACAACAGGTTGAACAACGCTATTCTGAAGCAATGGACCTATCCAGAAAGCATCATGTTAAACCAGAGGACTTATACAATACTCACATGCAACTAGCTAAAGAGTATGCTGAACTGTTGAAAGACGAAAATAACCTGTCTGCATTAAACAAAGACTGTGAGGCACAACGCCAAGAATATGAAGCGGCAGCTAGCAAGTTACATGAGTCTAGAACAGAGAGCGCAAGGGCTCTTGCAAGTAAGATTGAATCGCATGTGAAAGACATGAACATGCAGCATGCGAAAATATTTATTGATGTTGATTATGACGAAACAGCAATACCTAGCCCCAACGGCAAGGACGACGTGCTAATTAAGGTAACCACTAACCCTGGTCAACCGGCTGATGCATTAGACAAAGTGGTATCTGGTGGTGAGCTTTCACGAATTGGTTTGGCAATCCAAGTTATTACATCAAGCGGCAATCAGGTGCCTACAATGATATTTGATGAAGTTGATACTGGTATCAGTGGACCAACCGCATCTATTGTCGGGCGTTTATTGCGAAAACTCGGAGAAGCCTCTCAGGTTGTTTGCGTAACACATTTACCTCAAGTCGCTGCACATGGTCATAATCAATTGTTTGTTACTAAGTTAACCGACGGTGATACTACCGAAACAAAAATGTTGAGGTTAACTGAACATGACCGTGTAAATGAGATAGCACGACTACTCGCTGGTGATAAATTAACCGATACCGCTATTGCAAACGCTAAAGATCTTTTAAAATTGTAAATAAGAACTAATTAAAAGTTGAATGGTCTTATATTAGTGGGTAGCATCGGTGCCTATAAATTTGGGCATCTGCCTTCCAATATAAAAGTACTACTATTTCGGATTATTAAATGAAGTTAACACAACTACTGATTATCATTACAATGATATTGACTACCTCTGCTTGTAAAAACTGGATATATCGGATCGATATACCACAGGGTAATTATCTTGATGATAGAGACGTAAAAAAGCTCAGGATCAGTATGACAAAAGAACAAGTAATATATGTATTGGGACGCCCTGTTGTTGAAGACTCCTTTGATAAAAACACTTGGTATTATGTGTACGAAATGAAACGTGGCATGAGCGTGCGTGGAGAAGACTTCAAAAAAGACCTTATTATTGATTTTATAGACGGGAAACTAGTCAAGGTTGAAGGTGATTTTGAGTTATCTGAAGAATTCGACATACCCCTTGATGCCTAAGTAATTATCAAGTCATCGGCCGAAAAAACATATTTCGGCCATCGGCCCTCGCTGTATAAAGCGCCCAGTTAGGCCGTTAATTGTTGTAATAGTGCTTGAGCTTCTACCTTTTGCTCATCGTTGCCTTTTTGCAAGACTTCTTCTAAGGCTTCAATAGCACCTTCATTATCTCCCATATCGATATAAACTCGAGCTAAGTCTAGGTTACTCGATTGATCAGCATCTAAGTCAACGTTAACTTCAGGTTCATCATCTAAAAATTTGTCCAGCGACAGATCTAAATCAAGTGCTAACTCGTTATCTGTTGCTGGCGTTAAGTGCTCGCTTTCTTGTAATAAGCTATTTACATCAATAAAGTCTTTTGAATTCTCAACAACAGATTCATCAAACAAGGCGGTCAAATCTAGATCAGGATTATCTAGTGTTTCAGTCTTTAGCTCCTCGATGCTAGGTTCAATAGCAGTTGCATTGGAATCTACATCAACAAGCTTATCTATTTCAGCAGCAGTTTGTTCATCAGAAAGATTGCCCATTTCTGCGAGTAACGAGTCGAAATCCGAATCTTCAATCTCACGCAGAACATCATCGTCTGAATCCGTTTCACTAAACTTATCCAATGCTTGAGCAAGCTCGTCATCATCATCTTCGAGCCACTCATCTAGCCCCGGTAAATCTAATAAACCGTCGTCTGACCCAGCAGAGATATTACCCTGTTCAGAGTCAAATGAAGTTTCTGCATTATCAAAACTAGGGATATCATCAAGGCCAAGGCCATTTTCAGACTTGGCTTCATCTGCTTCAATTAAGGATAAATCAGGTACATCTAAATCGGATGAATTGTCTAATACACTTTCATCTGAGCCTTGAGATGAGTCTAATTCAGTGGGTATATCAGGCGAGAAATCATCTAGTTCTTGATGCTTATCCTCTGTATCGTCAACGTTAGCGATGGGGTCTTCAAGTGCACTCTCAGAATCAAGATGCTTATTGGCTTCAGCTTCTGGCTCTGATTTTGGCTCATTCAGTTTAAAGCTGTCATCCGTGTCTAAATCAAGATCACTGTCTTCGAGTTGATTATTAATCAAATCATTTAAACTGTCATCTAATACCGAATCAATATCAATATCTTCTGGTTCTTGGTTTTCATCGTCGGCCGATTTAAGATTAGCCGAGTCGTTACCTAACAGACTATTTTCATCCGACAAGGTATCGTCGAGATCATCAGTTAATTCTTCATGTTGCTCAAAATCAATCGTGCCTGTTTGCAACTCATTTAGACTATCTTCTAATACTGAATCTATATCTACGTCATCGATTCCATCTGCAAGAGGCTGAGTTAACAAATGTTCAATCTCTGCATCTATATCGTCGTCAGGTAACTCAGCTCCCAAGTTTGTGAGTAACTCGTCACTTAGCGGATCATCAAGATTTTGACTATTCACGACATCAACCAAATCTTCGTCGTCTTGATTCGCAATCGCATCCGCTATATCGTCTTCAAGCCCTTTAGTGATCTCGTCTAATGGCTTTATGGCCTTCTGCGTATCTGAGCTTACCGCTGCGCCTGTGACATTCAACTCGAAGTCATCATCGTTTATATCAGATTCGTCATCCACAAAATCATTGTTCGCTAACTCTTCATCAAAACTCTCAGCTAAGGTATTGAAGTCAATATTCTTTTCTGCAATTTCAGCTTCAATTTGCTCGATAACTTTGTCGTCTATCTCACCCGAACGTCCTAGTGAAAGACCTTTAGGCACGTCTCCATCTAGTGCAGGCAGTTCTAACAAGTCATCAATATCAATTTCCGACTGCTCATCATCATCTTGTATTGGCAGCAAATTCGCTTCAGTTAAATTCTCAGCAAATGACGTACCCTCGTCAGATAAATCATCGCCTTCACGTAACTGTTTACTCGCATCTGCCTCAACTTGGCTAATATCAACACTCTGTTCTGCAAGTATACTGTCAATATCGACTTCGTTAGGCTCATCGTCTAAGCCATCAACAGCGGCTGCTTCATCGATGCTGCTGTCGCCGTCATCGAGGTCAATGTCATCGTCATCTAAATCAATCCCTTCGAACTCCGAGTTGAGTATTTCATCATCAAGGCTTGTATCATCACTGTCGAGGTCCGCTAGTGCATCACTAAGATCGTCTTGTGAGTTTTTAGCTGTCTGATTAGACTCAATCATTTCATCATCAATTTCACCAAAATCATTCGAGTCTAGTGCAACTTCATCAATAGATTCTTCTAACTCATCAGATAAAATATCGTCTAATAAGTCATCATCAGAAATATCATCACCATCTAATATCGTAAATAAATCATCAGTATCTTCTGATATTGTGTCGTCTAATGAGATCTTTTCCGCATCTTCTGATACTGGATCGTCTAATGAGATCTGCTCTGCATCTTTTTCAGCAGTTTCGACATTTTCATTTTTCGGCTTACGCAGAAGCAGTAGTGCAATTAACACGAAGACAAGAAAAAAGGCCACTGTGGAGGTGATAATAATAAAAATGGGTTTTCTTATTAGCGTGCCAAATGAATCTTCTAGTTCCGCTTTATCTTGACTTTCTGCTAGCGCTAAAAATTCACGTAATTCCTGAATTTGTGCCGCTTGGTCATCTAATTTTGCTTGAAAATCTTCAGATAGTTCAGTCTTAAGCGCGATGAATTCTTCATCTTTTCTCGCTAACTCCTCAAGCACCAGTTTGTTTTCATCTACAATGCTTTGGGTGGCTTGTATTGATTGTCCAAGCTGTTGTTTAAAGCCATTAACGATGCTTGATTGTTGACGCTTAAGTGAATTTATTTGCTGTTGAAACTGTTTTTCTGCCGCGTCTAACTCTTTTTTATTAACTAAAGGTACGTCAGGTTTTAAGTTGATTGCTTCTGGCTGCGCACCCGGCGTGTCGTCTGTGCTTCGTCCTTGACGACCTGTAGATTGCTCAAATGCACGGTCATCTTGTTCTGCTTTTGCTCTTGCTCGTTGAGGATCGATTCTAGCAATATACCGATCAGTCGGAAGTTGCAACATTGTGCCATTGACCATGGTATTAAAGTTACGATTTACAAATCCCCGAGGATTTAGTTCATAGATGGCTTGCATCACCTGATAAACAGTAAACTGCTTATTTTTTCGATATTGACTGGAAATAGCCCATAATGTATCTGAGCGGTCTATAGGTCCATAAACAACCCCTGAATAAACATCAGCGGCGTCACGAGGACCTTGAATTTGCGTTCCTTGCGCTACTGCATTTGATACTGCTGTAAAACATAAAACAGCAACAAAAATTGCACGAATGAGTAATAAAGACCACTTCATAGTAATTGTTTCAACTCTCCAAATTAAGACTGGTATACCCAATGCTTCCAGTTAATAAATACTACTCAGTAACTTACAACGACAATTATTATACCCATAACACGATTGAACCTTAATATAACTACAATAGCTTATCGGCATCTAATCACTTAAATTTACAGATAATCCCTTATTAATGTCTCTGCTATCTGCACACTGTTGGTTGCAGCACCTTTTCTAATGTTGTCAGAGACAACCCAAAGGTTAATTCCATGTGAATGGGAAATATCATTTCTAACACGGCCTACATGCACTGAATCATTGCCACTTGCTGATGAAACTTGGGTCGGAAAATCTTCAGGTTTGTCATACAAAGTAATACCCGGCGCATCGCGCAGTAAGTCTTTTACTGCTTCAGCATCAATTTGTTGACGTGTTTCAATATGAATAGCTTCACCATGGCCGTAAAATACAGGTACTCGCACAGCCGTAGCATTTACTAAGATATTGTCATCACCCATAATTTTTTGCGTTTCCCACACCATTTTCATTTCTTCTTTGGTGTAGCCATTGTCTAAAAAGACATCAATTTGCGGGATAACATTAAACGCGATTTGACGAGAAAAATCGTCTCCCGTAATGGCTTTTACATTTAACAATTCTGCGGTTTGTTTCGCCAACCCTTCCATTGCACTTTTTCCCGCACCGGAAACAGATTGATATGTACATACATTGATGCGCTCTATGCCAACTGCATCGTGGATCGGTTTTAATGCAACCATCATTTGAATAGTTGAGCAATTAGGATTAGCGATAATATTTCGATTTCTAAAGTCAGCTAAAGCATGCGGGTTAACTTCTGGCACAATCAGCGGAATGTCGGCTTCGTAGCGAAACTGAGAAGTATTGTCGATAACAACACAGCCCGCTTCAGCGGCCATTGGGGCGTATTTTGCAGAAACACTGCCTCCAGCAGAAAAGAACCCGAATTGTACTTTTGACCAATCAAATTCATCGGCATTCAGAACCGTTATTTTTTTGCCCTTAAATTTGATGCTATCACCTGCTGAGCGTCCGCTAGCAAGTGGATATAGTTTGTTGATTGGAAAATTTCGTTCTTCTAATAGTTCTATCATTATTTGGCCAACTAAGCCAGTAGCACCTAAAACAGCTACGTCAAACGCTTGCGACATGAGTAAATATCTCCAAAATAAAATTATACTAGGTTAAACGACATCGTTAATTGGCTATTTTAAACCCTATTGACGCAGCTATTTGTGCCACGTTTTGTGCCACGCTCTTGTTATTCTTTATATGTGCAACGTCAGCAGAGAACTCGGTCTGTGCTGCGCTAAATTCTCGTCTCACTGGATAATGTTTTCGAATGTCAGCAAACGCTTCTGATTTTGCCATGCGAGCGCGAAAAATACCATCATCCTTTTTGATGTCATACATATACTTAACCATCTGAAATAATTGCTTAAAAGGTGAAAATGATGGATCCACGCACAGGTTCTTTTTAAAATCAGGTAAGAATTGTTCTAATTTAAGCACATCTTGTTTATTAAAATGACGACAAAAGGCATCGTAAACCATCGATGTCCCTCTTGCTTTACCTTCTAGGGTATGCCCAGCAATATGTGCTGTTGCGATGCGAACATGAGGGATTAGTTCATGTTTGATTAAGGGTTCGTTCTCCCACACATCGAGAACAACATTTAATTTTTTACCCATTTCAAAACAACTTAACAACGCGTCATTATCAATGACTTCACCTCGACAGGCATTAATAAGATATTGATGCTCAGATAGCCTTAATAACTCGGCATTACCAAACATATGCAAGGTAGAAAAGTCACCTTTTGTTACAAGTGGGGTGTGCAAGCAAATAATATCTGCCTGCATTGCAGCTGCAAAATTTACAAATGACCTTTGGTCACCCATTTTTTGTAAAGGTGGGTCACATAAAACACAGTTTATTTGCAAGCCCTTTAAGATACCAGCTAGCGCTGTTCCTACATTTCCAGCCCCAATAATGGCTACTTTTTTAATAAACGGGTCAAATTTATCTTCAGACGCAAGCTGAAAAATAGCGCTCATTACATATTCAGCTACGGCCGTTGCGTTACAACCACCCGCCGCATACCATTTCACATTATTTTGCTCAAGATAATCAATATTCAGGTGATTGACACCTGCTGTTGCGGTAGCGACAAATTGTAATTTATTGGCTTTTTGTAATAATTCAGCATCCACTTTAGTTGTCGAGCGCACAAATAAGGCATCAATATCAATAAGCGCTTCACAGCTTAGACTGCCTGATTCGAAAGCTTTTGCTTCGCCTAAGCTGGAAAAAAAAGCATCGGCGTAGGGCATTGCGATATCGTACAAAATCTTCAATTACTGTTCTCCGTGCGTTATACGTTAATAGAAATGCTGTTTACGGTTAGTAAAAATTGCCAACTAAAAATGATATAAAAAAACCATTCAATATTGAATGGTTTTTTTATATCATTTTTAGCCATTGCCGACCTGTGCGAGCAGGCTAAAAGGCAGTTAAGCGTGATATTTTTTAAATACCAAGGTGGCGTTAGTGCCACCAAAACCAAAACTATTAGACATAACAAGGTCTAATTTTACTTCTCTAGTTTGGGTAACAATGTCCAATCCTTTTGCGGCTTCATCTAAGTTTTCAATGTTAATTGACGGTGCAATAAAGTCGTTTTCCATCATCAGCATACTATAGATGGCTTCGTTAACACCCGCAGCTCCTAACGCATGACCGGTGAGTGATTTTGTTGCACTCATCGGAGGACTATTTTCGCCGAACAAGGTCTGAATTGCTTCTAACTCTTTTACATCTCCAACGGGTGTAGATGTGCCGTGAGTATTCAAATAATCTACTGGTTGATCAATGCCTTGCAATGCTTGTTTCATGCATCTAGCAGCACCCTCACCGGATGGTGCAACCATATCATTGCCGTCAGATGTAGCACCGTAGCCTACAACTTCTGCATATATCTTCGCACCGCGCGCTAATGCATGCTCTAACTCTTCCACAACGACCATACCGCCGCCGCCAGAACTGACAAAACCATCGCGATCAGCGTCGTATGTGCGCGATGCTTTTATTGGATCATCATTATATTTAGTTGATAGCGCACCCATTGCGTCAAACTGGCTTGATAAAGCCCAATGCAATTCTTCGCCACCCCCTGCAAAAACCATGTCTTGTTTGCCCAACTGAATCATTTCTAGCGCATTGCCAATACAATGTGCGCTTGTTGCACAGGCAGAAGAAATACTGTAGTTCACGCCTTTGATCTTAAAGGGAGTTGCCAAACAAGCTGAAACCGTGCTGCCCATGCAACGAGTTACCATATAAGGACCAATACGTTTCACACTTTTTTCACGTAAGATATCTGCTGATATGACTTGATTTTCAGAAGATGCTCCACCAGAACCTGCAATAATACCCACTCGTTCATCCGAATATTGTTCTTCTGTTAATTCGGCATCTTCTATCGCTTGCTTCATCGCTATATACGCATAGCTTGCAGCGTCACCCATGAAACGTAAAGCTTTACGGTCAATATGCTCGGACAAATCTATTTTAAGGTCTCCCCAAACCTGGCTACGAAGCCCCATATCAGCAAACTGTTGGGAAAAGGTAATACCCGAACGACCCGCTCTTAATGAATCGGTCACTTCTAGTTTGTTATTGCCTATGCTTGATACGATGCCAAGGCCAGTAATCACTGCTCTTCTCATTTTTCACCTAATATATTGTTGCGAATTCACTATTATTTTTATACTGCGCGGTGCAAATTTTTGCAAGCCTGCATCTTAAATCAACTAGCGCGCCTTGTTGTTTTACGAAAACGTTAATCTGTAAACTTTGATTTAGCGTATTCGTTGCTTTACCCGCCATAGTAACGGTTTTAGTGGCTAAAGTGGTCCGATATTTACAACTTCCTACGATCCTTAGACTAACATCGCATAAATAAAAGGCTAAAAATTGACACCAAGACCCTAGTAACAAACCGATAACATTGTTTTCAACAGTCAGTGTAACCTGTTTATTGTATGCCGTCTTTGTTGGTTTAAGTCTTCTGCATAACTGTGTCAGGATGTTTTCACATGGTATACTCCTGATACTTAACCAGACGCGGCGTCAACCTGCAGTTCATATCAAGAGTTAAACGTAGACTTACTTAATTAAGAATGAAATTTGTTCAATTTAACGTTAGCTAACAACATCCTATCCGTTCAATTTGATGAGTGAGAAGTGTTTTTGAAAATATCCAATGCCAATATTGCTTTTAATGAAAAAGGAGCTCCGGTCGCGAGTATAATCGACGACGTCTACTTTTCAAGTGAAAACGGTATCCAAGATACTCAGCGCGTATTTATACAAAGCAACAAACTAAACGAACGTTGGACTGCATCTTCTCTTCCTAGCTTTCACATCGGTGAAACCGGTTTTGGTGCAGGGCTTACTTTTCTAGTTGCCGCGCAGCAATTCATTACATTTAGAAAAAACAACCCAACATCGCAGCTACGTCAACTGTATTTTTTTAGCACTGAGAAATGCCCTTTAACTAAGTCAGACTTAAGCAAAACGTTGGCATTATGGCCTGAGCTAGCAGCATTAAGTGAGTCATTGGTCGCGCTTTATCCTATGCCATTATCTGGCTTACATCGGATCCACTTGTTTGCCAATCAAGTTGTTTTAGATTTGTGGTTAGGCGATGCCACTGAAGGATTTACGCATGCCCATGCACACCGAGAAGGTCGTATTGATGCGTGGTTTTTAGATGGTTTTGCGCCTAGTAATGACAAAGCGATGTGGCAACCGGCTCTTTTTAAACAAATTAAGCGATTGAGTCGAAACGGTGCAACTTTTGCGACATTGACCACTACCGAGGTTGTGAAAGAAGGTTTAAGAAATGTTGGTTTTGCTATGCAAAAACAAAAAGGGCTTGCCACCAAGCCAGAAATGCTGATTGGTAGCGTAACGCTTGAAAAGAATGAGCAAATTACACCAAAACAAGCGCCCGTATTCCATCGTCACCCACCAACAGCCGGCAGTCAGTCTTTAAAACAACAACATGTTGCCATTATTGGCGGTGGCATTGCTGCTGCTATTTGTGCCTTAAAACTCATTAGAGCCGGCAAAAAAGTGAGTTTATTTTGTGCTGACAAAACCCTAGCCCAAGGCGCTTCAGGGAATGAACAAGGTGGTTTTTACCCGCAACTTAATGCTGAAGCCGGTATTGCTAGCCAAATCCATGCTCAGAGCTTTTTATATGCTCGTCAGTTTTATGACCAGTTATTGTTAGAAGGCTATTGGTTTCAACATCAATGGTGCGGGGTTTTGCAGTTATGTTTCAATGATAATGTTACTGCACGCTATCAAAATATGATGCGCAAACAAACCTGGCCTCAATCCCTAGTCGATTGGGTTGAACCAGAACAAGCCTCAAGCATCGCTAATGTACCAATCACTAAACCTAGCCTGCATTTGCCATTGGGCGGATGGTTGTCACCACCGGATTTAGTGAATGCGTGTATCGACGCTGCTCGTAAAGGCGATTTTAACCTTTACCTGAACCATCGACTCGTCAGTATCGTGCAAACTGAGAGTCAACTTCAAAACCAACTGATATTTAAGCACATTGAAGATAGCTTTGAGGCTCCTATCGACGTTCCTTTAGAAGCTACTGTGAAGGCTACTGTAAATAAATCGGCAGATATTGTTGTACTCGCTTGCGGAGCCGAATCACATCTATTAAGCGGTCTGGATTTGCCATTTCGCATGACTCGCGGACAAGTAGAACGTATTCCAACCAACACAAGTTTGTCGGCCCTGAGTGCCGTTTTATGTCACAAAGGTTATATGACGCCCGTACATAATAATCATCATGCAATGGGCTCAACTTATGTAAAAAATGATATGAATACTGAGTATAGAGAGAGTGAAGGAGAGTTAAATTTGAGCATGCACCAGCAGGCCTTAAATAATACTTCTTGGTCAAACAAGCTCGCATTAAATAAAGCGGTCAGTGACGATAGTTCAAGCCACGATTTACCTAATAGTGATTTACGCGGCAGAGCCGCTATTCGATGCAACCTCCCCGATCATCTACCCGTAGTTGGGGCTTTTCCGGTAATTGAAAAACAAAAGACAGAACTAGGCGAACTATACAAAGCAAAAACCGATGATTACTATCCAATCCCTTCGGTACAGCCCAACGTTTACTTACTCACAGGCTTAGGTTCAAGGGGTTTAACAACCGCGCCACTGATGGCTGAAATACTGGTAAGTCAACTGTGTTCAGCGCCATTGCCGTTGGACAATCGATTACTCAATGCAGTTAATCCTAACCGCTTTGTAGTACGCGATTTAATCCGTCGCAGATAGTCTTGTAATGTAGTCGGGGCTTAGACTTTGTGCAATAAAGTGCGGAATTAGCACTGACGCACTAGCAACAACGCGTCCATTCTCAACTGAGATAATTCGCGCATTTATCTGAACCCCTTTTGACTTATCAATCATCGTGCCTGACAACATATGGTCCATTTTCATATTTTTGGCAAATGCAAGTGAATCTCGCGAAAATACAAAATCGCCACGTTGTGTAATATTAACCGTACTTGTCATCTTAAAATCAACCACTGCCAAACCAAATTGCTGTATTTCCGAAATAAAGTATTCAGCAAGTTGATTACCCAAAATATTGGTTTGTTGTAAGCTTCTGTCCAAACGCACAAATGAAGCAACGCCAATTAAGTCATGTTTTTTCATGCCTGCACTATTGCGCAATAATTGCATGGCTAGTTGGCCCACATAATCTGCAAGTGATTTGTGCGAAAAACTAGGGCGAAACAAGGTGGAGGGTACCTGCCACGGCTGCATATAATCTGCTTTACCCATATTGTCTATTGTGCCACTGTTCATTGACAAACTGGCATCCCCATTATAATTTTCGAGTGAAATGCCCAAATGTCCTTTGGACAATATATCGTCATTTGGGTGTAATTCAACTTGCTCTTTTTCAAGCAACATATCAGCGATAGGTTCCGGCGGCGTATAACCCGACATCAACATTTTATTAAAAGCACAACCGCTTAAGCAAAGAATACTCGCTGCCGCTACAATCAATTTTTTAGCTATATCCATGTTATTCACCTTTTATCAATCTAACGCCATCAACAATTTCAGTGGCCTTGCTTGATTCACTTGGTATCAAGGCGTCAACAACATAAAATGGAATGAAAATCTGTGAACTTGCCACAATCACCCTAGACTCCATGCCAAGCATTTTTGCATTCACGATGTAGCCACCCTGATGCTTAGTCATCGTGCCTGTTAATGCGTACTGAATAGGTGTTACGCTGGTTAGGTCTAGAAAATCACGTGATAACACGAAATCACCACTGTCAGTGACTCGAATAAACTGGGTCGCTTTAAACTCCACTACAGGCATTCTGAATTTATGAAATTCATGAGCAAACGATTCTGCAATTTGGTAACCCAAAAGGTTGGTTTCTGTTAGGTCACCGTCAATTAATGAAAAATGGGTCACAGCCACAGGAGTGCGTTCTGTCACGTATTCCATATTTGATACTAGGTCTTGCGCCATATTGCGCACATAATCACCAATATTTTTAGCCAGCGGACGACTTCTGTAAGCGCCATTCACGCTAGAATAGATAGTGGGTTTTATAATCGCACCAAATTCGTCAAAACCTTGTTCTCGAGTCTCTTGAGCTACTAATGTATTTTCTATACCTTCAATATTAATAATACCGTTTTGCATCTCAGATGCAGTCACGTCCTCGTTAGTGTTGTCGCTAAAGAGACTGATGTCTGGCAACACTGAACAACCTGACAAAGTCACAAATGCAAGGGTGGTAATTAAAAGCTTCATAGGGCTGCTCCGTTAGATTGATTTTCGATTCTGTATAGTTTTCCGCCGCGAGTCGTTACTTGCTCTGTTTCCCAAAAGATGTCTCCTGGAAAGAATTTCGTTGCAGCGGCAACCACATTTTTACTTCTCGCATTAATAATTCTGGCATTCACCACAGCGCCTTGTTGTTGCTGTGTTATTGTGCCGGTAATAAAGAAATCCACGCGTTGCACTGCGGTTAATTTATCGACATTACGTGATAAAACGCGGTCAGAGTTTTCCGTAATGGTGATGGTATTTGCCGCTTTGTAATCCTGAGTAACAAATCCACGCTTAACGGCTTCAGTCATTAAGCCTTGTTCCAGCTGTTGACCAAGTAACATAAGTGGTTCTTGATTTTTTTGATTGGATCTAAATGTATCCACAGGAACAAAACCAGCAACCGCGAAGCGATAGTTGCGGTCAGGTCTCAAGGTAGCAAATAGTTCATTTGCCAATTCATTGGTATGATATTCAACATTTCCAAGCGCTCTTGGTTTTGGGTTTTTAGCCTCTGTACCCGCAGGATTGATCATCGAACAGCTCGACAAACTTAGCAGCAACAGCAGACTTAATATGCTGAGAATAAAAACGGCATAAGGGGCAAATGAATTTTTCAAAACGATTTCTCACAAAGTGGCAAACTCTTGTAGTTGCATGGATGTTTGCAAGAAGAGTTCCACTTTGCAGAAATTTATTTTATCGCTCAAAAAAACTTATAATTGAAATAACGAATTAAACAAGATGGTGACTTGTTCAGCGTCTGAAGTGCTGAGTTCGTTATTCTCAAACGCATTTTGTAATTGCTTATCAAGCGTCACTTGTAAGGTCGAAATAGGATTATCTTCGCCCTGTTCGATCAAATTTTCAACATTCGCAACAGCGACATCAAAATGGCCATGTAAGTAACTTGCTATGAACAACTCGTGATCGCTGCCGTCCACGATAAATGAATCTAAACGGGCCTGCATTCTGTCGGCTTTGTGGATGAAAATCGAATCTTGACTCAAAACTTCTTCCTTCTTATATTAGCGTATTTTATATTAGCGTATTTTATATTAGCGAATTTTACATTAGCGAATGTTGTGCGTGAATTTAGCGTGCCTGTAAGTAATTGTTGATGCTAGAACTTATGCACACAACGTGCAATGTAAACAGGTTCTAGTATCCAGTGTCAAACACCAGTAGATAACTGTAAAACACGTATTCGAGTTTTACACCGAACCTACCGAATATAATACTAAGTCATGAAAGCCCGTAATAACAGGAATTGGACCTACCAGCATTTCATCCAATGCAGTATCTCCTGAGTCAGAAACTAAAGGTCTGCCCTGTAAACTTTGTAATTTTGATTTTGTAGCAACGACTAAAATATTTTGCTTACTTGCCATTTTAATTAGATCGGGTGATAGTTGCTGGTTGCCACGCCCAAGAATATGACCTTGCCCACCAATCAGGGTAAGCACTATTTTAATCGGCTTATTTGCACAATGCTCAAGTAAAGACGCGGCCGTCAGATCGTTCGCAAGCAACCGCAGTCCCTGCACTAAGTCAATGCCAAGTAGCGTATTTGGAAGGCCTATTTCCTGCATAATGCTATCCACCGTGGAGCCAGACCCCATAACAAATAAAGTATCAGGCTCATCGTCCATCAATTCAATCACATGCGCTGCAATGTCTGACAATACAAGTTCGTCTGACTCTCTGCCGCCCATTTTCACTGCTTGAATATAACTTATTTCTTCAGGCACCAGCATTTCACCATAGTGTTTCGCTATGACTCTGCCGGCCCTGAATTCAGTTTCATCAATGTCTTTAACTTCACCTGACATTAAACTGACTAGTTCGCCCTGGATCACTTGGGCAACAACTTTACCTGCCGCTTTTGGCGTAATAGCATAAACACCGCTGTGTATTTTACACCCAGCAGGCACGCCTACAACAGGACAATGATTTTCAACAACTTCGCAAATATTTCTGGCAGTTCCGTCGCCCCCCGCAAATAAAATCAAATCAACCGTTTGCGCGAGTAATTCAAGCGCTAGAGCTTTTGTGTCAGCCGATTCAGTTTGTTGCGCTTGATGCTGATAAACAACAACATGATTAAAGCCCATTGAAGACAGGATATCTTCACCCATTTCACCGGATGCAGTATAAATACAAAGTTCGTTTTTGAGCGCTAGTAAAGCTTGTAAGGCAATTGCCATTTTTTTACCCGACAACTTTTCAGCACCTTGTATCAAAGCCTGTTGGCGAATATAAGCACCATCACTGCCTTTTAATGCAAGTGCTCCGCCAATGCCTGAATAAGGGTTAATTATTAAGCCTAGTTTAAATAATCGTTTCAACCTTGTGCTCCATAGTCGATCTTTTTATGTTCAGGAATTTGCTGAGTAGTCAAAGAGGCCGTCGCATAAAAGTAATGAAGTGCCTCCAAAAATTGTTGAGTCCGTGAGTTAAAGCCCGATTGAACGAACCTTACCAATTGTTGTTCTACCGCGCGTTCAAATTTTTCACTAGACGTTTGCCCGCCTTGCAGGTTATCTATACTTACCCGAAACACAATATTCGAAGCCAATGAAAAGGCGTATTCCAAGGCTTGTGGTTTTACTTCAACTGCCTCGAATTGTGCTTGTTGGTGCGGGTCGCGACCGTCGGGATGATACCAATAACCATAATCAATTTGGGTACGACGCTGCGTTCCGGCTAAACACCAATGTGCAATTTCATGCAGAGCACTGGAAAAATAATCACGTGTAAAAATAACCTGATTATACTGACAATCGTGATCACTCGGTTTATAAATTGGCTCTTCAGCGTCACCAACCAAAATTGTATTTTGTGTATATGCAAAACAATAATGAAATAGCTTAACTAAATCGTCAGCTTGTTTAATCGCGCTGCACTTAACTGGAAAAAGTAAATCTTTCAAAAATACAAACTCATTGAATTGACAGAATGTTCACAAATGAATTCCTATTGTACTGTAAATCGAGTTAATCTGGGTACTGGATTGCAAATTTTTATCCAAAAACAGGAAGCAAAATTGAACAAACCGGCACAACAAATACAGAATGCCAGCGACGAGCGCTTATCTGCACTAGCATGGCAGCGAAACCTGCCGTTTGTGAACACCTGGCATATTCAACAACAACACATCGATCACTATAAGCATGTAAACAACGTCGCATATGTTTCACAACTTGAAACGCTCGCTTGGCAGCATTCCAATTATTTAGGCTTAAGTATGCAAGAATATAAAAGTCTCGACCGGGGCATGGTTATTCAGCAACATGTATTGAATTATCAACGGCCCTCGCATTTGCATGATGAAATTGCCTGTGCTACTTGGATAGTCGCGTGTGACAACAAATGTAGATTAAGCCGCGAATTTCAGTTTATTTCAATACGGACTCAGAAGACCGTATTTACCGCACAAACCCATTTTGTTTGCGTATCGCTCTCAACTGGCTCACCCAAAAAGATGCCTCGAGAGTTTGTGGGAATATACGGCAATGCTGCATCTGCTCATCAATTAGGCTAATGTGGTGAACGTACTAAAGAAATAGGATACAAAGTAATGCAAAAATTCTTTACTGTCATACTGATGCTATCTTTAGGTTTGAATGCCTATTTTTTATTTAAAATAAACACCAATAAAACGGCATTCCAGTCTGCGCTGCCGAGCAAAAGCGAGAACTTGAATAAGTCTAATATCACTAATTTTGAGAGATCTGATACAGATAAAAAGATCAGTCAAGAACACCTTGATGAAGCGGTCAGGAAGGCCGAAGATGCGGTACTTCAACAACAAGTCATAAATGCGGTTATTGCGCCACAGGCTATGTCGGTTGATGAATTATTTACACTACTGCAAACACTACAATCTAGGCAGAAATATGCCGATTTAAAGCTTCCCTTGCGTGAATATTTAAAACTTTATCCAAATGACTACAAAGCGTGGCTGATAGAAGCTGACTTCATTTTGCATACCGAACCACTTAGCAGCGCAATCGTATTTTATTATGATTTATTGGAAAAGATGCTCCCTGAGGAAGAGGAAAATAAGGTTACCCGCATTATTAAATTGAATACCTCAAAGGCCATTCAGCAACTTATCCGTGACACTGCTTGGGATTTATTAGCCACATTCATTGAGCCCTTGCTGCAAATTGATCCTCTAAACCGTCAATATATCATGGGATTAGCAAAAGCATACGGTAAACAAGGGCAAGTAACACTGATGGAAAACGCACTTGCTGCACTGCCTTATGATGACGCTAGAGCGCAACAATTACGCAAATCAATCTACTCTCCAACAGCCGCAGACATTGCCGATGAGGTGCAAAATGATGTGACTGAAACAGCCAGCTTATCGAAACGAAAGGTGCCTGTTTTAGGTAATGGACAACAGTTTTTTGTGAGGACTAAAATAGACCGCTACAGCCAATTGCTATTGCTCGATACTGGTGCCTCTACCACTGCTATTAGTCATCGTGTATTCATCCAACTACCCGAAAGTGACAAAGAATTTGTGGGTCGCTTTACTGTACAAACAGCGGGAGGAAACATTGAAGCACCCCTGTTCAAGCTAACCGCCATCACTGTGGGTGACATCACTATAAATAATGTCAGTGTGATTGTGTTACCTGACGAGAGCTTTAGCGGAACGTTTCAAGGATTACTTGGTATGAATGTATTAAAAAACTTCGATTTTAGATTTGATCCAGAAAAGCAGAAAATGACGCTATTTGAGCGCTAAAAAAATTAGTAATAGAATGCATAAAACCAGCATACTGAGCTCACATCATATAGACAAATGAAAACAGCAGATTATGCACATAATCTGCTATTTTATGATCGTTTCTTCGCATTTTTAGAAGCTAATCTTGTGGCTGTTGTACCCTAATCCAGTGATTATAAGCTAGCAGCTAAACGAGTTCCTTGATCTATCGCTCGTTTGGCGTCTAACTCTACAGCAAAATCAGCGCCACCAATAAAGTAATGAGGAGCAGTTAAGCATTCAGCTAATGCCTTTAAAGGTTCCTGCCCTGCGCATATCACAACATTATCAACCGGCAACACTTGCACTTCATCGTTAACCTTAATGTGTAGCCCAGCATCATCAATTTTCAAATACTCGACTCCCGCTAGCATCTTGACTCCTTTCATCATGAGGCCCGCGCGATGCGCCCATCCTGTTGTTTTGCCTAAACCAGAACCTACTTTAGTCGATTTGCGTTGCAATAAAAAGATCTCTCTAGGTGAAGGTTCAGGTTGTCGCTGCATTCCTTCAACGCCGCCTCTGACTGTCATCGTCATATCAATACCCCACTCCTTCATAAAAGCAGGAATGTCAGTACTGGTTGATTGCTTGCCATGTGACAGAAACTCAGATGTGTCGAAGCCGATACCACCAGCGCCTATAACAGCAACAGACTTACCAACCGGTTTCTTATGTTTCAATACGTCAATATAGCTGAGTGCTTTAGGATGATTGATACCTTCAATATTTAGCTTTCTGGGCACAATACCGGTTGCCAATATGATGTCGTCAAAACCCATTTTATTCAGTTCTGCGGCATCAACTCGAATATTTAACTTCACGTCAACACCATGCAACGCTAGCATCACACCAAAATAGCGAATGGTTTCGTAGAACTCTTCCTTGCCCGGTATTTGCTTAGCTATATTAAACTGACCACCAATTTCGGAATCAGCATCAAACAAGGCCACTTTATGTCCGCGTTGCGCCGCAGTAGTTGCCGCCGCTAAACCAGCTGGTCCTGCACCAACAACCGCAATTTTCTTAATTACGGTTGCAGGCTCAATCACATACTCTGTTTCATGGCATGCTCTAGGATTAACCAAGCAACTTGTCATTTTGCCCTCAAAGGCATGGTCCAAACAAGCTTGGTTACAGCCAATACAAGTATTAATTTGACTAGATTTATTTCGTTGAGCCTTTATTACAAAGTCTGGATCGGCCAAGAATGGACGCGCCATTGAGACCATATCGGCATCGCCGCGTGCTAGCACTTCTTCAGCAATTTCAGGGGTGTTAATCCGATTGGAAGTGATAACCGGAATGTTAAGTGCGTTTCTAAATTTTGCCGTTACCCAAGTCCATGCGGCTCTTGGTACCTTGGTTGCAATAGTAGGAATTCTTGCTTCATGCCAACCAATACCAGTATTGATTAATGTTGCACCCGCTTTTTCTATGTTCAGACCTAGCTCAACGACTTCTTCATAAGTAGAACCACCTTCTACTAAGTCCAGCATCGACAGGCGGTAAATGATAATAAAATTTTCACCAACAGCTTCACGCACTCTGCGCACAACTTCAATAGGTAGCTTAATTCTGTTTTGGTATTCACCACCCCATTGGTCTGAACGAAAATTCGTGCGTGCTGCAATAAATTGATTTAAAAAGTAACCTTCAGAGCCCATTATTTCAACGCCATCATAGTCTGCAAGCTGCGCTTGCAAAGCGGTATGTAAAAAGTCATCAATTTGCTTTTGAATGCCTTCTTCGTCTAGTTCCTTAGGCATGAATGGATTAATCGGCGCTTGCACGGCTGAAGGCGCAACTAAGTCTTTATTATAAGCGTAACGACCTGTATGCAATATTTGCATACAAATTTTTGCACCTTCTGCATGCACTGCAGCAGTTACTTCTTTATGCTGTTCGATAGCTTCATCCGAGTCTAGACGTCTGGTAACTGCATGCGTCGCACCTTCATCATTGGGCCCTATTCCACCGGTAACGATAAGGCCAACACCGCCCCTCGCTCTCTCCGCAAAAAATGCAGCCATACGCTTGTGGCCATTCGGCGCTTCTTCCAAGCCAGTATGCATTGAGCCCATTAGTACACGATTTTTCAGAGTGGTAAAACCTAAATCTAGTGGTCGAAATAAATGAGGGAATGGAGTATCAACTGCTGTTGTCATGCTATGTCCTTTTCGCTGATCGCTATTGTTATGAAGCAAGTAAGCTATTTTATTATTATAAATATTATTTTTACAAAGCTTCTTTTTACAAAGCTTAGCACTGTATTAATTGACAACCTTGATAAGGTTGGCCGGTCCACTATAATTCCCACTTAGTGTGCATTGCTATCAAACTGCCGTTTACCTGCTAATCGACAATATTCTCTGGCATGTCCTTTCTGACCTGTTGCCAAACTTTTCCACTTTCAATACCGTATTGCCTTACTACTGAAATGACACGATCAGCTTCATCTTGAGCTAACACTTCAAGCAGTTTTTGGTAGTATTGGATCGCTACATCGCGGGCAGGCTTATATGAAAAAAAATAACCGCCGATGCGAGCATACATGCTTCTAAAACCATTCATCATAAGCACATACACTGGATTATTCGAAGCGAACGCTAGATCATGATGCATTTGATAGTCAAATTGGGCAAAAGACTTGCCGTCCTGCTCAACCTCTGAATAACGCGCTATAATTTCTCTGCACTTTTGCGCATTTTGCTTAAATGCGGCGCGCATAAAAACAGCACTCAAATTAGTTCGTGCAGACAATAAGTTATCCACTAATTGGGGACGACCAGTTTCGTCTAAACGAGCAAGTGTTTCTAAAATATTAAGCCCACAAGTTTCCCAAAAATTATTCACTTTCGTGGGCTTGCCGTGCTGGATGGTTAACCAACCGTCTCTAGATAGACGTTGCAATACTTCGCGTAACGTTGTTCGAGTAACGCCAATTAGTTCAGATAGTTCACGTTCCGCTGGTAAGATTGTGCCAGGAGAAAAACGATCACTCCATATAGATTCTACGATATACTCTTCAGCAAAACCGGCTGGACTTTGAGATTTATAAATCATACTTATTATATACAACATTTAATTAACAATTAAACTGATTGTACCAGATGCCTTTGACAAGGGAAGTATTAATCCACATCAGACTTCATATCAGCTTAAGTCCTGTCCAAACCTATTGAACTCGAGCGATTCATAGACACAGCCATGCTAGTGGACTGGATCAGTTTGCAGTCTACTAACAATGTATTATATGTTAAACGTTTGAATTTCCCCTGCGTAGCCCTCGTACGAATTCCCTCCAAAGCTGAATAGACCTGCGTCTTTGATGTAGTATATAAAATGTGGAAGGCTACCACTGGCCAATGTCAAATCACCCGATTTCTTTGAATAAGCGCATAAATTGGCATCTCCAAATGCGTTCCAACCTTCACTAAGTGAGCTGTTAGGATGACTTTTGCCAGTGATATTGTGCGAACTATCGACCACAGAATTCCAAAGATTAACGCAAAATTGAACGCCGCTGCCGCTGCCGGTAGGCCAATTTGTTACGCTATCGACCGGGACGCTTCTGTCTCCGATTACAATCGGAGACGTCTGGCGAATTTGATACGCGGCGTAAACCAACTTTATACCCGCTCTAAAGTTCGCAACTTCTAATGCGGTCGTTGCTCTGTGAGCATCGTCAGAGACATTAATAAGACGAGGAGCTAACGTCACCGCAAGAATACCGAGGATAACAATAACAATAATTAATTCTATAAGGGTGAAACCAGCGCCAGAATAACGAGCTGTGTGTATTTTCAAAGTAAACTTCCTCATTATATCTGCGTACTAATTCTAAATACTTATCAGTGTTGAGTGCAACGTATCAATGTTTAGTGAGGTGATCGTAAGCTCGTGACCTAAACGCTATAATATCGTTTAACTTAGACTAGCCGTCACCTTTCTTTCAATTTTACGTTGTGTGTTTCTAACAATAGTTACGCTGTCGGAATTACAACGCATTGTTTACTAGCGATTTTCTTTGCTTAATCGTTTTGGACTTAGCTAAGACTAGTCAATTTTAGTCCTCCGCCCTTAATTTCCGTCACTTAAACTGTTTACTTTTTAATCTATTTATGTGTGTTTTATGTTCTATTACGTATTTAAATATATATAAAAAAACGCGTTTCCGTAGGGGGTTTTCAATAAGCACTAGGTACATTCTTTAATCTTCTGTATAGTATGTACACAGCATTTTGCGCAGTATTGACATTTTGCAAATGAAGTCATTTATATTTGGCGTCGTACAAGAACCTTTTTAGAGTCAAGCAACTTAATGAAAGCATATGCAAACATGGCCGAACTAATTAATACATTAGAGTTGGAAATACAATCAATTACAGATACAATTAACACCCTGAAACAGCAGCCTACTTGCTTTAATGAGCAGGTTATTTTAAAATATATTGATACTGCGAGTACGGGTAAAACTAAAGATTTTGTTAGATCTTTAGATGTAAAGTCTGAGAGAGGTTCATTATTCTCATCAGGTGATGTGAGTAAGTTGATAAAAGATGGTGCTGAAGATATTTCACCAGATCTGCTCGCAATAGCGAGAAAAGTGGTTAATATCAAGAAGAAAAACAGCAGAAACCGTTAATTAGTAAAAGACTAGAAAAATCGATAGTAATATAATATACTATAGAAATTGCTTCGGCGGTCAAACTAGATTTAAAGTCTGATTTTGTGATGGTGATAGCAAATTAGAATTATATTTTTCACTTAAGACAAAGAGAGCAATATGAGTAAAGGTACAGTTAAGTGGTTCAATGCAGATAAAGGTTTCGGTTTTATTACTCCAGAAGATGGTAGTAAGGACTTGTTCGTTCATCATTCAGAAATTCAATCTGGTGGTGATTACGCTACATTGAACGACGGTCAAGCAGTTGAGTTTGAAGTTGGACAAGGTCAGAAAGGCCCATGTGCAAATAAAGTTGTTGCTGTCTAACCGATAGTTCACAATTAGGTAGCTGGAAGTGATTAACTTTTGGCTACCAAATCCTCCCTAGTCAAACATCTTATTTTATTCACATACCTACCAGTTTCTTTGGCTTACTTTAAAAATAAATCTTAAGTTATACTTACTCTAAACCGAAAACCTTATATATTAAGACTTGATAAGTCGAATCAATCAAAAGCGATACACTGCGACGAAAATTTTTCATTTTCATATTCGCCCCGTGTCTGGCTGGACTCTGATAATACAGTTTATCTTCACGCTGCTATGGCACTCAACTGCCATCCTTTGCAACCCTGAGGCTTGTTATTGATCCAAGCGTTGTTTATTGGCATTATGGGGCTATTAAGCACTTATTTTCTTGTGAAAAAAAGACGTTTAGCTACGGCGCTCAAATTCCTAATGTCGTACGCGGTATCTTTGTTACAGCGGCTCTTGAAGATGGTTTAATTACTCGCGACCAATTTGATATGTTAGCAGTTGCCATCAACATCGGCACTAACTTACCCAGCGTTGCGAGCCGAAATGGTCAAGCCGCATTTCTATTTTTGCTAACCTGTGCCATTGCCCAACCATTACGTTTGTCATATAATCAGACGGTTTATATAGCAGTATCTTATACAATAGTGTCAACTCTTGTGAGTTTAGCAGCCGTCTATTTTGAACTGTTGGGAAGCACTGAATGGCTTTATCAGCAACACTTAATTCAACATCACAGTGCCACTGACTATTAGACAAAGGCAGCATTGGAAATCACTAACACGATTAATCTATATCGTTTGAAATCAGCAAATTAACATAAAATAAAGGAAGGTTTTAATGTTGTACGATATCCAACAATGGTCACATTCAAGAGCAGCGTGGCAAATACTATTTTTATCTGCTACTTTTCTTGTCGGTGCTGCGCTCTATTTTCAGCATATGCGAGGCCTACAGCCCTGCATCATGTGTATTTATCAGCGCACTGCCATTATCGGTATATCGATTGCTGCTTTCATTCCATTAATTAACAACACCTTTTTTTCTCGTTTAATTGGTTTCGCAATTTGGGGCACCGCATCAGTACAAGGTTTCTTAGTTTCAACTGAACACAAAGATATTTTATTTGCTGAGAACTCATTTTTAGTGCCATGCTCAATTGAGCCTAACTTCCCGGATTTTATGCCTTTACACCAGTGGTTCCCAGATTTATTTGGTGCCCCTGGGGATTGTTATGAAAATACATGGCAGTTTTTTAGTTTGGGTATGGCTGAGTGGATGCAGGTCATATTTGCTATTTACTTTGCGGTCTTTGCATTCATGTTTATTTTGCAGTTTATTTCATTTTCTAATAATAAAAGCATTAGGCAAAAGAAAATCTAATCTAAGTCGGTCAATGGCCAAGTCACGATATAGTCTTCAAAAGACTGCATATCGACGTCGTTCTCATTGACAGTTCGCCCGCGAATAGTCACAGCTAGTTCATGCATCTTGGTCTTTTTACCTTTATTTAGTAAGGGATGCCAAGATGCTAACCCTCGGCCTTCATGCATTCTTCTATAGCTACAAGATTTAGGCATATAAAATATGTCTTTCAAATTGTCTTTAGTTAATGTAACGCAATGCGGCACTAACTCACTACGTCTCTCATATTGAGTGCACTCACAGCTCTTTGTGTGCAATAACTGACAAGCGATATTAGTAAAAAAGACTTCTTCACCTGCATTACCAACAGCCGTTGGTTTAGCTTCTTGTTCGCTAATATCGCCAGCTCCTTGATCATCTATGAACTTATGCAGGCAACACTTCGCGCAACCATCGCAAATAGCTTCCCATTGCGCTTTGTTCATTTCTTTGAGCTCAGTGCTTAGCCAAAACTCGGAGTCCATCAGCACTTTGGTATGAGGTGTTTTTCTCATTGACTGCTCACTCTGGTTGATATTGATAAGTGCCCTTCCAGTACGGCAGTGATTTTGTCACCTACATGCAAAGGTCCTACCCCTTCAGGTGTACCTGTTAATATGACATCTCCGGGGAGTAAGGTAAAATAGCGCGAAATTTCAGCAATTAGCTGCAATATCGGTGTTAACATTAAGCTTGTGTCACCGCTTTGAACTACTTGGTCATTGATGTGTAATTGAAATACAAAGTGGTCATTGCTAGTAAGTGAGTTGACCAAAATGAAAGGTGATAATGGGCAACTGCCATCAAACGACTTGGCTCGCTCCCAAGGTTGCCCTGTTTTTTTTAAACGATGTTGTTCTTCTCTTAAAGTTAGATCTAAGGCTAAGCCTATTGCGCATGCCCCTTCAGAGGCTTGTTCTGGGGTAACCTTAGTTAGCTTAGTCCCAATCAATACAGCGACTTCGAGCTCATTGTGACACTCACCTTGGGTAGTAGGCACTGCAACTGGCTCTCGCATATCAACGACAGCAGTAGATGGCTTCATGAACAGAAGCGGTACCTCACTTACTTGACTACTCATTTCCTGAATATGATCCATGTAGTTTCGACCTACACAAACCACCTTTCCCACAGGCAACCCAATAGCTTGACCGTGTTGATCATTATGTCGATAAGAGACTATCTGTGCAGATTCACTTGCAAACATGCTAGCTTCCTTTGCTTATCCTATCGGCTAAATAACCAACAGAAACGCCAAAATATAGAGAACGATTCCAGCGCATTAATGTGTGGAAATTGTTGTATGCAAGATAAATACGACCAGTAGCATCATCCGGTAAAATCAATGACGCATTAACGTTGACCAAGGGTAAAGCAGTATCATCAAACCTAGTTACGCCCAACTTGTCCCACGCCGACATTATTTGCATCTTGTCTTTAGCCAGGCCAGCGTATTTATGTATTGTGTTTATATCGAAACGTTCACTCAATTTAACTTGCCGCCCCCATGTCTGCTGACTATTCCAACCCTCTTTGGAGAGAAAGTTTGCAATAGAGGCAAATACATCCTCTGGTGTAGACCATATATCTTTTTTACCGTCGCCGTTTCCATCCACTGCATATGACAAAAATGAAGTAGGCATGAATTGACTTTGCCCCATCGCACCAGCCCAAGACCCTGTAAAATTCTCTATTGATACATGCCCTTCAGATAGTATTGTTAGTGCAGCAAAAAACTGTTTTTTAAACAGCACCTCACGACGACCATCAAACGCTAAGGAGACTAACGACGAAAGTACAGGATGATTGCCTTGAATGCGCCCAAAGTTGCTTTCATTACCCCATAAAGCAACAATAAAACGTTTTTGGACACCATATTTTTTTTCTATTTGATCAAGTAACTCAGCATGCTCTTGCATTTTCTCTACTGCTTGTTTTACTTTCCAACTAGGCACTCTAGTGCTTAGATACTTATCTAAGGTTAGCTTGGTCTCAGGTTGGTTTTTATCCGCTTGGACAACTTTTTCACGCATTTTTATGGACGCAAATACAGGGTCAAGCAACTCAGCTGAAAAACCTTTCATTTTTGCTTCAACGCGCAATTCTTTCACATATTCAGAAAATTTAGTGCCTATATCACCCTCCTTCACTAACGCATCTTCTTGGGCAAACAAAGAAGTAGAGAAAAATGCAATTATTGAGAGCATCAGTATGGCGGTAGTCTTTTGTTTTCGAGTATCGCGAAAACGACAAATAAATAGCAGCACAGTCAATTCCTTTAGAATTTTTTATCAGGTTGAGCGTTCAAGCCTTTAGAGCGACGATGCTCAGAAAGTAGGCTCTCTTCTGTTGGCGGTAATTGTAAGTAAAAACCTTTTTCCCTTAGGTGTTTAGTCAGCTTCTCAATACTGATATTGGCGATATTACGAGGTTTGTGTAAAGGCACTAGCATCACGAATTTAGGAGCACCAAAAGTGTCGAGAAGTATTTTAGGTACTTCTGAAAAGTCATCTCTCTTATTAATGTACAGATAAGTGTCTGCTTTCTTACGAGACTTATAAACTGCGCAAAGCATTAAAATCTCCGCCTTCTGGTTTAAATAAGCGGGCAAGTTCTTGTGCAAAAATATTCCGGCGCCATCCGCTCACAATATCTGGTTGCAGTTGCACCGAATCCAATTCATCAATTTCAAACCAACACCACTTGAGCCACTGATTCAACTGCTTTTTAGAGGCGAGGACTTCCACTCTTGTGTGGTGTTTTTGTGCCAACCCTTGGCAAACGTCTTTAAGTGCAGACAATGCTTTTTTATAATCATTAAAATCGGTTAAACGCTGCACTTTTGGTGGACAATCTGCTGCAGCGGTATTGAGTGCGTTTTGCACTAAATCCAATAAAGTGTCGGTATGTATACGTGCTTCTTTTGGTGTGATTGACTCCAGTTGAAACAGCTTAGCCTTATTTTCAGGAAGCTTCATCGCAACTTCAAGCATACCCTCCTCTCGCAATACAAAGTTAATTGCCATGTCACGTTTTTGTGCTTCTTGTAAGCGCCAACTTGCTATTTCCTTCAAAGCTTGGCGCGATTGCGCCCCAATTTTCCAGTTATTTTTTATCGACAAGTAAGCTAAATCACTGGGTACTTCTGCTCTTTTCTTTAATGATAAAAAATCAGACTCGGCAAAAACCCACTCAGTTTGTCCAATCTCTTGTATTTTTGCAGCGAGTTGACGATAAACAGGTAATAAATAAAACACGTCTGCCGCAGCGTATTTTAATTGTTCAACTGACAATGGACGAGCAATCCAATCTGTTCTTGATTCCCCTTTGTCGACATGCACATCTAACATCTGCTCAACCAAATTAGCGTACCCCAGGGTTTGCCCCATATCTAACAGGTTAGCGGCAAATTGGGAGTCAAAAAGTGGCGCAGGTATTACTTTTAAGTTAAACCACAATGCGTCTAAATCTTCAGAGCATGAATGCAGAACTTTGATAATTGATGGATTAACCAATATTTCCTTAAAAGTGGATAAATCATCTAAGACAACCGGGTCAATGAGACCTAGGTGTTTGCCGTCATAAACTTGGATAAGACCAAGTTGTGGTACCAGTGTTCTGGTGCGCACAAACTCTGTATCGATTGCTAAGGCATCCGCTGTTGCCACTCGCGCACAGAAATCAGATAATGCTTCAGGCGTATCTATATATTCAAAATTCATTTATTCTCGCAGCTCTCGACGTAATATTTTACCGACATTAGACTTTGGTAAGTCATCTCTAAATTCGATAATTTTAGGTACCTTATAACCGGTCAATAAAGACTTACAATGTAAAATTATCTGTTGCTCTGTGACATTCGGATCTTTCTTCACAATAAACAATTTCACAACTTCGCCAGATACTTCATGGGGAATACCAATCGCAGCAGCCTCAAGCACACCATCATGCATAGCAGCGACTTCTTCAATTTCATTTGGAAAAACGTTAAAGCCTGACACCAAAATCATATCTTTTTTGCGATCGACAATATAGAAAAATCCATCATCATCCATTTTAGCGATATCACCTGTTGCTAACCAACCACCTTTCATGACCTCTTCTGTGGCTTCAGGACGATTCAAGTATCCCAACATAACCTGAGGGCCTTTCACTAGCATTTCACCCGCTTCGCCATTTGCGACTTCATTACCATCATCATCCACTAGTTTTATGTCCGTAGATGGCACAGGTAAACCAATCGAGCCTTTATAAGATTTAATACTAGTCGGATTTACGGTAACGACTGGTGCACATTCGGTAAGGCCGTAACCTTCCAATAAAACAGTACCTGTTACTTTTTCCCACTTTTCTGCAACCCCACGTTGCACTGCCATGCCGCCACCCAGTCCAAATTTAAAATTAGCATAATCTAGTTCAGCAAAACCTGGTGTGTTTAAGAGACCGTTGAACAAGGTGTTAACACCCGTGATAACAGCGAATGGGTACTTATTCAACTCACTAACAAAGCCCTTCATATCTCGAGGGTTTGTAATTAATAAATTTGGACAACCGCATTTTAAAAACGTCAGACAATTACTCGTTAGCGCGAAGATGTGATAAAGCGGCAACGCGGTAACCACTAAATCCTTACCCGCTGTTATAGACGCTTCAAGCGTACCCGACACCTGTTCCAAATTAGCCACCATGTTCTTATGCGTCAGCATTGCGCCTTTTGAAACACCCGTGGTGCCGCCTGTATATTGCAAAAATGCGATATCAGAGGGTAAAACTTTAGGCCGTGAATAGGTTTGATTTTCGCCAATAGCCATTGCTTGTGTGAAACGTTTAGCTTGCGGAAGGTCGAATTGAGGTACCATTTTTTTAATATATTTTACTGCCATATTAACTAACCATCGTTTCGGTGCTGGCAACATATCTGCAATACTGGTTAGTAATACCTCTTTTACTGATGTTTTATCAATTACTTCTGCCAATGTGTGGGCAAAGTTTTCAACAATGACAATAGTTTTAACGTTGGCGTCGATAAGTTGATGTTGTAATTCTCGCGCTGTATATAAGGGATTAACATTGACCACGGTCATACCTGCCCTTAACACACCAAACAAAGCGATAGGATATTGCAATAAGTTGGGCATCATGATCGCAATGGCATCCCCTTTTTGCATCCCCTGGCTTTGCAAATACGCGGCGAATTGCATAGATAATACATCTAAATCTTCAAACGTGATTTCGTGCCCCATATTAATGAAGGCGGTTTGATTTGCGTATTCAGCTACCGACGATTCGAATATCTCTAAGATTGTTGACAAACTATCAACATTTATCTCCGGCTGCATGGTTTTTTCGTACTGCTTTAACCAGACTTTTTCCACGTTTTGTCCTTTCAATTAGTTATTGTATTGGCCACGCGTTTGCGAAGTCTAATTTTTTATATTTCTGCACCACCAAGCCATAATACCTAAATTCTCGGCTTAGCTAATTGCTGCAGGATGACTAAAACCGGTTAATACCCCAACACCCTAATAGTAAAGGATGATTGCATAAAGATACACTTCAACAGTCATTCATCTGGTGAATACAAACAATTTGTTTGTTAAATCACCACGTATAGTGCTTATTGGCTACAATGTTGTAAGATAATCTCCGAAATTAATTTTTCAGCTTCCATATGAACATGGTGTCCACCCTCAACTATTGTTAGCTTAGCGTCTTTAAATAACTTTTTTCTTTGCACCATGAGATCGCTAACTTTACTAAAACCGTTGCTTGCTAACACAAAATGAATAGGACATTGAATGCCTTGCATTAAATTTTCTACTTGGGCTTGAGTCAATCGAAGTGAAGATACAGTTCGTAATCTTTTATCAGTGGACCATTGAATATCCTCGGAGCGAGCATCGTGTGTAATATTTCTTTGCAGTATTATAGCGGCATTTTCGGCGCTTAGGTCACTGACTCTCTGACGGGCTTGTACAATTGAACCTACATCTTTTGGATGTCTAATCGCTTTTTGATTAGCCTCTATTCTACTTTCAATTGCCTTTTTCAACTGTGCAACGCTTGTCGATTCTGGTTCGGTCAACGGACCTGCAGATTCAATACACACGAAATTTCGTACAAATTCGGGAAAAATTGCACAATACATACTAGATATGATGCCTCCCAAAGAATGCCCAACAATAGAGAAATGAGTCCATCCTTGAGCATGTACAAGGCAATGTAGGTCATGCACATAGTCCAATAAGTGATAATGCGCATCTGCGCTTCGATGCGATGACTTTCCATGGCCAGGTAAATCAATCGCGATGACATGAAACTCATTAAGTAAGGGAATGAGCTTGGTGAAACTTGCTGAATTATCTAACCAACCATGCACCATTAACAATAGTGGCTTTCCAGTTTGACCATTACTCAGCGCTGCAATCTTGCGGTTTGGAATCGTAAACGTCATTTCAGTGTTGCTCATGTAAAAACGTTTTCCCGTTGGTTGAAATTAGCAAATAAAACAAAAGCGGCAATTGCCGCTTTTGTTATGAAGGGGATGACCAAAGAAGTCATTGAGCAGATAAATCTACTTATTTAGACCGTTCAATAACTTTATTTGGGGTTCTCTCGGAGCGACCAGAAGTCGCTCTACTTCTGGCACCGGTAGTACCTGATTTACTTCTATTTTTTTGAATCCTAATAACAGTTCTGTTTGGATAGAAGCCATAATGTCTCCAATAATTTCGACTCAGTCCTATGCCCCAATACGGCGATAGTTGAGAATAATAGAAACCAGATACTCGGTATTCTTCAGTCTCTTTCCACATGTAATAACCGTTGGCTATCAATACGGGGTAAATATAGGCTTGCTCGCCAATGATACCCTCAGCAGGAACGCCAAGTTCACCTAAAAAAGTAATTAAACGGCCCTTCTCAAACACAAGTGGATCGATGAAACCCGATACTTGAACCTTAAACCGACCCGCACTATCACGACTGGTTCGAGGTTTCCCATACTGATTACTAGGATATTGTAAAATTTCAATTTCTGAATATTCTTTTTTGTTATCAACACTAACAATTTCGCCGCCCCAACGCGCTTTTTCGCCCTGACCCGTTTTACTACCGTTAATAATACTCTCAAATGAAATCAAACTTTCGTCGTCTGACACTTTTATTTGCTCTGGAACAATCACACAACCACCCACTAACATGGCGAGTGCAACAATAGATGTTTTTAAAAATGAATGCATAGCTTTACTCCGAAATTATCGTTTACGTACGATTGAGTGGGTACTATTTATTAAGATGTTTATTGATTTGGCACCAGAGTAAACTCTAAAACCAATCTACATTAATCCACCCTACTTCTTTCTCTTTTTGCGTTGCCTTATTGTTATATACGAAGGTAAGGGTAAATGGATTCTTGCATAGTAGCATTTTTATTCACTGATTGAGTGTAACTATCTGTTGTTAAACGTCGTCACACTATTATCTTAGCGAGTATTCAATTCGTTTCTACCCCCTAGGCGTAAATATCGACACCTAAAAGCTGCGCAATATCATCTCGTTTTTCTTGTGTTTCTATTGACTTATAAATTGCTAACTCTTGGCGAATGCGCAAATTGGAATTGTCATCATAGCCAATTGACTGCTTGAAGTAATCTGCTCTTTGGAATACTTCTTCATTACCTGCAACTAATCTCTGTTGCTCTGGCTTACCAACGCCGTTTTGCTCGTTATTAGCCTCTTGCTCAAGCAAAGCGCGTTTAATAATGGAGGTTTGGGATGCATTGTCAACCGAGTCTTTGGTAATGAAAATTGCATTACTACTCTTGATATTTGCTGTATCCATTTACGCTCCATTAACGCAATAATAATATATTTAACAACAGGTTACTTCTTACTTGGTAGTTTTTTCCAAGTCACTTTGTCACGCAAATAAATCGGAGTAACATCATCAACAGTGATGGTGTTTCCATCTTTAAATGCTTGCTCAGCAATGGGTAAAATAAACTCTGCACAAGGATACAGAACATTAATAGGATCCGTATTTTGTGATGTCAACAGGGCTTCTTTATAAGCAGCCCAACCTGTCCCCGCTCTCCCAAAAGCCTCATTATCATGGCTAATTTCTGCAAATTTTGCAACTGCCTCTGTCGGCGTCAAAACGGCTTCGCATTGCAGCTCAGCGACAATACCGTTGTGAACCCTAAAATGACCAAAATACACTTCCTGCATTCTAGCATCTATCAACACTTTAGTAATCCGGTAACCGTGTTGCATGTAATTTTCTTGCGCCATTGCTGCAAGCGTAGAAACTTCAATCACTGGCAAGTCTGCGCCAAGCGCAAGCCCTTGCACAATTCCGGTGGCAATTCGCACTCCAGTAAAACTGCCTGGGCCTCTGCAATACGCGAGAGCGTCTAAATCAGTAATTTTAATAGCATGTTTTGATAGCAATTTATCTATCATTGGCAAAATACGTTGGCTATGTTGTTGCGGACAAATTTCAAATATCACGTCTTTTACATCACCATTAATCAGTGCGACCGAACATGCTTCGGTCGCGGTATCTATCGCTAATATTTTCATTATTCAATCTTATTTAAAAAAGCGGCAACCGCGTCTAAACTTCGAGTTCGCTTCATATTTGGCAAACTCGCAATAAACGTTTGGCCATATTGTTTTGTCACTAATCGATTGTCACAAATAACCAATACTCCTTTATCGGTTTCATCGCGAATAAGACGTCCCGCGCCTTGCTTCAAAGTAATCACAGCCTGAGGAATTTGTATTTGCGCAAATGCATTTCCCCCCTGTTTTTTACAATCTTCGATGCGTGCCTGCAGTAAAGGATCATCAGGTGATGCAAAAGGCAACTTATCAATCATAACACAGAGCAGATCATTGCCCTTAACGTCAACACCTTCCCAGAATGCCCCCGTTCCAAATAATACTGCATTTTGATTTTTGAGATACTCGTCTAATAACGCTTGTTTGGTTGTACTTCCTTGTACTAATATCGGGTTGTCTATCTTTTCTTCCACAAGTGCAGCCACTTCACGCATCATTGCGTGGCTGGTAAACAAAATAAACGCTCTGCCTTTGCTTGCGTCAATTAAGCGGCATGCAATGTCCACTAGATTGTGTTTAACCGCTCTATCATTAGGCTCAGGTAAAAAGCGTGGGATACATAACATGGCCTGATTTTGATAGTCAAAAGGACTGTCCAGTGACAATGTCTTTGCATCATATAAACCCATATGATTGCGATAATGATCAAAGTTATCATCCACCATTAGGGTTGCAGAGGTAAATATCCAAGCCGCATTTTGTGCTTTCATAATAGTTGAAAATTTATCCGCAATGCTCAGCGGAGTCAGATGCAAAATAATTTGTCTTGGTGTCGTTTCGTACCACAAACTCACACCTGTGCGCTTAACATCTGTTACATGACCTAAACACTGGCTGAACTCGGACACACGCTCAATCATCATGTCGAGATCTTTGTCACGGCCTTGGTGAATATTGGCAATTTCATATAACTGATTTAGGCTTTGTTCGATAATAGTGATTTGGTTAGCCATGTCAGTTTGTTCGAGCTTTTGCGACCAATTACCACGGCCAGGATTATGCGGAAATAGCAAACGTAAATCAGCCATATGCATTTGGCACTTTTCCGCAATCTTACTCAACTGATCAGCATCTTTTAGCACCGACCTTGTTATCGCAATGACGTCTTTGGTCAAATCTTGAACTTGTCGACTCGAAAAAGTTTCACCGAAGTATTCACTGGCTATATCGGGCACTTGATGAGCTTCGTCAAAAATAACCACGTCAACATCAGGAATTAGCTCACCAAAACCGGTATCTTTCAATGCCAAATCTGCAAAAAACAAATGATGATTAACAACGACCACATCTGCTTCCATCGCATTTCTTCTTGCTTTTACTAAATAGCAATCTTCATAACTCGGGCAATCTTTACCTAAACAGTTATCAACCGTAGACGTCACTATAGGTAGTACATTTGCGTCTTCTTTAAGGCTTTTTAGTTCACCAATATCACCAGTTGACGTCGTGCTCGCCCACTTTCTTACTAAGCTAAATTCGTTAAGGACTTCTTTTTCAAGCAATACATTGCCTGCGCCATGCTGTGAAAGTCGATGTAAACAAAGATAATTAGAACGCCCCTTCAATAATACTGTTTTTCTTGTTTTATCTATGGAATTTTTTACAGTCGGTAAATCACGATGAAATAGCTGTTCTTGTAAATTTTTTGTCCCAGTAGACACAATAAACTTCTTCTTTGACAGCAGTGCTGGCGCTAAATAAGCAAAGGTTTTACCTGTTCCTGTCCCTGCTTCAACAATCAAAGAACCTCGCTCTTGGATTGCAGTACCGACGGCTTTAGCCATTGTTGTTTGGGCTTCTCTAGGAGTAAAGCCGGCAATAACTTCAGCCAACGGACCAGGATTCGAGAAAAAGGACTCAATTTCAGACATTAATTTTTATTTTTTCCGGTGTGGAGGTAATTCAGATTTTGTGTGGCATTATGCCAAATAAGCCAATTAAGTTTTTCATTATTTCAGGTCAATCAGCCTAATTTATTGTTTCAGTCGAAAATGACAAACGGCTACTACACAATGGCACACCTCATTAGGTGAATCTATAGAACAATATGACAGTTCTCTATACAAGCATCTCTATACCAGCATCTCTATACCAGCATCTCTATACCAGCATCTTTATACCAGCGTTTTTATAAATGCGGTTCTATATATCAATACCGTACTTCTTAAGTGTTTAGCTAAATACTGCATCGCGCTAATATTGAACAGAACAAGAGTCTGTAATAAAAAACGCCAACCTGCGATAAACAATGGAGATTTTTAATATTAACAGACTTATAAAAAGAATTTGAAACTGATCTTACTTATCTAAATAATACTTTTTCTTGTTTAAACCAATAAATACAAAATGCAAGTAAGCTACCTGCAATAACTGCTGTTGAGCCAAATATGGCAAACAATTGAACATAGTCCATGGTGCCTTTAATCAATTCTTTGATAGCCAGTGCCACATTAGTCAAGGGCACCCACGCCCAAATACCTTTGAGTTGAACACCAGGGAGCATAGCAAATATTACTGGAATAAAAGTTACGAAAACCAACGGCGTCATATAACCCTGAGCTTCTTTAAATGAGCGGGCGTAAATTGATAATGCTAGCAATACTGCAGCAAAAATAGCGACAACGGGTATAAGCATGAAAAATACCAACAAAAAATCGATAGCATCAATAGAGGTCATGAATTTCACCAACACTTCACCTGCCTCTCCTCTGCTTAAAACGGCAGTCCACAAGGCAATACTTAAGACGGTGACGAGTGCTGATGTTACGCCGGCAAAGGCGATGGTAAAAAACTTACCAAGCACGATTTTTGTACGCTCGATTGGTGTGATAAGTAAAGTTTCAAGCGTACCCCGCTCTTTTTCACCTGCACCTAAATCACTAGCCGGTAACATTGCGCCTTGTAAACAAAGCATAAAAATAAGATAAGGAATGAAACCACCAATTGACTCACCCAGTGTTTCGCGTTCATCCGCTACATTAATTTCTTCAACCTCTATAGGCGTGACGACACTTATTTGCTGAGATCCAGATAAACCCAATGATGAAAGTGCGGTCCTTTGATATAAATCTGAAAGCTCATCGACAATTTTATTCAATTTGTTTTCGACTACTTTTAAGCCCGCTTGGTTGCGGTACAACTTCAGTGTTATTTTGCCTGAATCTAATACCGTGCTGCTGTAATTTTTTGGGATCTCGATAACAAAATCAATATTACCTTCTTTAACATAAGCAACTATTTGTTCCTTTGTTTGCACTTCAGAAGGTAATTTTTGCAGTGAAAATTGTTCGACCTCATTTAGCTTACCAACTAACTCATCACTAAATTGGTCGCCAATGATGGCATAAGTACGTGTTTTTTCTACTGCGCCTTTGACCACGTTTGTACCCACATATAGAGCGCCACCAATCAATAGTGGAAATAACAAAATAGGTAGGGCAATCATAAAAAATAGGGTTTTTTTATCACGCAATAATTCTTTAATCTCTTTTTGAAATACCAACCACATAATAATACTCCCTATCGTTCTGTCGTTTGATGTTTAGGTTTGCCGATCGAGCGCAAAAATGATTCATGCAATGAAACTTCATCCAGTGCCCTAAAAGCGTCAAATGTATCATTAAACATAGTTTGTCCCTGATCGATTACAGTGACTTTGTCACATAGCTCAGTTACTTCATCTAAATGATGGGTAGAAAAGATGACAGGTACATTATCATTCTTCAAATCGCGAATAAAATTCAGCACCGTTTGTGTAGCCATGATGTCGAGGCCGGTAGTTGGTTCATCTAAGATAACAACTTTGGGCGAATGAATAACCGAGCGTGCAATTGACGCTTTCTGTTTCATTCCAGTGGAATAGGTTTCGCTGCGTCTGTCTAAAAATGAATCCATATCTAAACGGTGAGATAATTCAGCGGTACGTTTGATAATTGCACCATTTGTCATTCCATTTAACTTTCCGAAATACGCAATATTTTCACGTCCACTCAAGCGTCCGTAAAGCCCTGTTCCGCCAGATAAAAACCCAATCTGTTTTCTAGCTTCAACCGGGCTTTTTAATATATCGAAACCACCTATATTAATACTGCCACTATCTGGCTGTAATGCAGTTGATAACATTCTTAAGGTGGTTGTTTTACCTGCTCCATTTGGACCTAACAAGCCTAACACTTCACCATTTTGGCAACTGAAGCTAACCTCCCTTACCGAATGAAAAAAGCGCCCTTGTAACCTTGGATCTTTTTTATCTTGATCACTCAGCTTTTTAGGGTTCTCTACTTTGAATTTCTTAGCTAGCTTGTTTATTTCAATCACACTAACGTCCCTATTTTTTGTAATGAATATCATTGCCATGGTTGAGATTAGACTATGATATTTCGCAACGAATTACTAAGGCAATCTGCACTGATTATCAATTTAAATGTTTCAAATTAATTCTATTGCCTATTTATGCTTGTTTTACTGGGCAATAAATTGAATACTTTATAAGTGACAACAAACTCAAACAACAAAGTCAAACAATCAAGCTAGGGAATTTAAATGAGCGAAAATAATTACGAAGTCACCAATCCAATACAAGCTTGTAATGATGTATTTATTCGCCCCTCTGACGTTTTTAAAGCATTGTCATTAAAAGACAATTGGTCTTGGATACCCTTTATTCTTGTAATCGTGATTTCTGCACTGCCAGCTTATCTTTATTTCGGTGTGGTTGATTATGACTGGTATATTGACACGCAATTAGCGCTAAGTATGCCTGACGCAAGCCCTGCAGAATTAGAAAACATGCGCCCAGCTTATGGCACAGGAGAGAGTGCGGCCGGTTTTGCTCTTTTTGTCGCTCCTGCATATCTTATTGTGGTGTCAGCTATTTTCGGGCTATATTACACCTTGGTGACCAGAAACGATGAAAAAAGCATTCACAGCTTCTTCGATTGGTATGGCGCACAATGGTGGTTTTTGATGCCTACGCTAATTGCTTCTGTCATTTCATTAGGGCTTATTTTATTGATAGAACCGGGTGCACAGGTTTCTCAGTCTGTGTTATCACCAACTTCCCTGAGCTATATATTTACTGTTGAGCCAAGCAGTAAGTGGTTTAATTTTATGTCGTATTTGCGAATTGAAACAATTTGGACCATTTATTTGGGTGCAGTTTGCTTACAACAGTGGACCAACTTCAGCAGTAAAAAATCCATTGTGTTTGCTGCAATTCCCAATGTAATTGTATTAACTATTTGGTTTTTATGGACCTTGAGTTAATTCAGTTAGTCGCATTTTTGTGAATTGTGTTTACATAATGTTGGCGCTTGGGCATAAAGTATCCTTCATTTTTATAAAAGGCTGAATCTTGTGCTCCATAGTGCCAATGTGGGATACCTAAAATGGGCAAGGGATAAAATGGCTTGTTAGCAAACAACGTCTGGTTAGTGTGAATATGCTGCACAAGCAAGGTGTCCAATACTCGCGACCCAAGCAATGAGATAAGCCCCTGTGTTCTATGTTTGTCATCAATTTGAATGAGTAAGACTTTACCCGTCAAGCCAACAAACGGTGTTAATAACATTTCCAGATTTGCGTGACCAAATACAACAGGCAGAATGCTGGTATGCCACTCCTCTTTTAATTCGCAAAAAATTGTTGTCCACTCTTGTCTATCAAACAAAAGGGCTAGTTTAGCGAACAATCGTGTTCCCATTATAAATAAGACAATACCGCACTCATCAAAATGTGTAATGTGATTTCGAACCTTGGTTCTTGGATCCAAACCAAAGGTATTTATTTCAGATATATGCAAACGATTTAGATAGGTTTTTGTTTGCGGGAATTGCAACCAAATGATGCCGTTAAAAAAGTCATGCCAACTTTCTCTGCGGGTTGGGATAGCATGGTCTTCAAATATGATCTGTTCATAATACCGGGCGTCCTCTGGCATTGACTGTTGGCAAACAAAGCGTTTTTCATCAGCAAGTACATTGATATTATTTTCGTAGCAAACTTGCATCTCTTCGAGTAAGTTAGCGTCCAATTTAGTAATATCGAGCTGAATTAAATCTTGCGATGGAAAGAGTAACGAGAGTGCTGAAAGTGGCGGTCGCAAAAATGGCGATGATTTTAAAGGATTCAATACAGTAGTCTCATCGTTAAATTTTTTAGGTAACCAGTTGTTCGTATAATGCCATAAATGTTTGTTATATTAAGTAACAATTTTGATTATACTGTTCAACGATATTATGGTTTATTCCAATTGAATTGTAAAAGACAACAAAAAATGACTAATTACAAGGAACAAAAATGAAACTTCAGAAACGGGCCCTTACTTTGGCATTGTCTGCCGCTATCTTTGCCCTCGCTCTTGCAGGATGTTCAGAACCAGAATTCACTGTTGTAGAGGCCGCAGCGCCCAAAGTTGAAGATAACTTTGAGACCATTTATAACTCTATTAGCGCTGATACGCTTAGACAACATACGAAAATATTATCATCAGATGAATTTGAAGGTCGCTTGCCAACCACCGCAGGTGAAAAGAAAACCTTAGATTACCTCACTGCAGAATTAACCAAAGTAGGTTTTGAACCAGGTAACGCAGGTAGCTTTTTTCAAGAAGTCAGCCTAATGCAAATTACTGCTGCGCCGGACATGAGCCTCAAAATGGGCGAAAACACATTTTCATATAAAGAAGATATGGTCGCTGGTTCAAAACGTGAAGTGTCCGAGGTTGATTTAACCGATTCGGATATCGTTTTTCTTGGCTACGGCGTAAATGCGCCAGAATACCAATGGAATGATTATGAAGACGTCGATGTAAAAGGTAAAACAGTGATTGTTTTAGTTAACGACCCTGGCTATTCAAGTCCAGAAAGTGAGCTTTTTCAGGGCTCAACAATGACTTATTACGGCCGTTGGACCTATAAATATGAAGAAGCTAGCCGTCAAGGTGCTGCCGCGGTATTCATTGTGCATGAGAGCGCCCCAGCCTCTTATGATTGGTCTGTTGTGGCAAATAGCTGGAGTGGACCACAATATGGCTTAGTCACACCAGACGCTGGCGCAAGTCGAGTTGCTGTTGAAGGTTGGATTTCACGTCAAGCAGCAGTCAAAATTTTCGCTGACGCAGGCTTTAATTTTGACCAACAAAAAGATTTTGCAGCGCAAGGTTCATATTCTGTTGCATTAAATAAAAAGGCATCTGTTACGCTCAAAAATGATTTTGAAAAATCAAAAAGTTATAATGTCTTCGCCACTTTAGCGGGCAGCGAAAAACCTGATGAGCATATTATTTACACGTCTCACTGGGATCACTTGGGCACAGATGAAAGTAAAAAAGGTGACCAGATATATAATGGCGCGCATGACAATGCAACTGGAACCGCCGCAATCCTCGCCATGGCTGAAGCCTTTACTGGCTTAAACAAAAAACCCAAACGCTCGGTTAGTATGTTGATAGTAACTGCTGAGGAACAAGGTCTTTTGGGATCAAAGTACTATGCTGAAAATCCAATTATTGCGCTTGATAAAACCGTCGCTAATATTAATATGGATGCAATGAATGTATTAGGAAGAACCAAGGATGTCGCTGTCGTTGGCATGGGTAAATCGGATCTTGAAGCGGATCTTGAGAAAGCGGCGAAACGTCAGGGCCGAGTATTAGCTCAGGAAGATAATCCGGGTGCTGGTCTGTATTATCGTTCTGATCACTTTAGTTTTGCTAAGGTTGGTATCCCAGCGCTTTACGCAAAAGGTGGCAGTGAGCCAATTGATGAAGCAACTGCCAAATACCGTAAGAGGACGAACTTGATAGTTCGCGGCTGTTACCATCAAGTTTGCGACCAATTCCGTGAAAATTGGGATTTTAGTGGTGTACAAGAAGACACTCAAATGTTGTTTGAAGTAGGTTATGATATAGCCAACTCTGGTACATGGCCACAGTGGTCAGCAACAAGTGAATTTCAACGCAAATAATAAATAAATTTTGGTATATGAACTAAATAGCCCCTTCTGAGGCTATTTTTTGTCAGTGTTACTTGCGGAGATCGCACGAACTTGTACTCCAATTTAAATTACGAATTGCGTAATAATCGAAACAACAGCAACTAATTATGCTTTTCTCCTAGAAAACCCTTGCATTTTCTACTCAAAATGGCACATTCACCACAAAGGTAAATTGAATAAAAATAAACGCGAACATAAGTTTCACATACCTACCTTATTATCGACAGAAAACGATAACCCAATTCAATAACCTAGCAAGAAAAGGCGAAACAACCTATGTGTGGTATTTTCGGTATCCTTGATATCAAAACTGATGTGTCAGAGTTGCGCACACAAGCACTCGAATTATCAAAATTATTACGCCATCGTGGCCCAGACTGGTCAGGCATTTGGCATAATGACAATACGATTTTATGTCATGAAAGACTGGCAATTGTTGACGTAGACACGGGCGCTCAACCCCTAATCAGTAACAATGGTAATCAGGTATTAGCCGTTAATGGCGAAATTTATAATCATAAGGACTTAGCGTCTAAGCTGACCACTGCGTATGACTTCCAAACCAAATCAGATTGCGAAATCATTATTCCGCTGTATCAGCAAGAAGGTGTGGGTTTCATTGACAAATTGGAAGGTATGTTTGCTTTTGTTCTTTATGACCAAGAGAATAATACCTACCTCATCGCTCGGGACCATATGGGTATTATTCCGCTATATACCGGTTTTGATGAGTTCGGTAACTTCTATGTTGCTTCAGAAATGAAAGCCCTTGTACCTGTTTGCAAGACAGTACAAGAATTCCCACCGGGGCATTATCTCAGCAGCACCGACGGCAAGCTGGTTAAATATTACGGGCGCGATTGGATGTCGTATGAGAATGTTAAAGACAACGAAACAAACCTAGATGATTTAAAGGTTGCATTTGAAAAGGCGGTTAAGTCTCACCTTATGTCAGACGTACCTTATGCGGTCTTACTTTCGGGCGGTTTAGATTCATCATTAGTCTCAGCTGTCGCAGCCAGGTATGTTGCCAAGCGCGTTGAAGACGAAGACAAGAGCGATGCTTGGTGGCCTCGTTTGCACTCATTTGCTGTTGGCCTTGAAGGTGCACCTGATTTAATCGCAGCTAAAAAAGTAGCGAATATGATTGGTACCGTGCATCACGAAATTCATTTTACAATTCAGGAAGGGCTTGATGCTATTCGTGATGTTATTTATCACTTAGAAACATACGATACAACGACTATTCGTGCTGCAACGCCGATGTATTTGATGACTAGAAAAATCAAAGCTATGGGTATCAAAATGGTGTTGTCTGGCGAAGGGGCCGATGAAATATTTGGTGGTTATTTATATTTCCACAAAGCGCCTAATGCCAAAGAGCTACACGAAGAAACGGTGCGTAAACTTGATCGTCTGCACCTTTTTGATTGCGCACGTGCAAACAAATCAACCTCCGCTTGGGGCGTTGAAGCACGGGTACCTTTCCTAGACAAAAATTTCATGGATGTTGCGATGCGCCTAAATCCACAAGATAAAATGTGTATTAATGGCCGTATGGAAAAATGGATATTGAGAAAAGCCTTTGATGACGAGACATATCTTCCAGCTGAAGTATTATGGCGTCAAAAAGAACAATTTGGCGATGGTGTTGGTTATTCTTGGATTGATTCAATTCGTGAATTTGTTGATCTTGAAGTATCCGACCAGCAGTTAGCAACAGCCCGATTCCGTTTCCCGACCAATACACCGGATACGAAAGAAGGTTATTACTACCGCACTGTCTTTGAAGATTACTTCCCTCAAGAAAGTGCTGCTAAATGCGTACCAAGCGGTAAATCAATCGCATGCAGCACAGTTGAAGCTCTGGAGTGGGATGAAAGCTTTAAAGCCGCCGCAGACCCCTCTGGTCGTTCAATGAAGTCTATTCACAGTGGTGAATTTAAAGGTTAGCTGCAAACGTTGTGGTGATAACATGCATAAAGCGACGTTAATTAGTCGCTTTTTTTTTGTCTTCAAACTGTTCCGGTGTATACCAATACTTAGATTCAGAAACCGGCGTATTGATAGGTAACAGTGGATTATCTAATTCAAAGTAGGTAATTTTATCTAATGCTAACTCCTCTAGCATGTCACCGTGATATTCGTAGAACAATTCATCAAAGCTGCCATCTTCAATTGCTCGTTCCAAGCCAATTTCTATCAACCGAGCCAAAGTAACATTGCGTTTATTGACGAAAAAATACATCGCAGCTCTGTATTGTAGAGCAATTCCCTGTTTCAACCTGATATCTGGATCGGCTCCATCCTGACGCAATTCAGTCAACGCTTCGATAACAGACAGAGGGTAAAAATCAGCTTGCTGGCGTGATAATAAACTCGCTGCCTCAGACCGATTCTGGGCACCTAACACATTAAAACCATTGGCTTGCAGGATCTTTGTATCCGGCCAATCAATACCCTGAACAGGAGCATAAACCAGTAGATCGCTTAAACTAGTCAATACTTTGTTGTAAAACGGCTTATTTTTATGCGTCAACATCACTCGCCAACCAATTAATCCTTTGGCAATAGGTATACGAATAGGCAGCAGATCATCTTCGCGTTGACGATCCGTCGCACTCCAAACAACATTAACCTTAATATTCTCACGTAACTGTCGAAGCGCTTTAGATTGATATTTAATCCGTTGAGAGGCGACCATTCTGTAACGCACTCCGGTTTTTTCAAGCGCTAATTGCAAAAGAGCTGCTGGATATTCATGTCGTTCATCGCCATCGTATAAAGAACCTGGATAAGTAACAACCCATGTAGCAGCGTTCGTAGCTGCACAAAAAGATGAGAGTGCCATTACCAACATTATGCTTGCAATACGCCCCATAGAAGGGCATTTCATGCGGCTTAATACTGAATGCCTATTTAACATCCAAGACCACCACGAAAATCTTGGGAGTTTGGCCAATGTCGCAAGCTAAAAGTGTTTTACTGGTATCATTTAAAAACCGATACTCGTCGATATAATTGTCCATTTGTTCTCCGATTAAAGCCATCGTCATACTTAAAAATGAAATAGCTATTCTAAGCCAATAAACTTATGCATTTGTAATGAAAGTCGCCAATTGCGTTCAATACACGTTTTGACAGCTAAATCTGTAGCTCGTTTTTGCTGACTAATGGGTTGTAAATAAATTAGCGGCAACACATTTTGGTCCATAGACGCTAACAATGAATCTAGCTCATCTATGTGTTTTTGCATAGCGACAGGATGTTTTATTTCATTCGCTCTTGCCAATGCATCGTCTCGCATCTTATAGCCACCTTGCATATTTATTTTTGGCGAGACAGTCACCCATGTGTCTTTACTGGTGAGGATTTCAAATGTCCCACTGGTTTCTATTTGGGTCGAAAAGCCTTTACTGTGTGCTTGTTTGGTGAACTCAGTTAAGTCATACATACAAGGCTCACCACCGGTCAAAATAATGTGTTTAGCGACATAGCCTTGTTTATCAAAAAGCGCGAATAACGAGTACTCATTTGCAGAAAACCACTGTGAAGAATCTTCATTTTGTTGCATGATGGTGTCTGGCGTGGTTTCTTCTTGTAAGCTGATTTCCCAAGTGTGTTTTGTGTCGCACCAAGAGCAGCCAACGGGACAACCTTGGAGCCTCACGAAAATCGACGGCAATCCAGTAAACGAGCCTTCGCCTTGAAGGGACTCAAATACTTCGTTTACTTTCAAGTTTTTCACAGTAACACCTATTTCTTATTCGAATACAGTTGGGATTTTAACAGGGATCGTTTAGAATCGGCACCGTTTTTTAAAGGAGAATGACAAATGTCAGCTAAAGTCGTCGTCATCTATTCAGGCGGTATGGATTCATATACTGTGCTTAACAAAGTCATGCAGCAGGGATATGATGTGCATGCGGTATCTTTCAACTATGGACAAAGACATAGTAAAGAATTACTTTTCGCAAAAAACGTTTGTGAACAAAACAACATTGAGCATAAAGTGGTGGACATTAGCTCAATAAATCAGCTGATCGGAGGTTCTGCTCTTACTGATGATATCGATGTTCCCCAGGGGCATTACCAAGAAGAGAGTATGAAAACCACCGTCGTTCCAAATCGGAACATGATTATGTTGTCGATGGCGGTAGGTTATGCGGTTTCTATCGAAGCAGAGGCGGTGTATTTCGGTGCTCACTCAGGTGACCATGCCATTTACCCTGATTGCAGAACTGATTTCGTTGCTGCAATGAATGACGTATGCAAAATTGCAAACTATCAAGTAGTTGCAGTAAGAGCTCCCTATTTGGCTGCTAGTAAAACTGATATTCTCAGGGAAGGTTTGGCAATGAACTTGAACTATAATGACACTTGGACTTGCTACAACGGTCAAGAGAAGGCATGTGGACGATGTGGTGCTTGCCAAGAGAGACTAGAGGCATTTTCTGACAATAATACTATCGACCCTATTGACTATCAAAACTAAAAAATCGCTGTTAGCGTTTGTCAATAACAGAAGTTTTTCTTATTGTCTAATTATCAAGCGCTGTAACGGTTGACTACTTCTGACTTTCGAAAACAAAGTATTCTAGTTCTTTAATACAATGTCTTAACACGGGATTAAGTCTTGTATTTTTTCCGTTCATCACGAATAACTCGTGACTAAATTCAAATAATGAGCCCTTGCAAATTGGAACAAGACCCGTCGCTGCACCTTGTTCTTTGGCAATGTAATCCGGTAACAAACCAACGTATTCTCCGGTCATCACAGCAGCCATGCAAACGTCGTATGAATCTGAGAATGTTTGAATAGCAAGTCTTTTTTCACCGCTAATATAGTTGACTGATGACAAACCAGACATACCGATAGCAGGGAAATCTTCAATTCTAACATTGTCTGGTAATGCATCCGCTTCGCGATATTTTGCTAATGTGTGCGTTGGTGAGCAGTATAGACGTCCCTTGCACTGCACGCCTGTAGAATGGAAGGTAACCGACTCCGGCTTAACCATATCGTAGGTAGTTAACACTAGATGACATTCGCCCGAAAGTGCGACATGTTCCACTTCATTATATAAACGGGTTTGAATGTTGACGTGAATGTCGTCAAATTTTTTCATTGTACTCTTAACCGCTTTACTCACCGCTAGTTGCATTGATGTAGCTAAACCAGCCATCAATACCAAAGTGATATGACCACTGTAGTCATCGTGTAAGCTTTTTAAGTTAAATACAAAATTATCGAACGCGTTGAAGATACGCTTGGTTTCTTGAAAAACAACTTCACCTTCTTTGGTCATTTGAAATCCACCACGACCGCGGTGGCACAAAACAAGGTCGAGTCTTTCTTCCAATTTTTTGATAGCAGCACTGATGTTAGGCCGCTGCATTCTAAGCACAGGCTCCGCCGCAGTGAAGCCGTTGCAAGATGCAACTGCATAAAACACACGCAACAATTTAATATCAGATTCTTGTAAACGATTTAACATATATCCACCGCATTAGGTATATTTGCTCATACTACTTGCCAACATATTATGCAAAGTCACCCAGTTTTACAATCAATTTGTTATTGATTTGTATAACTTTTCAAGCTTTGACAGTAACTGTCCATATAAATATCGTATAAATATGAGAAAAATCAGCTCATGAGCGACATTCTAATTTGCTCATATTTATCCGTAAATGAGTAATTTTGATGCGCAAAACCACCTACCATCCTGCTAACGAGAATGTACCGACAATCTTTCTTGTAAGCAACTGCTAATCACTCAACGCCATTTTCTCCATAACGCTTATATATCGTTATAAATATATACAAATGAATAGATTGCATATCTTTTGTTTATGCTAACTTTGTTAAGAATAAATATAATACATTAAACAGCTTACCTTTCAAGCTACTTAGTGCTTAGCTGGGTTCGAGTTACTAATTTTATCGAGATTTGACCCTTTGCTACATGGTCAATTATGTTACCAAGAGCGCAAGAGACAACGTTGAACTGAACCAGTCCTGTTCACGAAAGTTTTAGAATTTCAGATCGTAGTATTTCAACCTCATCTCTCAACGATGCTGCTTTTTCAAACTCTAAATCCCTCGCCGATTCGAACATTTGCTTTTCTACCTCAACCACCTTGCCCATTAGTTGGGTCACATTCATTGCTTTGTAGGTTTTTTCTTTCTCTGCAATTTTACGCATTCTGACCTTACCAGATGCAGGATGATTGGTATCACCGAGGTCCATAATATCAGTAATAGGCTTATTCATTGAATGCGGCGTAATAGCATATTTTTCATTATACGCAACCTGCTTTGCTCGTCTGCGGTCGGTTTCATCCATAGCGCGTTGCATCGAACCAGTTATCCGATCTGCATATAAAATTGCCTTTCCATTGATATGACGAGCGGCCCGTCCCATGGTTTGAATAAGTGATTTATCGGCTCTCAAAAAGCCTTCTTTATCTGCATCAAGTATGGCGACTAAAGACACTTCGGGCATATCTAAACCCTCACGCAATAGATTAATGCCAACTAACACGTCAAATTTACCCAGACGTAGGTCGCGAATAATTTCGATGCGTTCTACAGTATCAATGTCAGAGTGAAGATAACGAACCTTAACGCCATGCTCACTCAGATATTCACTTAAATCCTCCGCCATCCGCTTTGTTAAGGTGGTTATAAGAACACGTTCATTTACCGCAACTCTTAAGCCAATTTCAGAGAGAACATCATCCACCTGAGTCCCTACAGGGCGAATTTCTATAGGCGGATCAATTAAGCCAGTTGGTCGAACAACTTGTTCTACAATATCGCCATGACACTTTTCCAACTCATAATTACCTGGTGTCGCTGATACATAAATTGTTTGCGGCGAAATATGCTCAAACTCTTCAAATTTCAACGGCCTATTATCCATCGCTGATGGTAATCGAAAGCCAAATTCAACCAGTGTTTCTTTTCTTGAGCGATCACCTTTATACATCGCTCCAATTTGCGACACCGTAACATGAGACTCATCAATAAATATCAAGCCATCTGTAGGAAAATAATCTAACAAGGTCGGTGGTGGCTCTCCAGGTGCTTTGCCGGACAAATAACGACTGTAGTTCTCTATACCTGAGCAATAACCTAATTCCAACATCATTTCTATATCGAATTGAGTACGCTGACTAAGTCGCTGCTCTTCAATCAATTTATGATTCTCTTTTAGGTTTGCACGTCGCTCCTTTAGCTCTTCTTTAATTTTATCTATCGCCGCTACAATTTTTTCGCGTGGAGTAACATAATGTGTTTTTGGATAAACCGTGACGCGAACAACATTTTTATCCACAGCTCCGGTGAGAGGATCGAATAAGCTAATTTTTTCAATTTCATCGTCAAACAACTGGATCCTAATCGCTTGTTTTTCAGAGTCTGCGGGAAATATATCAATGACATCTCCGCGCACTCTGAAACTACCGCGTTCAAAAGCGATATCATTGCGTTTATATTGAAGCTCAGCGAGTCGTCTTAAGATATCGCGTTGGTCCATGATATCGCCTTGACGAAAATGCAGCAGCATTTTCATATAACTTTTAGGATCGCCCAAACCATAAATAGCTGACACTGATGCGATAATGATAACGTCACGACGCTCCATCAATGATTTTGTCGCCGACAACCGCATTTGTTCAATATGATCATTGATCGACGCGTCCTTTTCTATAAAAGTGTCGGTACTAGGCACATATGCTTCGGGTTGATAATAGTCATAGTAGGACACGAAATACTCAACCGCATTATTCGGAAAAAACTCTTTCATTTCGCCGTATAACTGCGCGGCAAGTGTCTTATTATGCGCCATTATCAATGTAGGTCTTTGTACTTGCGAGATCACATTGGCCATAGTGAACGTTTTACCAGAACCCGTGACTCCCAAAAGTACTTGTTTGGCCAAACCAGACTGCAAACCTTCTACAAGAGAGGCTATAGCAGTGGGTTGATCTCCAGCTGGTTTATAGCTTGATTTTAGGGTAAAAGCTTTACTCATTTTTCACTTCCAAACACTGGCGTTGATGCTTGTAACGCCATTTCATTTTTCAAATTTCGATTAAACCACGCATATGCCAAAACAGATGTCAAAACGTTGGCAATAACACAACCCCAAAATAGGCCTTCTAAGCCATTTAAGTAACTACCCAACGACGCTATCGGTACATAAAACGCAAATAACCTCAGGATACTTAACACTAATGCTGACATGGGCTTATGCATCGCATTAAAAGATGAATTGACTAAAATAATGATACCTTGCAGGCCATAGCCAAGAGGAACAATGCAGAGGAATAAGGTGATATCTCGCGCAACACTTGCTTCCTCTGCGAATACTCGTGCAATGTAGCTTGAGCATATTGCCAACGTGGCGAAAACAATAAGCTGCCAGACAACGACAAATTTGGCGGCAATATCAAACGCCGCTTTAATGCGAGGTAATTTATTTGCGCCATAATTCTGGCTAATGAAAGGAGGTAACGACATCGATAAAGCCAACACAAGAATGCTGGCGATGGATTCCAGTCGGTTGCCTACGCCCCAGGCAGCAACAGCTTCTGCGCCATAAGTAGCAACGAATGCGGTCATTACACCGCCAGCGATTGGGGTAAGCATGTTGGCGCCCGCTGCTGGTAATCCGATTTTCAATACGCCTTTTGCTGCGACGGTAAATTCTGCCCAACTTAGTATCCGCGGTTCAATCAACTGTCTTTCGACTGCCAGTAGATAAAGTATCCAGACAACACATACTGCCCATGCTATTGCTGTCGCGATGGCTGCACCTTGAATTCCTAATGCTGGGATAGGTCCCCAGCCAAATATTAGAATGGGATCCAATATGACATTGATTGCGCCTCCTGTCGCCATGATAATACTCGGCGTTTTAGTATCACCGAAGGCTCTTAACACGGAATTACCGACCATCGGAATGGCAAGGAAAATACCAGCTAAATACCACGGAATCATATAGGCCTTAATGAATGGCATCAGGGTGTCATCTGCCCCCATCAGTGTAAATATGAACTCAAGACTTAAAATACCAACCAAGGCAAAGATGCCGACTAGAAACACCGACAACATAAGTGCGCCCGTCGCCAATACTTTTGCGTGCTGGGTATTCCCTGAGCCAATATACTTGCCAATAATCGCTGAGGTACCGATCCCTAGACCGATGTTTAAACTAATAACGGTGAACGTTACTGGAAAAGTGAAACTAATAGCGGCTAATTGTTGCGTGCCCAACATACTAACAAAAAAAGTATCAACAACACTGAAAGTCATCAACATTAACATTCCGACGATCATTGGAATGGTCAAACTTTTCAATGTTTGCGCAATATCGCCATTGAGCATGTCTCGATGAGTTGTATTAGTGGTCACTGCATATCGTCATTTTGTTTTTTTTGATTCCGTATAATAAATTATCTTCGCCCTTTCTACACTGAATTAGAATTTTTAGTTTGATTTTAATGTTATCTCTTTCAAGACCTGTAAAAACCATTGATTTTGCCACTACCAACAAATTCTGCCAACTCATTGATTATATCCCATAAAGCGCTCAAGAAACTGTCACAATTGTCTTCGCAGATTAAAATAAATGAATTAGTACACAGGCACTTAAGAAATTAATATCTGTCAACAACTAAAAATTAAAACCGATTGCTATTTTTTTAACATTTTGTTTTTCATCACTTTATTTATTTTTAGTGTTTTTATGTTATTTCTGTTGACAATAATTGATTAAGCTCGGCCTTTAGTTTAACTATTTAATCCACAGACTTATCCACAGATCTAGTGGATAAGTGGTTGCGTCCTAATAACGACGCTTGTTAACAGCTTTTTTACAAAATATTATGTAAGTTACCACTAACCTTAAGAGCTTTTCAGTTACGTTACCGTTTTATGACACACTGTTTATATTAACAGTAGTCAGCGTAATTTTAATAACCTTTTAACTTATATTTATTAATCAATGCATAAATTAGTAATAAGAAGAATGATAATGATGCTCCCGCTCGAAAAAACGAGTAGTTATTCTTAATAATATCATCAATTTAGTATTAACGTGGTTCACATTCGGGCTCTTTGTCCACATGCCAACCAAACACCGTGACCGCTTACTTTATAAGCAAACAAAAATTAAACACTAAAAAACCGAAGAACACTGTTGACACAGCGGCCTTAGCTCATTAATATCCGCATCCGTTAAAAGCAGGTCCCCCTTAGCTCAGTTGGTAGAGCGACGGACTGTTAATCCGCAGGTCCCCCGTTCGAGCCGGGGAGGGGGAGCCACTTTTAACTAACTAGTTACACCTGTTCCCCCTTAGCTCAGTTGGTAGAGCGACGGACTGTTAATCCGCAGGTCCCCCGTTCGAGCCGGGGAGGGGGAGCCAAATTCCTCGGGCGCCACTAAACCAGTCAAAACTACTTTAGTCCTATCGAATCTGTTTCAATTGATATACACATATCCTGCACAAAGCCTTAATCCGAGTTGTTAAATGCGCTGGAAAAAGCGATAATCTTGATTGAATTTATGCAAGTGTTCGTTTTACTAAGCAAATAACTAATTAGAGCTCAAAGAACCAATTATAACTCTCTGTTAGAAAATTTAAAAACTTCATTATTGTCAACTATATACGCCGATAGAACGATAGGTAAATGACCGAAATAATACTATTATTAATTGGAACAGTGCTGGTAAACAACTTTGTCCTTGTCCAGTTTTTGGGATTATGCCCGTTTATGGGCGTTTCGGGAAAGCTCGAGACCGCAATTGGCATGTCGATGGCAACGACTTTTGTTCTAACGATTGCCTCTATGTCCAGCTACCTCGTTGAAGCTTATATTTTAACACCACTTGGCATTGAGTATCTCAGAACACTCAGTTTCATTCTAGTTATCGCGGTTGTGGTGCAGTTCACTGAAATGGTAGTGCATAAAACGAGTCCCACTCTATACAGACTGCTAGGAATATTTCTGCCACTGATTACAACTAATTGTGCAGTTTTAGGTGTGGCATTGTTGAACATCACTGAACAGCACAACTTTATTGAATCTATTATTTATGGTTTTGGTGCTGCCGTCGGTTTTTCTTTGGTCCTAATTTTATTTTCTGCAATGCGAGAAAGACTCGCCGCTGCTGACGTCCCAGCCCCATTCAAAGGCGCATCGATTGCCATGATAACGGCCGGCTTAATGTCACTGGCGTTTATGGGTTTTACAGGATTAATTAAATGACGTTGACCGTTTTTGCGCTCGCGGCAATTGCACTGTTAGCGCTGATTTTTGGAGCTCTGCTTGGATTCGCCGCTATCCGCTTTAAAGTAGAAGGCGATCCACTGGTTGATCAAATCGACGCGATTTTGCCTCAAACCCAATGCGGCCAATGTGGTTATCCGGGTTGTAAGCCTTATGCAGAGGCCATTGCAAACGGTGATGATATAAACAAATGTCCTCCCGGCGGCGAAACGACGATTAAAGAACTGTCCGCCTTAATGGGGGTTGAAGCTAAACCACTCGATGCAGCTCATGGTGTCGAAGATGTCAAAAAGGTCGCGTTTATTCGTGAAGACGAATGCATAGGTTGTACGAAGTGCATTCAAGCATGCCCTGTGGACGCAATTTTAGGAGCAGCCAAACAAATGCACACCATTCTTATGGATGAGTGCACAGGCTGCGATTTATGCGTCGACCCTTGCCCAGTAGACTGCATTGACATGGTCCCTGTAGAAGTTGACTCAAGTCACTGGGAGTGGAAATTTAATAAAGTACCTGTAGGTGATATACCTATTAGGCAAATGTCTTAGGGGGGTGACTATGTTTACTAATTATGACGAAATTATCGAGCGAATTAGCTTAAACCAACTCTGGGATTTTCCTGGTGGGGTTAATCCGCCACAGCAGAAAACCTTATCGAATCAGTCTAGTATTGAGTACCTTCAAGTAGAAAAAACATACTATGTTCCGGTAAAACAACATATTGGTATTGAAGGTAAGTTATTGGTCTCAGAAGGCGACAAGGTATTAAAAGGGCAAGCTATCACAACCAGTGAAGCTCCTTTTTCTGTTCCGGTCCACGCTCCCACGTCTGGTACAGTAACAAAGATCACAGACCACGTTTCAGCACATCCATCAGGCATTCCTGAACTTAGCGTGATTATCGATGCTGATGATCAAGATACTTGGTTTGAATTGGATCCAGTTCCTGATTATGCCAAAACCAGTAAATCAGAATTAATTGAACGTATATGCGATGCAGGTATCAGCGGAATGGGTGGTGCAGGTTTTCCTACCCATATTAAAACTAACAACAGTAAACCGCTCGAATTCCTCATCATAAACGGTATTGAGTGTGAACCTTATATCTCCTCTGACGACAGATTGATGCGCGAGCACGCTTGGCAAATTCGCCAAGGTATCGATATATTGGTGCACATTCTGCAACCTAAACAAGTTATTGTAGCCGTCGAAGACAACAAGCCTGAAGCCTTAGAAACCATGTCGATAGCTTGTCAACAAAAAACAAACTATCAGGTAGTGAGTGTCCCTACAAAATATCCAGCGGGCGGTGAAAAACAACTTATTCAAGTTCTCACATCGCGCGAGGTTCCATCAAATGGCTTACCCATTGATGTTGGTTGTATTATGTACAACGTCGCAACGTGCTATGCCATTGCAGACGCCATTGTAGAAGGGAAACCATTAATTGAACGAGTAGTAACTCTCACCGGAGAAGGTTTTAAATCTCCTAAGAACGTATGGGCTCGTTTAGGTACGCCAATTCAGTCACTACTTACTTATGGCGACTATGACAAGAGTCAACAATCATCGCCAAGATTCATTATGGGTGGCCCAATGATGGGTTTCACAGTGACTTCAATGCTGACCCCTATTGTCAAAATTTCAAACTGCATCCTAGTGCCTGCAGACGATGAATTACCGCATCCAGAAGATGAAAGAGCTTGCATCAGATGTTCGGCATGCTCGGACGTTTGCCCTGCCTCACTGTTACCCCAGCAATTGTTTTGGTATAGCAAAGCCAAAGAACTTGAAAAAGCCGAAGAATATAACCTTTTTGATTGCATTGAATGCGGTGCTTGCGCCTATGTTTGCCCGAGTGAAATTCCGCTAGTACATTATTATCGCCAGGCAAAAGCTGATATCCGCAATCAAAAAGAAGAAAAAGAAAAGTCTGATAAGGCGAAAATACGCTTTGAAGACCGCAAAGCCCGATTACTCAAAGAAAAAGAACAACGTGAAGAAAAACATCGCCTAGCCGCCGAAGCACGTAAAGCCTCTTTAAGCAAAGACGGTGGCGGGGCTAAAGACAAAATTGCAGCAGCATTGGCAAGAGCAAAAGCTAAAAAAGAAGCTTTAGCAATGCAAGCACCAAATGCATCAAAAATAACAAATTCACCAGAGTCTGAAAAAACCAAAGCCGTCTCGCTAAGTGAAGTTTCAACACAGGTTGCTGCATCTCAAAAGACTCAAGGCGCTTCTCCTGCAAAAGATGGCCCTGAAGACGATACTGCAGCCGCTAAGAAGAGACTTGTTGCTGCTGTGTTAGCGAAAGCAAAAGCAAAGAAAATGGCGGCTAACAAAGCCAATAAAGAGACTAAAGATTTATGACAATGTTGAGTTTATCTAGCTCACCTCACCACCATAATCGACGTGATATAGGCCAAGTAATGCGCCTTGTTTGCTATGCGACTATTCCCGGCATTCTGGCTAATGTGTGGTTTTTTGGGTTTGGGATCTTGATTCAAGTTGTACTGGCAATAATAACGGCCTTAGTAACAGAAGGCGTTATTATGGAGCTAAGAAAGAAAAAAACCGAACGTGTTCTTAAAGACTATAGTGCCGTTTTGGCTGCACTGCTTTTAGCTATATCGATTCCTCCTTTGGCACCTTGGTGGGTCATCGTCATTGGTACATTTTTCTCTATCGCTGTGGTGAAACAACTGTATGGCGGTTTGGGCTATAATATGTTCAACCCTGCTATGGCAGGTTATGTCATGCTCTTAATTTCATTCCCCATGCAAATGACATCATGGTTGCCGCCTTTATCTATCGCTGAGCAATCTCATTCGTTATGGGACGCAATTCATACTATTTTCACGGGCTTCACCAGTACTGGCTTTAGTGTCGAACAACTAAAAGTAGGGATTGATGGAACAACTATGGCGACGCCATTAGATGGTGTAAAAACAGCGTTATTGCAGGGCTATACAGTGACTGAAGCGAAAAGCCATATTATGTTTGATGGTAACTATGGAAAAGGTTGGTTATGGGTAGCAATGGCCTATTTACTCGGTGGTCTATTTTTAATTAAAACCAAGGTTATCAATTGGCATATTCCCGGCAGCATGCTGGCATCAGCAACCCTATTGAGTCTATTCTTGTTTTTGCTTGACGGCGATCAATATGCATCCCCACTCTTTCATCTTTTCAATGGAAGCTTAATAATCGGTGCGTTTTTCATTGCAACAGACCCTGTATCTGCATCCACCACAAACAAAGGCCGTCTGATTTTTGGAGCCGCAATTGGCTTATGGGTTATTATTATTCGCATCTGGGGAGGATATCCGGATGCCATTGCTTTTGCCGTTTTAATAATGAATATGGCGGTACCACTTATCGACTATTACACGCAGCCTAGGACCTATGGACACAAGACCAAAGCGAGTAAAGACTCATGATAATGAACTACATGGGGAAAAACGGAGCTATTTTAGCTGGTTTTGCATTAGTAACAACCAGCCTCATCGCAATTACCTTTGCCGGAACGAAAGAGCGAATTCAATTTGAACAAGAGAGGCAGCTATTATCAGTTTTAAATGAATTGGTGCCTGAACAGGCACATACAAACGAACTGCATTTGGATTGTATATTGACCAATTCGCCAGAGCGCTTGGGTTCTAAGCAAAATAAACGAATATTCAGAGCTCGAATAGGTGAAGAAAATGTCGCTGCGGTTATCGAAACTAGCGCGCCAAATGGCTACAGTGGTGAAATTAAGATGGTTGTTGCCGTGAGTTTTGATGGTGCTTCACTGGGCGTCCGTGTAGTTGATCATAAAGAAACTCCCGGCTTAGGTGACAAAGTAGACTTGCGAGTCAGTGATTGGATACTGTCTTTTGCGAATGTGCCTTTTAGTGGGAAAGACGATAACCGTTGGCAGGTCAAAAAAGACGGTGGTCAATTTGATCAATTCACCGGAGCCACTATTACGCCGAGAGCGGTGGTGCAGGCTGTCAAAAGTACATTAATTTATTACAATGAAAATCGTGACATGATCTACAACACAGCAAGCAATTGCCTTAGTTCTATTGCCACTGATTCTCCTGACAATGCATTGCTAGATAACGCGACGCTAGATAATAAGGCGCTAGCTAATAAGGCCCTAGCTAATAAGGCCCTAGCTAATAAGGCCCTAACTAATGAATGAATATCAGGATTTAAGCGTTCAAGGGATTTGGAAAAACAACCCTGCGTTGGTTCAATTGCTTGGGCTTTGTCCTTTATTAGCAGTAACCGCCACGGTTATTAATGGATTGGGCTTGGGCATTGCAACGACATTGGTTCTCTTAGGATCGAACATTACGGTATCACTGGTGCGTAATTTTGTACCCAACGAAATTCGGATCCCAATATTCGTCATGATTATTGCCGCATTTGTTACCATTGTGCAATTGCTCATGAACGCATTTACATTCGAACTGTATCAAGCCCTCGGTATATTCATTCCGCTAATTGTAACTAATTGCGCCATTATCGGACGAGCAGAAGCTTATGCTTCAAAGAATAGAGTACAACTTGCGGCTTTTGACGGACTGATGATGGGATTGGGTTTTACGCTTGTTTTAGTCGTCCTCGGCGCAATGCGCGAATTGCTAGGTTACGGAACCTTACTTGTAGGCGCCGATTTACTGCTAGGTGATTGGGCAAAGGACCTCACGATCGTTGTATTTACCACAGTGAGTCCCTTTTTATTAGCCATTTTACCGCCCGGTGCATTTTTATGCATGGGCTTGTTAATTGCATTTAAAAATATGCTAGACAGGCTTATCGAAAGGCGTTCACAAAGAGCTAAGCAGGCTAAAATTGTGCAGAGAGCGCGAGTGACAGGAACCGACATATGAATAAACAAAAGCGTCATGAGATGCTTTCTCGCTTGCGCGCCAATAACCCCCATCCAACAACTGAGCTGAACTTTTCAAGCCCTTTTGAATTGCTTATCGCAGTCATATTATCAGCACAGGCAACCGACGTCAGTGTCAACAAAGCAACAGATAAACTTTACCCTGTCGCAAACACGCCTAAAACAATCTCCGCACTGGGTATCGACGGCTTAACAAAATACATAAAAACCATCGGTTTGTTTAATTCAAAAGCAAAGAATGTGATTGCAACTTGTCGTATTTTAGTAGACACCCATGGTTCAGTTGTGCCAGAGGATAGAGAAGCGTTAGAAGCGTTGCCAGGCGTTGGCAGAAAGACGGCTAACGTGGTGTTGAATACTGCGTTTGGTTGGCCGACAATTGCCGTTGATACGCATATCTTTCGAGTAAGTAATCGCACTAAACTGGCTATGGGGAAAAATGTCGATAAAGTCGAAGAGAAACTTGTGAAAGTGGTGCCAGCAGAGTTTAAAATTGACGTTCACCACTGGTTGATATTACATGGTAGATATACTTGCATCGCCCGTAAACCTCGATGTGGTTCGTGTATTATCGAGGATTTATGCGAATTTAAAGATAAGATCGATTAAGTGATAATAGTTTAATTTAAAAGGATAAAAATAATGAGACTACTACATACCATGTTGCGTGTTGGTGACCTACAAAAGTCTATTGCATTTTATACAGAGACGCTAGGCATGAAGCTGCTGCGCCAAAGTGAAAACAAAGAATATGAGTATACCCTCGCGTTTTTGGGTTATGGCGATGAAGATAATAATACTGTCATAGAACTAACTTACAATTGGGATAAAACAGAATACGAGCATGGTGAAGCTTTTGGCCATCTTGCCATTAGTGTCAATGACATTTATGCCGTTTGCGATGATATTAAAGTAAAAGGTGGTGATGTATACCGACCACCAGGTCCTGTTAAGGGCGGCAAAACGGTTATTGCGTTTGTAAGGGATCCGAGTGGATATGCTATCGAACTCATTCAAGAACGTTAACACTTAACATTATTAAACAGGAATGAAATGAGCGAACATAATTTATTTTTCAAGATCGTTAGTGCATTCCTGTTTATTGTCGTTTCAATGCAAATTGACGCAAATCAAAGAACTTCAAGTGAGATACCACAAGAAAGCGCTGACTTTACGATTATCGCGCATCGAGGTGCTTCCGGCTATTTACCAGAACACACCATAGATGCAGCGACCCTCGCCTTTATGCAGGGTGCCAACTATATAGAGCAAGATGTTGTATTAACCTCTGATGATGTGCCTATTGTATTGCATGATATTCACATTGAAACGGTCACCAATGTTGAATCTATTTTTCCACAAAGACATCGTACTGATGGCCGATATTACGCGATTGATTTTACTTGGGCTGAAATTCAGCAATTATTCGTACATGAACGCGAAGACCAACTCGGTAATAAAGTCTACCCTACTCGATATAGTGGAAGGGAAGCGTTTAAAGTCGCGTCCTTAGAGCAGCACATCGATCTTATTAATCACCTGAATAACACCTTTAGTAAAAGTGTTGGCTACTACCCTGAAATTAAATCCCCTGAATGGCATTTATCCGAAGGTAAAGACATTACTAGCATAGTTGTTAATATGCTCGAAAAGCACGGATTAACTCAAGCAGATGCCAATATTTTCATCCAATGTTTCTACCCTGAAACCCTCAAACGGTTAAAAAACGAATTTAAGGTAAATGTGGCTCTTGTGCAATTAATTGCTGATAACAGTTGGAATGAGTCGAGCGTAGATTATGATCTGATGCAGACTAAACAAGGCTTAGAAGAAGTGGCAACATATGCTGATGGCATAGGGCCTTGGTTGCCGCAGATATATAACCCCGTATCAGAAACCGAAACTGCGCTCGTGCATAATGCTAAAGTGTTGGGCTTAATTATTCACCCTTACACATTTAGAGCGGACGATCTGGCTTTCAATATGAGTGCTGAAACACTAATAGATTTAGTAAAAAACAAACTAAAACTTGATGGCATCTTCACCGATCAAGTTGATACTGTCCTCGAAAAAATCAATAAAGTAGAAACTAAAGTCAGCGACTATAATTTAGCTAATTGAATAATTACACGCCGGTTTTTCGCTCTGGATACTTCATTGTCATTCGGTGATACGTGCCGCTTTTCACCATGACCGGTGACTTCTATCCTTGCGCTATCGACACCCTGCGCCGCAAAGTAATCGCGGATTTCATTGGCACGACGAATAGACAATTGTTGGTTACTCCAAGAGCCACCATAACTATCTGAATAACCATCCAATAGCACCAACTCTAATGCGGTATCTTCTTTTAAATAGTCGCCAATCATGTCTAAGCGACGTTTGGAATAATTGGTCAGTTCAACACTACTCTTTTTATAACTCAAAACAGTGTATGCAATATCTTCAAAGCTATAGGGCAGTAGATTTGTCACACAATGCGAAAAAGCAAGGTATGACGGCTCAAAGTTACTCGAGTTTAGTGCTACCGCAACTGCATCATATTGGTTATTCCAATCTTGATAGTGAATAGTTGGCCAAAAACCTTTTTCTAATTCAGTCAGCATCTCCCACGCCGAATCAGAAGGCAAGTCAGCATCAAATTGTTTACGTAAATTCATTTTCCCAATCGTTTTTTGAGCAATACCAGGCATCCACTTCGGCGGCACAGAATAGACCGTTGCAATGTCATACCGATTAGGTAAACGCAACATATCAAGCACGAATTCTAAATTCAGTTGTTTAGATGCTTGCGTTACGAAAGACGCGATACCATAACCCGGAATAGGATGATTGAGTTCGCAAATTAGGCGAGTTTGTTGACCCAGTGCCCATTCGGAATTTTCCACAGATGCGTTATATTCCCGTAAGTTTGCTGATACAGCCATAGGGAGTAGACAACATAAGCTGATAAAGTATTTTTTCATGCTAGATTCAATCTCCGAGAACATAGATAAGGTATCGACAATTTTGATAAAATGTTTAGAATTGCAGTGAAATCAGCGTTAATATTCTTGCACTTACGTTTTTAAAAAGCATCTCGACCCACCAGTCATTTGCTAGTGTTTTTACATACCATTTTTTCTTCTGCATTTACGTTAATTGCAATACTACCTAATAAAGGATTTCTGACTACGTCATGACAACAACAAAACCTGCACTCAAAGATAGATTTCGCGGCTACTTTCCTGTCATCATTGATGTTGAAACAGCGGGCTTCAATGCAAATACAGATGCCCTTTTAGAGATTGCCGCAGTTACCTTAAAACTCGACGAAAACGGCGACATTGTCCCTCATAAGACGTTTCATGAGCATGTGCAACCATTCGATGGCGCGAACATTGAACAAGCGGCGATTGACTTCAATGGTATAGACCCATTTTGTGCACTGCGCGGTGCTTTGGATGAAAATACCGTATTTAAAAACCTATGTCAGCATGTCAGAAAATACCAAAAGGAAGCAGATTGCCAGCGTTCAGTAATTGTTGCCCACAACGCAAGCTTTGATCAAGGTTTTGTTAATGCGGCAATAACCAGACATGATATTAAACGTACCCCGTTTCACCCATTTGTATCATTTGATACCACATCGCTATCAGCACTTGCCTTAGGACAAACAGTCCTGATTAAGGCATGCCAAGCTGCTGGCATTCCATTTAACCAGTCTGAAGCACATTCGGCGCTGTACGACACCGAACGTACTGCAGAATTATTCTGTTTTATTGTTAACCGCTATAAGAATTTAGGTGGTTGGCCTCTTCCAAATCTAATTGAGAATTAATCGCAAAAAGCTTGCAATTAATCTAAATGCCAACTATTATCATTCGCATATTAATAAATAGGTGGTCTTTGATGTTCGTTTGCATGTGCTATGGCATTACTGATAAGCAAATTAAAAACGCAGTGGAAACACACGGTGTAGGTAATACACGAGAATTAAAAAAACTCATGACACTAGGCAGTCAATGCGGAAAATGCATTGAATTAGCGCAGCAAATTATTGATAATACAATTATAGACGAGACTTTATTTAGGGATGTTGGTTAACTCCCACCATCATCCAGCAGCTTCAGAAATTAAACTCAATAAAAAAGCCTCAGAAAATGAGGCTTTTTTGTGACACTTTAGCCGACCACAGTATTAAGCATTTATTATGCTTCGTCTTCCGACTTCAATGCTGATTCTTTTAATAATGGTTGAAGTTCGCCTTGCTGAAACATCTCCAAGATAATGTCACAACCGCCGATTAATTCACCTTTTATCCAAAGTTGCGGGAAGGTTGGCCAATCTGCAAACTGAGGCAACTCATTTCGAATATCTGGGTTTAACAGTATATCAACGTAAGCGAATTGCTCGCCACAATTCATTAGCGCTTGAACCGTCTGAGCTGAAAAACCACAACTTGGCAACTTAGGTGAGCCTTTCATATATAGCAAGACTGGATGCTCGGCAATTTGTTCTTTAATTTTATCTATTGTTTCCATTGGATAACCTTTATCTGAAAATGTAAGTTCTACGCGTATTATTAAAAAAGATATGCGGTTTATCTTTAATAAAACAACCCGCAATTCTTAATTGCGCCATATTAATAAGATTGGAACGAAAAAACACTAAAAAATGATCTTCTTTCCATATTTTTTCGAACTAGTTATACCTTATCAACTAATATATTAGAGTTTATTCTTGGGTTTACTATAATAGTCCCAATAATATACCCATGATAAAGGAAAAACAAACAGTGCGAGACAATCCTTGCGTTTGTTATTTCAGCACAGGCTGATAAAATATTGGCCTGCACGTTCGACATTAACACACTGACCCACAACGGAGAAAACCATGGCTTTTGAATTACCTGCATTACCTTATGAGAAAAACGCTTTAGAACCGCATATTTCTGCAGAAACATTAGAGTTTCATTATGGCAAGCATCACGCGACATATGTTACTAAATTAAATGGCCTAGTTGAAGGTACTGAATTGGCGACTAAGTCACTTGAAGAAATCATCAAAAATTCAGATGGCGGTGTTTTTAATAATGCTGCTCAAATCTGGAACCACACTTTTTACTGGAATAGCTTAAGCCCGAATGGCGGCGGCGAAGCAAAGGGTGCATTAGCTGACGCAATCGACGCGAAATGGGGTTCATTTGCGGACTTTAAAACTGCATTCAATGGCAAAGCAGTGAACAACTTTGGCTCAAGCTGGACTTGGCTAGTAAAATTAGCTGACGGCAGTTTAGATATTGTGAACACCAGCAATGCTGATAATCCACTGACTCAAGAGGGCATTACCCCGCTACTAACATGCGACTTGTGGGAACACGCTTATTACATTGACTATCGCAATGTACGTCCAAATTATTTGGTCGCATATTGGGCGCTTGCTAACTGGGACTTCGCGGCTAGCAATTTCGCTTAAGCAATCGTAAAAAGAACAGTCTATAAGATTGCTCTGAAGATACAACCTAACAAACAAAAAACCACCATTGATTGGTGGTTTTTTTTGTCTGAAATTTACTATTTGCTATAAAGTTAAAGCGTGCGACTAAGCCAATATATAGGCCACCTGATTTAGTGCCAACGTCAGCTCCAATAACGACTCTTTGTACTTTACTGTGATGCCGTCTGACGATTGCAAACCAATGCAATTTTGTCACCTTTTTCAGAAAAGCTTAAACGACTTATACCGGCAAGGCACTGTGTGCTTAGGTTGGCGAATTCCGTCCATTTTTTAACACCACTGATGTGATGCCACTGATACAATTTATTTTCTACCGCAGTCACCGCATAACCCTCCGGTGACCACGCGTAGTAGTAACTATCCACCGGCATGTCGACCAATGCAGCCGTCGTTTTATTTTTGCTATCAACAGATCGCAGTTGCCATGTCGTTTCATCAATTTTTTTAGTATAACTAAACAAGCTTGAATCGGGTATTGACCATAAACTTGGCCCTATACTGGTGTCTAGCACACTGCCCTGATCCGTTGGCATATTAATGCTGGCTAAGCGCAGCGTTTGTGGTTCACCTAACACAAATAGAAGCACTTTTGTGGCACCATCCCAGACATGATAACCAACCGGTTCAACCGCAGGTAATAGGTTTTTTTTAGCTTCCCCACCATCCAATTGCAAATACCAAAGCTGTTGTTTTCCTTCACTATTAACTCTTATTACTGAAAGTCCTTTACCCTCAGGTGTCGGTGTTGGGCTATATTCACTGGTCGGCGAATTACTTAAGTTTGTTGAAGACTGAGTGGCAAAGTCATATACGAAAATATCTGTTTGGCTGGCATTCTCACTCACGATCATCTGGGTGTAGGCCAGTGCAGTGTCGTCATTGATGAAGTAAGGCTGATTGGTATAAATCGGTGAATCCGTTATTTTTTGAAAGTTGCTCAACTTGATTATTCTAGGTGCCGGCTCTCCCGCAATCGCTTCAGAAAGATCGTCCTCATAACTAACAGACGCAACCATAATATCGGATTCTGATTGAGCTGATGTAAAAAATGCCACCAAAAAAATAAGCAATGATGATATTGAGAGCTTAACCAATTGCGTTATTTTGACCATTTTCTTAACCTTGTTAGTGTTTTTCTAATAACGTTTTTTGCCTATAAAAAGCGGAACTGCTAACTAAGAGTAATGCGAAAGCACCAATAAAAGCAAAAGTTGCTGATATTAAAAAGCTCTTTTCAGCGCCAGTACCTTGCATCCAAGTATTTCCAGCAATAAAACTACCCAAAGCACCACCGATACCAAAGGCAATACTAACATACAGCGCTTGCGCTCTGCTTTGAAAGCCACTGCCAAAATAGGTATGTAAAAAGTGCACCGACGTCGCATGCGTCATCCCGAAGCTAAATGCATGCAGTGTTTGACTAAAAATTATTACGCTCGTAAATTCAGGGACTAACGCTAAGAAAAGCCATCTGATAGACGTCAACAACATTGAAGATATCAGCATCCACTTAACTCCAAACCTTGCAATAAGTCGTGAGGCGATAATAAAGATACCAATTTCGGATAACACACCAACGGCAATAAATAAGCCTGTTTGTTTACCCGAATAATCAAGTTGTCCCATATACAGCGCGAAAAAACTATAATACGAACCAAAACTGATTTGTAAAAAAATAGCGGAAATAATAAAGGCAATAAAAACTAAACTACGGACTTTATACCACTCGTTAACAACCACCCGCTCATGTTTAGGTACGACTTGAGGTGAGGCAATGAAGAGTGAGCTGATATATAGTGCAAATAAACAAAAACTAGCAGTATAAATAATCACTTCTGTCGTGAAGTAATCGAGTAAAAAACCAATAAATAAGCTCAGGACAATAAAACCGATACTGCCCCACAAGCGCACAGCACCATAACCACCTTTGCTTGCTTTCGTTGCATTCACGGTGATGACTTCAAGCTGCGGCAGCACAGCGGTCCAAAACATCATCATGATCCCGAAACTAAAGGTTAGCGCCCAAAAACTGAATGAGAAATAAACGGCAGTAAAGGTAACAAATGCAAGCAAGCAACCAAAACGAACAATATCAGCTCCTCGTCCCGTTTTATCTGCGACCGCGGCCCATAAGTTCGGCCCTAATACTCGCGTCAGTGTAATAATGGCGAGTAAACTGCCTATCTCCTGTGAACTGAACCCACGCCCATCAAGGAAGACCCCCGCAAAAGGAGTAATAACGCCCAATTGGCCGAAATAGAAAAAATAAGTAAGAGAAAGAAGCCCTAAGTTTGCAGGGCTCGACATCGCCGCCTTACTTTTCGTCGTGATCAGTTTTGAAAATAGCAATACTTATTCCCTTGTCAGAAAGTGGTCCTCAGTAAACACAGCCGATAACATACACAGCACATAGTAACCGTCATGGTCGCAGTTAACGTTGTGCGGGAATAACTGGCGTTATTGAGTTGACTAGACTGTTTTGAGCTCGATGCCTAAGCAAATGGTCCATTAATACAATGGCTAACATGGCTTCCGCTATTGGCACAGCTCGAATACCAACACAAGGATCGTGACGGCCTTTTGTAATGACCTCATCAGGTTGACCGTTAATATCCACAGATTCGCCTGAAATACTGATGCTAGAAGTGGGTTTCAACGCCATGTGCACTATAATTTCCTGACCACTAGAAATCCCTCCCAGGATGCCGCCAGCGTGGTTAGTATGAAATCCTTCAGGCGACATTTGGTCTCGATGCTCAGTTCCTTTTTGATTGACTACTTCGAAACCGTCACCAATCTCAACACCTTTAACCGCATTAATTCCCATCATTGCATGGGCTATATCAGCATCAAGACGATCGAAAACGGGCTCTCCTAAACCCACAGGCACGTTTATAGCGCTTACGCTTACTTTCGCACCTATGGAGTTGCCTTCCTTCTTTAAGTCGCGCATATAGGCATCTAGTACTTCTAACTTGGTTTCATCTGGACAGAAGAAAGGATTAGTGTTAGTGACACTATGGTCCACTTTATCAACCGCAATTGGACCTAACTGACTAAGGTAACCACGTACTTCAATGCCGTATTGTTGTTTAAGATACTTTTTAGCTATACCACCTGCAGCAACACGCACAGCAGTTTCGCGGGCCGATGAGCGACCACCACCACGATAGTCTCTAAAACCAAATTTTTGCTGGTAAGTATAATCAGCATGACCTGGGCGAAATGAGTCTTTAATTTTCGAGTAATCTTGGCTACGTTGGTCTTTATTATTAATTAATAAACCAATACTCGTCCCAGTCGACTTACCTTCAAAAACACCACTGAGAATTTTAACCTCATCATCTTCTCTACGAGCAGTTGTATATCTGGATGTCCCCGGCTTGCGGCGATCCAAATCGCCTTGCAAATCGGCTTCATTTAATGCTAGTCCCGGAGGGCAACCATCGACCACGCCACCGATGGCAATGCCATGACTCTCTCCAAAGGTTGTCACGGTAAATAACTTACCTATTGTGTTCCCAGACATGTTGTTCTTTCCTTATTTCTTTAGCTAATACTTTTTCGATGTAGTGCGATTATTTCAAGAAGTTTGCCGATATGGTTCACTGGATATCACTGTTAACTCTGCATTTTAGCAGTATTCACGCTGTATTTAGTGTTTGTCTCGCCAATAAGTAACCAGCGTCTCTTTTTGAATCGCAAAAATTCCACTGCCCCCCTGAGATAACTCACACCAGTTGACCTGCAAGCCTGCAAAACGAGTGGCAATATGCACTTCACTGTTACCTACCTCCACAAACAACCAGGCACCATCAGTCATATAATCAGGGGCTTGTTGCAACATTATTTCGACTAAATTTAAACCATCTTCTCCAGCTGCCAAGGCATGCTCTGGCTCATGATGAAATTCGGCAGGCAAGTCAGCCATATCGAGGGCGTCAACGTAGGGAGGATTCGAAACGATGAGATCGTAACGCTCCCCTTTCAAGCCAATAAACAAATCAGATAGCAACGGAATTACCTGCTCTTCTAATTGGTACTCATGAATATTCATCGAAGCAACGTCAAGCGCATCCGCATCGATATCGGCAGCATCAACCATTGATTCAGGAAATTGATTAGCCAAAGCAATGGCAATGCAACCTCCGCCAGTACAAAGATCAAGAATTCGTTTCGGCTCGTGATTTAAGTAAGGCTTAAAGCCCTGTTGGATTAATTCAGCGACCGGAGAACGCGGAATTAACACACGCTCGTCTACGTAAAACGGCATACCTGCAAACCAAGCCTGATTTGTTATGTAGGGTAATGGTTTTTGCAATTCAACGCGCTGTTGCAACCAGTCTGCCATAAGTTGCTTTTCAGCTTCTGTAACGTGGGCCTGATATAAGGCTTCTTGACGAACAGCAGGCATGCCCAAGGGTAAGTTTATAGCTTGAAAAACTAAACTAGAGGCTTCATCCCATTCATTATCTGTACCATGACCGAAAAAAATACCGGCGTGATTAAATGCAGAAATAGAATAGCGGATCCAGTCTAGTATCGTGACTAGCTCTGGCGGATGAGATGGTTGTTGTATATTCACAGGATCCTTAGGTGGAATAGCGATATTACTGACTTAATACCGACGTAATCCTGATATAATACGCAAAAATTCAATCAAATTCGCTTGTTATCTGCACTTATGAAGAAAAAAACTTCAAATTTATCGAACAAAGACAGTCCTCAAGATGATATTTCATTTACGAGCCTATTTGCAGGCGTAAAACCCGTCAAACACGATCGCTATGAATTAAGTCCAGAGGACAGAATAGTTCAATTGAAACAGCGGCAGTTTTCAAGCGCCGCGACAGACAAAAAAGCCAATGCACTATTTGAATTTTCGGATGGTTTTGAAGCCAGCTTTAGCAGCACAGGGCCATTGAAGTACGTTGCCGAAGGTGAGCGCACTGATAGAGTCAGACAGCTTAGAAATGGTGAAATAGCACCTGAACTTATTTCTGACTTACACGGCTTGAATGCAGAAGCCGCGAAAAACGAAATCGCGGCATTATTATTTGAAGCACACAAAAAGCACTACGCGTGCGTTTGTGTCATGCATGGTATTGGCACTGGCACACTAAAACGCAAAGTACCTAGTTGGTTAATGCAGCATCCGTATGTGACTGGTTTTCACCAAGCTACCTTGGAATGGGGCGGTAATAGCGCATTACTGGTGCTCATAAAACAAAGTGACGAGCACCATAAATACGATTGAGCTTACTTGTGTTGGTCAGGTGAACTGTTGTGAATGAACAGATAAGTAAAATAAGCGCTCATTACTAGCATCACTAGAATCCCAAGAAAAGAACCCCAAACTACCGCGTCGCCGAATATCATTGATAACATAAATTACCTTATTGGTTTGTGTTTATGCGTTAATAATAGTCAAACATTGGCATTGCAGATGTGATCGAGATCAATAATTAAACTGCGTTTTGGGTCTTTCAAGAGAATTAATTGCGCGAGATCAATTTTTAAAATATGAGGCGCATAAACCAATTCTGATTTAGTTCTTCTTCACAGGTTTTCAATTGCATTGCATAGCGTTTTGAGCGTGAACCGACTTTTTCAGCAACACCAATCAACCATTGCTTCTTGCGATAAGATTTACGTTTATAGCCACCCCAACCCTCGTGATAGTTCAGGTATTGCGCATTAGCGTCCCACTTAGACACCTTGTTGATTTGATGTGTTTTCTTAATAAACCACCCCATAAAATCAATGGCATCGTCAAAATCTTCTCTACTAGCAAACATCTGCCCAGTTTCTCTTTTATAATCGTCCCATGTCATTGTTTTAGCTTGGGAGTATCCATAAGCTGAACTAACTCTTCCCCAAGGGATCAAGCCAAAGAGCACGTAGTCACGGGGAGGCAATGCGTCATGGCGAAACGAACTTTCTTGGTACATCATCGCCATAGGCACATGAATAGGCACACCCCATTTTTCACGCATATCTGCGGCGGCATCAAACCAGTCACGTTTTTCATAAAACATCTCGCAAATATTTTCTTTTTGGGTTGGCGGTTGAGTCGCACAGCCGCTCATTAAAATGAGAAAAAATGCTAAATAAAGTAAATTTGAAAATTTAACTGTAAAAAAAATGAACTTTTCGATGTTAACCTACTCTTATTGGTACATGTGAGTTAACAAGTTTCCCTGTTAAATCCGTATTAGCCCGAACTTCTTAATGAATGTTCGGGTTTTTTTTGCTTCCAATGTCTAAAATGATGAATTTCATAGCCACTATCATAGTTGATGGTATGACTATATATCCGCTTTATTGAGCAAAATAATCTTGTATAAATTCAGAGAATACTTTGCTGTCAGCTTGTTCAATTTGTACCCGAGATTGAATAGATTCTTGTGCTTGTTGGCGGAACATATCCTGCGTCATATGCAAATAATTCAAGCCAGAAGCATACTTTTTATATTCATCAGCTAACTCTAAACCCAGTGTACTATTGTCGATTTCATGCTCAATTAAGGTCTTTAACCATTTAGCAGATGGTGTGTTACTCGGGTCTTTGATTTTCTCGAACTCGCGCTCGACAGCTTCTGAATACCTGGCATTCAGATTTGCCTCATCCAACGTTTTAGCGACTTCTTTTAATTCAGTAAATAATTCCGTGGACCAGTCCGTCAACGAGATGGCTTTGCCTTCATGCGCTAACATTAAGCCGGGCTTGCGCCCCTCAATAACTGCTGCATCTAAATTATGTTCACTTTCATTATACGCAGGTTGCGTAAATTTTGGCGATTCTTTTAGTAAACAATACAACAAAAACACATCTAAGAAATAGAATTGGTTTTCATCAATACCCAGTGGAGAGAATGGATTTACATCTAACGCGCGAACTTCGATGTAGCTGACACCTCGGTTTTCTAGGGCATCGCTCGGCTTTTCAAGCGATTTTGCAACTTGTTTAGGTCGAATAGGTGAATACAATTCATTTTCAATTTGCAACACATTACTATTCAGTTGCTGCCATCCATCCTGTTCATTCGACGAGAAGCTAGCGTATTGGTCGGACGGGGTATTTATGGCCGCGCGCACCGAACTGACATAAGAGCTCAAATTGTTGTAGCTAATGTTTAACGCCGACTGCTCTGAGTTTGTATAGCCTAAGTCACTCATTCTCAGAGAGGTAGCATAAGGCAAGTACAAAGTTCCATTACCTAATTTATTAAACGCAAACGTGTTCTCTTTACCTGACAAAAATGACTGGCAAAGTGCTGGAGAAGCGCCATATAAATAGGGGATAAGCCAAGATCGGGTTCGAAAATTACGGATTAAATCAAAATAATACGAAGAACGATTATCCACGTTATTTTCTACTTCGTGTAAATCACACCACGCTTGCCAAAACTCATCAGAAAAAGAAAAATTAAAATGCACGCCAGCAATAACTTGCATCATACTGCCGTAACGGTTGTGTAGCCCTGTACGATACACTTCCTTCATTTTTGCAACATTAGAGCTCCCATAATGAGCAATTGGAATGCTTGTATCTTTATTCACAAAGCACGGCATACTCATTGGCCACAGCGTTTCTTCACCAATATTTTCATATACAAACTTATGAATATCAGCAAGTTGAGCCAATGTTGTTTTTGGCTCCTTTTCAGGTGGCGTAATGAATTCCATTAAGCTTTCAGAAAAGTCTGTGGTGATAGTATCGTGAGTCAGTTTTGCTCCTAACGCTTCAGGATGGTCAGTAGTCGCTAGTCCTCCAGACGGATTGACTCGGAGCGCCTCTCTCTCTACCCCATGTTTAATATTAGGCAACGAAGCTTGAAACTGTGGTTGAGAAAGTGCTGTTAAGCGATTTGAAAAGGTAAGTGAATGAATAGACAAATTATTATTCCGTTACTGGTTTAAAAAGCCCGTGTAGATTATCACTGCAGGAGCATTAACGTACTGTGTTTGTATTATAGTGTGTAATTTATAAATTCATACCAAAGAATTATCTACTTGGTAACTTCTAAATCTACAATTTTTTTCCCTAATGCTGCTAGGGTACTGCTAATTTATCCCTCAGCACTGATGCTTCATCCTCAACAATATTGACTTTTTACGCTGTGTGCACGCTTTTTTATTAGTTTGCGCTCACCCTCAGTCATACAGCATCATTCATCAGGGTGACCGATTGCAGGTAATCCTGTTTACCTGCAACGTAAACTAGCAATTTTGTTATATAAGCAATATATTGTTATCAGCTTGATGAAAAACGCATACTGCTTTGCTGTATATTATGATTATACTTATGCTTTATGATTGCGCTCGATGCAAACCCATTCGCTACAACTGGACGAAAACATGTCGACTAATTTACCCATTCTTAATTATGACTTCGCATTAAACCAACTCGGCGGGAACGAAGCACTCTTGAGCAAAATGCTAGATAGATTTGTCGACGAATTCGCAAAAACGCCCGCAGAGATAATTAGCCTGATTCAAGCACAGGACATTCAGAATGCAAAAATGAAAGTGCATACTGTAAAGGGAATATCTGGTAACCTTGGACTTCAAGCGTTGTTCGATTGTGCAACTCGTTTTGATGCCGAATTAAGATCAGGCGAAGCAAGTGAGGCTATATTGGCGGAATTCAGCAAACTCATTGACGATACCTGTCTTGAGCTCCAACAAATGGACCATGCAGAACCACCAGAACGGCAACTAACAGTCTCAACCTTGCCCCCAGAGAAATGTAAGTCAGACTTAATAATGCGCTTAAAAAGAAACGAATTTATTGACGATGACACCTTATTAAATCTTATCGCTGGTTTGGGCTTAACTGGATCAGATGTAAAGCACCTCATTCAGTTAATTGAGGAGCTTCAATATCCTCGAGCAATAACAAAAATAGAACAAAACACCTAAGCGTCCGCCAACAACAATGCTAACACTAGTGCTCGACAATCAAGATTTCATGGTACTCAATAAACCCAGCGGTATGCCTATGCATGATAATGAAAATGCGATCATTCGCACTGCTGAGTCGCTATTTAATTATCAAAAACTATGGTTAATTCATCGCTTAGATACGGACACCTCAGGATGTATTCTGCTCGCAAAAACAAAACAAGCTGCATCTGAACTTTCAAAACAATTTGCCGAAAAAACGGTTCAAAAGTACTACATTGCAGTTATCGATAGTAAACCCAAAAAGAAACAAGGTACGATAAAAGGCGACATGAAAAAAGCACGCAATGGTGACTGGAAATTAAGTACGAGCCAAGATAATCCGGCAATAACCCAATTTTTTAGTTTTGCACTGCAAAATATATTCATAAAAACAGCAGCTCACTCTGAACTGCAGTCTCCCCCTGAGCTGACTCTTAACAGCATGCAAAGCCCAGCAATCAGGATATGCGTGATCAAACCCATCAGTGGTAAAACACATCAAATTAGGGTTGCATTAAAATCACTTGGCTCTCCAATTATTGGCGATAAACGTTATAAAGGTAGCCCATCTGACCGTTTATACTTGCACAGCTATGTTCTTCAATTCACCTATAAAAACGAATTTTTTAACGCCACTTGTTTACCTGAGTCTGGTGCACTATTTGCTAACAATTTAGACTCATTTCTCTCTCAAAATTCTGACCCATGGGCAATGCAATGGCCGACACACAAAGCATAAAAAAAATAGGTATTGTTGGCCGCGGGGCAATTGGCGTAAATATTGCTTTTTATCTGCAGTCTGCAAAAACCGTCAAAACCACGCTGTTGGTTAGAGATCAATATGATCGCTCCGACATGCTCTCTTTAACAACCGCCGACGCAAAGGTCCATGCTATTAAATGTGATCAGGCTTATATTTCAGCGAGTTCTCTCAAACAACTGGATATGATAATACTGCCCGTCAAGCAGTATCAAATAGAACGTCTTTTGCAAGAGATTGCAGAAAAACTGGACCCAAAAACAACAATACTACTTTTACACAACGGCATGGGTGGTATTGAGTTGGTGCAAATGTATTTACCCAACAATCCTTTGCTAGTAGCGACCACAACTGATGGTGTTTATAAAACCTCACCGACTTGTTTTGTTCAAACTGCTGTAGGACAACTTGATATTGGTGTTATTTATAAAAAAAGAACAAACGAAGAAAGCTCTTGTGAAGAAAGCGCTTATGAAAAAAGCATAGTAGAAAACCACAACATTCCCAAATGGAATTACGTTAACTGTCTTCATCCACACCTTGTTTGGCGTAATGACATTGTATTTGCCTTGTACCAAAAATTAGCAGTAAATGCAGCGATTAACCCGCTAACTGCATTGAAAAACTGCAAAAATGGTGCACTAGTTAACTATTCAGAAGAAGTGTCGAGAATAAAGGAAGAGATATTCGATTTATTCGAATTCATGGATCTACCCCTGGACAACCATACTCTCTCCCTGCATATAGACGCCGTTATACAGCTCACAAAAGAAAATTACTCCTCAATGCATCAAGACTTTCAAAATGGGCGCGAGACAGAAGTAGAAGGTATTCTTGGATTTTTACTAACAAAAGGTCAAGAGACGGGGATGAAAATGGCGTATGTACAACAGCTATATGAACAAATAAAAGCAACATCCAAATAATAATTAAAAAGCCTGAGCGGTTTAACCGTAACAGGCTTTTTGTGTTTCAACAGCAAATACAATAAGTCGTCTTATGTCATTTTAATCCAGCGATTGTGGCTTCATGTGTGGGAATAAAATAACATCTTTGATAGTTGGGCTATCAGTAAACAACATCACCAATCTGTCAATCCCGATACCTTCCCCTGCTGTTGGCGGCAAACCGTACTCCAATGCAGTAATGTAATCGTCATCAAAATGCATTGCTTCATCATCGCCTGCTTCTTTTTCTTGTACTTGTTTCTTAAAGCGATTTGCTTGGTCTTCAGAATCATTAAGCTCCGAAAAGCCATTTGCTAATTCTTTACCACCAACAAAAAACTCAAAACGGTCTGTTACAAACGAATTATCATCATTGCGGCGCGCCAATGGAGAAACCTCCCATGGATATTGAGTAATAAAAGTAGGCTGATCAAGTTGTTCTTCAGCCGTTGCTTCAAATATCTCACAAAGGTACTTACCAGCGCCCCAGATACCGTCAACCTCTGGTTCTTTAATATGTAACTGCTTAGCCATCGCTTTAAGTTCTGGCAAATGATTTTCAGGATCATTAATCGCAGCTACACTCGCATCAGGCCAATATTTTAAAACGGCGGCGCCCATGCTTAAACGCTGAAAAGGTTGAGCAAAGTCATATTCTTTTGTTTCAAGCACCTCACCTTCGGCATTTTTCACTGTATTGGTAATTATCGACGTACCCATAACAGTCTCTGCAAGATAACGTAACATTTCTTCTGTTAGGTTCATCAAGTCGTTGAAGTCAGCATATGCTTGGTAAAATTCAAGCATGGTGAATTCAGGATTATGACGAGTTGATAGGCCTTCATTACGGAAGTTACGGTTAATTTCGAAAACACGCTCAAAACCACCCACAACCAAACGTTTCAAATAAAGCTCAGGGGCAATACGCAGATACATATCGATATCTAATGCATTGTGATGAGTCGTAAATGGTTTTGCTGTTGCACCACCAGGGATAACTTGCAGCATAGGTGTTTCGACTTCCATGAACTGACGTTCAGTGAGGAAGTTACGAATACCGCTGACTATCTGGCTACGAATTTTAAATGTCTTGCGCGTATCAGGATTCGTGATCAGATCCACATAACGTTGACGATACTTGGTTTCTTGATCAGCCAAACCATGGAATTTTTCAGGCAAAGGACGCAATGCTTTGGTTAATAACTGATATTCAGCCATATCAACATATAAGTCGCCTTTACCTGATTTATGTAAAATACCACTAACACCAATGATGTCCCCAATATCTAAAGATCCATATTTGGCTTTAATGTCTTTTTGCGTATCTTTGGACGCATAAGACTGAATTTGTCCGCTCATGTCCTGCAAGACCATAAACGGCCCTCGTTTCGCCATGATACGACCCGCAATGCTGAAAATATTTGCTTGTTCGGCTAATGTTTCTTTTTCTTTATCACCAAAGGCTGTCTGCAAATCTTGTGCATAATGCTTACGATCAAATTGATTTGGAAAACCGTTAGAAGGGCAGTTTTCGCGAATTTGCGCTAACTTGCCACGACGCTCGGCAATCAACTTATTTTCATCTTGCTGATGGTCACTCATGAGTAGTCCTGTTAATTGCGGTGTTACTAAAGGCCAGACTTTAAGCTGGCTTCAATGAATTTATCTAAATTGCCATCCAACACGGCTTGTGTATTTCTTGTTTCAACGCCGGTTCGTAAGTCTTTGATGCGAGAATCATCTAATACGTATGAGCGTATTTGGCTTCCCCAGCCGATATCAGACTTACCATCTTCCATTACTTGTTTTGCTGCGTTTTGTTTTTGTAGCTCGTATTCGTAAAGCTTGGCTTTTAATTGTTTGAATGCTTGGTCTTTATTTTTATGCTGTGAGCGGTCATTTTGACATTGCACAACAATGCTGGTTGGTAAATGCGTTATTCGTACAGCAGAATCGGTTCTGTTAACGTGTTGACCACCTGCGCCGGACGCGCGATATGTGTCTATACGGATATCGGCTGGATTAATGTCAATCTCAATGTCATCACTCACCTCTGGGTAAGCAAATGCCGATGCAAAAGATGTGTGTCGGCGACTGCCTGAGTCAAAAGGCGACTTTCGAACGAGTCTATGCACGCCAGTTTCTGTGCGTAACCATCCAAAGGCATACTCGCCCCCAAAACGTATCGTTGCACCTTTGATGCCTGCAACATCACCAGCAGAAACTTCAATCAGTTCAGTTTTGAAACCGTGCGCCTCACCCCATCGCAAATACATGCGCAGTAGCATATTCGCCCAATCTTGCGCTTCTGTGCCGCCAGAGCCTGACTGTATATCCAAATAACCATCGTTAGCGTCATTAGGACCAGAAAACATTCTTCGGAATTCAAGCTTTTCCAAAGACACAACTAATTCTTTTAATTCTGTTTGTACATCATTTAACGTTTCTTCATCGTCAGCTTCAACGGCAAGCTCAAGAACACCTTCAACGTCATCCGTGCCTTGAGTCAGCTTATGGATAGTGAAAATCACGTCTTCAAGTAATACTTTTTCTTTGCCTAAGGCTTGAGCCTGCGCTGGATTAGTCCAAACATCAGGATTTTCAAGCTCTCTTGAGACTTCTTCTAAACGCTCTACTTTGACATCAAGGTCAAAGATACCCCCTAAGCGATTCAGTTCTTTGACGAACATCGGCAATAGCGGCGTGAATTGGATTAATTTCGAACATATATGACTATTTTAACTAAAAACTTGAAAGCATGGATATTACAGAATTTATGATGAATTTAATAGGTGGAACCAGGTGCAAATAACCAGAAAGCCTAAATTTTACCTTCAAAGCTATTTGCAACCTTGTGAATCATTGAAATTTAGCTATTTTGCTGCCTGCAGAAGCGCTTCGGCCAATGTGTGACCCATTGCATGCAGGTTTGTTTTGGTTTTTTCATCAACCACGTTTTGTTCCTCATCGACTAACTTGCGAATACCGCCAACAGCTAACTGATTTGGTAACACATGTATGCCAATATTCCCCAATAACATGCGCAGCGGTACTAAGCCTCTAAGGCCACCTAAAGCGCCCGAAGAAGTAGCAATTATAGCTGCATATTTGCCCTTAAAAGCTTGCAACGGTTTTTCTCCTTCTTCCTTACGTGACGCCCAATCAATCGCATTTTTTAATAACCCGCTATAACCACTGTTATATTCAGGATTAGCAATAATAAAACCATCGTGGGACATTAGCAGTTGCTTGAACTTTTTGGCGTTTGCAGGCAAACCATGAGCTGCTTCAAGATCTTCGTTAAAAATCGGCATATCGAACTCTGACATGTCAATAACAGTTACCTCAACACCATCCTGATTGGCTCCTTGAGCTGCACATTTAGCAATGCTGAAGTTATATGATTTTTTGCGACCACTGCCCGCAAAGGCAAGTATTTTTGGCATATTAATTCCTGTAAATTAATCAATTTTTATATAAGGTCAAATAACGTCTTTTTAGCACACAAACCTACATGGCTTCTAAGGTATCAATGCCTAAGATATCAAGTCCTGCTTTTAATGTTTTCGCTGTTAATGCACATAAACCTAAACGGCTGTTTTTATCTTTCTCGCTGACTTCGGGTTTTAACACCGGATTAGCTTCGTAGAATCGCATGAATAAACTGGCGACTTCATACAGATATGTACACATGATATGCGGTGTTGCTTCTTTACAAACTGATTCAAGTACTTCATCAAATTGCATTAGTTTAACAACTAGATCATGCTCTTGAATTGAAGCGACTGACACCGCTGTTTGATATGTATCCATATCTTGCTGTGCATTTCTAAAAATGCTCTTTACACGTGTATAAGCATATTGCAAATAAGGAGCCGTGTTGCCCTCAAAGCTCAACATCGTATCCCAATCAAAAATGTAATCAGTTGTCCTATTTTTGCTCAAGTCAGCATATTTTACTGCGCCAATACCGACTGTTTCTGCAACGTACTGTTTAGCGCTAGTGCTTAACCCCGATTCGCGCTGGCTAATTAACACCCCGGCTCGTTCAATAGCTTCATTAAGCAGATCTGATAATTTGATGGTTTGGCCCGCTCGAGTTCTGAACGGCTTATTGTCTTTGCCTAACATCATGCCGAAGGGGCAATGCTCGTAACTGTCATTGGCAGACAAGTAACCCGCTTTACGCGCGACTATTTCGGTTTGTTTGAAGTGCAGTGCTTGTCTAGCGTCAGTAAATATTAAGGTTCTTTGCGCTTTCAATTGGCTTGCGCGATATCGAATTGCGGCTAAGTCGGTCGTTGCATATAAGTAACCACCGCCTGATTTCTGCACCATGTAAACAGCAGGCTCACCTTCTTTGTTTATCATTTCAGGCATAAAAACAACCTTTGCGCCTTGGCATTCAACAGCAATACCTTTATCAGTTAGGTCGCTAAGCACATTCGCTAAATCATGGTTATAACTGCTTTCTCCCATGATATGCTCGCGTTCGAGACTAACATTGAGTTTTTTATATACTTCTTCACTGTGCTGAATTGAGATATCGATAAACTGTTGCCAAAGTGCCACACAAGCAATGTCTCCGCCTTGCAGTTGAACCACATAATCACGAGCGCGGTCGGCAAAACCATCTTCGTTATCAAATCTCACTTTAGCTTCACGGTAAAAGTCTTCCAGATCTGAAAGTGCGGTTTCAGCGAAAGAGGATTTTTGTAATTTATCATTCAAATGAGCGAGTAACATACCAAACTGGGTGCCCCAATCGCCCATGTGATTTTGGCGAATAACCTGGTGTCCTAAATACTCCAACACATTAACAACGGCATCACCAATGATCGTGCTTCTTAGATGCCCTACATGCATTTCTTTAGCAAGGTTGGGAGAAGAATAGTCCACTACAATGGTTTTACTTTCATGCGCTTCAATGGTCAGTTTTGTATCTTGCAAAGCGCGCTCACACCAAGCCGACAACCAGTCATCTTTTAGGTGAATATTAATAAACCCAGGCCCTGCAACTTCCAGCTTGCTAGCTACATCATCCAGTTTTACATTAGCTAAAATTTGATCTGCAATATCGCGTGGCTTCTGTTTTAACTGCTTTGCTAATGCCATTGCACCGTTAAATTGATATTCACCAAAATCAGGTCTTGTACTTCTGCTCAACGGAATGCGAGCATCATCAATACCCATTGCTTGAATAGCTTGGGAAAATCTAGCGCTGAGTAAATTATGAATATTCATATTGTAGTAAACCTAGTGTTCTCTGGTAGTGGTGAAGTGGATATGTGGATAGCGCTCTTGCGACAAGGACAAATTGACCATAGTTGGTGCAATATAGGCTAGATTGTCGCCACCGTCTAAGGCTAAATTCACCTCAGATTTGCGCCTAAATTCGTCTAACTTGCGGGCATCATCGCAATATACCCAACGCGCAGTAGACACGGCGATGCCCTCATAAATGGCATCTACGTTATATTCTGCCTTGAGCCTAGAAACTACCACGTCGAATTGCAGAACACCTACTGCACCTACAATTAAGTCATTGTTTTGCAACGGTCTAAAGACCTGCACTGCGCCCTCTTCAGAGAGCTGTATTAGGCCTTTTTGCAATTGTTTTTGTTTAAGAGGATCTCGCAGTCGAATACGCTTAAACAATTCTGGAGCGAAGTTAGGGATACCCGTAAATCGATATTTTTCACCCGAGGTGAATGTGTCTCCGATTTTAATCGAACCATGGTTATGTAAACCAATAATATCGCCTGCATAAGCCTCTTGCAGTAAGCTCCTATCGCCAGCTAAGAAGGTCACAGCATCCGCTATCCGCACATCTTTACCGATACGAGTATGATACATTTTCATACCTTTCTCATATCTACCTGAGACAACACGACAAAAAGCAATCCTATCGCGATGTTTAGGATCCATGTTTGCTTGGATTTTAAAGATAAAACCACTGAAATTTTGGTCGCTGCTGTCGACCCGTCCCGTATCATGTTCTCTGCTCTGTGGCTTTGGAGCCCATTCAATTAGACCATCAAGCATGTGGTCAACACCAAAGTTACCCAACGCTGTACCAAAGTAAACCGGTGTTAATTCACCCGCTAAGAAAGCCTCAAGATCGAATTCGTTGGATGCGCCCTGCACCAATTCCAACATATCTCGCAACTCTTTAGCATAAAAACCTATTGCGGTATCCAGCTCCGGATTATGTAATCCTTTGATAGTTCTTGTTTCTTGGATCGTGTGACCTTGACCCGTTTTATACAAGATGGTTTCGTCACGCAATAAGTGATAAACACCTTTGAATTCTTTACCCATACCAATTGGCCAGGTAATAGGTGCACACTTAATCTTCAAGATATCTTCAACTTCATCTAATAAGTCGATAGGATCTCTGGTATCTCTGTCTAACTTATTTATAAAGGTAATAATGGGCGTATCACGCAAACGAGTGACTTCCATAAGCTTGATTGTGCGGGCCTCAACTCCCTTTGCTGCATCAATAACCATTAAGCAACTATCAACTGCAGTTAATGTTCTGTAGGTATCTTCTGAGAAGTCTTCATGGCCGGGAGTATCAAGTAAGTTAATCAAGTGATCTTGATATGGAAACTGCATAACAGAGGTGGTCACCGAGATACCCCGCTCTTTCTCCATTTCCATCCAATCAGATTTGGCATGCTGTCCAGATTTTTTAGCTTTGATCGTACCCGCCACCTGAATGGCATTTCCGAACAACAATACTTTTTCTGTAATAGTGGTTTTACCCGCATCAGGGTGAGAAATAATCGCAAAAGTACGACGTTTCTCTATCTCACTTTGGTAACTCATAATATCTCGTTAAGTTGGCGTAAATTAAAGGGCGCATATTCAAAGGCCCGAATTATAACCTCTTCGAGACTCTTTTTGAATGCTAAATGAAGATAAAGGCTACAAGACTTTTTTCATGATGTAGGCATTTTCTCGGGACGCAAGGACTGTAATTTTATTATTGATATATGTCACATGTTCCTGACCTCTTTCGGTTTCATAATAATTATTACGTTGGCCGATGAGTTCAAATCCCATTGAACGGTAAAGTTCGATAGCAGGCGTGTTACTAAATCGCACTTCTAGGTATATAACAACTTGCTGCATTTGGGTCGCTAGGATAAATGATGATTGAATTAACTGTCGACCGATCCCCTTGTTTCGCTCATTAGCTTGCACTGTAATATCTTCGTTAGTGAATTCATCTAAAATGCTCGACAACAAAATATAGCCAACCGTAATTTCTTTTTTCTTGGCGACTAAAGAAAGCCTGTTTAAGGCACTTTTTTCAAAGGTACTAAAAGCCCAAGGATTCACTCTATCAGTTTTAAAAATACAATAAGCAAGCGCAACCTCTGCCTCAGTAAACGCTGATATTACGACCATTCTTGTGTCTTGAACAGATTTTGTAGGGTTTCCCATAACTGTTTTTTCAACAGCGGTGATGTCAATGTCTTTGCATCGGGTGTAATGAGTATATTATCTTTCAAAATAATCGTTTCACTGTCCTGAATTTGCCAAGTAAGCCCGAGTTCGGCAATGCTAGTGACATTAAAAACAGCCAATATTTGTTTGATAAATGTGTCGGCTTGATCAATAAAATTAGCTTGCTCAATGGCAGGATTATTCGATTCGACACCGCAAGTACTGTCGCGCAGTTCATACAACACGATACCCATCGCCTGCAACGTTGACTTTTGATAGTCGTTCAAGCGGCTATTTTTTAAGGCACTTTCTTCAAATGCACTGTTGTTAGATTGCAGCGGAATCGGTTTAGGCGAATACAATGTGGCTACCTTTTAATTTTTTGCTCATTGATTGCATAAACTAAGCATAGCCAAAATCTGAATTTGATAAAAGGTTTTTGTAGCTAAAATGATGACTAATAACAAAATAGCCAACTCAAATAGGAATAATAAGAAAGTGGCAGGGGTGGAGGGACTCGAACCCCCAGCCATCGGTTTTGGAGACCGCTGTTCTACCAATTGGAACTACACCCCTGCTGACAGGGAGAGTATACGTTGACGAATGAAAAAAGAAAGAATTTTATGACATCAATTGAATGACAGCTTAATTTTTAGACGCCATAGCGAGCGCTTGGTGCCGCAATTGGTAACTTAATTCCACAGAATTAAGTGTAACTCGACGTGTTTCTGAGAGTCGATCCAAAGCGAGCTTTTAGCTTGAAACTCCTTTAGCATAAATTCGTTAAAATCATCATTCAGATAGTAAGAGCGATTAATTGCACCACCCGATAATGGATATAGTATTGCATCTTCAGTTAAACCGAGAGGCGTTTTTAAGAGCCTAATCAGCTCATCATTTTGCACTAAACGCCCAACTCTGATGTTAAATTTTTACGCCAATTTAAAAATCCATAAATTGACATAGCAGTGTACAAGAACATCAATAGACAGACCAAATAGAGCCCGCTCTGAAACATTAAATACCCACTGGCAGGATTAACAACTAACCAATAAACCCAATTATCAATTTTTTTACGTGCTGTCATTACCGTTGCAATGACAGAAAATACCGCAGTTCCTGCATCTAGCCATACCCAATCGCCAGAGAACCAATGTTCACCGACTTTAGCTAATAACAGCGTGGCAGCAACACCGGCAACAATCAACAGTAAGTGAACTTTGGCGTCAACGCGAGTAATAGCCAACGTCGGTTTATCTTTTACTTCCTTCCAACTCAAAAAACCGACCACCGCCATCACAATATAATAAAAGTTCAATAGCATTTGAAAAACCAAAGTGACTTCCCAAAATAAATAAACAAAAATAATAGTGCTGAAAAAAGCGCAAGGCCAACACCATATATTTTGTCTTGCTGCCAAAATAACGTATAGCACAGAGAGCACCACAGCAAGCAATTCTAACAAACTCTGTTGCTGGAATTGCTGCGCGGCTATATCCAAAAACTCAGTCACTCACCTGAGCCCATTTTATCACCATTTAAAAACTTACAAACGAAAACGGCCTGCCCTGTTTCGCTGTAAGTTTGCTTCATCTCTCGGCCTAAAACGGCCATAACATGCTCGTACTCACCCCTAATAATAGTACTCGCAGCAGACGTCGTGGTTTCAAGATGAGCGTCTTCGTTTAGTCTATCAATGAAACCCTTTATAGGGGCTATGTACTTTTCATTTAATGGATACAAAGAAATATCGACGACAAGTTTCATTCTAGTTCTCCTTTAAAAACGATAGGTTGCAGTCACACCAAGTTGGCGCTCCTGACCAAATTGATAGTATGGTTTTGGTCCGTCATAGCCATCCCTTGGATCATTATTGAATCCACCAAAACCTCTCGTAGGTAGTTCCCTATCAAATATATTCTTGCCCCATAGTTGCACTAGTATATTTCCCTGTTGCCAATTAACTTCGGTATTAAATACAGCAGTGAATGGCGCTCGTTCATCATGCCCAACAGAAAAACGATGGCGGTCTTTGCCTTCGAACTCAACTACCCAAACGATGTTGTCAGTGACTGCATAACTAGTGGACGTATAAAAGGTTATTTTAGGAGCCTGAGCTTGTAATTGTTTATCGACAAAACTACCATCGACAAGCTGATAATTGCCAAAGGTTGCGTCAAGATAACCGACGTTGACCACAGCACTCAGTCGGTCGTTTAACTGCCAATTGCTTGAAACTTCCATACCCTTGTTAATGCCGGTATCGGCATTTCCAATAACATCAATGAATTCAACTGCACCGCTACCATCCTCTCTATCCAATACAGAGAAGTCGCTCACTTGCGCATCTTCTCGTTGCATGTAGAAGAAAGTAAGCGATAAATCTGCTTTAATACCACTTGAGGTGTCTATTGTGCCTTTAATACCAAGTTCATAGTTCCAGTTGTACTCTGGAGAATACAATCGGTCTTGCTCCGAGACCCGCTCATCTGCATTAAATCCGCCGGCCTTATAAGAACGCGAAACACTTGAATAGATTGTCGATTTTTGCAGTGCATAGCTCGCGGTTAATTTACCTGCCAATAAGCTATCGTCGAGTACTTCTACAAAATTATTACTATCAACATAATCCGCATCAAACTTCTCTGCTCTTGCACCTGCTGTAATTGACAATGGTGCAGATAATTGCCAAGTGCGTTCACCATATACGGCGATTGAGTTAGGTTCATAAAAACTGGTAAAGTCTGCAGCAGCATAAGTATAGATTCGAGTAAGATCCTGTTCACTTTGCTGATAATAAAGGCCGATTACCCAGGGTGAGTTAGCATCAGTAGAGGCGTATCTTGCGTCTACTGTCTGGTTACTTACCTCTCTTTTATACTGGTCAAACGAACTGTACGTTGAGGGATGAAAATCAACAAACGTCCAGTCTTCATCGTAGCCATAATCCAGATCAGCATTTAAGGTAGTAAACGAGAGGGAAAACGAATGTTCTCCAAAGTCTTGCAAGTACTTAATACTTGCAGCTTGTGTTTCGGTACGATCAAAGCCTGGTTCATCGGAACGTGTTTTGTTGTCGTTGTCCAATGAAAACGCATCATAGCCGTTGTCGACATCAAAATGATAAAGCTTAAGTTCAAGTTCTGCTGTCTGTGACAAAACATAGTCAACCGCTATTTTGGCATTAAACTCATCAATATTGCTAGTGTCGTCGCGGTTTAAGTAGATGTTTTCTACAAAACCATCGCTCTTCACATGCTGCATAGCAATACGCGCGTTTAAACCTTCTGCTATTTGGTTAGAATAGGCGGCGCTGTATCGTTGCGTATTATATTCTGCGAAACTTCCTTGTAAATAGCCTTCTTGGCTATCAGTCGCGGTGTTACTGACTACTTTAATGATGCCTGCCAATCCTGTTGCACCAAATCCAGTTGATTGTGGTCCAGACAGCACTTCTACTTGTTGAACATCAAATAGCGCACCTAAGCCGCCTAATCCGGAAAAGTTAATTTCATCAACAACAAGAGCAACCGAAGCGTTAATTGGTTCGGCAAATAAACTGCGCTCACCTATCCCTCTAATTTGAATGAATTTGCCGCGTGAGGCGCCGCTGCTAAAATTCAGGTTAGGTACAATACCTACAATGTCTTCTAGGTGTTCAGCTTGGCGTAAATCTAATAATTGCTCACCAATAACGACAACGCTACTAGCTAGATTATCAGGACTACGTTGACTAAAATCAGATGTTACTATTATGCGTTCAATGCCATCATTTGCAGCCGCATTGGAAGAAATATCAGTATTTAGAGTGACACTGGCAGCAGGTTTTGCCACAGCCGTAAGACTCATACCCATACTTAATACGGCAAGTGTTATTGCGCTAGCAATTCGATTTATGGTAAATGATTTTCTGGATTGGATTGATCTTGTTACGTAGGGTAATTGACTTAATTTTTTTGTATTTTTCATGTGGTTCTCTTCATATCGGTAGAAAAGAGCCGGTGTTGGAGCAGGTAATTGATGTACTTATACAACCATTCCTACGCCGGTACTAACCGGATCAGGTAAATAAGGGTTCTCAATAGAATCTCAGCAGCAAATAGCTGCACCCCTTGGCTTTAACGCGATGTTACTCTACGTTGCTGGCTATGATATCAATTAAAAATAGAATGTAAATCAATCATTTGACTAAATTTTTTATTGTAATTTCAAATTAACATGATTATTACAAAACAAGCACGCTGAAAACTCTCGCGACCACCGTCTACCTTATCAGAATTTACTACTCTACTGCATATTTAACGCTCTCATTTCCTGTTCTGTTTGTAAAAACAAGCCCTCCATTGTTTTACCGTGTTCAACAGCCCCCCTTGTTATTGGGTCTACTCTTACAAATACAATATCATCGGCAAAACATATGGTTTTCTTTGTGGCTTTATTTCTCACTAAACAAGTGACTGTAATTGAGGTTCTACCCACTTTTTTGGTCGCTAATCCAAATTCAACTATGTCGCCCTGAGTGGCTGACGATTCAAATGATATTTCGCCAATATGTTTAGTCACTAAACAGTTTGTTTCTAATTGACAGATGGCATATATCGCAGCCTCTTCATCAATCCACTCCAGTGCTCTTCCACCGAACAAAGCATTCGCATAATTCAAATCACTTGGCATTACTAAACGTCTGGATAAAAAACGCATTTTTTTCCTTATCAATGTAGAATAAACAGCTTAACAATACCTATTATAAAAGAGAGCACGCAGATTGACAGGCAAATTAATAATTGATTGGTTAGCACAAAGACAACAGCAACCAAGTCATAGACAATTATTGCTAATTTCTGGTGACCTTGATTGGTGTCAACGGCAAACCGCATGTCTGCTTGCACAAACAAGAGCCCCTTCATTGTTGCTCAGCAATGCTGTCTTGAGTTTTGATAATAACGCCGAATTAAATTTTGTTACTTGGTGCCAAATATCTCAATATAAACAACAATTAGGTACTGAGTATGCACTCGTCATTTACAATGCTTTCGATGGTCTTAAGCCCAGTGCTGTTTATGCGGTAGAAGGTACTATTGGTAAATCTGGTTTACTCGTGATCATGTGTCCAGACTTAAAGGAGTGGCAACATTATGAGGCTGCACATTCAGGTATCACTTTCAGCTACAATACCCAGCATGCAACGAGCCTATTCATTTCAAGAATGAAAGAAATCTTATTAAAAGATGTGAATATTGCCTACATAACCCCAAACACTGCGCAACTGCCCTTCGCTTATGCGAGGCAAAATACGCAGCAAGACCATTTACTAGGGACCTTAACTTGGCAACAGCAAATGGCATTTAAATCAGTGTTAAGCAATACTGAACATGACAAATCAATTGCGCTTATAACCGCTAAACGCGGTAGAGGAAAATCCACGTTGTTAGGGCAAATAGCGGCTGCATTAGCTATCCAGGGCGAGGATACTCGTATTTATATCACCGCCCCACATATTAATAACGCGCAACGAGCACAAATAGAATATAAGCATGCCATAGCGAGTTCGGATCCTGACACAATCAATATTATTCAGCACAGCGACAAACGACTCAACACACTTGAACTTGCGTTTATTGCACCAGATCAATTAGGCCATTTGCCAAAAACCGCTCTATTAATCATAGACGAGGCTGCAGCAATCGCCCCATCAATTGTATTATATGCCTGTCAACACTTTGCTCACGTTATTATGGCAACTACGCTGGCTGGATACGAAGGAAGTGGGCTAGGTTTTAGAATACGTGTTTTACCTAAACTTCAAACACTGAGTAACGCACTGACTTGTGTTGAATTACATAGCCCATTGCGTTGGTACAATGAGGATAGCTTAGAAACTGTATTTAGTCTTATATTTGCCCCCTTCGCGAAACACAAAGCAACTCAAAGTAAGCAAGTGACGTTACCCACTAACTCCGTATTGCAAAGCACACAGATGGAACCCGCCAACTCATACTTTCATCAATTGAATAAACCGTGGCTAATTAAAAATGAGCAAATATTGACTCAAGTATTTAGTTTGCTGATACAGAGTCACTACCAAACCACTCCTGATGATTTAATGCGAATTCTTGATGCATCTGAGCAGCATATTGTGGTGCTGACAAACAGTGCTGACATCAATGCTCCTAGCCTTGCAATTTTTGCAGTTGCTATTATTGCACAGGAAGGCAATATTGCATTTTCGCAAAACGATTCATTGTTGGCTGGGATCATATGCTCACGACGAAGGGTTAACGGGCATTTAGTTGCTCAAAACCTAGCGATGACGTTCTGTGATGGATGGTTTATGACAACTAACAGTTGGCGCATCAGCCGCATTGCAGTCAAGCTAGACCTCCGACGATTGGGGCTGGGTAAAATGTTGCTACAAAAAATTAGAATGTCGGCAGAGCAAAGTGCGGTTGACTTCTTATCCACGTCGTTTGGTTTAACTAATGAGCTAAGTTCCTTTTGGCAATCACAAGCTTTTACACTATTAAAACTTGGCGCTCGAAGAGATACATCCAGCGGTGAACATAGTGGTATCATGTTCATGGCATTAACCGAACGAGCAAGCGATACTTTTAATTCTTACCTTAATGTGGCCACCAACGATATAGACTACTTTTTAAATCACCTATTAAAAAATAGTAAAAATATTAACTCGGCTTTACTAACTCAAATCATTATTCAGCATCGCTCAAAGCCAAACGTATTGTTAGATAAGCACGCTACATCTGCTGCTACTCATGATTTACGCTGCACCCAGTTTATTGATAACAAACGAACTTTCGTTAACGCTGCTGCAAGTATCTACTATCAATTAGGTAGATTAAATATACCTGCTTCAACACAATTGTATGTATTATTTATGCAAGCACATCATAAGAATTTATCTAAAAAAAATAAACAAAAAATACTCTCAAAACTAAAACTAAAACTAACAAACACCTTAGAAACTGTTGACCAAGCGCTGTAATATCTTAACAATCATATTGCTCAAAATATAAAGTAGCCCTTGATGAATCCTACAAATCACTTAATTTTAGACAAAAAAAAGCTCCGTTAAGGAGCTTTTTTTGTTGTGAACCGAGTTAGATTCGAATGCCTCTATTTGAGGCTTTTGTCTCAATGTAAGGTTCCCAAGATAACGCATTTTTGCGCACGCCTGAATCTTTCTTAGCTTCTTGCGCGGCCGCCATAGCTGCTTTGTAATCACCTAAATAGAAATAAGCTTCTATCAGCGCATAGTGCACTTTACCTTCGCTTTCTTCGTTATCAATCAGTGACATTTCCAACGCTTCAACTGCGCCTTTGTAATCACCCGCGCTTAACAGCATTGAACCTTGTCTACGATAAAGTTCTGGATCAGATGAGATCTTCGCAGCTTGACCAAAATACGATGCTGCTTTATTGAAATCACGAGCTTGAAAAGCAGAGTTCGCTACCGCAGATAGAGTATCTTTATCTTTCGGTATTAAACCTGATTTCATGTACTTTTCCATCAATACCGCTGCACTGTATGGCATGCCATTTACGCTATACAATTGAGCAAGCTGTTTATGCTGAGTCGCGGTTGTTAAATGACCCTGCATATAGGCAAGTTCAAACATAACAAGCGCCATTTTGTAGTTCTCAGTAATCTGATAAAACAAACCTGCGTTCTTGTACCATGCTTCCGAACTAGGAAAAACTTGGAGCGCCGTTTCGATAACAT
>Ga0307933_1000070_pt1 | contig 92560 bp, 74 predicted proteins | sample OrgLakmetageno88_FD_201811 | JGI IMG/M metagenome (GOLD analysis project Ga0307933, IMG submission 201811) | Saline water microbial communities from Organic Lake, Antarctica - #88 | ecosystem: Environmental > Aquatic > Non-marine Saline and Alkaline > Saline | place: Antarctica: Organic Lake...
CCGCGACTTCACGGGGTGAACTTGCGGACATACCCCCCCTTTTTTATATTTTTTTCGAAAAACTTTAGAGAGAAGAGAGAGAGAGACCCCCATCCCAACATTGTTCCAACATTGTTCCAACATTGTTTCCGACAACAAATGGCAGCCGACTATTTTTTTCTCATACGTCCCCCAAACTTGCACACCATGTGCGCATGGTGTGTGTGAGCATGACGATGTGTGTCGGGCACGTTGAAACAACATTAAAGGCACATCACCCATCATGAGAAAACGGAGGTCTGATGCCGAGCGGTCAGAGTGAGAGTCCGACACATATTGGTGTTTTTCGGATCTTTGTCCGCACTGTCTGTCCGCGACTTCACGGGGTGAACTTGCGGACATACCCCCCCTTTTTTATATTTTTTTCGAAAAACTTTAGAGAGAAGAGAGAGAGACCCCCATCCCAACATTGTTCCAACATTGTTCCAACATTGTTTCCGACAACAAATGGCAGCCGACTATTTTTTTCTCATACGTCCCCCAAACTTGCACACCATGTGCGCATGGTGTGTGTGAGCATGACGATGTGTGTCGGGCACGTTGAAACAACATTAAAGGCACATCACCCATCATGAGAAAACGGAGGTTTGATGCCGAGCGGTCAGAGTGAGAGTCCGACACATATTGGTGTTTTTCGGATCTTTGTCCGCACTGTCTGTCCGCGACTTCACGGGGTGAACTTGCGGACATACCCCCCCTTTTTTATATTTTTTTCGAAAAACTTTAGAGAGAAGAGAGAGAGAGACCCCCATCCCAACATTGTTCCAACATTGTTCCAACATTGTTCCAACATTGTTCCGACCACCATTGGCAGCCGACTATTTTTTTTCTCATACGCCCCCCAAACTTGCACCACGTGTGCGCATGGTGTGTGTGAGCATGATGATGTGTGTTGGGCACGTTGAAACAACATTAAAGGCACATCACCCATCATGAGAAAACGGAGGTTTGATGCCGAGCGGTCAGAGTGAGAGTCCGACACATATTGGTGTTTTTCGGATCTTTGTCCGCACTGTCTGTCCGCGACTTCACGGGGTGAACTTGCGGACATACCCCCCCTTTTTTATATTTTTTTCGAAAAACTTTAGAGAGAAGAGAGAGAGAGACCCCCATCCCAACATTGTTCCAACATTGTTCCAACATTGTTCCAACATTGTTCCAACATTGTTCCGACCACCATTGGCAGCCGACTATTTTTTTTCTCATACGCCCCCCAAACTTGCACCACGTGTGCGCATGGTGTGTGTGAGCATGATGATGTGTGTTGGGCACGTTGAAACAACATTAAAGGCACATCACCCATCATGAGAAAACGGAGGTTTGATGCAGAGCGGTCAGGGTGAGAGTCCGACACATATTGGTGTTTTTCGGATCTTTGTCCGCACCTCGCGACGTCATCATTGCTGTGGGCAGTGAGCTCGTTAAAGAAACAGTATCCTCAGGGCAGCATTCAGAGACCTGTTATCGGTGCTGACCTGACAAACCCACCTGTTGCGTAGACGCTCAGCAACCGACGGAAAATAAACGTTGCTACCAACCCCCCCCCCCCTTATGTTTATTGACTGGGTGCAATGGAGATGAATCATGTATTTTGTGAAACCATCACTGATGTGTCATTATGGCGTGATAATTCAAGGGACAAAAATGAGACGTTCACACACGTCAATGACCTCCTTCTTATACGCCGCCAGCGTTCCGTTGTTCGTAATGTCGACCGCGATTTCAATGCCCGGCCCGGCTTTAATGTAGGAGCGCGAGTCATGTGAAAAGTCATGGCCATCCCTGTGGATTCGGACAACGTAGACGGTGCAGTGTCGCGCGAGATGTTCGACTTCCTCCTGGAACCCCCCGTCAGGAAAGATGTAGACAGTCGGTGCAGAGCCAGACAAGATAGTTTCTATGTGGCTCTTCACCAGCTCCTCACATGTCAGCCTGGCGATAATGGATGGACCAAAGTCAAGTTTGAGACGATCTTCGGACATGAAGATGAGAGCCTCCCTGCGTGACAGGGCCGTGTCGTTGACGGTGAGCCAGGATTGCGGTACCTCCTTTTCGGCTTCGTAGTTGGTCATAAACGTCTGCACACTGACGTTAAAGTAGGCGCAGAGTTTTTTAATGAGGATGTTTTTGAAGCGCCAGATACGCGAACGCATTCCCAGCTTTTCGCTTATGATCCGGCATGCCTCGTCCTTCCCGCAGCCGGGTGGTCCGTTGAAGATGATGACAGTGGGGCGCGACATTGGGGTGATGTATGTCGTTATCGTGGATGTCTGGTCCGGGGTAACTGTTATGCCGCGAGGAGAATGTCGCGAAGTTTCATGCGGAGTGAAGCCGCAATGTAGCCGCGACCGTGCTCCTCCATGCGCGCCGTGTACGCGTCGCTGGTTGAGGCGATGCGCACCACGTATGTGGGAGACGCCTCGCGTGTGCGGGCCTCTGAGGCTGCATGGGACGCGCCCTCCCAGTGCTTGGCAAAGGTGTAGACGATTTTCTCACCTGGTTCGGCTTGTGACGGCGTGTATATAAAGAGGATTGCCTGCTCGTGGTGGACGTGAAATGGCGTGATGTGGACGGGAGTTTTGAACGCCGCGTCTTCGCTTGGAGACTGTGTCCGGTGGGCCAAAAGGGTGATCTGGTGGGAGGCAGTATCGACGGGATGTGATATGGCGAGGCTGGCAAGCTGCACTGTGATCGTGGTCGCAAAGTCGTCATGGCCCGGGTAGACGGTACGACGCAGGAGCGTGCAAGGCGTGTATGCTGCTGGTGTCTGATCCTGGTGCTGGTCGGTCACCGAGGAGGAGAGGGGAAGGAAAAACGTTGCGATTTCACACGGCCGGACGGGCTGCGCCGGAAACATGGCTGCCGTCCGGTGAAGCGCCTGACAAAAGGTGGTCTGGGACAGGCCCTCAGCAACAATGACGTTCCATGTGGGATGCTCGTCGGGCATGGCCGCCGTCATGTACAGCTAAGTGCCCGGCCAACCTGCGTAGCTCATTTATTATAATGATCGTGACCAGGGGGCTGACGTTTCTCGCACACACGCGAAATCCCTTGGTCGAAACAATACACATCATTGCGACGTATGTAAATTCGCTACACTCGGGCATTATGGGGAATATACTTGAGCCACTGCCGTCCGACCGGGGATTCGAAGGGCCGGAGGAAGTACCATCACTCTATCATCGCCAGTGGGGGTCGGGCGGCATTGCCGCCGGCAATCCAGTGCCTGATGCCCAGTGGCAGTTGCCGCAGACGCTGATGCCGCAAGCGTACAGGTCGCAGCCCATGCCACCTCCGGCGCCTGCGCCTGTGGTCGTGCCGGACGACGGTGCACTGGCCAACATGTTTGGTGATCTTGAGGATGACGAGGACGCCGCCGAACTGGTGGCGCGCCTTTTTGATGACGAGGGAGGCGAAGATGTGGATGTGGGTGATGGGGATGAAGGAAACGAGGAGCTGGCACGTTTGGACCATGTGGTGCGTGTTGCACGTCGTCTGCCACCCCCCACGCACCGTTCGTACCAGCGGGCGATGCTGGAGCTGACGCGTGGGATCCCCTGGCTGCTATCGCGGCTCTCGGAGCTGTACCGGTCGACGCCGGGGGAGTTCTGCGACCTGCGCAAGATGCCGAAACGGCTGTTTCCACACCAGGTGCTGGCGTACGCGCACTTTGTCAACGTGGCCGAGCAGATTCGGACGGCCGGGGAGAACGTGGCACTGCAACGGGAGCGTGTGCCGCGCGGCTTCATCATGTATCACAGCACGGGCTCCGGCAAGACGGCCGTGCAGGGGGCGATTGTGGATGCCGTGGACCCGCTGCTGCGGCAGGAGGGGTGGAGCATCTACTTTGTGACAACGCCCGAGAACCGCGACCAGAACAATTTGCAGGCCATTTCGCAGTGGGCCGAAATGTACACGTTGGGCCTGCAGGAGGCATGCCCGCTGGCAACGTCAAACCGGCTGGGGGAGGCCGGGGTGCGGCAGTGCAAGTCGCGGGGTGGGGTGTCGTCGTTTCTGAGCTACACGTCGTTTGCCAACGCGCTGGCGCGCGGGGAGGTTGTGCTGGACAAGGCCGTGGTTGTGCTGGACGAGGTGCAGAGCATGCTCGTGCCACCCAAGGTGTCGGACATGTCGCAGCTGGGGGCGTACCGGCGCGCCAACCGGGCGCTGCAGGCTGCGAATGGGCGCGTGCTGTACGTGCTGCTGACGGCGACGCCCGGACATGACGTGGATAATACGCTGCGGCTGCTGCGGCTGCTGGAGTGGCCGCGACATACGGCGCCACGCTCAACTGCCGAGGCCATGGCGCCAGTGCTGGCACACGCGCGCAGCAGCAGTGGAGGCGAGGGTGGGGGTGGGGTGGCGTCTGTGGACCTGGCATGGGGGACGGACGCGGACCCCGAGACGGCTGCGCTGTACACGGCCACCGGGGAGCTGAGCCGGGAGCAGCTGACGCGCCTGGCGCCGCGGCTGCGCAACCGGGTGAGCTATGTGGACCTGCGTCATGTGCGCGGGCTGTATCCACGGCTGCAGCGTGAGGATGTGCTGGTGCCGACGTTGTTTGACGATACGCCGTCCTCATAATTATACCGACGACGATGGGGATCTGTGGCAATCGTCAAAGTGGGTTGAAATCGACGGCGAGTGGATTGAACGTATTCTAGCTAAACTTGACGCGTGGTTGTGCGAAGTATAATTTCTGAACTAATATACATATCCCCATTAGAACGGGAATGGTATATGTAAATGTGTGGATACTCATCGGCTTTATCAGCTATCACTCATTGATACGATGAACGTCTGGAAAGAAGAAAACGCAAGTTATTTTCGGCTGGCCGAGGCGACATTGAGGGGGGTCGCGAAACAGGCGTCGACGGTGTACTCGCCTCAGAGCTACCATTTTAAGTCAACACGCCCAAAGATCTCGTGGTCAGAGGATTCCGACTCTATTCGCTTGCTTGCCGCTGCACTCAAAGCTTCGCCCTCTCAGCATTGTGCAATTGTCAATGCTGCCAATAGCAAATGGGCCTGCGGGGGGGTGAAGCACGGTGCCAACGCGCAGGAGGAAGCGCTGTGCCGTCATACGACGCTGTCGGCACGCCTCGATTATGACCGAACCCTGCCAAGGAGGTACCCCCTGAACATGCATGACCTTTCGACACAGGCCACGAAGGTCCTGGCCACGGCGGGAGTGAAGTTTATCGTCCCCATCTTTGATATTCTTCGACAGTGTCCCAAGGAGACGGAATCATTTGTTGATCGCTGTATTGTGAGAGATTTCATGACAAAGAAGAATGAGACGCATCGATTCGGTATTGCTGGTCCGGACTTTACCGTTATTTCACTTGCCGCGCCGAATCGGGCAAAGCTTGAATTGGATCCGAAGGAACTTCTTCCGAAGGTGCATGAGGCAATGACCATCCGGTTTCGGCTCATGTGGCTCGCTGCCAAGGAGCAGGGCGTGCGCACACTGATTCTACCGATTCCCGGTTGCGGAAGCTTTGCCCGGTTCCCTGATCGTAGCGATCGTGATCCGGAGTTTATCCACAGTATCCTGCAGGCGTTGGTTGATTCTCTCCCCGATTCCGATCCATCAATGAATGTGATTATCCCCAATCAGGGGGAGCTTGTCAAAGGACTTTTTCCGACAGATATTCTGGCCAAGTAGAGCCGTGATCCTGGGCATTTTCAATCTGAGACGAAGATCTTGTTATGGCGATACAATATCGGCTTGAGATGGAAATGGCCCCCATTACCTTTAATGAGAAGGTTTTAATGTAGCGCGTTAATACATGATTTGAGCAGCAATGGTTACGATATGTGGAAAAGGGTGGTGGCATTCGAGGTTAAAAGAGCGAACATGCATGTTGCTGCGAGCAGTTGTGTGGGGAAGAATAAGATTGAAAACGGACAATGGGTGGGATGGGGCATCACCACGTGAAACCGTGTGGGAGAAGAGAGAAAGATGGAGCTCCAGTTAGTCTTGCGCGTCGACCGACATCATTCTCACCCGCAAACGCGCCGTCCTGCGTCCGCGCCTTTCTAACGGTAAATGCACCGCCGTTCTCGAGGGGCACACCCACTGGGTCAACGCCGTTGTTTGCACACCCGATGGTTCCACCCTCGCCTCCGGCAGCGACGACGAGAGCGTCCGCGTCTGGCGCCTTTCTGACGGCGCATGCACCGCCGTTTTAAAAGGGCACACCCAATCTGTCTACGCTCTTGCCTGCACGCCCGACGGCGCCACCCTCGCCTCCTGCAGTTATGACAGGACTGTCCGCCTCTGGCGCATTTCTGACGGGTCATGCACTGGTGTTCTCAAGGGACACATCATGTCAGTTTTCGCACTCGCCTGTATGCCCGACGGCGGTACCCTCGCTTCCGGCAGCGCCGACAAGACCGTCCGCCTCTGGCGCCTTTCAGACGGTACATGCACCGCCGTACTAGAGGGGCACACCCAATCCGTCTACGCTCTTGCCTGCACGCCCGACGGCGCCACCCTCGCCTCCGGCAGCCGCGACAACACCGTCCGCCTCTGGCGCCTTTCTGACGGTACATGCACCGCCGTTCTCGAGGGGCACACCAGCTTCGTCGTCGCCCTCGCCTGCACGCCCGACGGTGCCACCCTCGCCTCCAGCAGCTGGGACAACACCGTTCGCCTCTGGCGCCTTTCTGACGGTTCATGCACTGCCGTTCTCAAGGGGCACGCCGACTCCGTCTTGGCCCTCGCCTACACGCCCGACGGTGCCACCCTCGCCTCCGGCAGTGTAGACAACACCGTCCGCCTCTGGCGCCTCGCCGACAACACATGCACAATCGTTATCAAGTATTCTCATATGATTTACGCTCTGGCATACACACCACGTGGTTCATCGCTCATTATTGCACGCAATAGTAGTGTGCGGTGTATTTCGAAGATGGCGATACGTCAAGCAGTGCTCGGCGTCGGTGGTGTGTTATCCACATTGTTTTGCACCTTGGCTGCACAATCCACGACGGGACTGTTGGACTTGGCTGATGATCTTGTTGTGGCGATACAATATCAGCTTGAGACGAACATGGCCCCCATCACCTTCAATGAGAAGGTTTTAGTGTAATGCGTTAATAAAAATGGTGAACCGTGGAGAGGGGCTCTGATGTGGCAAAAGGCTAAAAATAGATTTGTTGATAAGAAGTTGTATCCACGGTACGATTGTGAGAAGTACTGAACGTGGGACCGGAACGCATATCGGCACACCGGTGTCCCGGAGGGGGCTATGATACTCCATCCAAAGCGCGAAGACGCTTGTTCTTCGTCAAGAGACAGCAGTTTCCCCCTCTCCTCCTCTTCTTCCACGTTCTTCTTTTTTCCACATATTCCGTTTCATCTCTCTTCCCTTTCTCCATGTCCACTCGAATGTCGATAAAAGCCGAGCGTGCTCGCGCCGTTGCCAAACAGCGCAGCAGCGCCATCGGTGATTCCAGCGCCGGCAACCCCACCCGGGACCCACCTTCGAAAAGGCTTGCTGGTATCTCGCCAGCACTTGCACTGGTGGCAACAACATCGCGCACGGTGGCATCCGACGCTGAAGCATTCCAGCATAGCCCACTGCTGGATCTGACAGGTCCGGATGCCTTGCTGCTGCTCGAGCAGACACTTGAGAACCAGGAGGCAGACGCTGACCAGGAAATGGCTGCCCCCGTCATGACGCAATCTGTGTGGGCCTCACTGCCCGACGTCATTCTGAGACTGATTGCACAAAAGGTGGGCAGCGATAGCTTCACGGCCCTGGCAATGCACCAGACATGCCGCCGCTGGCACCTTGGGCTCGGGCGTATTGTCAGACCCAAAGCGTGGGTTTCACGAAGCCTTGTCTTTGGCGTGCGCTTTCGATACATTGCCTGGGCGCTCAACTCTGGCTGGCTTGATCCGGCCGGCGCATTGACGCTCGCCTGCCGGCTTCCAGACTGCGATGACTTTGTGCGTCGTTTGAAGAGGTTCACACGTGGTGCTGCGTACTCGACTCAGTTGCACGGCTTGCCACTGGAGCGAATGCTGCATGACCAGCGACTCATGGGTCCACCTCTCAGCCCCCTCCCCGATGGAGTCCATGAGCATCACCGCAATATAGAAGCCGAGGCTCTGAAACGCAGCGCTGAATCAGAGCAACTCAAGCGTGAAGAAGACAACCGGCAACAGCAGCAGCAGCAGGAACAGCAGCAGCAGCAGGAACAGCAGCAGCAGCAGGAACAGCAACAGCAGCAGGCACGGCATGAACAGCAGCAGCAGCAGCAGCGTGAGCCATTCGTTGATGCAGTTCAGAATGCACTGTCGGAGGCACATGCCGCAGCAGCTGCATACCTCTCCGCAATCGGCGCAACGGCACCCACCCCTGGACCAGCTTCTGCAGCAGCAGCTGCCACCCCACGTCGACAGACAAGGTCCAGTGAATGCGCCGGGGGCGTTGTGCGGGGTTCAGTCGCACGAGGCATGGCTGCCTGTCATGGTCATCCAGTGTCGGCGCAGCACTCGGCCACCCCGTACGACAATGCGCGTCGGCCTGCGCGTTCTGGATCCCGTGTGGCCACGCATGGCGATGCAATACGAACACGGGCATCTGTGGAGGCTGCCCGTCGAGCACATGCGCGTGGCGATACCATGCGAGTCCAAGTATCTGTCGATGCTGCCCGTCGCGTGCATGCCAGCGCAGGGATCGTCAATCAGGCACTGGTCGTGGCGAGGTCACCGCAGGATGGACGCGAGGGGCTCAAGCGCCCCCCCGGGTCTAGGATGTGGATGCCGCTGTGTGGCCGCCTCGACGAATCTCTCCATGCCGCAGTTGATGCCAACAATCTCAGCGCGATTATGTTTCTCCACCATGAGCTTGGGCTGACACCGGAGCACGCGCGATCGAGGAACAACTTTGCCCTTCGCATGGCCACCTTCCACAATCGCCTTCCCATCGTCCGCTACCTCATGGGTGAGCTCAAGCTTCGCCTGGATGATTTAAAGAGTAACCGGGCCTATGCTCTCCGCATGGCCTGTGACAACGGCAGCCTTGAGCTCGTCAAATTGCTGATGGATGCAGGGCTCACGGGCGAGGATCTTCGCGTCAGCGACAACGAGGCACTCTGTGCCGCCTGTGTCAAGGGTCACACGGATGTTGTGCGCTACATTATTGCGCACGGTCAGCTCACGGTGAAAGACGTTTGCGCACGTAATCTCTACCCCTTCCGCTCTGCGTGTTGGCGTGGCTACGTTGACATTGTCAGGATCCTTGTGTCGACGGGACTCACGATGAAAGAGATCGCCAAGGATAATTTTGCGCTCTCCATGGCCACACGCCACAATCATTTTGACCTGCTGGTCTACCTCGTGTGCGAGCTTGGTGTTCCTCTCAGCGGCCTTCCTGGCGACAATGCCCGGCGCCAGCTCGAAGGGCTCGGCCAGCACCAACTTTCGTGATGTTGATTATCCGTCTTTCCTATTCTTGAATCACAGTAGTATTAAACGTTCAAAGTTTATGTTTGTTCCAATTATGTCTGGAAACTGCTATAGACTGAAGAAGTTTACACACAAAACACCTCTTGCGCCGCGTTGAAAAGCATGCTATACCTAATATCGTCAAGAACCTCCACGTACTTCTGAAAACAGTCACAAAATACGGGGTATGTAAGGCCGGCCTCGCAGAGACCGCGGAGAAGCGCTGTCACCTCGGTGGGGTTGAGTGGTGCACGTGGACGGGGTGGGAGCATGATGGCAATGAGGGCCAAGACTGCACCGTGTTCACATGGCGACCAGAACGCGTGAATGACATTGGCAAAGCAAACGAACTTTCGCTGACTGACGTCTTCAATACAGCGCAGCAGATGGCTAAAGGCATTCTCAAGACGCTGCATCTCCTCCGGGGCGACGGTTTCATTCTGGACAGAAGCTGTGATTCGCGCGAGAAGCCGCAGGCCCTGTTGTTGAAAGGCATGATGGAGTCCCGTTGCTGTGCCGCCCATCACAAATTCATTTCTCCCGGCACGTCCGGTGTCGGCCTCGGCGGCCTTCACAAAGCCTTCAAGGACACGCTGAAGATGCTCGGCCTTTCGGCGCGGCGATGTCCGTTCACGGGTTAGCCGACGTCTGTAATGTGAGATGGACCGTAGCATGCCAACCAGTCTATATTCTGATGAAAACTCCACTAAAACAGAGGCGTGTCGAATGACCTCAGCCCGGCACAGCCTTCCATCAGATGCAGGCTTGATGAGTGCACATGCACAGTGCTCGCCCCGACAGTGGATTGGATCGGATGGGAGGATACGCGCCTGATGGTGTGCGACGATGGCATTCAGCGCTTTGGACGAGCCCATGATGACAGCTTCACGCACTGCCTGTGCCGGCGACAAGATGTTGGCGTCTGTCGCCCAGGCAAGGTACGCAGGCCGAGCGCGGCAGAGTATTGGTGTCAGAACAGAGGATGCAAGGCGTCTCGGTGGCAGTGCCATTCGCCAGTGTCGGTTGACCATGCGCATAGCTACATATGCGAGGGACACCTTACCTGCCGGACGTTTTGAGAGAGAGGAAACGCCATGTAGTTCCATATGAAAGAGCAAAAAGGCAATGTACGCGAGGATGTCAGGTGGTGCGTTTTCCCAGTGGTATCCGAACGGCGCCCCCACGGTTGCCATTGTATTGCTTGATGGGCAACTAATTCTTCCAACCCGTCAATTCGTTCTCGTTCTCCATTTTTCCTCCATCGTCCCAACCTTTTCTTTTTTTTTTGAGCATCACCAACCCCTTTTATCTTCCGCGTCTCATTAGTGATATTTATTTTTGCCTTGGCGTAACGTTTATGCCTTTGTTTGGCAGAGTGCAAAAATTTCCGTTGCAGATGGGCTACCTCCGATTTTCAGTGTGAGGTCAACCATCGTCGAAGATGTGATCATGCCGAGACAGCATGCCATGCCGATGGTTTCACACAGCAGTCTGTCACCTCCGATCCATGTCATGACGCTTCGGCGCTCCAGCCCGGAGAGCATGAAGTTTTGCAGATGCTCATGCGACAGGTTGTAGTGACAGACGAAGGCCCTGCCTTGCGTTGTCTCCTCCTCCCACACACCCTTTTTGAGCAGGATGGCGTGAGCAAAAGCCAGGCACAGGCGGAACACGAAGCATTCGCGAATGTCTCCAGGGTCTCCCCAGTGCACCGTCGACACGCGCAGAAGATCCAGAAATACTGGGCTATCGCACAAAGGGCGCTCGAGAAGGAGAATGGCGTCAAGTCCGGGATTGAACTTGAAGATGTGGCGCGCCTCTGGGATCTTGCCCAGATTGACCGTGCCGTGGAGGCACGCTGCCGCGGCAGTGATGGCCGCGCCGGTGGGTGTGTCCATGATATGCTGTTCCACCGTGTCCGGAAGGCCGCTGTGGAGCATGCTGAGTATGAAGATGGTTGCACCGACGTTGGGCAGCTTCATACTAATGTTCTTGATGCGCATCATCGGATGGACGGTGGGCTCGTAGTGGAAGATGTAGTAGTGGAGGAAAAGCAGCTTCCAGGGCTCGCCCGTCATCACTGCGTTGATGAAAACGTTGTGCAGTCGCGGTGGTTCACCTTCGTCTTCTTCATCGCCGTCCTCCTCTTCCCTGTGAGTGAGATCATGTGTATCCTGGCGCTTCACGGCCAGTTGCATCGCCAGGTTCAAACGCTGGAACAGTGGACCGGTTGTCGTACGCAGAACGTGTTCGGGAAGCATGTGTGCGACAGCCTGCTCTGCTGCCACGATGACGTCGTCTTCGTTTTTCAGGGGTGGGTTCTTCAAGACGCGGTATGCGTATGTTGTGCCGTCCACATCCCGCATGTAGAGCTGGTACTGGTTCTCGAGCGATGAGTGCGTCATGGTATTTCTGATGGCGATCATGATGGCGGAAGGGAAACTGGTGGAAAGTGGGGAGAGCCTGGGAGCTCCAACGATTGGGATCGGGTATCATAGCCCATCCTCAGTTGCCCGTCCCATTTTCTCTCCCTCCTTCTATTTTTCTCGCCGTTATCCTCGGCATAACATGTCCTCGGCCGTCCAATGGAGCCTTCCCACGTCACTCGGTGGAAAATCACCGGCCATTGACGTTGGGAACCCCCAGGCAATCTGGACAAGGGAGTACTCGAGACATGAGCTGAAATCGCTCGCCCAGCCGGTGGACATGGACGAGGGTGAAATGAGTGAATACCGCTTTCTTGCAATCCTTGAAGCCGCTTCGGATCGGTTCAAGGATGTGTGTTTTGCAAAGCCCTACGACGATCTCCATAACCACTTTGATCTGCAAGCCGTGGACAGCCACGGAGCGTTTGTGGGTGGGAGGTCGAGCACCATGACCAACTTTGATGTCAAATCGGCCAAGGTGCTCAGCCGCCACGTCCCCGATGCCGAGCGTGAGGTGCTGGCAGACCACGTGTGGGTTGAGCTGCATGGCCGACGCGAACGGGGGTGGCTGACGCAGGGGCGTGCTGACGCAATTGCATTTGAGACGCAGCCGGGACGCTTCCTGGTGGTCAGACGGTGGGACCTGCGGCAATACGTGGAGCAGTTGACACGGGGGTGGGGGACGACCACAGAGGCCACTCAGGCCAAGGAGCGTATCTACGTGGATCCTACTGGTGACAGTGACAACCGGACGCGGCTGGCCCTCATCGCGATTGCGAGTATCGTGCGCCTGCCAACAGCAGAATGGCTTGATCTCAGCACTGTGAAATAGTTTCTTTCGTTTCCATTCTCAGTAAATTTCGAATAGACATGAGACGAAGGATGATGTTTATTCTTTTTTGGTGGGAGATCCGACGCGATGTCGAAAGGCCGAACTACTAACTCGAAGTGAGCATGTCGGGCATGTCTTTGGGCCACGTGACGGGGTAGAATCCCATGACCTCGGTGAAGTCGGGTCGGGGCCGAGGTCGACCATATTTCGCGCAAAAATCCTTCTCTTGTCGCTCAGCCTTTTTGATGACAGCTTCTGAGAGGATGACCGGCGCTTTGTAACTGACCCGTCGCATGAGTCTGTTGACCATAATCCCATTCGAATACCCGATACTCCGGTATTGTACGACCTTCACCATGTTGATCAGGATGGGCTTTCGGTATGATGAAGAGAGGGTAACTGCCTTCTCACCCACTCCCCTGACGTCAAATCAACATTTGCCCTGGCCCTTTCCTTTCGACCGCTGCTCGCAAACGTGTCATGGACAATGACCGATATTTTTCCACGCTTGTGCCTGGTGGTGGAGGTACCGAGCATGAGAGCGTCACCAAGAGACGCGCGCCGACGAGCGTGGGAGACCCTGCCCCAAAGAAAAGCCACACGCCCCCCGCGTCGCCCGATCAGAACGATGTTTTCTCTCCTCCCAATGATGTCCCCGAAATAACGTTCTCGGGGCCGACGGTGCAGCATATCCGACGCATGCTTGTCAGTGGCGAAGGTATCTTTGAGTCGGGGGCGTTTGCGAGCATTGTAGGCCGCTGCCCATGGTCGCCCACATGGAGCTACCGCGACGCCGAACGGTATCTTTGCGAGCGTGATCTCCCTGTGGGTGAGCGACGGGCACTCCTCGACATGCTCAACATTACGCGACGCGGCAAAACGGCACTGATGGACCCGATTTTCACGTTGGGGGGGCCGACTGTCGAAGGTGTCAGCCCGTCCTCTGCTGAGCGGGCGACGCTGGCCGTTCTTGACCGCAGCTTCCTCCACCATTTGCAGCGCGGCAGTGGAACGGCCACGCTGTGTTTTCGTTACGTCGAGCTGCCCATGCCGTGTACGGTCGCGCTTGTGGAGGAGATCTACAGTGCAATAAAAGGCGACGCTGCGCATCGGACGCCGCACGGTCAGGCGCTGCTGAGTAATTTCCGGGACCATGTTCGGAGTGGCATCCAGGACGGATGCCTTCCCGTGGTCATGCCCGTTCTTGAGCTGCAGATGCAGATCAAAGGTCAGAATGACGTCAACATTGGCTATCGCATCATCTATGTGGCCGACACCAGCGAGATTGACATTCGCTTTCTCCCCTCCGGGGTGGGCGCCCTTCATTTTTCACTTGCAGAGCTGAACGGCCTCTTGAAGAAGCAGCGCACGTTGCTCGGCCAGGCCAGTGCGCTGCTGCTTGGGTGTCGCAGCGATGAAATTGTTCTTCTCCCGCTGAGCCAGGGGCAAAGTCGCGAGGCGAGTTCGCAGAACCTGTGTCAAGTTGCTTTCGCAGAGCATGGTCCCTGTGTCAGCCGCATCAGGTGCCCGTGCCTAATGGAGGGCGCTGTTCACCCCGTGGACGGCACGGTTGAGCCGGAACACATGCTTGTGCTGAGCCCGTGGGCCGTTACTCGCCTGGCCGTGGGCACGCTGGGTGACAACGTGGAGGAGGTGCAGTTTATCCTCACGCGGCGTGTCCTCACCCTGACCGTCCGCGCTGCCGGTGGTACCGAGCTCACCTTCAGTGTGCCCATGCAGACGGCGACCACGGCGATGCCATTTCCAACACCGCGCGGGCACGCCCTCGATATTCTTCGGCTGGCCACCGACCTGGGTCGGTTCCCCTTTCCCGAGCTGGTGAACATTCTTCCCACTTCCTTCACGGTGGAGGAGGAGTGTGAACTGGAAATGGGCGAGACGGGCCATGATGTCACACTGATTCGGGGTTACCTCAAAGGTCCGGCTGCGACGGCCATTTTTGATGGCAGCATCAGTGCTGATCCCGTGGTGCTCCTGCTCACCCTTGACAACAGTGAAGAGCACGATATGACATCGAGCTTCCTCGGAGAACTTGTGCTCTTTCACAAAATGGAGCTCGCGGTCGACTCTCTCAACCTCCGGAGCACCGTTGTGAACTGTCAGATAAAGCCCATGTGATAGCTTGGCCCTGTGCTTCTCTCCAAAAAAGAATAAAACGAATGTAGTTATTTTGCGTTTATGGCTTGGGAGTGAGTGGCTGGGTGGGTGAGAAAGAAACCTGCCATGGTGAAACTAGGTGTTTTTTCGGTTGCCAAATTTGGGGACCGCTGCCACAATGCGGTCAATGCGCTGTGTTGGTCCCACGGTGCCAAGTTTTCCACGCGACACCATCACGATGTCGCCCGGCTGGAAGTTATACCAGCATGCCACGGGGTCCAGGTACGACATCTCGCCGAGATGTGCAGCCTGGGTGCGGTGTTTCTTGAGCAGCTCCTTGGCGCGTGTGCCGCGGAACACCCTGTGGACCGGCACGTCGTTGTGGTATACGTACGGCACAGTGAGCTGCCCCCGTGAGAACACGTGGCGCGCCATGTCGTGATGGCCCGCGTTGGGCTGCAGAAGAAGCCGGCTGGCCGTGGGCGTCATGTCCTCGCTCAGGCTGTTGTAGACCACAAGCAGCTCTGAGCTTGCCATGGTCTCGGCCATCTGGACGGCCGCCGTGGCCATCTTTGTGTCGCACTTTTTGCCCGCAAGGAGCAGGATCAGCAGACGTGCTGCCTCATCGTTGCGGTGGCCACGTGCAACAAACGCTCGAAACTCCCCAGGGGACTCAACAGTGCAGCCCTCGCACGCGGCTTTCTCAAGAATCGTGTAGCCGCGGTCGCGCGCCATGAACTGGAGCGTGCGGAATGCGCGGTCAAAACACTGGGGAAAGCAGCAGCCCTCGTCATCCCCCTCCATCCAGGACGTGTGTGTACTCACGTTGATACCTGACGGCTAACTACGTGCGATTGCGTGTCAGAAGCACCAGGATCAGGATAAAAATAAGGAGGGGTGTCACCACGGCCTGCGAGAAAGCCGCGCCCTCGCGCAGCCACAGTGATACCTCTGGCGCCCCTGCGAAATCGCTCGCCCCCAGACCGTGTTCGCATGCACACGTGCTGAATGGGATCGGTGGTCCTCCAACGGGGTGTTCCTCTGAGAACGCCTGCCTCTGATGGTCCTGTGGAACGGTTTCAGTCTCGTCTCTCTCTTCGCCCGGTCCTCGCCTCCGGGAGGAATACCTTGTTGCGGTTTGAACATTTCCATTCCGTGTCATTGTGATCAACGAAATAAGTGTTATTTTATTTTCTTCACACGCGGCCTGACGTCCCTGTTCTGTCTGCGCAGCGTACAAATTTACAAGGGTCAGCCTCGGGCTAAGCAAAGCGATTGTTATCCCCCCGTGTGACTGCCCGCGGGGGTCCCGTGGGTTTCGGGGGTGGCGCGTCTCCCGGCTGCTGCTCCCCGGGCTGGTCCTTCCTCGCCTGCGATTTGTTCTTCTTTGATGACTTTGTGGGCACCACATTGAAATTGTTCGTTGCACGAATCAGGTTTGCAAACTTCTGCATTGGCCGATGCACCTCGATCTCTTTCAGAAACACGTCGGACATGTCCTTGTTGACAACCGCAAGGGCCGCAATGGCGAGGCGCACGCCCACCATGATCCCGAGGGGGCCCAGCGTGCACATGATGATAAACGCCAGGGGGTTGTGTTCTGTCTTCATGTTCATTGAGATTGCGCGGTTGATCTGGATCTTTGTCAGAGGATTTTCCAGCACCTCTTTGATGTAGCTTGCGTAGCCCTCGATTCCCAGACCCATCTGCCGCGAGGCGTTGAGCGCCTCGACAAAAACGGCCACGCCGCTAATCACAGCCCGGAGGATGATTGCGCGCTGCGACTTGACCAGTTCGGCAAACACAAAGTTGATCTCCCAGTGGAGCTCGCGGACGTCGCAGGATGCCCAGGTGCTCTCCTCAAGGGAGACGTTGGCGCCGGCGTTTTTCAGTTCACGCAGTCGCATGACGTAGTGCTGCCGCTGCTGGGCCGTCACAATCTTCTCCTCGTCCTTCCCCAGTGTACTCCACGGCATTCGCCGGGCACTGTCGCCCGATGTCCATGGCTCAGGCTCTGGCGTGCGTGCCATTTCCAGCGTTGGTGTGAGGACACCCGGGGGGGGCCTTTCGACGGGGCGCTTTGACCTCTCGTTGAGGGCGTCGGATGCTTTTTGCACCCGATGCATGACCCCCGACACAAGGCTTCCTGCCTTGTTCGTGGCCTGTGTTACCATGGTACGGACATCGTCATTGTCGTCATCACCGTGATCGTCGTCATCAACCGCAACAAACGTTGCTGCCGTGCTCTTTTCGGGCACCGGCCGTGCTGGCGTCGCGTCTGTCACAGGGGGCTTGGTTGTGGGCGCCATGGCTTCCTCCCGGTTGGCATAGAACGATGGCATATTGGGAGCCTCCTGAGGTCCTGAGGACGCCTTTGTTTCGTCCCAGCCCCATCCCCAATCATCGGGATCAAGCGGCTGGTCAGGTATTCGAAACATCTCGTCGCCGCGCTCGTTTGAGATCACGGGTGCTGTTTGGGTTGACTGTTGCGGGATAGGAAGCCCGGTAATTTCCTGGCTCTGGTCTCCAGCGCCGCGATTTGGCGGCGCAGCAACGTCAGCGACATCCAGCTTGGTCTCGCCACCCCAGAATTGAATACCGTCCGCAGCGAAAGGATCGTCATCGGTCAACGCGTCCCGTCGCTGCAGCGCCGTCCGTGTGGAGGCCGGCCGAGATCGGCGACGGGTGTCACCACCACTCTCCCCAAGTCCCCGGCTGTCACCCGGCGGCGCTGTCATAGTTTGTTGACGGACGGCATCCATCTGCGCCTGTTGTATGACCTCGCCACCTGGCGACCGTGGATGGGGGCGAGATGATGCGCCGGCATTGGCACCCTGTAGCTCGAAACGAATTCGCCTGGCAAGCTCGCGTTGCTTCTCTTTCGTTTCAAGGCTGCTTGTATCGGCATGGCTGCCCTTGTTTCGCGCAACAAACTGCTGGATACGCGACGCCAGTGAGCCCTCACTCACGGTGCTCATTCTATAACGGTGGGGGGATGGGGAGACAGTGCTCAAGGTTCGATAAAACGCGCTCACTCCCTTTCACGCGCGCCTCAGGTGTCGTCGGGGTCTGTCACAGGTTAACTAATACATTTATGAATCTCAGACGCTATTGAGTGGCCGGTACCTGGTCAGCCCCGACCGCCTCGATGGTTTGAAGAATCCGGAGCAGGCGTGCCTTGTTCACACTGGTCATCTTGACCTGCTGCGTGCATCGGATTGACGTGTTTTGGAGCGTGATTTTTTGCTGCTTTGTTTTGTTGACACTGCTGTCGATTTTAAGTGTCACCCTCGGTTCAAGACTAATATTAAATAGAACGTGCCCCTGCACATGCTCGACGCCGAGGAGCTCGCACACCATGTGGATGTCACTGCCGTAGACTGGGAACTTGAGGGTTATGCGCTTCCCCTCGAGCAGTGTTTCCAGCACCCGTGGCTTTTCCAATGTATGTTGGAAGCGTGTGAGAAGATCTGGGGGTGCGTCAAAGATGCCGTCTCGCTCTGCACGTTCGGCTATGCTGGAGAAAAGCTCAAGATAGTGCTCAATGTGGGCCGCGGATGGCTGCGTTTGGCACGTGTGGAAGAAAACTATTTCTCCTGACGCGTGCTGGCGCGATCCAAAGCGAATAACCTTTGGCGCCTCGCCCTCCGGCGTCCTTTGCCGCAGGTAGAGCGTTATCTTTTCACGGTGGATACAACCAATATCCACATCGTACGTGGGGTCGGCAATGCCGTTGGGGGCAAAGAGTATACCCAGCGCCTCCCGGTCTCCCGGGGTGAGGAAGAACACTGGAACGGCTGTCCAGCGTTCTTGCGCGCGGTTATGCCTCGTCCCCCCCCGTTCCCAGGTGCGTTCCTCCCGCGGTAACTGATGTGCGACGCTTATCACAAGGTCGACAAACAGCGGCGCAATGCGAGTGTTGCTGAGCTCCCTCTCGACCTGTCGAACCAGCTCCGTTGCTCGGGCCTGCTTTTGCGAGAGGGGGATGCGCAACGGGTCACGGTGGAGACAGCCGTTTTCGTGCTGACATGTGCAGCTGATGTAGGCCTCCCAGAGCATAGGCTCAGCGGTCCCATATGATGCCTGCCGCAATACCAGGGTCGGATGGGCACTGTTGTGACTGCCAAAGGTAGAGACGGCCGTTGGAAAGGGGCTTCCGCGTTCCCACATCTCCCGGGTTTTCTGCATCGTCTGGGCCGTGGTATGATCGCTGGCCTTTTTGATACAGCATGGGCTCAGCGGGTACACTGAGAAGGGTGGGCGACGGAGGAGAATGTGGATGGCGTATGTTGCAACGCCTTGCTGTGTATCCGGCTTGGCCACGGTTCTGCGGTAAAAGTCCAGCCCCGTCACCTCCAGGCTGGAGAGCCAATGCTGCACGAGCGACGGTCCCACGACGTGTGACAACGAGGGCCAGAACTCGGCCAAGATTTCCCGGCCACGTGACTCATTGATGGAGAGCGGCTGCACCTCGTAACATTCGTGCTGGTATCGCCGGTGGGAACGATCGGTCCTCCCACGGCGACCAAAGTGCATGGCTGCTGCAGTGGCATCTGTCGTCCGTTTGAACTGCGCAGAGACCTCGCAGCGCTGTCGTCCGTCGGTCGCACACGAGAGGAAACGCCTAATGTGGCTATGGGTGCTGAGCATCATATGAGGCCTGGGCTCCACGCTGCCCCCCCCACCGGCCTCTCCTGGGACCAGGTGTCGCCGTTCGGCCATGCCGAAGACCACGTTATCGTCCTGGTCCAGGACGTTTCCAGCCTTGAAGGCGAAATCGAGATGTTTGAGCCTGCGCCCAACGGCCTCGGGGTATTGCGTTACTTTCGCCCAGCGCTCCGGACGGAGGTTCAGCACCAGAGGTGGTGAGTTCCCAATGTCAAAGGGCGACGCCCAGAGACAGTTGTTCAAAAAGCTATCAGTGTCCCCCAGCACGGTGATGCCCCCCTGGCCCGGCGCCGTCAGCCCGTAGAAGAGCTTGACATGGGGCCTGCCAGCGAACGTGACGTGCGCCGCAGTGAGATAAAGTTGAAACTCCTCGATGGTCACGGCGTCACCGGGCTGTGCAACCCGCATGATAAGTTTGTGACTGGTTTTTGTACTACCGATAAATCGAATGTTGCGCTTGAATATGGCGTCTGCGTCCAAGAAACTGTCGATGCGAAGCTGGTGGACGGGGGTATCGGGCTGCATGTCTCCGGCAACAATGACCTCGGTCAGAAGATACGCCTTGGGATCGCGCAGAATCGCAGCGATATCATCTGTGGAGAGCGTGCCGGACATGGTGGGATCGCCGCGGAGGGAAAGCGATGCGTCCGGTGTGCATGGGACGCCGGCGGCTTCACAGAAGGCTTCAAACATGGAGGTGTAGATTTCCACAAGGCCATACGGGTCGATGAGGAGATGTGGAAAGAAGAGATGTGATCCACCGTGCGGGTCCACCATCAGGTCACGCCTGGACGTCGTCGTGCGATGAAAGCGAACTGCAATCGACATGTCCAGTACGCGGCCAACATCAGCGTGGGACAGCACCGAGCCATCCCGGGCATGGATAAATCCGCCGTTGTGATGCAGCGTCTTTGCCACGAAGATTGCGATCACAAAATGCTGGCGCGGTGAGAAGGCGAAGCCTGTTGGGGCGCCATGTAGATCAAACTCGATAGAGAGAGGTGCGTATGCGCGCATCTGTGGCGAATTTCTTGCAACAACGGTCATCTGGTGGCTCAAATGTGGCGTCCTCGCCACTGTACCAAACAATAGTATGTCATAGAGCAGCCGACAGTAGGTGAGAAAGGTGTCCCGAGTGAAGCGAAAAATACCTCGTTTTCTCCCTGAAACTCGGGTTGTGTTATACTTCCCCGTATGCACCTGCACCTGAGACAGCAGCGATTCTACACGTCCAATAAGACTGTCTATTTGTTCACTTGAAAGCGACATGCGAGCGATGCGAAGAAGTGGGATTGAGGTTGGGGACCGACCAAGTGGCATGGCAGAGATGCGGCTAAATATCCTGGGATGGCATTCATGATAGTAAATGTCTTTTCCGTCTTTTATTTCTCGTCACCGTGTCTTTTTCAACAACTGGCGTGTTCTTCGAAACAGCAACACCATGTATTCGCTCGGGCCTCCACCGATGGAGAGACGATCAACCTATCCGACGAATCTTGGCCTGAATCTCTACGACGACCCGGGGAACGAGAGCGATGGGGCTGACAGCGACGTCGCCAGCGACACGTGGAGCGACCACGGACACCTGGACCCGATGATACCGAGAGGGCGACCCCAGGCATCCATTCTTCATGCATTACGCAACGCAGCCCTGCGCAAGAAACCCAGTCACAATCCGGTGGACCAGCTCGCGATGCTGAACATTATTGCCGCCGAGAACGATGGGTATGGCACCATACGGAAGACGCGACATGATCCGGAAGACGATGTTGATAGTGAGAACGATGAGTACCCCATGGGCCTGCCGATAGCCTCACCAGAGAAGCTTCGCAAAGCATTTCTCCAGAGCCAGTACCAACGGATGGTGCCCCTGGTCATCGCCGAGAGGGCGCCTCTCCCTGAGGACAACGATCGGCATGGAACGAAGCTTGAGAAGGATGAGCCTGAACAGGAAATGCGTCGCCAGCGTGAGGAGGAGAAGCGGCGTCAGAAACAACACCAGCGCGTGCGACGGCAGTTGCGCGCGAACGCCGAGCGCCTGTTCCTCTCGGGCAAGCTGGCCGACCCAAAAGTGCGCAGTGTGTTTCATGGTCTTGATGACGAAGTCGATGCTCTGATTGAGCGGGCCGAGGCAATGTCAAAAGAGGACGAACAGCGCAGTGCCCTACAGCGGGTGTTGGACCCCACCGAGGAGGAGGTGGAGGCGCAGAGAGAGACGGACGAGTTGCATCCTGAAATGGCTGGCCAGGTGCGCGCCAAGGGAGTGTTCAGTGCGCTCACGACAAACGAGAAAATTGTGAATAACGCAATGTTGGCACCCAAAGTGCGGGCGGATGCACAGATGAAGATTGTCAGACAAGGTGCCGCCAAAGCAGTTGATAATCTGCACATGGAGATACGTGAGGCAATTGTAAAGAGCAAAAATTGTTGGGTTGCAACGAAGTCTGAGTGTGACATGCTGAAGGATCGTTGTGAGTACACTGATGAATGGCACCAGTGCATGCCATCCAATGATTTTCAAACGCTGGGGTTCAAGAGGTTAAAGGTTCCCCTTTACAGTGATCTTTTTAGTTCTGCCCGTGACGATATTAGGGTGCAGGCTGAGACGGTTTTGTCTCGGATCAATGAGAATGACACTGCCGTCCAAATTATTACAGACTTTTTCAACATCTTCAGCGACGGGGAATCGGACACGATCCTCTACCGCGCAGACGGCCTCATGCTGCTTCATATGGCAAAGATTGCTCATGAAGCGTTGTTAGCTCATAATGATGGGCTGTCCAGTACCGCTGATGATAAGGTTCGTGCAGAATTGGCTAAAGGTCTGCACGAGTTGGTTGGGGAGGTCGACATCAGTACATACGAAGACCTCCTCAGTATCGAGAAGGTCGCAGAAGTTCTTGTGCTGGCGCATCCCCTACTCCGTTCACAGTTGCAGAAACGCGCTGTCGCACCTGCTGGATACAAGGAGTCCCATACCATCAGACGCATCGAGATATTCACACGTATCCAGGCTATCGGAGACCAGGGTGTGAAAAACATTCCAGATGCAACTGTCGCTGGAATCGATGAAGGTGAGCTCCAACAAGCCACAGATTATATTGATAAGCATGGTGGAATGACGCTCTGGATGATTGGGAGCATCATGAACATCACGACTGCCAAAAATCTGGTGAAGACACTTTGGAGTGCGATGGCAACGACCTTATCATGGGGCACCTATATCGTGGCCATCATTCTTGTTCTGTGGGGTATATACGCAGTGGCAACCCTGGGTCTTGTTCCTACCCTTGCTGCAACTGGTGCTACAATATTAGCGGCAAGTGCAGCAGTGGCATCTTCGGTATACGCAGGTTGCGTAGCTATTGCTAGTGCTGTCGCTGGATGTTTTACAAGTACTGCAAGTGCAGGTGCGACTGCAAGCTCAACTGCGACTATGGTTACGTCTGGTGTTTATGGTACATGTGTGGCACCATCCACAGGTGCAGTTGCTCTTATTGGAGCTGCGACATGTTCGGCCAGTGCAGCAGCTGCTACATCTCAGAGTGCTTTTGCAACAGGTGCTGTTGGTGCCTCGATATTAATTCTCATGACACGGAATGTCATTTACGGTGCATTGAAGTTTGCCTTGAGCGCTCTCTCGAGTTTGCTTCGGCTGAGTGATGGCATATTCCCAAGACTTATGACGAGTCTTCTTCCCACTGTAACGCGTCAGCGCTTACATCAGAAAGTCGTTCTCCAAGCATACAAGAATATGATGGGTAAAACATATGACAACATGCTTGGTGAGGTCGCTCTTATTAATCGACTAAAAATGGACAACGATGATGAATCCGAGACGATCGGACAGTATGTCAGGTTTGCATTGGATACTGTGAAGGGTCAATTGAACGATCCTGGCGCAATGCTTGAGGCTTCGCTTTACAAAACACTATACACTGCCATGAAAGCAGTGGCAGGTGAGGCATGTGAGGCTGACAATGGACAGGGATTCTAATGAATTGATAAATTTGACACTGCGTTTATTTTATGATTAAAATCAAAAGCTACACGTCTGACAAACGATGAAAGATGATGGGGGTGCGAAATAAACGTTTTGGTAGTTCACCATACTTCGGGACAGATCAGGACCTCATTACACCCGTCTAGAGAGTAACCATATTGCGCATCTTGTCCTTCTTCTTCTCCTCCTTCTCGACATTCTCATCCTTGCGTCGGTCACGCAGAAATTCAATGGTAGGCTTGGGGATGTGGTACACCAGCGTGGCTGCAACCACGGGCTTGTAGAGGTCGTAGGTCTTGAAGTACCTCACCCCGCGGAACTGCACAAAGGTCAGCACGGCGTCGCCCTTCTGAATGTCGTCAAGCCCTCCCTCAACCTGCCTGAGGGCCAGGCTATCGGGATGGCCGTCAACAATGACCGAGATCACCTCAGTGCCCTGGTTCTTTCCCTCGGGGCGCGATACCTGAGTCTGCATGAAGATGGACGTCTGCATTTCGGGGCTGTTGCTCTCATCCATGACCACATTGTTGTTCTTGTCTTTACGCTCGGAGATGACCTCCTGACCAAAGCCCACAACGGGGGCCTCCCCGGTCTTCATGCCCCTTTTGTACTCCAGGTAGAACGTCTCAGACTCGCGGGGCGTCACGTCAAACTCAGCGCAGAGCTTGGGCGCAGCCTTCTCTGTCATCCGGCGAATGCAGAGCGTCAGGCCCTTGATCAGGATGCGCTCCTGCTCAGCAAAGGCCGAGGTGACGAGCTTGAGTGAATCGGTGCGGAAGTCCTTGTTATCCGACTCCGACAGTGAAATCGTGCAGCGCGGGAGGTTGTAGACGTGGTTCAGGTTTCCCAGCTGGATCGCACCGTCGGTCATCCCATAAGGACGGCTAAAGATGCCGATCGGGCGAATCGTGTTCTTGAAGTAGAGTGTGCTGTTCTTGGCCTTTTTCATGGTGACAGGGTTGCCTGTACCGAAGGAAAAGCGCTCCTCAAGCACCGTGGCACACGATTCAACGGTCAGGGGACCCCCCTCGAGGGCACCGACCACTTCCTCGAGGAGCTCGTAGAGCATGATGGGGTCGACTTCCTCCTCATCCTCATCATCGTCTGCGCCGTCGTTCATTGCGGCATCAGTGCTGTTGATGCCGCTTTCTTTCTCAATGTCCTTGCTGCTGATGTTTGCACGTTTGGGCGACGGTCCATCGTCGGCGTCGGTAGATACTGAGGGGTGCTTGGCGGACTCGACTATGTTATCGATGTCTTCGACGGTGGAAGTGTGCCCGGTCGAGGGTTCAAATTTTTTGTCCTCATCCGATGTCACTGGACGCTTGGCCGGGGTTTCTGGGATGGTCTGGATGTCGTCCTCGGGTGTCGTGTCAATGGCAACGGCGCGGCCGACGGGCTGTTCGAGCATGTCCATGATGGGTGAAGAGGTTGATGGAGGGGAGAGAAAGAAATGAAGGTTGGGCTAAATGTGAAAAATCACCGGTGTGGGGGGATGAAAAGTGTTGGATTGGGATGGTGGGCTAAATGATGAATCTGATATTCTTGTCAACACCAGCGTGGTTTCACTACAGTGAACAGCGCATAGCTATCGCCGAGCGATTATGTTGGCGTGAACATGGACATCCCCTTCCCAGCGGCGACAAGTTCGCGCAGCGTTTCTCGGGCCTGCTCACGTGAGACTGTCGTTTTCACAGTGTGGTGCACACCCCAGTCCCTGCTGCGGTTGAGGGATCGGTTATTCCCCGACTGACGTCGCGGCTGTTCGGCGAGCATACGCCAGAGGACCTCCTCTGCGAGACTCATTCCTTGTAAAGTGAAACCATGTCTGACGGCACCAAATGTGAGCGCGTCCTGGACAAGGGGGTGCGCGGCATGTGGCCTGATCACGCCCACATTACCATCCTGATATACACGTTCCAGCATATCAGCAATCTGCTCCCGTGTCCAGTGTTTGGACATTGTGATGGTTTGGTAACAGGCTGTTACGACTTTGTCTCTTCTCGCTGCCGAGGTTGGAAGAGCGAATCAGGGGCAAAAATGCGTCGAAAGGCCGCGAGTTCACCGACCGTTACTGCCCGTTGCGTGAGAAGATCTCCGTCTGGTACTGATTTCCAGTCCCGTAATGCGCGCCACACACGTCTCTCCAAAAATGGTTTCGCGCAAACCTTCCCAATGGTCAACTGACACCCTGCGTTGAGCACCGTGTCGAAACTGTCTTGGGCGAATGAGTTGAGAAAAGCGATGAACATTGCGTGTTCGGTGGAGCTGGTCGTGTGAATTTGGCTCGGCACACACTGAGAAAATCCTCATTTACCCGGGCCTCCCATCCATCGACAACGACATCGTCCAACAAATGCCGGGCGGGAGTATTGATAGAACAGAAAGAAACAGAAAGATATCTGAGCTATTTTTTTGAGTTTGTGAAAGTGAATGCGTCGTTCAAACAATGGCGCGAAAAAAGAAAAAAAAAACAAACGACCCCCGTGGTGTATCATCTTCTGCCTACGTTTTCTTTCAACAATTCCAGAGAGACCACCCGCTTTAAATTGCATTTAGCCTGCAGACTGTTTAAAGGTTGAAAGCCGTTTATTTATTATCGTTGTTGTATTCCGTGAATTGAGAAAGAGTTTGTTTGGAGAAATATTTTTCACAACAACCCTCAGCCCCATCCGATATCCTCACAGATCTTTACCCCTACAATGCCCCGACTCACAGCTATCCACGACGCGCTCCAACGAGAGAGGGACACTGTTGAATGTGGTGCACGATACTGGGGACGTGTACACGAGCGGCGCCAGACGCTTTTAAATGTGCGTGTGGCGCGGAACCTCCCACCTCATCGCCAGTCGCCCGCGCGCCTTGTTTTTCCCCCTCTTTCCCAGACCACCTCTCCCGGCACATGTCCACGGTGTCGCAAACAACGCTCGGGGGCCGTTGTGATGTTGAAGTTGCGCAACGAGGTTCTCGTCTGCACCATATGTGGCTTCCAGCGACCCCGGGAGGATCTCGAGATGTGCATGCAGGAAAGCATGGAGCTTATGTGGCGTGCCAACAACATTACCCCCTGTAAGAGGCCCGTGAACAATGCGTGGGTGAAGATGAGCGAGGCGCTGCTTCGGCCAGTGGCCCATTGGGAGACGCCACCATCCATTGATCCAGCCGTACTTACAGGGGTATCCTCATACCTTCATGAACGGAACGTGACGGACGCATGTGCAATCAATATTACCAGTGTCATCCGCGCCCTCGAGTTTATCCGCAAGGGGTCGCCCCTTGTACAGGGCGTATCGATACCCAAAGCGCGGCGTTCACTGGAACTGATGGCCGTCGCTGTGACCGAACACCTCACCGGCATCCCCTCCCCACGCGTTAACCAACTGCAGATGGCCCGGCTTCAGGTGATGTTCATCCACTTCTACCTGGCCTACCAGCGCCACACCATTGGCTCGGCGTTCACGCTTGGCTACGACCAATGCGCGGCCAACCTTCTCTTTCTGCTGGGCAGCCACGACCACCAGCTCCACATCTACTACAACGTTATTACAAAGCATGAAAACCTTGAGGCCTTTAACCGGGAGTTTGCGCGCATTGCCAGCGATGCCCACCTCAACTGGCACGTTCCACCCTTTCCAACCCTGAAAAAAGCTCGCATCATGGCTAGGGAGGGACGTGTGCATTGTCTGGAGGTCCATGCCTTGAGCACGAGGCCGGCAGCCGTCGTCGAGGCGTAGAATGGCACATTCCAGGGTAAGCTCGAGCCATGTAAATTGGCATTTCGTGTTGCATCCCGCACAAATCTTTGTTCAAGCGACTCGCATGATGGCTCCCATCAAACCCATCATCCTTTTCGGCCTGAGAGATAAGCTGCCCAATGTTATTATTGGTAGCCTCGTGACCTTTGTCACCCTCTGCGGTGTGGGTTACATCTTTGCTACCATGGCCACCTCTTCCAGCAAGGGCTTTCATGTGACGAAGTTTGAGCGCGGCTCGAAGGCCGCCGCAGTCATCCTCAGCATGAGCATTGGCGTTACTGCAGCCATCGCTGCGACCTTTGGTCCGCTTGCCATTCAAGGTGGAGTCGTGGACCGCGTTGCACTGGGCCTCCTGCTGGTGTTTGGACTTTCGGGCCTTCTCCTCATGAGTCTCCCCCTTCCCCGAAGCGCATACACCCCCGAGCGTGAGGTTGCGCGTGCAGACTTTTCCTCCCGTATAAAGTGGGCGCGCATGTTCTCAGGGTTTACCACCCTCGGCGCTGGTGCCTATCTTTTCTTTCAGAAGTAAGACACCTTTTCAAAATGAGACGTTAACCCATGTGGTCTTTAATAAAAGGAACAACCTTGATGTTTATTCAGTCAATCACCGGGGGGGGGGGGGAGGTTAACACTGGCGTAATTTTAGGTATAGAAAAAAGAGGGTAAAAAATACAAGGACGAGGGAGAGTGGGCCGGAACAGTTGAATACTGTGTTCAGTTCGGCTCCAACCGCAGCCAGCTTTGTTGTCAACGCGAGTTGAACATCGGGTGCCATCACGCCTGATGTAAGATGGCGCATGAAGCTGTTCCGGTTGGTCGATGGATTCTCGACACTTTGTACACGTTGGAAAGCGATATTGGGGATGACAATGGTATTCTCTTCACCACTCACGAGAAAATTGAGATGATGATCCCACGGGAGACCACGATATTGAACGTGCTTGACGATGTGTTCCGCAAGGGCACGAGAAAACAGGTTGGCATGCGCCATGAGCATATATTCTGTTGACCGTATACTCGTATAACGTGTACCCCAGATTGGTGTGAAGGAGAGTGCACCGAGCCGACAGCATAGTCGCGCGCCGCGGGAGGCCTTTTCCCATATCCCCCTGAAAGGTTCGCCGTGCTGGGTCAAGACCGACGACGGTGCAAATTGCACATCGTCTTCCAGAATGAGGATTGTTTTTGCGAGTGGGGAGTGGTGGAGGGCGAGGGAGAGTGCCCGTTGATGTGCCTGGAATATACCGAGACGGGTGTTTGTTGGGTGTTGTGTTTCAAAGGAGTACAGGGTGGGCACCGTGGCAAGGCCAACGCGCCGGAGTTCGGTGGTGAGAAGGCTTCTGCGATGATGCGCATCTTTCAATGAAATGATAACAACAATATCGATGCATTTCCAAACCGGGGGGACCTCCATGCTGAGTTGGACAGCCATTTACTCTCCTATTGCATGGCATTTGTGTCTTATCCATCTCTGTGTTATTCAACGACGCCGGCTTCCGCTGCCACTGCGCTTCGTTCCGGCCTTGCGACGATTGCCGCTGCCACTGGCCCTGCGACGCTTGCCGCTGGCCTTGCGACGCTTGCCGCTGGCCTTGCGACGCTTGCCGCTGGCCTTGCGACGCTTGCCGCTGCCACTGGCCTTGCGACGCTTGCCGCTGCCGCTGGCCTTGCGACGCTTGCCGCTGCCGCTGGCCTTGCGACGCTTGCCACTCAGCGTGCGACCACTGGAGCTTCGCTTCGAAACACTTCGCTTGGCGCTACCGGATCGGCGCTTGCGACGCGGCGCGCTGCCGACCTGCATATCAGAAGCGCTGCAGCCCACGGGATCCTCGTGACCGAGCACGTCGTCGTCCCCGTCATGTGCCCCACCCAATGTGGTTGACAGCGCGTGGTGTACCATTCTCGGGATGTATGTAGTGAATGTGAATGTGAAGAAATGAGAAAAGACGTTCACAAAGTGCGCAATGAGAATTTACAATGGCTTTCTCCACCCCCGCCCCCCAGGCTATTTGCGAATCGCAGCCCATCCATGTCAGTTAACCGTGTCAATCAATAGGCTGGAATATGCGCGTCAACATTGACAGTCTTGCCGCTGCATACGGCGTGCTCAATCTCGAGTATGACGACGGCTCGGATGAGATTGTGTTTGGAAAGCCGTTCACACTGCAAAAACCGCGACATGGCAACGGCTATGGTGAGTATGTTGGCGTCGAAATCAGTAGCGAGGATATGTTCCCATCGGCCTGGGACCATGCCACGCGCACCTTTGTGGACGCCATTGACACGTCTTTTGAAGCTGAAACGCGCCCCAGCCTCATACGCTTTGTGGATCGCGCCGCCCCGGGTCGCTCCGTCGCCGGTCGGATGCCCATCTGGTGGACAATGTTTCTGGTCCCCGGTCTTGAGCAGGTCCATGGCCGAACCTCCGTCTACATCCGTCCATATGCTCCCTCTGGTCCTACTGGTGGTTATCTGACCAAGGATGGGCATGTGGAACACATCTCAACTAAAAACCTCCTGCTCGACTACGTACACGAGGTGATGGTGATACCCTAAAACAATGCTATAAACGAGGGTGCACGTTCACATATGTTTAATGTCTCGAGCGTACATTGAGGTAGGAAAATGCTGCAAGCACAAGAAGAAGTACAATCACAGTGCTGCCCATGGCAGCATGCGAACGTTGCAGGCCGCATTCTGACACCCGTGTTGCTGTCAACCCAGAAACAATGGGGGACGGGTGTTTCTGATAAAAATATTTATTTCGAGCCTCATCACAGGTGAGTTCCGGTTTGTTGAGTCGACGGTTGACATCGTTGTGAAGATCAACGACCCACTGCACAAGAGAGCTTCGACTGGAGACCGAGGGGGGGTGTGATGCAATGTAGATGCTGTAGTTCTTGCGACAGTCGGGACCAAGGATCAGTGGTTGGACACCCTCAGTGAGCAGCCGTCGCGCCTCATCCTGTGTCGCGTGTGATGGGTTTTTTGGATAGTTAAAACTGTAGAGGTGGAGGGTATACCAAAGAGGTCCGCCCCAGTGTACGATGCCGTTTTCAACGTCGCATGTTCGGTTGGTTGACATGGTTGCTACATTTACTAGTGGCTAAAAGAGCGAAATTCCCGTGACATCACGTGGCATCAACTCATACGCAATGCGATCGCGACACTCCCGGAGTCGCGCCTTTAGTTCAGCAAAGCCTTCTGCGAATGTGTAATTCAGCCCTGGGGTGTCCAAATGCTCTTCAAGTGTCATAACCAGGCTGGCGAGGCTGCGTTGGGCAAACGGACGCTGCAGAGGCTTGCGGGTCCCAGCATAACAGCTCTGCACTGCGCCGCGTATTTCCACAAGCGAATCGGTGTCAAGAATGGGTGTCAACTGCACTTCATTGGGTTGACCCTGTTTCCTATCGAAGCAGGGAATGGGCCCTCCATAGTTGACTGCCAGCACAACGTCGGTTGCATGTGCATCGTACAGAAGTTCTGTGGTCCCCGGGAACCAGGCCATCATCTGGTTCGGGTATTCACGATCTTCACGGTAGATACACGAGATCAGTTCTCCGATCTTTGTTTCTTGACTATACTGGCCTCGCCGGACGATGATATCAATAGCTGCAAGCACCGCCTTGCGTGTCTGGATGGGATTTGCACTGATAACGATATCACCGTTCGTGTCATTCTCTGTGCTGACTGTATAATGCAATGCTTTGAGGACGAGCACAAAAAGTGCCAGCTGGAAACGTGCAATATGTCGACACATCTCCATCTCACCGTGATAGATCATGCCCTGTGAGACCGCACGAAGGAACATGACCGTGTCGGTCTGCGTCTTTCGCCTGTTGTTGACACAACTTTTGTTCTCAACAACACCCGGGTTTGGATGTGCCGCAGCAGCCCCATTGTTGGGCGGTGGGGTGATGGGGGCAAGTGGTGGTGCACCACCCTGGTCTATATCACGACGGGCCTGTTGCACGCGATCATCTGTCACGTTGAGTTCCGGGAGGTTGGGTATAACCCTCTGATCAATTCCACCATTGTGAAATTGAAGTGGAGCCGAAGCAGCAGCAGCGTTCATCGCATCATTTCGAGGCTGAATCGCGGCCGCTGCACCATTGTTGCCCTGATCATCTGTTTGATCCATTGGCTCCGGTGTTTGAAGTGCGCGGGGAGTTCGACCACCATTGTGATCGAGTACAGCACTGGCCTGTGCATGTTGAATCGCGTTCATATCATCATCGTGACCCAACGGTTCTCCGTGTCCTGGTTGACCATCGTCCATGGTGTCAGAGGCAGACAAGAGATTTGTATTGAGTCAGGCGATTTGTATTGGAGAGAAGGGATTGGGTGGGGGGCTGACAATTTACAGGGGGTCCGTTACCCTATGATATGGCCTCGATCGTTGCCGGTTCGGAGGGCTCAAAGGGGATCAGCACGCGCTCCTCCTCGTCGATACCTGAGTAGTAGAGATAGAAGACGGTGCAGAGGCCAGGTGCATCTTCTACGCCCCGTGCTTTGAGCTGCTCCAACATGCCGAGCAGGCGCCGGTGACGTGAGTTCCGGCTTGTCTGGACCAAGTGTCCAGCTCGGTTTCGATATGTATCGGGATTATACCTGATCCACACCACCGGCTCGCCCCCCATGGCCTGTGCAACGTCCATCATGCGCGCTTGGCTACACTGGCAGAGGCGAGGTGCACCGACCGGGCAAATACAAGTGACTCGACAGGGGTAGCCCCGATGTTGATGTTCGTCGTTCTCAACAAAGACGATACAGCCCACAAACCTGATCATGAAATCAGGCCGATCCGCGCCAGGACATGCGCTCTCCGTTGCGACGAGGTTCTGGCGAAAATGGTATTCATTCTGTGTCAGTAGATGCGCCAGCTCCATTTCGCTACGCCGGGTCCTTGGTGCGTGAAGCGCAAAGCCGAACTTTTTGCTGTCGCCGTCCACCACACAATACTCACAGAGGCCGTCGATGTTGACCACGCTTGTCAGTCCGCAACTCCGGCATGCGCACTCGACGAGGTTGATGTCACACGGACCGGCATGCGCATCGCAGAAGCGCGGACCGCGAGCCCTGGCCCCGTGTGTTCCAAGCGCGCTACACCCTGGTTCCGCGCAACGGCGCCGGGGGAAGGCGATGCTCCCCTCACAGCGATGTGCACTGCAAAACCGTGGCAGCTTGCCTGGCATCCCAAATGCGGCGTGTCCACCACAGATTATACAATGTGGATGCGTCGTTACCATGTCGTCTGCGCGGTGACGCGTGCAGTGTGTGCGAGTGCGCTGTCCACGGGGCCCGTACTCGGCATGACTGGCGCAACCATCAGTCTGACAGAGTCGCTGTCGTGGCACCTGCATGTTCAGTTCGCGCCCGTGCTGTAGACAATAGGTGAGCTTACCGGTGTTATCGCCGAGCGTGCGACGTCGCATGCAGTCCTCAACAATGCACTTACCACTGGCCACATCAATATACGCCCTCGACGGACGGTGTTTGGCGCAAAACTCTGCCGTTTTTCCAACGAGTCCAAACGTGGCACGCGTCTCACACACACTACACATTTTTTTCTTCAGGGGCGTCAGCCTCGGTGATGTCACCCGGCCACGAAGTGTCCCACATACCTAAAAATATGTGGATTGAGGGGGTGATGAATGACGGGGTGTTGGGAGATTCCAGGCAAATTGTCATCGGAGCGTTTTTATCCCCCACACCTTCTCTGCGCCTTTTGATACACATCGTCTCGGCATCGCATTCCGATGCGTCTCTCTGGTTAACTGAGCCTCATGATGATTACCACGAATGGAGCTCGCCCAATCCAAGACGAGGGAACGTTTACCCCGAGAAAGGACGAAACGAGCTGAGTGTGAAAACTGAAAGTGTATTTTTCAGTTAGCCGCGCCGTCTTCAGAGTGAATTAATTATCATGGCCACGTCTGCTGAGCAGCTTCTTCAGCGGGCTGCATCCAATTCACTCTCGGTCAAGCCAAGACACGTTTATTTTGTAAACAACGAGGATGGCGCTCGATACGCAGACGCATGTTCAGCAATACTCCAGGAGCTCCTTCTGAGGGCCCTCAACATTTTGAACCGTATGATTTACGCGCAGCAGTCTGGGCACGTCGACAGCCCCATCGACGGCCGTATGCACCTCCTCACCTTTGGACCCCCGTTGCAACGCGGGCTGCGTGCACAGAGTGATGTCGCTCGAGTGAAGTACGGCTTTCCGGTTGAGGCACTGCTTCACGGCTGGGGAGACAATGTCGACTACATGCGTCGGCTCGGGATGCAGCCCACCCTGGAGCAGTTTATTCAGAAGCTCAATGACAGTATTGCGCATGCCAGCATGAGTGCACAGCTCAGGGAGGAGAAGAACGGACGCATCGTTCGCCTCTTTGTTGTATACAGCCAGGCGCCGCTGCCTCCTCGTATTGAACATCATCCGGGGGTCGTTGCAGACCTCGGTGGCTACGCTCCAGTGTACCATCTCCACAATGTCCGTCAGCCGCCCCGACCGGCATGGCCCTATCCACCGCCACTCACAGAGCGAGACTTCGTTTCCAGGAGCCGGTCAAGGGGTTATGCGCAGCAACGGCATCGCCCGTTGGCGCAGGAGTCAAGCCGACTGCGCCCCATTTCGCCGGCGAGCCGGGATGTTCGGAGATGGCACGGCTCTCCGAATTCGAGCGGAAGACAACGGGAGTTGGAACCATGCACATCGTCGGCAAGGGACAACGCGCGAAGCGCGGGGGACGACGACCTCAGGGAGCTTCTTCGGCCACCAGAACCGGATGACACGTTTAACAGGGATAGTGATACCAGTGACGTGTAAATTTGTCAACCCGGTTCATCCTCACAGACGCAGTACAGTGGAATTACGCGATAAACCGAAACATTGCAATGGGTACACAGGTGACGGTGCTGGAGCATGGCGAGGGAACTGGGCATTCGACCACGCTCGCCGTGGCAGGCAGTGTCTCGCAGCATATTCTGGATGGTATTTTTAATGCCACCCGGATCACAGAACATTCAATACTAATCTTTCCGGCTGCAGCCATGGTTATGAGCATGACGTACCGTGCCCTGGTGCGCTTTCCCCTGGCGTACTTTTATCTCTATGGCCCCCGAATGCAAACGCTGGGCCTTGACGTGGGAGGCTGGTCGGGGATGGAGCCAGCCGACATATGCGGGCAGCTGACCAATGTTCCGTCGTCGCACTGGGCCCAGGAGCTGGATCAGTGTGTGCAGCTCATCAATCGAAGCATTCATTCCATGGAGGTATCGGTCGGGGGCGCCATATATATTCTGCTGCTCCTCCAGCTGATCCGTTTCATCCCGAGCATATTGGGGCTTGGGCTGCATTTAGCCCGCTCGCTGCTCGCGTTGATGCGAAGTCGCTTTGCATCCACCCCTTGATCAACAATGGACGTCAGCATGCCTGTGCAGAACTACTGGGGGGATCGCCTGAGCCAGGTCCGGCTATTTCCGGGAAAATCAACCGAGATTGATATTCCCAAGACGGGAACCGTCCAGAGTGCGGCCATTACAGTTGTGGTTGACAATCCCGATCCGGATGGCGACCTCTGGCTCAAGCTTCTGGACAAGGATAATATCAGATGGGGCGACATCGCCACACGGAGTTTCAGTCTTGCTGCCACGCGCACCGTCTCGGTGTCATGTCATCATGGCACCACTCTCTTCTTTGAAAATAGCGGCATCCAGGAACTACAGCTCAATATTCGGTTCATGGATGAGCGAGCCCTGGAGGGAGCTGCACTCACAATGGGCATTGGCCGGCTGACGCGCGTTGCCGAGATTGGCGCGGCAGATGGCGAACTGGCTCTCCATGGCTATCGTATTCACGCCATTCAGGCGTGGCACGCCGCGAATAATAACGCGCAGAGGCTTGCCGTTCTCCGGAGTGACGACACTGAACGCATGGATTTTATTCTTGCGCCTAATCTTGCCTCGCTTGATTTTGGTGATGCTGGGCTTCTTGTGAACGCAGGGGAGCGCCTGGCGGTCGTAGATCGCCCAGACAATGGAGTCGTGTTTTCCATGCACGTTGTTCTCATATATTCTCTCTCGTAACGATACACACTCTGAGAGCACGCGGTTTGAAACCAATTGGGGGAGGGAGAAACTCCAGTTACCCGCGCGATCAGATCATAATCGCCATAAACGCAGTGAGCTTTGAACAAATGGCAGATGCACGCGGATCATCACGCCAGGCTGCGTCGTGTCGCAAACGGCAGTCCAACAGTGGATCGTGGCGACAACGGGAGGGGACAATGCGAAATCAGAAGCCACGCGAGTGTAATGGCTGTGAGGGTCTTCCGACCTCGGTGAAGGAGTACATTGACCGTTTCAAAGCCGGGGCGTGGACCCCCGATGAGCTGACGGTTGTTGTTGCACGGCACCGACACCTACAGAAAGTTCTTCCGCGTCATATGCAACTCTTTTTCGATGAGGATATGCTGGCGTCTCTGGCATATGGGGAAGAGTGTGTTTGCAACATTTCGTGCCCAGGTGACCGGGCGTGCGAGGCCAGACGCTTTAAGCTGCGCCCGTGTTTCAAGTTACCCGACCACAGCCGGTGCCCATACGGCGAACAGTGTGTGTTCAACATAGATCCCCGCGTGTACTCAAAGACGGTCCCCGATCACATGAACGTGGCTATTCCATTCGTGTATCCTACTAAATCTACCTAAAAGATGTGTTATCCTGGCCGAAGAAACACCCGCTGAATGTCGGCATTTTCAAATACACGACCGTATAGGCTGTGCACCGTGCGAACGAACTGACATGGGTCGAAATTCTTTGCGCAGAGTCGCGACATCTTCCGCCGGGCCACCTTGCTGAGATGGTTGTCCGAATCAAAGTCGGACCGGTTCACCTTGCAGCGGCGCCCTTTGGATGTTGGGTCCAGCAGTGGCGCCATTGTGCGTGGCGACGGAGGCTCTGAGTCATCGCGATCCACATGAAGCTGCCAGAAACTGCGCAACTTCGGCTGGGCGTGAAAGATATCTTTCAGCAGGCGCCTGCTTATTGGTAGCTCTTGCAAATCGGGGCCCAGTGAGGTGACAACCGAGATGAGGAAATAAGCAAACTCGTCGCCCCGTTCGTCCTCCGGCCACGGCGTCTTATACATCTCTGTCCATTCATCCCACTGGAGCCGCTGGGGCTTCGAACCGGCCTCGGAGACGGTGATGGCCGAGCCCCCAAAGTCTGACATGAAGATGTCGTAGTTGAGAAAATCAAAGCAGACCGCATCACCATCGCTATTCTCACCCCCCCGAGGATTGCAACATGCCGGTATACGAAAGACCACACGCTGGGGATCATCAGGGCGACAGTGTCGTCGCCGTCCGCGCAACAGGATATTATCAAGATGGAGATCGCGGTGTGAGAAGCGCGCCCTCTCCCAACCTTCCACAATAAAGGCTGCAACGGCAAACAGAGTGTAGAGCAGCTGCTTGTCATCGAGCCCACCCTCGCCACCAGTGCGCACGACCTCCCCCAGGGTGCCCTCGGCAGCGCCCTGAAGCGCGCCGGCCTGTGGCACATTTGGTCCGGGCGGGTTGAGATAAAGTAGTGGGGAGCGCTGCGGCAGAAGAAGGCTCCCCACCGAGCTCTGGCTATCAGCAAAGACATGTCGAAGGGCACCATGGACGGTGAAATCCATGATGAAGGCTGCAACAGCGGCGTATGGGACTGGGCTTTTGTTGAAGCCCATGCGAAATACCAGTGGTGGCGTTACACGTTGCGACAGTCTCCATTCCTCCACCACTGGCGCAGTGGTCCGACCTTGGACCGGCGTTGCACCATACACAACGTTGTAGCCACCCAGGATGGCGGGCTCCTCGAGAACAAACGTGTGGGGACCCGGTGTCCCAAACCCCGTGTGTGCGACATCGTCATAGTGGAGGTAGAGGCAAGAATCGTTGGCCTCGGTGGGGGGGCGCTGCCGGAAGGTGCGGTCGAGCGATGGTGCGAGGCCGTCGCATTCCTCGGGTGTGAAGGGCCGGTTTGCCTGGATAGCGCGCAGCACGGTTGCTTGTACTTTGGCAGGGCTCCAATCGGCGGCCCGACCGTCGGCCTCTGAGTCGCAATGGCCGCGGGGCAGGGTTGCCGGGATCGAGAGTGCCTCCAGGGCGGGGAGGACCTTTCGGCGAAGTTGCAGCATCTCGTGGGTCTTGAAATCCCGTCCAGCGGAGAGGACAGAGAAGAGCATGGGAGCCACATCTTGGAAGCCGGCGATGAGAGTGAGCGCACGTGAGCGCAGGTCTCGGTGGAACGGCAGGCAAGAGACGTCCATTTTCCAAGCGTACCGAGGACGATGATGACGTTCAGAGGGTAAGTGAGACTTTATGCTATGTGAGATACGCCTGGATCAATATACACGCCGGTGGTAAGGGTGATGATCATGACGATGGTGAGTAAGACCAGGGGCGAGATCCAGTGCGCAAGGATTCGGTAGCGTGCGCCACTGTTTTTAAAGGCAATGTCCATTGTCTCACGCATGGCTGTCGTGAGGGAGAATGCAGCTGCGCTGGAGACGGCCATGATAAAGATACCTGAGAGTACCTGGCCGTTGAGCCGGAGCATATCTATGTTGAACATTGGGCCGTCCGAGATCGTGTGAGGGATTTACATGGGAGAGAAGTTGATTGACACAGATCTCATTTAGCCATCGTTCCAGAGGCAGTTCTCTCATTTCCATTTTCTTCATTTTCGGTGCAAACATGTCTGAGATAGATCACGTTTCGCTGGACCAGTTGGTGGAGGCAGCCTCTTCGGAGGTGGCCGTGGAGTCCTTTATTCCGCAACCATCGTCGTGGCCGACCTTACAGTGGTTTGATATGATTCTGGACATCCCAGCGGCTGTGAATGGCCTTTCTGATGGAGAGGTGAACGTGATTCGCGCGGTGACCCACGCGACCGTTAAGTCGCGGGCCCTCACACGTCGCGCGGGGCATGATGTGGGGCTTTTTAGCGTTCTGTCGGAGTGGTCGACGGGTGAGAGCCGGGATGATCTTGACATTATGGACATTCTCAACGTGGGCAATGCGAGCCATATTATTGGAATGATGAAAGAGGTTGCGAAGCATGGTCATCTGACGCCCGAGCAGCGCCGCCGTGTTGTGGTGGTGTTGATCACGCTGGGGCTGGGTGCGCGCGGTATTGTGCGCATCCCCAACTATCGGCTTGTGACCAGCCATGGTCTTACACTCTCCCCCCTTCAGGATCTCCATGCAGCGGTGATTCGCCCTGCGGTTGAGGTGGTGGAGAGCCTCGGCAACATTAACTTCCGCTCATTCTTCCGGGCACTCTTCCGCTGCTGTCGGGCGTAGAGCGGGACGAAGCGCAGTTACCCCTGAGGAAGCGTCGACAGCGACCTCATGTGTCAGACGGCTTGGCATGTACACCAACTGCTGTGCCGAGTGCAAGGCTGCCTACGACACAGTGGAGCCGTATGCAGGGAGCATGCCCCTGTGCCCGGTGTGTCGAAGCGACGCAGCGCGAATGGTGAATGAGTCAACCAATGCCGATGTTCTCTGTCGCACGCCCCGTTCCAAATTTTTTCAGAAGAGCAGAAATGAGGGCACCCCGCGATCACGGCGGCCACCGGGATCGCCGGCGATGGGCACACGGGGTCGACGGGCGCCCGTTGAGCCCAAATATCTGTACAGCTGCCAGCGATGTCTCCTGACCTACAACACCAACGTGCCATACTTTGGACACACGCCCATGTGCGAACCATGTCGGAAGGATAGCGAAACGAGCACGGCCGTGTTTCCAGAAGCACAGATGTCGCACTACGAATTGAACCGTTCACCCCCCCCTCGCCAGGAGAGCCGTTTTCAAAAAATGTTTTCATCCGAGGCGTGTGGGCCTTGAATAAACTATATTTGACTTTATATTGATTTATGACGCAACATGCATTGAGAACTAAAAAGATACGGGAAGGCGTATTCTGAACGGTGAGGTTGTCGACGCTAACGTGTCCGGGGGACATCCAGGAGCACCGAGCCTTTTTCATAGACGTGGAAGTGGTGGTCACTCGCGCGGGCTCCGACCAGCAGCTGGTATTCACCGAAGAGGGAGGGGAGAAAGATGTCGCGGCGAAAGTCGGTGTTTGAGATCACCCGGGCGCGCGATGGTGAGAGCACCACCACGCGCATCTCGAGGGAGGCCGGCCCCTCGTGTACAAGGGAGATGCCGCGGGGCAGACGTTTCACGACGATGCGGCCAGGCGCAACCTCACCACCCCCACTCTGGAGCTGACGCTGGACAAAGTTTCGCGCGGCCTTGTCCTTATCACCGAACAGGAGCTGGCCCCAGTTGTCGCGCTCGCTCAGCTCCTGTTTGCTCAGCATAAGGTCAGCCGCGGTCAGCGTTCGGTTGTCGTAGTCGCTCTCGCCCCCCTGCATGTGGACATTGGTTGTTCGCGCCTTGGACATGGGACGGCGAAAGCCTGCATGCTTTTTGATGGCCGCGTCCCGTTCGGCTTGAACCTCGGCCTCGCGCACAACGCGCAGACGCGACTGCACTGATGTCGTCACATTGGTGGAATCCACCACCAGATCTTCCTCGGCTCGGGAGGAGATACCCTGGAGATGGCGCGGCTGTTCGCGCAGCAGCTGCTGTACGTGGGCGTCGCCAACAAGGTCGTTCTCGAGGGCCTGCCAGACGTAGTCGCGGGACTGTGTCAGTGGGCGCAGTGAGCCACCATTGGGGCCGGTCACTCCGGGCACCCCGGGGTGGTCACCGGGAACGGGTGCAACGGGGTTGAGATGCCGCAGCGCCAGGGCCTGGCCAATGAGAGGCATGAGTCCGGCGAAAAGGCTCTAGGAGTCAATAAACAAAAGAAAATGTTGGTGTGTGAGATCATAACAAACAAAAGGGGCGGGCTCCAAAAAGTCAACAGTGGGTCACAACAAACACCTTTGTTTATTTTTTTTGTAGTTGGTAACGGCGACACTTGTGGCAGGCGCGAGCAATTTACACGGTATGCGACCCCCCGTGGTAGCACGGTTGCCGATTAAATGCGGAGGGAGGCAGCCAGAATTCGGCGCTCGTCTGGGTCGAGGCCGGCCAGATCCATGTCAGCAAGTGCGGCAAGCGAGATGGAGGGCATGTTTCCACGTGCAAAGGTTTCCATGATGCGCGAGCGACGGGCCGGTGCCGGTGCCAACCCGGGTTGCGAGGGTTCGTCGGGCAGCACAGAAATGGGTGGATATCTGTACCCATATTGCTGAGAATCTGCACGAGTAGGGACTGGTAACGTCAAATACTCTTCAGGGTTTCGGCTGATTATCTCGGGTGGAACCTTGAGATCCTGAGTGTCAACCTGCGCGTCGCATGTTGCCGATGCTTCTCGGCTATGTTGTTGATGCAATGTGTTCTGTTGTTGCAATTTTTCGATGTTTTCCAGCAATTTATCACGTTCAGACTTCAAGCCCGAAAGTTCCTTCTTAAGTCGTGTGACATCATCCGCCGATGTCTGAGATTCCTGAGATATGCTCGGAATAGATGCTACAGGATCCACTTTTTTTGCCAGATCGGTCACACAGTCATCAAGAGCTATCTGTCTGTGAGCGAGTGTCGCATCACGCTCATCTAACGTTGATATGAGCTGAGAAATCTCAGCCATGCGTGCTGCTGCATCAGCATCACGCTGCGTCAGCTTGGCTCTCAGACGACTCGACTCATCGGACAATCTATTAATTGTTTCTTGAAGCGTGCTCATCTCTTTCTCTTTAGCACACTGCAGCTCTGCCGCGCGATTTGCATCGCCAACATTATTTTTCAGTTGTAACTCGAGTTCGGCCACGTGTTCTTTTTCTGTTTTAAGTTCTTGTTTGAGCGTGCCTTCCCTCCCTTGATATTTCGCAAGGTTCTGCCTATTTACCTCAGCTTGGGCAGCTTTAGTCATCTTCAATGCATTCTCCCGAACCACGACGTCAACATAGTCTTTATCGATCCAGAGCCGACGTGTAGCATGTTTGTCTTCTGGAACCGAATATGCATATAACCAGCGCCAGAGGTCAGCAACATTTTTCAAATTATATTTTGGAGTCTGTGCACGTGCACTATTCGATGCTGTGTCCACTACATCATGAGACATTGTTAATCCCATCATCTTGTTGAAATGATTAAACTGATTGGCACCACCAACCATCATAGTGAACGAAACAATAACAAGCTGCAACAGCTCTTCGTGGATGTCAAAGGAGGTCGTTGATGTAGTTTCCCAGCGAGATTTCAAATAGCTGAATACCTCATTCTTTGACCTGGGGCGACTAAGATCCTTGATAGCAGCATGTGGAAAAGTGTCGTTTGAAAGGAGAAGTCGGAGGGCATCACTGAAAAATGTAATAACCTCATTATGGTCGGTGTTCACTGTACTTTTACGGTTACCTTGCGTTGACACCTTGAAAAGATTTTCGAGACCTCTGTTCACACGAACAGCTTTCTCATTATCACTGGCAGCTAACATTGCCACCGTTCCAGCCTTTTTGACGTTGTCCCGGTCAGTAGTAAAATTGGTTTTACCTGTCCACCTAATCACCTTAAGACCAATGTCACGGTCAATCTCGGGTGCATCTTCCACAGTATTGGTCCAGGCTGGCTCATACATTAACATGACACTGTCATCAAGAAGCTTAGCAATGTGACATTCCATACTGAGAAAGACGAGCAGGTTCTTGAAAAATATACCTTCTGTAAAAGCATCAAGATTATGCAATGTCTCCCCTCCAAGTTCGGGAAACGTAACGAAAATTTCACCTCCACGTTGTTGGAGAAACACTTGAACAATGAGTCTGTTTGCTGTAGTATTTTGCATCTGGTCAATCGGGCTCACCCAAGTATCTTCATATATGTAGTTTACAACTGCAGGTACGTGTGGACTTCCCGTAAAAACAGTGATGTAGTTTAAGATGATACATTGTGCAACAATGTTGCTGACCCGCATCCATGTTTGTTTTGTCACGGTCGACAGTTTAGACGATCCCACAGCATCGTCGTGCAGATATCCCATCGCTGTGAGGGCATTCAGACGCAACTTCTTCACATCTTTGGTGACAAAAAGTGTCTGTACACTCCGGTACAATTTAGCAGAGATGCTTGATGCGGCATCTTGCGTGTTTTGTGCCTTCGTGGCGGCGTCGTAAAGCGTTTTGATTTTTGTCCGAGCTTTTTCTAATTTTTTGGATAGTGCTCCGTCTTGTGTCGTACCGTTTATAAACCAGAGAGCATCACGGTCGAAAAGATCGTAGACGAGTCTATCTGTCATTGCGAACAGTGAACGGGGGAACAGGGTAATTTACATGCTATCGCGTACCATTCTTCGACACCTCTCTGCCACTACAATCGGAGCATCGTTTAGCTGCAGTATGCGTTGCACGCCCTCGCCCTCGTGGATAGGCAGTGGCCGTCGCTCAGCAGCCGAGACTGCCGGTGGCCACTGTCGCCAACAGTCCCCATCACGTGACCGATCCCCGAGCGTGCCGACCCCCCGTCTTCGTCGCGTGGCAGCAGTGTCACACATTTGGTCGATACACAACGTTTAATTTACACGACAGCAGGGAAACAACAACACTAGTGCAACAGCTGCGGGTTGGCCAGGCCAGACCGCGTGCGCGTCACCAGGAGCGGCCTCTGCCGGCGCACAAGGCTACGCCACCCCGGCCACGCTCGCCTCTGCTGAAAGAGCGGGTCTGTGCTGCGCGACACCACCACCTGGCCCCGGGGCAGCATCCCGGCGTTCGTCGGCACGAGCACGGTCGTTCGGCCGACGCCGCCCTGCACCAGGCGCTTGCGACCACAACGCGCCTCTGTTTCCGTTCTCGTTTCCCCAATAGCCTCATCCACACGCTCCACAAAGCGGGCAAAGTCCTTCATGGGGATGCGCCCAACCACCTCAAAGACCTCTCGCAGGAGCTGCCGCATGTTGACCCAGTAAACAACCAAATTTTTGGACTCCTTCAGAATATCTGTTCGCCCATCAATACCAAGGGCAGCCCATCCAGCACTGTTCTCATCTCGGATCTTCTTTTCCAACCACTCGTGCACGTTCACGCTACTCTGTGTCTGACGTGGGTTGACAAAGTACCCACCAAAGACACGGAGGGGGCGAAAGAGACCATCACGGATCAGGTACGCGACGGTGCGCGATCGGCAGATGGGGCTGCGCTCGGCCGCACTGCTTCGCATCTGCTCTCGCGCCTGCTTAATCACGTCTTCACTCGCGCCAGAGGATGTTTTCAGACGTAGCCATAAATTCTGCAACACGCCAACGTCTCTATCACATGCCCCCATCTCACCCTGAATGGCACTCCACACCTGAGGCCCAAACCCGTTTGAGACTCGGTTGGATAATTCTGTCTGAAGAGAAAATACATCATCGGAAGCCATGGCTGACCCTATCCCCTTTTACAGTACACGTACAACAGTAGATGGATGAAGAGAGCAATGTGGTAGCGAGCAATTTACTAGTCGTTGCCGCCAATCTATTCTTTTTCAAGAGGTCTAGAAACGCCGACCACCCATCATTTGAAGGGTGTCACCAAAGCCTGCAAGGCGCCCGTACGCTCTGTTCGACAGACGGAAATATGCATCAACACCGACCGACACTGCGATGATCACAGTGGTGATGATCATAAAGACTGCCATGCCGGTCAGGTTGTTACGCTCACGACTCTTCTTTGAATTGTTCACAACCTCTGTCCTCTTGGGGCGAGCCAGAAGCATGACGATGGCAGCTCCGATCACGGCAAAGGCAACGGCAGCCATCACGAGGAGGTTCCGGATGGCAATGGCCTGGCCGATTCCACCCGAGACCTGCGCAACCCCCCCCACAAAGGACATGGCACTGAATGATGATCCCATTCTTTCGCGCTCTCCCTCTATCTCTCTCTTTCCACAGATTAGATTGGGTATACTTGTGATCGTTATGACATTTACAATTCAACCTACTCAGCCGTGTCCTGCGGCCAGCTGCGCTTCAATCAGCTCCGGCGTCGCCGTCTGTGCCGGACACGAATAGAGTGTATCCTGGAGCGTCATGCCACGCGGAAGAGTCACACGCGGCGTCGACATATCGCTGCTGCAGAGGCAGAACTTGAACTGGGGGGCTCCGATGACCGTCGACACAGTCGCATCGCTGTCGTGCACGGCAGCCGTCTCCCCTCTCAGTGTGGCTTCGGCCTGATCCAAAGCCTCCCCGACCGCGCGGGCCATGGCTTGCATTGGCACCGTTTGCATGTGCAGGCCAATGTCAAGGTCCACGGTCATTGGTGCAAGGGGAACCGGTGTTTCGCTCATGTTTCTCGCAAATGACGGATTTGATTTGGCGTACAGGCTGGCAGCTGCATCACTCAGACCTTTTACACCCCAACTGTTCCAATCACCGCGGGACGCCGTCACCGAGTCGCTGCTGAATCCCTGAATTGTGTCAACAGGTAGCGAACGAAGAATGCTCGTGCGATCATCACTGTGGATCAGCGGATTATGTCGCACATCGTCGATTTTATGGTTGCTCATGGCGTGGAGAAGGCGAAGGTACGGCATGCCTGCCACGAGGTCAGAACGAGCCGCGAAGACCCCACTGCTGGTGTACGTTCCGAGCGCCAGAGAGCCACTGGTATCGTCTCCCACGAGGCTACACAACGTGTTGCAATCGCATGCGCTGCTGTGCATCCCGGAGAGCAGCCTCAGACCACGGTACATTACCCCCACACTGGCCTTGGTGTCGCGGACCAGCGCTGGCGCCGTCCCATCCAGCAGTAATTGGGGGTGTATTGCGCTTAGGAGACAGTAGTCCGACTGCGCGGCGCCCTTTTGGAAACTAAATGCGCGGCAGTGAGGATCAGCCAGGCATGCCGCGGCACAGGCATCCGGTCCAGTGCTCGGTGAGGCACTGTACACGGCAGTAGATACGCCAAGCGTGGTACTTTCAGCCGCGTTGGCAAAGCGCGCGCCCGGCAGGTTCCACACGCCGTTCCCCATGGCCACCTCGCCTCCGGGTGCAAGGTTGCCAGGGGTGAGCGAAGAGAGGTCGACGTCGGGCAACGTTGGCGACGGCATGGCAAGCTGCGCTGTGGGCAACGCGCGAAACGTTACGGATTGAGTGTTTTTCTTGGCGCGGGCAGGCGCAGGGGCCGACATGAGAGCGCGGGCCGGTAGCACGATATCGGCAGTGTTGTGGTAGACGGATGTTGCGGGCTCACGGAACGCAACTCCGGTCTCCCCCGATAGCCATGGGAGCCGCAGGGTGGATTCTGATGGCCATGTGACATCGAGGATGTGGGGGGTGGCACTCATGACGTTGGTCGGCTCAGCAAGAAAGCCATTTACGTGCGTGTCGACAAGAGCTTTAGCATGTGGCTCCGTGTGTCGTTGGCGCTATGAAAGACCCAGACCATTGCGAAGCGGCTCTGGCTCAAATCACCTGACCGTTGCAGCTGGATGAAGCGCACCGTGACGGAGCGTCCGTCCGCGCAACATGCGACGCGCTTTGCGGGCTGGTCTGCCGTGGAGGCCGCCGATGTTGTGAAAAAGGACGGGCCGATTCGATAGCGAGTCGCACCAAAGCTGCCGTCTTGGAGCCGTTGGCAGAGCCGGGGGGCAACGTCGCGATGGGTGAGATCAAAGAGGGCAAGAGGCTGTTGGAGCGCTGCAATGTGGACGAGTGCGTCGTCCGTCTCCGGTCCATGGGCATGCGTGAGAGAGTACGCGCGGCCGTTCTCCATTAACGCGAAGCAGGCGCCTGGAAAGATGGTGCGAAGAAGGCGAGTCTCGAACAGGGCCTGAGTGGCGCCCCCCAGACAATGGAGGCGCTCCGCGTGGTAGGAGAGCGTGGTGCGGTCGTCGGCAAGGGTGAGAAAACCAAAGGCGTCGAGGGCCGGCAGAAGCCAGGTTTCGCCCTCGCTGGGGCAGGCTGGCGCCTTCTGAGAGTGGACCATGACACCACATGTGCGCCGTCCCCTCAGCAGTGGAACACAGAGGATGACGCTGCGCGGTGTCACGACAACGTGGGTTTCATTCCAACGGTAGACATCACTGGCCACCTCGGTGAGGCGTTCATCCATCAGCCATTGGTCAGCCGTCAGAAGGGCGCTCTGGGGCGCCGAGGGCATACGTGTGGGACCTGCGACCTGCGACGTGCCGACGGGATACTCGGTGTGGGGAACAGCAGCAAGCGCCACGTCGCTCCATTCCGAGTCGCGCACGATAAACTGCTCCCTGGGCGAGGCGTGATCCGCGTGGAGCATGACGAAGCTCTGATGGAGGTCCGGGGAGAGCAGGGGAAGCCTGTTGGACACGGACCTCGGGGTGAGTACAGTCGCCCCGCGCTGCGCACATAGTGTGCGTGTGATGCGGCGAAGAAGCGGCGCCACGCGACCGTGGGGGTGCCAAAAAGACCAGCGTCTTCGCGGTGCAGCTTCCTTCGCTCGAAAGAATACCAGCCTGCCATTCGACAGTGCATTCTCCTCTGTTTCTGACATGATGTAAACGTGCAATGTTTATTTGCGGGTGGGAGCGATATGTCCGCCGTGCACGCGAGCTGAAAACGACTGAGACGACTGGCAAAGAAAAAACATTTACTTAGGATGGCCGAGTGACGCGAGACCACGGGGAGGAAGGGCGGACTCAAAACAGGGAGAGATTGTCGACGTTGAAACTGAGTTCCAGTAAGGCGATCAGCTGAGCAGATGGCTTTTCCCACGATTGAGGATTCGTCGGGAAGTACTTTTTCAGTGTCCCGTCGAAGGAAGCTGGGCGAGGGGAGTTGGTGAAGGCCGCTGCGGAATCACCTTCATCACCTGCATCGCTTGGCGTTAAAACCGTGAAGCGCAGGGAGCTGCCATCAGCGCCATCAGTGCAGTGCATGCCAATATCACCGAGCGCGAGAGGTTGCGAATGAAGATCACCAGTGTCGTTCGCCATGGCAAGGGGACTGCCATCACAGTAGCCACCATCACCACCACCACCACCACCACCACCACCACAATCAGTGGGACTCATGCCAGCACCACCTGTCGCGAAAAGTTGCGAACAAAGATCATCAGAGTCGCCGAGGACGGTGAGATCGAGATGGTTCTGATGATAGTCACTCTCATCGCCAAGACCAGCATTTTCAAGTTCTGCCATGCTCAAATGCAGCAGACTGCTGTCCAATGACGATCCCGACGACGAGGCAGCCACATGCAGTGCGACATGGGCCGAGGCAGCCACACTGTCATTATCCATACTGGCATTACCCCGGGGAGAGTTGATTGGGCTTGGTGAAGGTGTGACGAGTGCGTGCGACACGGCGGGACACAGTGAAGGTGCCGCGGGCGCGTGCGACTCGGCGAGGCACGGTGAAGATGCCATGGAGGCGTGCGACCCGGTGGGACTCGGTAAGGGTGCCACGGGCGACTCGGTGAGGCGTGGTGAAAGTGCCACGGGCAACTCGATGGCGCTTGCGCCTGACAATGGAGACAGAGGTCCGTGACGCTGATCTGCCGACGCGGCATTGTAGGGGACCTCGGCTGCGCCTGATGCTGAGGAGGGTGCGTGGCCGACATGCTGCACGTTGCTCCGCGTGTGATCGATGAACGTCAGAACGGAGATGCTGATGTTAATGCGGTCAGGATTTGTATGAGAATATCTAAATCGAGACGTGATTTCGTTGAAAAAGCGTCCATGAAGATCGTCAATATCAAGATCACGCAGCAACTCCTCGGCATTTCCACGCAGCTCATCCATCACGCGGTGGTCACTTAGTACTTTGGAACTCCCAGTGGCACCCACAATGAAGGGTGGTGGAATAATGTAGATGATACCGTTGAGAGGAATAAACTCAAGGGGAAAGAGTGTCCTTCCGATGGTCCATTGGAGAACGTGAGTGACACGGCTTCGAAAGTCGTGGAGGACGGAGCAGAGCTTCTCAGGCTCTTCCTTGATCAGCGCTGTGACCACCGACGAGTGGTTCTCATTCTGGCGAAGCTTGCGGTTAAAAAGAACCGTGGTGAGAATGTTCTGCTCAGCACGCCGTGTAACCATTGCGACCTTTGTAGCCCTTGCGATCGATTTGGGAACCAATTCACCCAGAATACGATCAAGGGCGCTGGGATAATCGTGTGCAGCACGAAAGTCTGTCATAAAACAAGTGTGGACCCGTACCGTGAGAAAAAAGAAACTGCAAGGCTGATAACGCGAGATAGCCACTGTTTCTACAATCTCTTACCGATGGCAACGTCCATCACCATCTTGAAGAACGAGATAAACGCAGCTTTGCGCTCGGGCGACAACTGATAATCAGGTGAGTCCACCACATCATCATACAATTGAGATAGACCCCGGCCCAGCGCGTCATGGTCGATGCCATCATCGGTGAAGCGAGGCACTATCGAAAGGGATGTAATTAGAGATGTGAATAGATGAAAAACACGGGAAAGAGACATAACAAAATATTCGTGTGTCGGGAACGTACACCGTGGAAATCGGCATTTCATATCTCGACAATTTGCCGGATAACATTTCTTTTTCGTTCTGGTGGTCTCAGTGGCGCAGAAGAGTTTGATTGTATCCTCCACGCGATCGCGATCAGCGTCTTTGAGATGATCGAGCATCAGTGGAATCGGCTTTCCAGATGCTCTGACCGGTGTTGGTTGGACGTGTTCATCACAGGTGCTGCTGGGCGAGTTTGAAGGCATGACAATCGCAGGCTTCTTCTTCGTCTTTCGGCGACGCGGGGCCGACTTATCCGGCTGGGTGCTGTTGGCGGTAGCGCCTGAGGACGGCCTGGGCTTTTTTGACGCAGGTCCGCACTCGAACGATTGATCCTCATCAGGGTCATCGGCATCCGAGGGATTCTCCAAACCGTCACCGTACGAGTGTGTCCGCGTGAGTTCTGTTTGTGTCATTGTTGACACTGTGTTTGTCGCCGGATTGATCGGCGCTGGCACTGCATGTGTCACTGGTTGACCTAATTTGGCATAGCAAAGAACGGTTTCAATGTTATCCGATTCTGGTGTTGAGACAATGCTGCGATTGCTATCTGCAGGAGACGCCATGGAACTGGTCTGGTGATGACAGAGAGAAGCGTGGAGAGGGGGGGAAGATAGAATGAGAAACGGAGAGAGAAGAGAAGAGGAAAAGAGCAGTTTGGTGAGAGAAGAGGAAGAGAAGAGGAGGAGAGGGGGCGTAGGCCCGGCTGATAGGAAAATGACATGCTGAAAATTTATGTGAAAAATGAAGGAAAAAGAGAAAAACGTCTATGACATGCTGGATGAAGGCGCGCGACGCCAAACCGATCGAGCGGTGCTATCATAGCAGGGGCGCCCGTCGCCATCCACCATCCGATACTCACAGAGGTGCACATGAGTCTTGGTTCGAATGCGCTCCGAAAGGATCAACATGCATGTCACACACATCAAAAGAAACGGAGAAAAGAAAATGGAGAAGACGACAAAGAAAGACATGTCATCCTGAGGGGAGTGACAGGGGCGATTTTCATTTTCTTCTTGTACTCACCGGTGACTCAATGCGCTTCGCATACCTTTCTGATAGAAATAAATGACAAGAAAGAGGAGGAGAAGAGAGAAGAGAAAGATAGAGATTTCTGAAGGCCATTCCGGAATAAAAATCCCCCCCCCACAGGGTGAAAAAGAAATCCGCGATACACGGTCCACCCCCCCCAGCCCTGTTCAGCGGTTCACGTCTTCGATTTTAATGAGCTAGATTCAGACACATGTTAGACCGCGAGTGGTGACATGGTGGATGTAGAAACGGGGACGTAAAAGGAAGGTAACATTGAGGCATGAGCATGGAAGCAAGAAGAGAGGGGACACAGAAAGGGAAGATACAAAATACGGGAAGACAGAAGAGATCCACCTCTCCCTCTCCCTCGTTTCAACGCTTGTCCGTCCCACCCTTCGTCAAACGAGGGGGGGGGTTCAATAACAAATGGGGAGCGATCGTCTATGCCAGCTCCAGAAGCAGCGTTTCGGGATCGCTCTGGCGAACGTTCACGGCAGTGACCAGCGCCTCATCAAGGGTCTTGGTGTCAACGCCCTGCCGGGGGACATCGGCGCGCGCAATTATTGCCCCCGATGTCAGATTTTGGAGTACACCGGCCTGGCGTGGAAAGGTCACCGGTTTCTCCTCCTCGGTGAGCCCAGAGAGAAGGCTCGCAGGATCCAGGGCACAGAGACAATATTTAGTGCCACCTGTCGCGTCCCGAGCAGTGGCAAACGCAGGCTGATCCGGGAGCGTCCGGAGGAGATTGCCCATGGCAAGCTCCAGCTGCGCGGCGAAGCGCCGATACACGGGGGCAGTCACAGCGCCACCACTGTTGACAAGGTACATCTTATCGTCAAATGTTCCCACACACATACCACGATCGTTTGCAACAGTGGGCTTGCGCTCAAAGAAGCTGTCCGTCTTGGTGTTTGAATCAGCGCGAAACACAGACACTTCAAGCATATGAAGACGAGCACGAAGACGATCAGGGTACCGTATCGTGTCATTGAACCAGGTTGTCATCTCATCAAGTGAACTCCAAAGTCCAAGCCGGTTGTACTCAGAATCTGGCCCGTATGCATAGGCACTGGCACACTGTGTGTCACAGTCGGCAGCGTTGTCCCGCAGGCCAGTCAGAATGCGCGGGCGACGGAGTAGCACATGCACACCGGGCGACACCGAATGTGTCGGCGCTGTGGGATGCTCAAATCGAGTACCGTTGGTATCGGCAAGCAGCACACGGGGGGGGAGCGCAGAGAGGAGACAGGTGCCGGGCGTGCTGTTGTCGTCAGCACGGTGCTCAAATGCAGTGCAGAGGGGCTCGTCGCGACAGAGGTTCGCGCACGCATCCAGGTTGTTAACAGCCTGGGTCCGGTAGACGCCGGTCGCAGTGGCGAGGCCCGGCGCAGGCGCAGCCGGAGGCGTGACGGTGCTGAAGGTGCGACTGGGTAGCTGAATGTAGAGGGCACCGGCGAGTTCATGGAGGGGATGGCCGCGCGTCGAAGGGTACGGACTCGAAGAATCGACGCCGGCTGTTTTCGTGACACGGACAGTGGTATGATTGCCGCTGTAGTTCCCCTCGGAAACAGTTTTGGTATCCTGCCGGAGAAGGCCCAGCGTTGTGAAAGGGTCACTATTAGCAATCCCATCCTTGGATTTTGTCCATGGGAACCGGAGGCCCTTGAAAAGATCGTCGCGGGATACGGTCGGGAATGGATTGTTGGAAACGGCCATGCTACAGCAATTTACAGGTAACACTATTGAGCCGAAGACAAGTTGGCTTCGAGTGTGGAAATGACAGTGTTGATGGATTCCACGTTACCAAGGTCAGCAGTAAAAGCCTCTGAGAGAGATATAATAATCTCCTGCTGCGCTTGAATCACCTCGTCAAGCGATCGACAGGGAGCCGGTCCATCGGATCCGGTTTGTTCTTTTTGACGTCTGAGATCTATATTTTCAGCAATCAAACGTTGGATGTGCGTTTGCATCCGTTGAATTCGACCCGAAATATCCTGAACATTAACCGACGCTCGTTTCTTGACCACAGCATTTGCAGCAGTTGTGATACCACCAACATCGTAATTTTTATCCACAAGGGCTTGAAGCTGCTTCTGAAGCGCTTCCCCCCATTCATTCATTCTCAGTCAGTGATCATACGAGACTCAATTTACTTGGATGTATTGACCCACAATCAGAAATAAACCCGGCTAACCTAGCGTCTCTTTGACATAGGTGGCCTCCGTGGTACTATCCCGACCGCAGCAGTTCTTTCGACATCGGTTTCGTCCAACATAGCAGATTTGCGCCTCTTTGCTGGGTTGTATGGATTTTTGGGTGTCCTCAAATACTCGGGGCCATCAGCAACCCGACCGGGAGTCAACCGTTGTTGTTTCACATACCTATCAATCCCATCTTTGATCGACGAAATTTTAACACGGAGATCACTCTGCTGAGCACGAACAACGGCGGACGTCTCTTGGACCACTGTATTGAGATGTAGTGGGTGGGATGAAACAGTGTTTTCTAATTTACTGAGAGCATGATTCACCTGCTGGTCAAATAGTCCGTTCACTCTGCTCGCTTCAATCTTCGCTTGAATGCGTTGGCGCACATCGTCCATGATTTATTGCAGTGTCATCGATCCCCCATTTACTACATACTATCAGTATCGTCATCATCATCCGACATATTATTAAGACGAGTGGGGTCGTACTCAACCATTTCTAGAGCACTGGCCTTAGCCCTAAACTCCTCCCAACTTCTTCTTTCAGTTGGGGTTCCTTGCTCGTGCATCGCGGCACCATACATATCAAGCGTATTGATCGTTGGTAATTGATCTCTAAACTGCTTCGGAAACCATCTCGGATTTTGTAGGACTATTTTCTTCTTGTCGTCGTCGGACACAGCTGAATTAAGTATTGCTGCCACAGCAGCATCAAAGCCGTCCATCTTGAAGCTATTAGCAGCATCAAACTCGACGTCAACCTCCGGCCCCTGGTCAAACAGGCGATCAATCTCAATGGCAAGATTGTTGAATGCGTTGACCGCGTCCATGGTACTCCCAGTTTCTGTAACGATGGTATCAGTCAAATCGAAGATATCGCTTTGGAACGTCGCCGTTGTCTCACTTGCGGTCTCGAGTCGCGCATTTAAACTCTGAATGGTAGCCTCATTTTCCGTGAGGGAAGCCTGGAGCCGAGCGATCTCACCCTGTGCTGCTGTGACCTCTTCCTTTTTAGACTCAATCTCGGTCTGAATAACAGTAAGCTCGCTTTCATGCAGCTGACGACTTTTCTCTGTTGCACTGTCGAGAGCTCTCACAGCATCGTCACGATAAGCAGTCATATCATTAAGCCCAGCCGTAAGCCGTGTCACATCTTCTGTCCTTGCAGACAACGTCGTTTTGATCGCTTGAGCACGCTTGTTTGTATTTTTAAGTTCATCCCTGAGATGCGCAATCGTTTTATCACGTGTGTCCGACTCTCCTCGGAGACTCGAGACCTGTTTTTCCAGTTCACGTTTTATATTAGCAATGCGCTCCACAAGGTCTGCATGACCAATATCCTCCTCAATTCCAAATCCACCCTTCAACCGCGTCCAACTCTGCTGAAAGGCGCCGATTTGTTCCCCTGATTCCTGTTTCATCGTTTTTATCTTATCACGAATATCGGAAAGCTTGGTTTGAATCGTACCATCAAGCTGCGCTTTGATTGTCAGACGCGATTGAATGAGACTTTTGAATTCATTCCAAGCGATTCTCTTTTTCTCGACATTTTCACCGAACATGAAGTCAATCAACATTCGACGATAAGTCTGAACCGACGCGGGACCGCGAGCGAAATTAACCTCATCGCTACCAGATATCTTATATGCAATAATTACCTCCATGGGTCCGTCTTGATCTGGGACTAACTTTTGAAGAAGCTCGAGTACTCGTTCTGTCGAGCGAGTGTCTTCGACATGATTGGGGACGTCTTCTCCAGGCCATTCGAGATCGGTGTTGATCTGGCGTATTCTCTTTTCTGAATCGTCTGGGAGTGCAACAGCGAGTGACGGCTGACCATCAGTGAGCGCGTTACGAGCAACAGTATCAGATCCAGTATCCATGGCAGATGCCCCGTCCTGAGGACGAACGCGAGCAACTACCTGGCTCAACCCTGCTCCCGGGCCATCGGCCAAGGGTCGGATAGCCCCTGTGTTTACTGTTATCGCAGCGTCATCTGCGGTAACAAAAAGGTCACCTTCTCTTCTTGTGCCACCGGAAGCAGCTTTTCCTCTCGATCCACGCTTCATGATCTCAGGTACACGCAATTTACTAGAGCATCATCACATGAGAAAACAGCCTACATGAACATCATATTGGTGTTGCACACGGTTCCATATCTTTCAGCAATAAAGTTACACAGGACATCCCTCAAGACGAGACCTTTAACATATCCGTAATTTTTGCCTGCCGACGTACACTCTGCTGCCGCGCCACGGCTGCCGAAATCTTCTGCCGGCACTCCTCCAGGTGCAACACACGGAACCCCCCCTCACGCCGCTGCACGTTAGGGTGCACGGCCTCGCCCAGCAGGCGCTCAAGGGCCTGCGCCGCAGCAAAGACCCGCTCCGACGGCATCACAAACGAGGCCGCTGCCAGCGCCATGTTCATAAACGGCGAGAGCATCTTCAGGTAGCATGCACGCGGCACGGCCTCGCCGTGCGCAGCCTCCTCCACGCTGGCCTCGAAGAAGCGCAGCGTGTACTTACAGGTGGACGCAGCCGTGTCCCTGTACTCAACATCAATTTTCCGCCGGCCGTCCTTCTCCTTGCCCAGCCGAAGCCTGGGCGGCTTAAAGTAGAGCGTCTGCACGCCGTTGTCACCGGGCGCAGTGATGCGCAGCGTTGGGATGCAGCGCACCCGCGTCACCCCCAGATTCACCCCGGTGCCGTACGCAAGCTGCTCCTTGGCAGCTGCCAACTGCGCGGCGTCAACCACCTGCTCCACCGTTCCCAGCCCGGCCGCACGCCCTCCCCGGGGCTTTGACGGGAGCACGTGGCCGGCACGCGTGATGTACATGGTCTTTTGGAGCTGGTCCACCGTGACGCCACCCCGAGCCATGGCGTTCTGGAGCGCCATGCCACTGTTGGACTGGCCCAGTTTTGACATACACACAAGCTGTGTGAGATCGCGGTAACGGGGATCGGCCCCCTCGTCGGGGCACACGTCCGCGGAAACCACGCCCCCGGGCAGGCCGATCGGGGGCAGCGAGGCCGCGTGCGCAGCCTGTGCGAAAACCTCGACGATGATATCCATAATCGCCTGAGCAATGCTGTCGCCGGTGGCCCCCTCGGGCGCGTAGATAATGTGGTCGTAGATGCGTTTAATGTGCTCCCGAAAGAGGGGCGCACAGTTGCTCTTGCGGATCTCAAAGCCCATAATCTTCTCCTTGACCCTGCTGCTGTCCCACTCGTCGGGCGCTCGCATCAGACAGATGTAGCGCTTGCTGATGTTCTCTGCAAACAGGGCACGGAAAATAAAGGCCTCGTTCTCCAGCACCAGTGTTGTGTCACAGAAGTAGGGCTCGTCGCGCAACATGATCGACACAAGCCAGCCAAAGGCAACGGCAAGCCCATGCCGACCCTGACGGTGTTCGGCCAGCATCAGTGGACTGGGCGTTATCTCCGGATTCAGCCGCACGAATACACTGTCCGTGTCACCGTAGATGGTGTCGAGCACGCCACAGTCCGCACGGGGCTGCAGAGCATACACATCCTGATGGAGCGCCGACAGCAGCGCAGCAACGGCCGCAGCACGTTCAGCGAGGCTGTTGTCACCGGTGGGGCCAGCGACGCTGTCCACATCGCACCCATCCTCCAGGACTTCGTCGCGCTGCACCAAGACGGCAGGCGCCACCGTGCCCGGTGGACACGCGCGCTGCAGCGCACGCCGCAACGCAACACGCGCGCGAACGGTGCGCTGTCGGTCGCGCTCCTCGTCGGTCGCCCCCGCTGCGGGCTCCTCCGCGGGCCAGGGGTCGGCTTGCACGTGGGGCATCAACGAAGTCAGGCTCTCGGCCACACATGGCGAGGCAAGCGCCAGGGGGGCGAGTGTCGCAAGGAGGGCGCGACGCAGCCAGCCGGCGTCACGCCGCCACTGTTCCTTTCTGCCACCAAGAACGGTGGCCTCGAGCAGGCGCGCCAGGAGATTAATCCAGGTGCGGTATCGGGGGCTCTGCTCCAGGAGACGTGTGCATTCACGGTTGCTCTCACGCCCAATGTGGCAGATAAATGCGCCGAGGGTCGGCGAGTAGCGCAGGCTCGAGCTGAGGAGAAGAAGGCCGTACATGCCGTTGGTGACCTCCTTCACGCTCTTCTGCATGGTGTCCAGGGAGACGCTGAGGGCTGAAATGAGCGTCCGTTCCATGAGCCGGAGGTCGCGATCACGCTTCTCGGTGCCATTGGACAGCTGCAGGCCGGCGCGGCGTGCGCGCACCAGCTGCACCTCACCCGGCTCGTCCCAATGTTGGTCGTCGTAGGGCGTGAGCAGTGTGGGGTACAGAAGGCCCCGCTCGCGCCATTCCACCAGGCACGCTCGATGGCAGGCGCGCGGAAGGTCGGCGTGCACAAAGAGGGGCTCGTCGTCCATCAGCACGCCGTGACACACATCGCAAATGCTGGGGGGGGCCCCGTCTGCAGCTGGAGGCTCGACTGCCACGGCCTTCAGCTGATCGAGCGCGGCCGCGAGGCGCTTGCGATAGGTCTTCCGGCGCTTGATGAGAAGCTCAAAGGTCACCGGGAGGAAGCCCTGTTTTGTCCGGTTCACGTAGAGGGTGTGCTGCATGGGCACGAGCTCATCTGCCGAGGCCGAGGCGGCCGTCTTCTTCTTTGCGTGAGGGGCGTCAAAGCGACGCACGTAGTACGGCTCGGCGTTGGGCATGCGGCTTCGGCGCATGGGGTGATCATCCTTCGGGTAGAGGAGCTCAATCTGATGCACATCAACAGCATCATCGCTGCCCACACGGCGCCGCAGCTCGCGTGCTGTATCAGCAGTGCAAAAGGTCGAGGTACAGACGTTGTGCGAAATGGCGATATTGGGGTAGAGAGAATTGAAATCCAGGAGCAGGATGGGATCGTCAAAGCAGAAGATGCGGCGCCCCTTGGCATCAAGCACCTCCTTGGGCTTGTGCACAAGGCCACCACGGCCGGTGCCCCGCATTACATTCTCTGCGTCAGGCACGAGCGCACTGCTGGGGAGGTAGTCTGTCAGAAGACCGATCATCGCTTGCAACATTGTGGCCTTTGTGTTCTGCATCTGACTTTGGCTACAGACGTACGGCGTGACGTTGCACTCGTTGGCCATGGAGAGAACACTGGGAAGGAGGTTCTTGCTGGAGATGAGAAGAAGCACAAGGGCCGCATCACTGACGCAGTAGGCGTTGATGGCCTCGTGACCGCCGGGCATCTCGTAGTGTGCACGCGTCACCTGGGAACCCCCCAGGCCGCTCTTCCCAAAGCCCAGGATACGCTGACAGAGTGCGTTCAGGCCCATCCCCTCGCGCTTCTCCTGGTCAGTGTAGGCCTTTTCACAGCGCATTGTGTCAATGACAATGGTATGATCGCCAAAGGTCCAGTGTGCGGCAAAGAGCTGACTCTGCTCGCCTCCACAGCGTTCTCCAAAGAGGGCAACGTAGGGGTGCACCTGACCATCGCGAAACATGGCACTGTCTTTTGATTTGTCGTCGTGTTTGAACGAGATACGCTGCCCGATGACAACACCCAAAAAGAGCTCGGGAGGGAGGTCGTCGCCGGCCCAGCCCAGAGGGCCGTTGCAGCGGGGACACATGCCATTGTGCTGGCTTCGGTTGTGAGCGGGACCGTGACACCGTCGCTTTGCATGTGGCGCGCCCGTGGCACTCTCGGTTACAACATTCTGAAGTATATCGGCAATGCGCTCGCCACATGATGCACACGTCCGCTGCCCACGGGCATAGCGCACGAGCGAGGGGAGATCAAACCCCTCAAGATTGTGGCCGCTCAGGCAGACCGGCTGCTGGAAGCAGCGACGATCAAAGGTGAGACGGCGCGTGAGATCCAGCGAGTCACGACAGTGCACAACACGGGACTGCCGTGGGAGAAGCAGGCCATGTGAGATGCAGTCCTGACGGACGGAGGCGTAGACGGGGTGGCTCAGCTCCGTGTCGGGCTGAGAGAGGCCAATGTAGCCCAGCTCCGCCGCGGGGAGGCCTGCAATCAACGAGGGGAACGTGCGCTGCAGCGCCGCAGCAAGCGCCGACGGAAGCCTGAGAGGGATATCAGCAAGGGCATGCGCCAGGTCGCGCACGGCGTCCCGCCGTGATGTGGCAGTCACACCTCCCGCTGATGACGGCCGCGCGCGTGCGAGATGCGTGTGCAGCAGTTGCACATACGGGTCGCCGCTGACAGCGGCCATGGTATCGGCAGCTGCGCCCACGCGCTTCTGCAGGGCATCAAAGGCCGCTTCGAGCTGTGCCCGCAGCCTGGCAACGGCGCTCTCCATGCGTCGAACGTCCTGTTGCAGGGGGGGGACTGGGCTCGAGACAAGTTGCGCTGCCCGTGCAAGGTGATGCTCCTGCACCTGGAGGGTCTCCTTGGCTGTAATGAAGAGGCGCAAAAGAGCGACAAGGCGCTGCTGTGGCGACGGCGTATTCCCACCAGGAAAGAAGGCCTCGCGGAGCCGCGCTATGTGGCCCACGCGGGACGGAACAAGGTCCCGCCAGGCGTTCTCCATAGCCTCAGCGCTTGCAAGGATGGCGAGGGTGTCGTCATGGAGCTGGGCAAGGCAGTTCCTGAGAATGCCGTTCTGCCGCCTGGGGGTGGCAACCAGGCCGGCCGCGGTCACCGGCGTGGCGTCAGCGTAGAGGCCCGAGGCAACGACCGCGAGCGTAAAGGTTTGCTGGACAGTGCGGAGCCGTTCGAGGAGATCGTCAAGGGCCATGTGGGCAGCGTCTTGGAGCGTACCGCCACGAGATCCGAGGGCATGGTCAAGGGGGGGCTTGATCAGTGCAAGGCGCGCGCGTGTGCCCCTTCCGACGACGATGGTGACACGTTCTGTATCCTCGGCATCCATTTCCACCGTATGAACGGTCATCAGTGGAATCTCGAGAGGGCTTGTGAAGGTGTTGTCTGACGCCGACATTATGACAGCTTCCTCAGCAAGACAGAGACGAAGGACATCTGGGTTGGCCGCCGCGGCCACCAGGGCGTTACACCTGCGCTGTGTGCCTGAGATAACATCGGTGGTGTAGACGATACTCTCAACGTCGGCATACGCGCCATCCGGCTTGAGAAAGCCCTGAACAACTGCCGCGGAGACAATGGGATGCCGGTTGGCGATGGGGAAGCGCAAGGCATGGCCAGCGCCGACGATGCCCTGGAATTCCTCGCGCGACTTAACGCTCAGGACCTCGAGATCGAGCCCCTGGACGCTGAGTGGAGGGTTGACCATGGTGGTGGAGTCGTCGACGGGCTCCAGGGAACGGGGTCCGTCCACAATAAGCTCATGCGCAAGCAACGTGCGCCTTTTGAGCGCGGGGCGAATGCGGCCACGGAGCTGGACGTGGTCGCCGTAGGCAAGGCCGAAACGTTCAGGTCGACTGCGACCCTCCCTGGCTGCGCGCGCCCAGGTGATGTAGGGCATGGGCCCCATATTGATAAGCGCGAAGAATGAGCGATGGATGTTCGCACGCGGCGTATGGAAGTTTCGGGTGGCGTTACGGGCCTCCTCAAAACTGCCGTCCATTTCACGCGCACGTTCAAAGCGCTGCTGCTTGGCCTCGAGAACGTCAGCACGCCCGAGCAGGGGAGAGAGGACGGGTTCAAATGTCCAGGGCAGGTCGAGGTTGCGGGCATCCTGATCCCAGGTGCGACAGAGACCACGTTCGAGAACCTGGGCAAGAAGGTCGTGGATTGCGATATTTTTGGCCTCGAAGAAAATGACATCGATGACCTCAAACGCCGCGTCCGGCCGGCCGACGTTGGCACCGGTGGCCTGAAGGGCGAGGTCGACGTTATGGAGAATAATATGGGGTGGCAGCACGTCATCCACCGTGCTGTACAACTCCTGGACCGCGCGACGATTGCCCCGGCCCCGGACCAATGCTGCAGCCAGTTTTTGTATAAGCTGCGGGCGGATTTGCAGGCTGACCATCTCGTCGAGCCGCTTTCCAGCCTCGGGAGTATCACCTGCGTCGCCGACGCGACGACGGACAGCGATACCAATGGGGAGAAGAATATTGGGGATCTGAACCGCGATGGGCGTCCCTGCAGCAGAGATGGCGATAGCGAGACCACGGCACGTCCACGAAAGGACATCAGGCGTGGAGCGGGCCGCGTAATCAAAGGCACCCTCGCGCTGTTTCGATTGTTTGAGATCCATCGCGTGGAGGGTACGATCTGGGCCATTCTCCCACGACGTGCTTCGAATGGTGTGAACGACGCTTGACGTGCAGACGATGTCAGCGTCAAAGGGGAGGGCGTCCTCCACTGAGAACTGTGCGAGGAAAAGCGGGGCCGAGAGGATGTCCTCCAGCTCATCTTCATCCCTGACTCCCGGGGGCATGTCGGTCGGGCGGCAAAGACAACAGCTCAACTGTGAAAAAAAGAGAAATAAGAAGAAGGGTGAAATCAAAGGAAACTGATGGACATGTGGAGGGCGTGAACGGGGGCAAACCCCCAGGATGTCCAATGACGGACCTGTCGCTGGAGAAGAGCAAAAAAGATGAGCCGACAGTAATTCAAAAAAGACCAATGATTGTCGACCTGGTGCTATGATAGCCGAGGGAGGCCGTTGGTGGCCAGGCAAAATTGGAGGTCACGGGCGGAGCAGGGGTGTTTGAAAGCAACGATGAAGACGAAATATAGTTTGGAAGAGATGCACAGGGAGGAATGAGAGACAGGGAAAATGACTGGAGGAGGGGGTTAGACTGGGAGAAGATTTTTTTCTCCACGCGGTTGAAGGAAAAGCGTATCTTGCCCCAGTTTGTCCCAGAGATCCCCTTTAACCACCCCATAACACGTGTTCGCAATCACGGTGCATATCTACTGGTCCACTGTGACGTGAGTAACGCTTATCTTGAATCACGATGATACGAATGTTGCAAAGGAGAAAGCGACAGATGAGAGGAGGGGGGAGAAAGACAAAAACGTTCTCTCCTCTTCCCGCGTGGTTTTCATCGCAGACATTTCATTTATCCCATGGGTACCGAACACACCGATCTTATGAGGCCACATGGTTCCGCTATTGAAAATCCGTTTAAATTGCTTCGTTTGGAAGAAAAAAAAAAGAGAAAGAGAGAGAAAAGGAAATATTCTCTCATTCTCTCTTCCTCTCTCTCTCTCTCTCTCTCTTCAAACGTACACGTTCATGTTTTTTTTTACACTTTTCATTGGCTCATCCACTTCTTCACACGACGATACAGCCTGGATGGGATTCAAGGGACCGTTTATATTTGAAAGGTTTATGTTTTGGAAAACATGTGGGCAGGGGAGAAAATGGAAAAAAAAAAAATGGCCGTTACGATTTTTGAAGAGAGGGAGAACCCCCTTTTTTTTTCCTTCTCTTCCCACATGGCTCATATATCTTCTCTTCGATCACCAGCCACTATTAAACAGTATGGAGATCGACACGGAGAGCATTGCCAAGAATTTTGTCGCCGACCAGGACATCGCATCCTTCTTCGAAAATACGCTGCGATGCAGCGATTGGAGAACAACAGTGACGGAAGATCTTGTCACAACATGGCTGAATTACATCCGGATGAATCACAATAGCATCATGGCAACATTAGATACCCAGTGCAGCGACGCTCCTCAGAGCGACTTTGGCGTCCGAGAGACCTTTTTGAGACTCCTCATCGCATATCTGGACCACACTCAAATGCTCTCATTCTTCCACTAAATAAACGATTGTTACGAAGTATCAGTGTCTCCCCGGGAGAGGGCAAGTGCAGACCGATCATAGGCCAACTCTCGCATCAGACGGTGAAGCATCTGCAGTGGACGTCCAACATCCTGCGCGTAACGGATAACCCGTCGGTCAATCGACTCAAGAACGCTTGGCTTTGCAGGCGCGTCGTCCTCACCCTCGCCCAGCCGGCGAACTATATCATCGGTCTCGTGTGGAAACTGCGCATGCACGAGCTTCAGGTAGAGACCCGGCAAAATCTGCTCAGCCGATACCATATGTTCACGCTCAAAGGCATCGACCGCACCGTCTCCCAGGAGAGTGACGGTCACCTCGCGCGCAGCACGGCGCGTGGCTTGGCGTTCCCGGAGGATGCCCTGGAGTTCACGCTCGGCTTCGTCGGTTGTTGCGCCCCCACCTGTCTGCCCACGGAGGCTTTCCGTCAGCATCAGCATAGCGCGACGCAACGTGCGATCCTCCTCCACTATACGAACAAGATCCCGCAAGGCGCGGCCACGGGCAGCCGTGTCGCCACTGCTTGTATCCACACCTTCCTCAAAGATGTAGCGAAAGTGTGTCACCCTCTGCGATTCCTCCGTCGCAGGATAGCCACACATGCTTCTACTGCGTACACTACGCCCCTCCAGTTGCTGCTCGGCAGCGACGGAAGCGAGTGGCTCGAGCTGGTGGACGTAGCGCGTGTCGGCAAGATCAACGCCCTGCAGGTCGCCCCCGGTGCCAACAAGGACCATGGCAGCCTGACCGCGCACATTCTGGGGTGCGGCCTTCCACACGGCAACGATGTTATTGCGATAGTTGGCACGGGCAGTGTCACTCAAGGCCGCGCCATTCACAGGAAAGAGGGTCAGCAGGCCGGGACGTGCCCCCTTTGCCACCTCGTCGGCAAGACGCGAGGCCTCCGCGTGCCCCCAGGCCGCGCGCGCCTTGGGTGAGACGTTTCGCGGGCCGCGCAGCTGCAGAAGCCGATGGCTCGGCGTATCACCCTGCGTCATCGCACAGACGACGGCCCGCGCGGTGGTGGGAAAGCGGGAGTAGACAAAATGCTTGCCAGGCTTCTGCAGGATCCTCTCGCGCACCATAAAGATCTTTGAGGATATCTGTTGCAGGCGCTCCGGAGTGTCGAAAGGCCCGCCACGCTCACCATTATGAACGGGACAGCCTTTGTGTCCATGTCGACATGCGCAGGCGCCCTCCCCCAGGCGCAGGGCCGAGCCATATACGTTGCTGAGTTCACGCGCACCTTGCCACAGCTTGGGGCCGGTGCCATTAGGCGTCGCAGGTGTGGCGGCGAGCCGGCGCGCGTACGCAGCCCGATGGCCGTTTCCGCGTTCAGCGTGATGGGCAGACGTCCGGCGCGTGCCGGCCGAGCGTGCTCGGGTGGGAGCTCGGGGGGCAACTGGCGAGCGTGCAGGCCGTTTTGATTTTGCAGGAATATTCTGGACAGGCTTTGCTTCCCGGGCGCGGGTGACACTCTTGCGCGATTTTGCTTTCGCTTTGGATGCAGCCTTTGTCATGATCGGTGCCTTGCCGGCGTCGGCCCCGCTACCGTCACTCTCAGAGGCAGTCACGGCGTCGTCCCCGCTCTCCGATTTTCGCGCGTCACTGGACGAGGTTGCCGAGTCTGAATCACCACTCCCAGCATCATCCGACCTAACTGGCTTCTTCTCGCGTCGCGGGCGTGCCATTCTCGCGGACCAATTTACATGTGTGACATGCGGATATTATATTAACCAACGCAGATCCAATGTAAATAGTGTAACGATGACAAGCGGTATTGACAAGCAGCGACGAAAGAAATCTGCATTTTTCACGGTACCCGAAAAGAGTTTTATCGAATATCATATAGCCGGATTACCGGCATGGGCTAGGGCCGTCCGTACACCCTATGGCAACCTACGAGATGGAAATGCTGATTTCGACGTCAATGAGTATCATGGACTTGTCGAGAGAGGGGGTGTGATGACAAACTTGGCGACAGACCGTATTGTTTCATATATGGTCAACATCCTCATCACCGAGCATGCATGGTTACAAGGCATGGTATACAACGCTGACGGTCCACTGACATCGCAACCGAAAGGGTTGACCACGCTGTCGGGCAACGCGCTCCTGGACCAAACGCAGCTCCACCCGTTCCACTACGGGCTTGTCAGCTGGGGGCTGGATAGCATGAGTGATTACGATCCGCCATGGTTAGGGTTAGGGTTAGGGTTGTGGAACTCGGCTGAAGTAGATGATTTTGCAGACGACTCCTATGTTGTGGCCACTCTCAACATGCATGGACATATTGGTGTGGTATACTATTCCGATTTCAAACGGCGCGGCAACAACGTGTGGAACCAGGTCAACTGGAAGGGTGACCTGCCCTCCGACACCGGCGTCATGCAACCGACGCAGCGACAGTGGGCGCTGCTTGCGCTTCTCATCGCACGGGGGTTACATATTCCAAAGGTGGAACCAGCGGACCTTGAAAACGACGCCGCATTTCAGGATCTCGCGACGACCATACACGGCCAGGGTATCGCACACGCACTCTGGCCACTTCTCAACAGTACACGTCTTCGCAGCCGTGTGGCATTTTGCCTCTCAGGATTCAAGGGGCTACCGAAGTCGCCGTGGCCGTACAAGAATAACCCAGTCCGACCATTGATGCTCCAGGCACTGAGCATGCTGCGCAGCGGTATCTCAAGCGGCCTCAATCGCGAGGGGATGGACGGCGTGAGGGAACAGGTCGTCCAGGACAGTGACGTCCAGCTTCGGGCACGCATGGCGCTGGTGAACGAGGTCTGTCGCGGCTCGAGAACCGTCCTGACCGACAGCTGCCGGACGGCGTGTCTGGGGGTAGACGACACCCTTCGCAACGCAACCCGGCTGGCACAGATGACGGTTCAGGGGCCGCCGTTTAAGACCGGATCTTGCGCCGCAGGGCCGGCACCACAAAACTGCTCCACCTGTGACACAAGCGCGCAGCGCTTCTGTATGCTGTCAACAAGCGACGATCCGGACGCCATCCAATTTATGGACCCCGTGGTTGTCGCCCGATGCGCATGCATCAAGAGCCAGAAGATACGGGCGCGAGATGAAGCGAGGACATTTGTTGCAAACAGATCCGAGGGTGGGTGGGTGTCCGAGCGCCAGACAGCCGCATGCCTGGATGCTGAGTGCCGGAGCTGGGGCTACTTTCGCAAGAACGATGTGGAAGACGCAACCACGTGTCAGAGCGGGGTCTCAACACAGATCTTCATCAAGGGCGACGTTCGGCTCAACGACATTGCAGAGATTGCGCGCCTGGCAGGCCCAAGCAGCACGCCGAAAGCGCCACCTGCGCAGGCGCCACCTACAAACGCGACACCTGCAAAAGCGCCGCCCATGCCTCCACCGTCAAAGGAACCAGGAACGGGAAAGGGAGCAGCAGACGAGACACGCAACCCTTTCACAAGAACATTGACAGAAAGGGGTCGACGTCGCGTGATCAGAGGTGGCGCAGCTCTCGCTGCACTAATTTTTCTGCTGGGCATACTCTACTACATAAAAATGTAAAAGGGAAGAGCGAATTTGGTGCGAAAAAGGCGCGCAGGTACAAGCTGTAACGGTCACACCCCTGGGAGAAGAGATCCTTGCTTCGCCGAGTGGTAGTTACCTTGCTGCCCTTGTTCCAGTCACGTCCACCATGTCCCAGCAATGCAGCGGCGTTGATAGGACAGCCTCCACGCACTTCATCAACATCGCAAAACGTGCATGTGAGTCCTTCTTTCAACCTCCCCCACCGATGAAACAGGCGTCACGCACACGGGCGCCCCTTGAGGTGCTTCATGGTCACCGGGCTGCCCATGCAGACGCGATGGGACGTGAGAGTGAGTGGTCTGATGTTTCAGACGCCCTGCTTGCGGTCAGGGCAACACAGACGGCAATGGCGGGCGACAGCATATTCATGGCGTTGTTCCGATGGCTCTGCGAAGTTGATGCGGCGCTGAGCAACAGTTTTTCTCAGCTCCCCGACCTGGGCGCGCCGGGTGGGACACATGCACTTGCCACACACCTGCACACGCCAGCTTTGTCGGACACACGCCCAGAGAGATCGCGCATCCTTCTGGCAATGGTTCTGGAGGTGTTCGACCACGTCCTCCAACACGCAGCCGAAGCAAAGGTTATTCCCAGCCACGTCACGCTCTACCTCCGGGAGCTTGGCGCAATGACAACCACCCTGCTGGACGACGTTGATCACACCCATGAGAGGCTGTATATCCACGCCTATTTTGATTCAAAGCGTTTTCAGAAACGTGTGGAAAAAATGCGAGCACGGTGGACACAGTCCATATTCTGTCCCGCGGCCAATATTTTGTTCCACACCGGCCTCACAACATGCGGCTCGCCCCTATTCCGCGCGCTGCATATGGCGCTCCAGGCATCGTACACGGCTATCGGGGGCTCAGACGCGCGGATACCACCCACATATCTTGGGTTATGCCGACCCAGCCTCGACACACACTTCGGTCACCAGGCGCGGAGTGCGGATATATTTTTCAATCATCACGTCGGCTGCTACCACAGTCCGTGTTTTGGTGACACGGGCGCGATGGCAGCCTTTGTGGACATCACGCGCACGATGGACGGAGGGCTACGTGCGATGAACAATGCAATTGAGACGTCCGTGCTGCAGAGCGGGTTGTCGCAACTCGTCGCGGCTCATCCGGAGCTCGCATCCGTTATCCGCTGGCAGCACGTGGTGAGTGAACATCTCGGGGACGGCTGGATTGTTGTAACGGGCACAACCCTGCCGTGGGAGGACGGCGTGACTATAGCCATGGGGGACTCGCAGATCCACCTGGTCAGCGCGGTATGTGGACGGCATGCAACAGCCGAGCAGCTGCAGGAGACGGCCGCGCAGCTGTCCGCACTCTCGGGCACCGAGCCGGTGGAGGAGCTGTTTGTGCGACTTTTTGACCGTAGCGGCATGCACGTGGCCATGATGCTGGCCTGGCTGAGCCGGGCACTGGGGGAGGATGCGGCGCCCGGGCCGGAGGAGGTGGACACGCTCATGCGCACGGCGGCGCAGCGACACATGTTTCTGGCAGCGGCGTCGCTTGTGCCGGGGGGCGCATTTGGTACCCTGGGCGCAACGCTGGCGTACGTGTGCACGCGGTTCCGAGACTGCGGCTTTCACAGCAGCGACGCCCTCAGTGGCACCGCGCTGGAGGAGGCCTGGTACGTCTCCGTGGCGACCGCGCGGGCCAGCGTGGACCTGTTTCTGCAACACCACCGGGCACACGCGGTCCTCGACCACCTTGAAGCACGGCGACGGGCACAGAAGAGCCACGACATCAGCTACTCGTCGACACCGGTGACAGTCGCACACGCGTCCGCGCTCTCGGCGCTGTTCCTGCTGGTGCTTGCGTTTGCCACAGAGCGCGGCATTGCGCGAATGCACGGGCTCTGTTTCCCGGCGCCCATTCCGTATACCCAGTGGCAGGGCGCACGGAACTCGCATATATGCCACATTGCACAGGATCCAGCGCCGCTGACGGCGGAGCTGGACGGCGCTGGCCTGCAGCAGGTTGTGGTGACCGAGGGCGTGTTTCTCCACTTTCGCGCGATCATGGCGACGTTCTGTGAGCACCTCAGCGAGGCAGAGAGCGACCCACTGGCGTGGAACGAGGGAACGCTTGCCATGGCACTGCTGCCCTCGATCCACATGGGTGAGGCACAGCGCGATTTGGGAAGCCTGCACAAAAAGCCCCGTGGGGGCCACTTTCTGGCGACGTGCCTCGGATGGGGCACCTCGCCCATCTTCTGGCGCAAGTGTCAGCGACAGCGGCGTCGGACAAGCCGCATTGGTGACATCGGAGGAGGAGAGGAGGCGACGGAAAGCATACGCAAGAAGAATCCGGCCCCGGTGCAGGTTCGCGGCGAGACGGAGGTTGGGTCAGACCAAGCAGGCTGCAGCGTGTAAAAGCTCTCCTTCCGAGCCCCTCTCCGTTCCGCAAACTGTATCATAGAAACTAGCAAAATCATTTATTACACGGCGTATCTATGGGAGGCGAGAGAGAGGGCTCGTGTTGAGGACCCAGAGTTTCTTCCTACAGTAGGGACACGTATCGCGCTTTGGAAGGACTGCGTTCAGATTGTGATTGAGGAGCAGCGTGGACATGATTGCAAAGCGTTGCTGTGTGTGGCACATGAGAAAGGTATTCACACCGTCGTTGACCGGCGAAAGGGTGCAGCGATCCAGCATGATATCACAGGTGAGATGCGGCATCCATGGGACATCCGCAGAGTTGGTGCTGGAGGAGTCGCTCTCGGGACGGCCGTCAAGCCACTGCACCACGTCATCAATGACACTGTCGACCTCGTCGTCCATGGGTGATGGCTCGCCATCGGAGAGGGTCGCAATATCAAACTCGCTGCAGGTGAGATCGTCAACAAGGCACGCATCGTTGATGAGGGCAGCTTCCACGGACTGTTGAGACAGCGGCGTGAGACGCTCGGCATCGGATGCTAACGCGTCGTCAATGGACACGTTGACAGTGTCACACATGAGGGCGAAGTCATCCATTAAATTGGTATTCATCAAGACGGAAGGGTGGAAGGCTGAGGGGTGTTTAGTGTGAAGGTTCACTAATTCTGGGGTTAAGTGAGGGGAGTGGGAATCTTAGGTTGTCCAGAAGATGCTCAGCTGACCTGGCGGCAGTGTCCCGTTTTGGTCCCGATGGAACTGGCTGCGACGTCTCGTTCTGGAGAGGGGACACACGGCGCCCCGGGGCGGACTGACGCTCGGAGGCGTCCGCGCGCCGCGCTGCGACACATGCTTCACGTTTGGCGGTCATCGTTTCGAGCTCCCGGCGAAGCCTGTTGGACTCGGCCTCGGCCTCGGCACGTTGTTGCTGCAGCAGTACTTTGTGATTTTTCTTTGCATCGGAGAGCGCATCGCGAAGTTGTTGTTCTGTCTTGGCTTTGAGACGATCGAGTTCCAGTTCGAGACGCTTGATCTCGGCATTGGCAGCAACAAGCCGCGTTCGAACTTCCTCAGCTTCAGCAGTCGTATTGGTGAGTTGAGCCGTGAGCTTTTTCTTCTCTGGATCAGCCTCTGGCTTTCGCGGTGCTGCGACACGATTCTTGAGTTCGGCCTCGGCACCCTTATACTTTTTCTCAAGTTCAGTGATCTCTGCATTCAGCTTCTTCTCGCGAACATCAAACGTTGCTTTTTCCGTGGTAGCCTTGAGTCGGCAGGCATCAAGATCTGTCGACGATGAGGACAACTTCTGAGCCTCGCTGGTGAGCTGAGTAGTCAGTTCCAGCACTTCTTGCGTCAACGTCTTAATCTTTTGCTCCAATTCAGCATTCTTCTCACCATACTCAGTGATTGCAACAGTGGAACGTTTTTCACCAGCAACTAAAGTTCTAATTTTAATCTTAAACTGCTCAATGGTGCTCAACAATTTTTGGTTTTTTGTCTCGAGTTCATTTGACGCGCTATTGATTGTGTCGGACATTCCAACAGTCGCGCTGGCGTTCTCACTGATTTTCTTTTCAAGATCAGACACTTTCGTCTTCATCGATACCAGCTCCTGGGTGCATTCTCTCAACTTTTCCATAAACGCCATGTTGAGTTTCTCCAGTTCTTCCACACGTGTCACACGCTGCGCGAGCTCTGCATCGGTTCCACCGCGAGCAGTAACACACTGTCTAATTTCTGCTTCAACTTTATTAATCCGTGACACAAGAGTGGTTTTTTCGGCTTGACATGCATCATCTTGAGCACTGGACACGTCTGATATTCTCTTCTGTGCATCCAGCTTTGAAACCAAACGTACAGTGGTCGCTTTCTCTTGGTCCAGCTCTTGTTGCAATGATGTAAGCTGCGATGCGTTCTTTTCTACATCGTTCGAAAGCCTCTCATTTTCAGCAGTCAGTCTTTCAAGCTCAGCCCTATTAAGCTCAACATGCATCGAGTCGACACTGGCGTCTACATCTTTCTTTTGTTCACATTGTGTTGATACATCACACTGCTGGAGAGGATGACAATCCACAGGTTTCCTGGTTTGTTCAACGTCCAGCTGGTCACGCGTAGTAGTAAGGTCAGCATGGAGTTTTTGAATAATTTGTTCTTTTGCGCGCATCTCATCTCCATGTGCCGTCGCACGAGCATCGGCGACACGCATCAATGCAGTACGCGACTCCAATTCGCGCCTCAGAGCCTGGTTATCCGATTTTGATACACTCAATTCAACCTCCATGGTTTTAATATCACGCGACCACCTGGCACTATCAGCACTGAGTTGTTCGACATCACGAGTCAATTCAGCAATTTTACCAATCAGTTCCTCTTTATTACCTCCGATTTCCGCGAGTTCTCCATTGAGATGTTCAATATTTTCCTCACGCTCCTGTATTTCACCACGAAGCTCGGCCGTCGCCTTCACAGATGCCCTACGTACCATCTCCAACTCTTTTTCCATATCATTGATTTGTGCTTCTAAATCTTCAGTTCGTGCCTCACTTTCACGAGATCGTTTGTCGGCAGTTTCTTCTGCAGCTGCATGCAACGCCTCTTTCTGAAGCATAATGGCCTTTAATCGTCCGAGTTCTGCACTCGCATCCTTCAATTCTTCATTTTCGGAACGTAATACGTTGAGAGCTTCTTCCATAAGAGTATTGTTAGATAACAGCGTAGAATTTTTAAGTTCCGATTGTGCAATAGCTTCTTGGACCGTTGGAAGTGCCAGACATGCATTTTCGATATCATGTCTGTTACCACCCTGAATAGATAGTATTAACTGACTGATCTCTGGAGTTGTTCTCTCAAAAAGCCGTTGAAGCTGGACATCCGTGAACTTAGGGCACGTGACCAAAGAACTACCAATACTAGTACACATATCACTCACGACTTCGGGGTCTACATTCAACCTTTTCTTCGACGCGTTTGACATCGTGGTAGTCTCGAAAGAACATTTACTATGCTCGAGAAAGGGCGAAATAACCACAGATTTATCCCCCCCCTTCCCAATCCATTTTCTTTTCTCACCAATCTCACCACCCCTGATCTGTCACGCCGAGCATCATAACCGTGTCATTTAGCCCTCGCCCACCAGCCCCGTCACATCAGCGACCACACTGTGAAAATGGAAATGGAATCCAACACAGAGGTACAATCCGATCACCATCTTGCAGAAGAGGAACTTTCCCTTCTGTGCAGTCCCGACATCATACCTACCCCGGAAAACGAAGCGAACGCCCCAGTATCACCAGCAGAGGCAGACGACGAGGTGGAGGATGTCAGCGTCAGCTACCACTTTTCAACACTGCGAAAACATGTGGAGGAAACCTTCAACGTGACATTCCCGAGGTCCCATTTCTCAGAACAGAAACAGGAGCTCGTGTTCTTTCCGCGGCCCACGTTGATGGAGATTACCATGTACAACGCCAGGTTTCCCCAACTGTCGCCGCTTGAGAAGGACGTGTTTAAAATGAACGACATTCCACTGACGTTTGGAATCATGGAACCATTGCTGTCCGAGGAAAGCAGGGAGGAGCCCGAGGCAGCAGGGGACTATCGCGCTGAGGTCACTGAGAAAACATGCATTGATGTGACGAAGCTTCACGTTATGATCAAGAAAGGAGGTGCACCGTGTGGCCTCCTGGTACCAATGTCGCGCATCTCCTTTCGCACGGACGGACAGGGGGAGCTGGTGGCCCGCAACAATATGAGCGAGATGCTACTTGATCTGACCCCCGGCCTTCCACCGAGCGCCATTGAGTACATGCGCGATATCGCCGCCATTACCATCCGTAACGCCACCATGGATGAGCGAATATGTTATATGAAGAGGGGGAGCATCAAGGGGGGTGAAAATAGTGACTGCGAGAGCGAAGCAGAAAGTGAGGACAACAGCGACGAGGACGACGACTTGGATGACTTTATTGTTGCAGACAGCGAGGATGAGGGTACGGCACAGGATTCGTCAGACGCCTTTACACTCTCAAGCCTCAACGAACAGAATGAAGACGATTCCGACTCGGATAACTCGGTATCGAGTGACCCGGACGACGGGGAGGGGGAGGATGCGTCTGTGGCCAGCGAGGAGGTGCGCGAGCTTCACGAACGCTGGCCGTCACCGGTTCGACCCTTTCCACCACCCAAGACGCCGCTCGCACTATCCGAGAACACCTCGTCACCCCCAACCAACGGAACTAAGCGACGCCTCCCATCGCGCCGCTGTCGCACGGGAGAGGACTATAGCAAACGCGTCAAGGCAATGCTCGAGGCCATTGACAGCGAGGACGACGACGTGACCGAGACAGATGTAACCGAGGAAGAGGGTGACGAGAGTGAAACATAAAGCACGCCCGTCCCCACCCCCGCACATCTGTTCCTTCCCGATATCCCCACATTCGCCTAGATCCATAAACGACACTGTATATATCACGCAAGTGGGATTGAGTCACAGAGGGCAATGATCTTAGATCGAAGACACGTGACAGTGGTGTCGCCGTACAACGTGTGCACGACGGTAACACATGCCTGGGCCTGTGCAGAGTTGAGCATGTGGTGTAGGATTCGACGGGTAAAAAGAGAAAGCTCCGACAATGGAGGCAGGGTTCGTGAACGGCGCATGGCATCTAGAGGTGAAAGTGTGACGCGCGTCTCGGGCCAGCAGTGTAAGCCAAGATCGCGGCCGGAGGCTGTCAGGGGCTGATTGAGACCAAGGGCGCTCGCCATGTTCAGACTGTAGAGGAGAGAGGCAGGCCCTCCGGGTGCTAAAAGCTGGCCCTCGATATCACTGCAGAGATCAAAAGTGTCATCGCTCCCAACGGACATGTCGAGAACAGCAGTGGCATCAACGCGGATACGATACAGGAGTTGAACAATGGCCGAGCCCACGTCTTCGCTGACCTGGGATATCGCACCGGACGTAAGCTCGCCGTCGGCGATATCAAGTCGCCGGAGAAGCATCAGCATGCTCAGGACATTTCCAGCCACCCGCGCGGCAAGACAGCCGGTCTTGGGGTGATAGTCACCGGGCGCCGCGTACAGCGCCGAGTCCTGCAGCCACAGCATGGCGTGCAACACATGATAGATACCATCGATGACAACACCGAAGTCGCCCGGGAGCAACAATGCAAACTGATCATGCTCCACCGAATGCTCACCTTTGAGACGGGCGTACAAGCAGAGTATTTTCTCGCTGTGGTCTGGCACAAGCTTTGTGATATCATCCAACTCGTAGACGGGCAGCGTCTTTGGTGTCACGGTGGTAGACGCGCTTTGCAGAAGACCCACAATCTCGCGTTCAATGTACTCGGCAGCGGGCAAGCGACACGGGCGCGTGGTATGGACACACGCGCTCGACAGGGGCATGAGGACATTGATGGCAGTTCGATACACGTTCCGAAACAATGCGTGCGGAAAAACACGCAACACAAGATTGAAAACGCCAGATGCTGCAGGCGCAACCCCCAGCTGCACAGCCAACGTATCGGCAGCACACAGATGCACATTGGGCGTCGCCTCAGTGTGGTGATAGCGAGCTCGAAAGGTTTCCAGGATGGTGCGAATGTGGCGCGCCATCTCAGCATCGTTCTCTCCGCATGGCAGTCTCACCCCGGACCCCGTTCGCCGCTGAATCACCCTGGTGAGCGCCATTCGAAGGATTCGCTGATAGAGAGGCGTGCGTTGTTCACTTTCGGGACCATCCGTCGCTTCGTAGACGTAACAGATCCACATCAGCCGCTGTGTTTTCGCAGCAAGTTTCTGTTCACCCAGTTGAAACAGGTGAAGGAACGACATCTCGTAGAGCATCACCAGAACGATGCGAAACATGGACAATCGCAGAGCGGCAACCTCACGTATGCATTCACGCAGCCCGGTGCTGTTTTTGTGATCGCGGGAACGACGGCGGGCCGTCGCGACCGAAGGGGGTGCTGTGCACATTGGCGGGCGCAGATGCCTCTTGGTGGCAGCGCGACGTGCAGTGGTTTTCATGGTCGGTATATATATATTTTTTTTTTTTCGGTTCTTGTCCTGGGCAGAGGTGTATGGCGAAACAGAGATTATCTGGCTAAATGCAGCGCACTGGTGGAGGCTCTGAAATACTCTCCCATGGTCGAGAGAAAGACCAGTTACCCAGTCCATCGTCCATCGTCATCCATCGCGACCAACATCATCTATGGCAGAACCGGCCCCCAGTTCGAAATCAGAGGAGGACATCAACTCCTACCAACACCCCTCAGTGGAAGCGCTCCAGCTCATGCTCGGGGTGAACTTCAAGACATGGTACACGGAGAATGTGGTGCCAACAGCGTCTCATCGGGAGGCGCTCACCAACTGTGAGCAGTGCTCAGCGGAGTGGCACCGTGCGCGAAAGTACACACTGTCAGGCTCGCGCGCACACACGGCACTGTTTGGACACTTCACGCAGATGCGAAAAGGGGGACAGCGCGCCGTGGAGATGTCGCTGGCCAAGGTGATTGAGAACTTCACCAACCCAGCACCGGTCACATCCAAGGCCGTCATCTGGGGCAAGATCAAAGAAAAGTATGCGCAGCAGGCCGCCGAGGAGGTGATCGAAAAATTTCTTGCTGACGAGGGCCGCGCAGTGCGCACACTCTCATTCCGATACCCCGGAGGAATCCCCATCCGTGGCCACCCGTATTTTATCGCGTCGGTGGACGGCCTGGCCGACATTGTGTACGAGGACGGCAGCGAGGAGACAATACTGATTGAGCTCAAGTGTCCCGTGTCACAGTTTTACAGTGAGAAGTACCTGACGGGTATCCCCCCGGGATACTACATTCAGATCCTATGCTACATGGGCTACCTTCGGATCCATGATCCTGCGACCTACGGCGCAAAGATGCACCGCTGCCTTTTTCTTCAGTGGGACCGCAACGCATGTCACGCAGCGGTGTACAACTTCGACGCGGAGCTATTCCACACGCAGGTGGTGCCACGCTTGCAGGAGCTCTACTTCAACCACATCCTTCCGCGCCTGGTGCTGATTGAGTCAGCCGTGCTCCCGAAGAATAGCCTGGTGCTACCCCGAACGTTTCACCATCCCGACTCTCCAACACCGTCAGACGAAGCCGACGGACCCCCGATGAAGCGCGCAAAGAAGATGTCCTTTAAGCGCGTCAGAGTCACCAGCGTGTGACGAATAAACAATCATTTTTTTATATCATTTTTTTATTCATCTGGAAGCAAACGCAAAGGAGCAAAAACGAAAGGGGATTGGCAATGGGATACGTCTAGGCCGGGAGGAGGGCGTCCATAAAATGACCATCGCCACTCAGATTCATCGCCATGCTCGGAGGCACAAAGACATCGAGTGTCGCGCGGAGGGGATGCCTGCTGGCGTAGTTTGAAAGAAGCTCGCCGAGCGCATCGTGCACGGTCGGCAGGTTCTGGATCCTGGCAATCACATGCTCTTCGCCCTGCCCATTGGGATAAAGCTGCAGCACGCCCTTTTCACCCGGCAGGACGCAAGTGGTCACCTCAGCACGGTGCTTCACGTAGTCCACCGACAAGGTGATTCCGTCCCCGGTGAGCAGCGTGACCTTCATCGCATCGTAAATTGCTGACTCGCTCGTGGTCGCATCCTCGGGGCAGCGTGCACACGGCTGAAAGAATGTCACAATGGTTTTGATCGTGGGCTGATCATGAGCCGGCTTGATGACGTTGGTGTTGGTTGCGTTGATGAGCTTTGCAGAAATGGCCGGAGGCAGGCTGGAGGCATAGCGAGCGTAGCTCTTGTAGGAGTTGAAGGTAAGCCGGTAGATACCAGCCTCATCTTTGATGGGCTTGCGCAGCCACTTGCCTGCGAGAATGCCACCCAGGCGCACAGGGTAGGCGCGTGTCTTGTTGCGCACGCGGTTCAACAGTGCCACAAGGGCGTACTCGATGGCAAGCCTTGGGTCGGACACAAATTGTGGGGGAATGGCTTTCTCGTTGCCACCAAGCCACTTGAATGCAACCTCGGGCGAAAAGATGTCGCGGTCGTATTCGTGGCCAACAACGCTAAAAGCACAGAGCTTCTGTCGGCTGACATAGATGCTCTTTGTCATCTTGCTGGGGGAATGTGTTCCAATGACGACAGCAGCCACCACCGGCAGCATCGCGTTGTAGACAACAACAATGTTCCCAACCTCGCGCTGGATAGTCCTGATGTACTTCTCCGCGTTGTCGCTGAACGTCTTGAGAACATGCCACCCACCACTTTCATGAAAGTTGAAGCGCTCCCCGTCAAAGCAAACGGTGTCAAGAAGCGCGAGCAGAGGCTCGTCGGGATTCATATAGTCAGAGCTGGTTTCGGCGAGGCTGTGGACGAGCGTGCGGTATGCGCCGAAGAATTTGTCCTCGTTGATGCTGGACCCCACGCGGGGGTATTCTTCCACGTCATAGATCTGGACATCACTCTGGTATCCGTCCACGTCACAGTCGCGAGGGTCACCCCATCCACCCTCGGACATGCCGTCGAGAAGTACCGGGGGGGCGCCACACTGGCTCATGTTTGAAAAGAAGTAAGAGGAGAGGGGTGGTGCTCTGGCAGATGCGAAGACGGTTAAATGAGTCTCATTTGGCGGATCCTCGTCTCCGAATGCGCTGACGCTCTGCGAGAAACCGGCGCGCCTCGGTGGCCAGGCAAACCGACGCGCCGTCGCCGTACACGCGAATGGGGATGTGCTTTCGGAGGGCATGTCGCGACGCGGAAAATGCTTTGGAAATGGAGTCGCTTTTTCGGCCAATAGGCCGCGCCGTCTGTGTTTTCGGCATGGTATATTTACAAGAGAGCGACAAAGAAGACATGTCAGTTACCCACCACTCGCTCACCAGCGGACATTACATGACACTTGCCCCACTGAGGCATGCACGAGATTTTCTGAACCACGTGCACCCGTCCCTTTTCGCAACGATACACCCAGGTGTAGCGCAGCACCGTGGCGAAAACATCAAATTTGATGACCGCGTCCACGGCCAAATCTGGTTGCCATCAGAACTATGCGAGGTGATCGACACGCCTGCATTTCAACGTCTGCGCGAGGTGCGCCAACTCGGTTCATCCTTCTGGTCACACCACCTGGCCGTCCACACGCGGTTTGAACACAGCATCGGGGTCGCGCACCTTGCCCTCACTTCAGTCAAGCCCGTCAGCCATCAATACACGCGGTGTTCATTTCGTTTACGCAATGAATCACTATTTGTAGACCGTCCGCAGGGCGAACACGAACCCCAATCTACAACATAGAGAGCGCAAGCCCGCCATTCCTTTGGACATGGTGTAGATAATTGTACTTCCCTCATTCACCAGGGGGAGGGGTTTTATACACTACTTACAGCAGAACGGGGTAAGATCCAACGCCGATACATCGTCTGCCGTGCAACACAGGATCGATGTCATAATGCATCTCGCAACCGTGGTGCGGAGTCCGGGACCAGGGGATGCGGGCAACTGAAGAAAAAATGAGAAAGTGTCTCTGCACCTTCCACTTGGAAATGTCCCATCTGATGGGGTTTCAATCTCACTCCACGGAAAGTGTGACGCGTTGCACATTGCCATCCCGGTGGGCGGACAGTGTCCATGCACCAGCCTCAACGGCACGCCGCCAAAGCTCATCCTGCGTCACACGCAATGGACAGAGAATGCTCGGCGCTGGGGCAGGCCCTCGCAGTGGACGTGCCTCATAAAGAATGTACTGTGTCCTAGCGCCGGCCGGTCCACCCTGTGACGGTGCCGCCGGCAACGACGGCAACGAGTACGACGGCCGACAGGGCAAGGAGAATCCAATCTGCGACATTGGCAACGTGAGGGCCGGAGGCAAATGACGGTAGATGGAGTGTGACGCCGCCACCTGGCGGCTGGTAGCGCGTGTGAAGATAGAGGTACGACGGCTCGGGGAGGCCAAGACGTTCAGCCTTCTCCGGGGGTATGCGCATACGCGCCTGCGTGTCCCACGCGTTGAGCTCACGTGACGAAGGAACACGCTCATAGGGTGCTGCAAGATGTGTTACCCATGGTTTCCGTATGTCATCCAAACGAAAACTCGGATGAATCGCGGAATCAACAAGAGAGGTTGACGACATTGTTCCGATCGAGACATTTACATCAAGCGGTCACCTATCATCACATGATACATATATCGACACATTATCAGAGTACACTATAGTAAATACAGCTTGAGTCACGAGCAGCATGGCGTTCCTTCTGTTGGGTGGTTTATTTAAAAAAGACAAAGGCAATGAAGTGTCAACCTCGGTGACCAACACGATCGTTTCGAAATCGATCCTCATGAGCTCACAGCAGTGCTTCAGTGGAATTCACGCCGATGCCACCCTGAACGCCAAAGCAAAATGTAATCCGGGGAAGAACGCGACGTTCTCCCACGTCACAGTAACGTCCAACGTTGATCTCTCCAATTCAACATGCACACTCACCTCTGAACTATCGCAGATCACGTCCGACAAATTAAACAATTCACTCAAAAGTCAGCTTGAGAGCAAGAAGGATGGACTTGCGGCCATGTTTACACAGGACAGCAATAAAAGCGTCACCAACCTCACAAACACACTTCGTCAGGAGAACATCGCGAAGGAATTGGAGACATGCATGAGCGACATCTCGACGACAGCAGCAGCGAACATTGTCGACTACTGCGACGTGAGAGACGTTGATATAATTGCACGCCTTGCAGACCAATTCAGCACCTGCGCAGCACAGAATAGCACACTGCAGCAGGCGATGGATGATGTGGGCAATGATGTTGCCAATTCGCTGAAGTCAACCATCACGGGCCCTTTTGATTTTATTAAGGAAATTGTCATGTGGCTTGTCATCGGGGGCATTGTTGCATCGATCGCAGCAGCAGTTGTTGTGATTTTGAAGCGCAAAGGCGAATCGAGCCTTGGTGTTGGCGACCCAACCATTGTCACGGGCACTTAGTTGACACCCACCCCACCATTTAAACCCCGAATTCACATGACATACTTTATCGGGAGAGCTGTGACCCAAGCGCGGAGCATACAGCTCGACCGGGAGGGGGGAGGAGTTCGCGAGAATGTAGCTGGAATACACACCTTTACAATGAGATCACACGGCGCTGGGCTGAGAGAGCGGCAGCCACAAAGACAATGGCAACCAAAAGATGCCACACCGAGTGTACAGTTCCCGACTCGTCCACCATGTTGCGATCGTGGAGCATCCCTCCAATGAAGAAGGTAACCAAACCAAAGATGGTCGCACAGATAACAACAGTCATGGCTCCATACGGCACGGGACCGATGCGCATCAGGCTTGTCACAAACCAGATACCAATGGCAACAGCAGCTGTCACAGCCAGGGTCACATCGAGACCATACACAGCGTTCTGCGAGGTCGTTGGCTCCTCCCGATAGTCGTGATGCCCGTGGTATATCAGCGAGGCGCCAACAGAGAGCAGCGTGGTCACCGTGACATAGACCGGCACTATCCCAAGCGCAGCAGCACTCACAGCTGCAGCCATCAGCGGCGCGTTGCTCCCCAGAGACAGTATATGTGTGAGCCGGCTCAAACGGCGCCCCTCAACAGCGACATCGGGGGTGTTCACGCACGAATGAGAATTCATCAGACGCGGTATCAAAAGGCTCATTTACCCGACAACCAGAGTCAGCGGCCAAGTGACGTTTATCCCAGAGAGAGGCAGCCGTGACCATGCCCAAGGCTAAAACCATGCGTTACTTCGTTTGTATTGATCCGTCATGTCCCCAGGCGCTCTTCTCAACGCTGCTCAAGCGTCTGATGGAGAACCACAATGGAATCATGGGGCGCACGCGCATCGTCATGCTCAAGTACGGCGAATCCCATCCCAATCACGAAACATACAAAGACCACAAGCTCTACATCCCGGCAGACTGGCATTCACTGGTGTCCATCCAAACGTGCGTCTTCAACCCACAGTCGAAAGATGAAATGAATGTGGGGATGAACATGTGGGTCTTTCTCGACGGCTACGTCCAAGGACAGGTCCAAGCTGAGGTGAACACACCAATTCGCAACGCGGCGCAGGGGATCATACACTCCATGGCACCGTCGATGGCATCGATTGTAGACGGCTACTTCCACTCCAAGAATAGCGAGGATATCAAGCTTCTGTTCCTCCTGTCGACCCACATGATCACACCACTAGCAGCATCCATCCCGGCCTTTGTGCAAATGGTGGACACCGACGATAAACTCCCAAAGGACCTCTTTCCATCACCGGAAAAAAGGCCGGGCGCCTTTAATCTTCTTCGCGCAATTGTTTCCACCACGCAAGCAAACAACTAGGTTTTCCACACAACGTTTTTAATGAACCAATTAAACGGAATCTGAATAATATCATTCATCAGAAGGCGCACGGACAAGACTAAAGTCGCCGACCTCGTCCATATTAAGCAGGTCAAACGTGATCTGCAAGTTGTCCCCCCCGTCGATGGAGGAAGGGCGCGCGGTATTGTGTACAGCATTCCCCACTTCAGGCTCCTCCATGGGGAGGACCGGAGATGACTCTGTTCCGCTGTGCAGAAGCTCGTTGGGCAGCAGATCAATATAGCGCCCAAGAGGGTCGTTGGGTTCAGCGGTCGCGCTCTCCTTTTCGCGAAGCACATATTCCGAGAGCGCGTCATTACCGTGTGTGGGTGGCGTCCCAGGGGGGGTGGCGCCGCGCGACACGGAATGTTCCGGCCCAATCTGTTGCTCCTCTAACAACATACTCTGCACCTCCGAGTCACTCTCGTCGTCGGCAGTATGCGAGGATATCGGAGCCACATGTGGCACGGTGGAGGAGTTTCGTGACTGTTCCAGAGTCTGGGACGAGGGGGCAGACGACTGGACCAGTACCGGGCGCGAGGCAGGCCCTTCATCGAGAGGGGGTAGGGGGTTGTCGGCGGGACGCGCCGGGCTGCGCCGCCGTTCACCGGGGTAGAGAGGCATCGGGAAGCTCATCATGTAGCCAGCACTTGGATCGTCGCTGACAGCAGGATAGCGAACAAAGCGCGCGGGAGATTGAGGGTGGCCGCCGCGGGCGTCGCTTTCCGTGGCTGCGGCACTGTGGACCGGGGTCTCGTTCCAGGACTCGGGGCTGACGGAGCGCGCACGCGACAGGTTGCCTGCCGGAAGGATCGACTCGTGCATCTCGATCTTGATTTCAGGGACGTAGCGCCGGTCGCTGCGAATATAGAGCCGGTTCAGTGCTGTGCGGAGAGCCGCAGCCGTGACCTGAACCTGATCGCGGGCACCAGGGAGGCTTTTCTCCCCGATGAGCATCCCAACAACCAGGCGAACGACGGACTTGAGCACGGTCGCCAGGCTCGGGAGCCGAATGCGGGCACGAATGTGCTGGTCCTCCCTGACATAGGGCCCCATGATCTGATTCACCAGTGAGACAACGATAATTTCAAGCAGGGCCCGGTGGTTGCGCATCCGTTGCGCCAGGCCCTCGGCCAGCTCGCGCCATAATGAGTCGGAGGCAGTTCGAAGATACGAGGCGAGAAAACGAAAGTCGTTGCGCTCATCAACAAGGAGTGCAAGGTGCTCAAAGACAAACATGCTCAGCGTTGTGAGAAAGATCTGACCAGCATCACTGCGCAGGCAACCAAAAGATTCGCCCTCAACAATACTACTCAAGCCGGGCTGCTCCTCGAGAAAGTAGGACCTGAGAGTTGCCATGATGTAGACAGACGCGAGACGACTTCCATTTACCCGTGACGTTTCCTCCGATCACGGGATCAACTCAAGTAAATACCTTCCACCATGCCATCGTTTCCCGGCACACAACCCACGCCACAGCGGCGAGAGGTTGCCGAGACTGGCTTCATCTCTTGCATCTTGAACAGCGGCCTGACGGGTATTGTTGTCACAGTCCAACTACTCACCAGGCTTCCGGCCAACACCACAGTCGTGCTGGAGCTCACACAGCGCTCGAACCATATCAACTATTCTCATATCGTTGCGTGCGATTGCCCAGTTGGTAACATCATCACACATATCTTTCCAAACTTTGCCAACATTCTTCACGACGACTTCAGGATGACGGCGTCGTCAAGAAGTACCGACGGGAGCGAGGCGCGAGATATGGTATCCTTCTTCGGGTTTGACGCTCGCAAGACATACTGTGTCTTCGAGGAGCACCTGCGATATGCGTCGGCGATGATCGACACTGCGCAGGCAAAGACGGAGGAGGTCCACCATCGCTGCAACGCAACGCGGATGGAGCTTGAGATCTCTCGCAACAAACATGCAGACACGGTTCGGAACCAATACAAGCAACTCGAACTCATCGCCAGTGGCACGCCAGAGGGACAGCGGCAACTGGCCATGATTCAGGAGGCGTACAGACAGAGCCGAACAACAGCGGCCGTCCATTCAGCGGGAGCAGAAAAAGCGGCGGCAGTCGTCGCAGCGGCAGCAAAGGGAGCAGGGGAAGCTGCAGCCGGAGACGCTGAAGCGGCAGGACGAGCTGGAGCAGCGGGCATCGCACAGCGCCATGGAAAGCCAGGCCCAAGTCAGTTAGCCAGTTAAGATGTCCAAGAACACGCTTCGTCACATTGCGACCGGCTCGCGCATGGTCATCGATACGCGCGAAGCACTCGCCTTTCGCCAGTCGGAACGAAGGCAGGCTGTTATCATGCAGAGCCACGATCGCGATCGCTGGAAGGACAAGCAACGCTTCGCAGTCACGCTGCACTGGATCACCGAGGGCGCCGAGCACAGTTGGGGCGTGTTTGGATTTGATGCCAAAACAACCATTCTCACCTGCCAGTCACAGTCGCCCCCCCGGGGAGCAGTGATTGAGCCGTACTTCTGGCAACCCTTTGGGGACGACCGCCATGTTCTCATATTTAAGCATGGCGCCCATACCTATCGCGTTGCAGTCCGCGACAACGGCGAGCTTCATGCTGTTCCTAATCTGGACGAGATACCCACGGACCCCGAATGGCCCGCGGCATACCTTCTTGCGCGAGAAAATGCTTAAAAGCTTAACAATCATCGAGAGTAGAACACTCCTGTAAATTGCACGCGCACTCAACTATTCAATCATGGATGAAATACACAGCATTGGACCTGTCCCAACTTCTCCACCCTATGTTCATGCGCTTGTCGCCGGGTCGTACAGGGGAGCAGAGCTGCAAAACGCGCGTGAACACATCACCTCGCTCCTCAATGACTTTTACAAAAACGAACACGAGCCCCTGCACCTCTCAGTCAACAACATCGCCATTCTCAGCGGGAAACAGGTTTCAGGGCCACACAATCCAGTCAGTCTTGTGTTTTTCTCGGGGCTCCCTGTCGATAAGCTACGCCGGATTACGGAATGTATCCAGCGCACACACGTCCCCTCTGTTGCAGTGGAAGAGTCGTTTGGGCGCGACCCACTGCAGAGCCCGACGCCGGTCTACCTCCGTCGACGCCCCCTCTTTATGCGCGCCGTATACAAGGAGCCTATTATCCCGTTTGTGAACGGCATAAGTGCAATGCTGGTATCGGCAAGCCTTGCCCTTCTGGCAGTCCTTGCCTGGCAACGCTCAGGGCATGCGATTGGCGGAGTGGTTGCAGGAACAGCAGCCGCGCTGCTGCTCACAACGGTGATCCTGGTGGCGATACGTCGCACCCGCGCTGCCTCCAGCATGGACCAGGATCGGTTTCAATTTGCGCTGAACGACGCCCGCGGCATGTCACCCTCGGCGCAGGTGCGTGGAGAACTGGGCAACTTCAGTATGATGCTCGGATGCGTGGAATGGCAGCACGGGCTGGAACATGCCACGGGTGGTTACTGTCCGATGCATGGCGAACATGGCATATACCGACGAGCACCCAAGAAGCTGCCTTAGTTAGCCGCACCGATACGGGGCGCACACGCGGATGGCGAGGACACGTTCCGGTGCGAAGCCGGCCGCAACAGCGCCCACACGCCGGACGCGTCCTGCTGCACGCCGAAAGGACACCAGCGCAAGACGCGCGCGGCCTCGGAACACATCGAGGGCGACACACACAACATCGGCGCCGGCTGAGCAGAGCCCGGGATGGCCGCAGGATGAATTCAACACCGTTTCGGGCGCGACATTTAGCATGGCGGCCACGCTATTGCGACGCTCAGCGTCAACTTCAACAACTGGGCGGCCGTCGTCGTTTGCGCGCAGAACATGTGGGCGAAAGCAGAACGAGCTGCTCCTGACCGAGAGCGTCCTCCCGGTGACGGCCGAAGAGATGCGCAGCGTTGCGCGGGATCTGGAGCGGGGCCGACACATGCAGATTGCGGAATCCAAGCTCCTGCCCACACAGCTACCCTGGAATCCAGACGAGGCGCGACTGCTGCTGATCACAAGTGGCGAAGCTGCCGGCCTATACGCCCTGACCAGCGAGCACCCGACACTGCCAGCGAAGCAGGTCATCGTCTGCCACAGTGACATGCGCATTCTCCCGGGGGTGGGCGAGCATATCCTTGGGCGCATGATCAAGGCCGGTGTGCTCACCATCCGACAGATGGTGGCCCTGACGGTTGATGCTGGCAGGGACCAAGCAAGGCTGAAAGAGCTGCTTGAGCTGTGGTTTCGGAACGCCCGGGCCGGGGAGCCGGTGGGCGCGCCCATACAACAACCAATACCGGGGGGCGGGGTGAGGGAAGGCGTCATGGTTCGCCTGCGTTGCCCCATGCTGAACCAGAGCGCAGCACTAACCCTCGCCAGCCTGCTGGAGCAGACACACCGGCGTGTGGGCGCGGGGGGTGGCCGAGACCCCCACGCAAGCATGACGCGACTGGCATGTATTCTAGACGCGGGAACTGCCGAACGCATGCCTGAAGCGTACGATGACGTGTTTGTGTACGAACAACAGAGACTCCGGGAAGAGATTGCAGCGGACATTCGTTCCATCATGCGCGAACAAGAGGCCACGCGGGAGTGGATCCCGGTCAGCGGGGAAGACAACGGAGCCACGGCCAATGCCGCTTCGGGCCCCGTAATCCACGACACAGAGCAGGCAGCTCGGGCAAGCTCACCATCAGCAGCATCGGCCGTTTCACAGGGCTCAAGCATGGCCGAGCGCGTTCAGGCCATGCTGAGCCAGCCTATTCCTGCGCGCGTGCAGAACCGGCTGCGCACCGGAGGCCGGCGATGAGTGAGAGTATCATCCCCCCCCCCCCCCCCCATCTGTTCCTTCAACGAAGTCACACGCAAGTAATTATGCCACCCATTATACGAAGTACACACAGTTGCTTTATAAGATCTACAGGGGAATGTTCAACGACGGCCTGATGTCTTCCGGACCACCGACCGCGGCGCGTAATTGGGTAACAATGGACTGTCGCGTCATTGCGAACAAAATGTCACCAAGAAGTGAGGGGAGAGGGGCACGACCGGATGCAACCAGTGCGCTGATGACAACATGGAGCAATGGAAATGAAACGTTGAAAAGGCGCTTTTGGTATATCATGTTGTAGTAGTTGAGCGGCGTTGCCAACTGGACAGCCTCATCACAGTGCACACGGGATCGCTCTTTGATGGAAAGATGCGCAAGTGACCGGTTTGGTAGACAAGCGAGAACGCCCTCCCTGGTGTGTTTGTAGTCGTTATTGTGACGCCCATGGTGGTAGGCATCAAGGCTGCGCGATGCCGGGATGGATGGAATCAAGATGGAATCAAGATGGAATCAAGATGGAATCAAGATGGAATCAAGATGGAATCAAGATGGAATCAAGATGGAATCAAGATGGAATCAAGATGGAATCAAGATGGAATCAAGATGGAATCAAGATGGAATCAAGATGAACTGAGAGCAACCAGTCATGAGAGTTGCATATGTTGAAGTTTAACACACCGGAGCGCACGTAACGGAAGAGGTGCAGCAGCTGTCATGATGGCCTTGAGATCAAGCTCGCAGTAGGAGTTGAATTCGAAACTAGATTGACCAAATAATCGGAGGTGAGATCACAAACCAGAATTAGTGCACATGCGTATTGCAACCACGTACTCCAGATCACGAAGAGACATATAGCACGGCTGTATACGGCGCAGCGAAACAAGGAGGTCGACGATGGCTTTTGCCGAAAAGAAATTGCCCTCCAGCCTGCCGGAAGATGAACGGAAAGGAGGCCTCACACGCTGTACATGGGTACGAATTTGTTGACCAACAGGAATGAGAATCACACCCGAGTGACACGGTGCATGCTTTTCCGGAAAGGAACGTATCCTCTATGGCTTTGAGATGCTCATCCTCGAGACCTGCATAAGAGAAGCTGAGCGGAGAGAAAAGCGATATGAGAGGAGAACCAAAGGCTGAGTCACGCAACTCCATCGATTCCTTTGTTTTCATGAACACACGTGACACGCGGGATGGCCATTGTAGTTGAAATGCACGATACTGGTACTTTGAAATCACCAATCAGGTGACTGACGCTGCAAAAAGAACATGTGAGTCTCAGCGTTGAATAGGACATGTCAGATTGCGTCCCGGCTTGCAGCACGATACCACAGGTGTTGAAGATTCGAAAAGCGTCCAAGTGACAGACATAACCGGTGCATCATGGCGCTCGAGACCCAGACATTGAACACACTGGATGTAACAGGTGGAGATGAAACGACATGTTAGCAGCTGAACAATTGATGGTGATCAACAATGTCTGGAACACGCACTCAAGTTCCCGGGCCGATGCGGTGATGGTCTCGAGAGCTCCAAGGTCGTCGCACTGCAAGCTATATGTATCAAGCCCGTTAAAACATTGTTCTCGTGTTTTATAAGCACCGGGGGACCGAACGCGCGCGGTAATCATTGTGACGAGGGGGGGGGGGGAAGGACGGCCGGACAACGTGACAATCCACCCCCAACACAACAGCGATGCAGCGACACGTACGTGTGTGTGAGCAACACACCAGAGTCAAGAATAATGTAATGTGATGTGAGGGAGGTCCAAGAGGAAAATGAAGCTGCGATCCCGAACCACGGCCGCGCGAACTGTATTGGGGACTATGATAGCCAGGCTGCTTTCGTTTCTCTCCTCCTCATTTTTTTTTGTCATTTTTTATTCTTCTCTTTTTACCCTCCCATGCTGTTTATACGGGAGTAAACACTTTTTCTCGCATCCAGTGAAACTCTGAAGAGAATACGGTGCCGGATGAAATAGATATGGGCGCTCAAAGAACGATTTCTCGAGCTCGAGAAATGCCCCTTGTACGCCTCACCATCTCTCACTCGTGTCAGCTCCACGCTCCATATTCATTGAGCATACATGAAAAAATGTCTACTATCGTATAAAACACACGGAAGGGTAAAAACAGAAGAAGAAAAATGACGAAAAAAAATGAGGAGGAGAGAGAGAGAGAGAGAGAGAACACCCACGATTTTCTTTCTCCTCGATGTTCACTCAGTCATTCTCTCACCCATATCCATTGCAATGATAAACCATGCGCTCATTTATAGTGGTGTGTTAAACGAGGAGGAAGACTTATCAGGCATCCTCATCCAATCAAGCCGCGCTTGCAAAATTCAATGAGCGAATTTTCAAGAATTCAACGCCATACTCTGTGTTCGTCCTTAATTTGCTAGTTGGTTCATTTGTACGCTTGTATATCTGGAGGCGGCAAGCACCACACGAAAAGAAGAAACATTACAGTGATTCACAACAAGAAGAGAGGAAGGAGGTGACTGAGTTACTCGTCATCCTCGTCGTCGACAACAATAAGCACCACGGCGCCTGCGGGTTCCGCGGGATGCAGGAGGGACTGAAAGAACGCCATGGTATGCGGCACGAGAGCGGGCGCGGCAGCTAGAGGCATGTCGAAGGCGAAAGTGGCGAGGTGGGCGGGAATGCTGTCTGCGGCAGAAGCAGAAGAAGCCGCGGCAGTCATATGCTGAGCCTGCGCGTGCAACGCAGGGCCAACGTCATGGCGCAGGCGCTGCAGCACAAGGGGGCTGGCAACGGCAAAGAGGTCATCGATGAAGAGGGCCGTCTCGCGTGGAAGGTGCTGAACAGGTTGGACCATGTGCTCTCCACCGTCCTGGGCTCGGTGAGCCTCAACGTGGGCAGCGTGGGCACCTGACTGCGGGCACCAGACACCGCTGTACATACGCCGGAGGAGGCTCAGCTGGAGCGCAGGCCCACCGAGCGCGGCCATCTGGAGCAGCTTGATGCGGTCCGTGTGTGTGGGACCACGAGGGAAGAAGCCGGGGGCTGTCACGTCCGCGAGAAAACGCATGGTGTCGGGCGCGCCGTTGCGGAAGGTGATGTCGCAGATGTAGTCAGGGTTGGCAAGGGTGGCAAAAAGAGTGTCGGTGAACTCGGCGTCGGAGATGCTGAAGTTGGTGAAAGCCGCAAGCCAGGCCAGTGTGTGGCACTGAGGTGGGGATGAGACGGTCATCACGTGGACGGTGGTGGTTGGCGCTGGGTGGTGGATGACAATGGATAGTGACTGATGGTGTGTGTTGGATGGTGTGTGTTGGATGGTGGTCGAGGGTGTCGTCGACGTGTAACTACAGAAAAGAGGTAAAAAGAGAGGGAAAGAGAGAGAGAGAGAGAGAGAGGAGGTATGATAGCCTATATATGTCCCAACACTGCTCCAACAATGCTGTTCTCCAACCAGATGGCAGCCGACCTCTTTTTTATCATACGCCCACCAAACTTGCACCACGTGTGCGCATGATGCGTGCGACCCCGATACTGGAGTAACACGTCTTGAAACCAGCTGTAACACCTATAAAATATCATTAGAAAACAGAGGTTTGATGCAGAGCGGTCAGAGTGAGAGTCCGACACATATTGGCGTTTTTCGGATCTTTGTCCGCACTGTCTGTCCGCGACTTCACGGGGTGAACTTGCGGACATATCCCCCCTTTTTTATATTTTTTTCGAAAAACTTTAAGAGAGAAGAGAGAGAGACCCCGTCGCAACACTGTTCCAACACTGTTCCAACACTGTTCCAACATTGTTCCAACACTGTTCCAACACTGTTCCAACACTGTTCCAACACTGTTCCAACACTGTTCCAACATTGTTCCAACATTGTTCCACCCTTCTCCGGTGCAGCTGAAGTGATGAGAAAGGGTCATTTGACCCACGCGCCGTCCACCACGTTCAAACACACAGACACGGACGCGACAACCTCACGACCAACAACAACATACCATGCAGAGCATGATGGGACGCGTGGTGGGTTTGGCGGCCGTGGATCACACCCGTGTGCCGGATGCCGTGCAACAGGCATTGCACGACTTCCAGAGGGAGAAGACGGCCCGCAATCACTGTGAGAGCGAGGTGGTCCGGCTGCAGGTGGAGCTGCGGGTGGCGGAGCAGAACCTGGTGCAGGCTGACACAACTGCGATGGAGCGATGGCGACAGGTGGAGGCAGCGCTGTCGGTCGCGGTGGCACAGACGCAAACCGGTACGGCCACGGGCACCGTCATGACAACCGGCGCGAGTAACGGACGAGTGCGCGGGACCCGGACGGCGACGGCGGCAGCGCCAACAACGATAGCAGCGGGGAACACCTAGACGGTTGTTTGACTTCATTTAGCCACCTCCCCTTGGTCCAGAGATGCCAGTCATAAACGGAAGAGCATACCCACAACACCGCAAGCTCAAGGCGTGTACGCTCAACATTGAGAAGTGCGCAACGATGAAAGGGCCGACGACAGCGGTGGAGGCGCAGCAGGGGGCAACGGTACAACGGCTGCCGTGGTATAAATAAGCAGCCAGACGTTGCACTGATACCACATCAACTCACCGATGCGTCAGTTAGCCTGACGTCTCAGCAAATAAACGCACACGACTCTCTCTCTCTTATAACATGTCAGACACGGAAACCATGACCGCGCTGGATGCGCGGATGAAGAACATGTGCGACTCTCACCTGCGGGAGTTGGTGGCGGAAATGTTGCACCAGAACGGGACGCTGCATGCACAGCGGATCCAGATGTGGATAGTGATGGAACAGTTTGACACGCGTCTGCTGGCATTGGAGGTGGATGGGTACCGCGAGAGCAAGATCGAGAGCGAGAGCGAGGACGAGAGCGAGGACGAGAGCGAGGACGAGAGCGAGAGCGAGAGCGAGGACGAGAGCGAGGACGAGAGCGAGGACGAGAGCGAGGACGACAACACCGCGAACATGTCTGAGGTACAGCCGGCAGACTGTGATGTGGAGCAGCGCGAATGTGCTGTGGAAGCACGTGGGAAGGATGATGTGACGGAAACCATACACGACTTTGGTGCCGTGCATCTGAGGTACGAGCAAACTGTCAAGCGCGTACTCCGGCTGGAACTCCAGGTGCAGCGGCTGAAGGCCGAAATTGCATACCAGGAGGCCGCGCAACAGCGGGCCGACGGGGTTGCAGGACTTTCGTGGGAGAGGGTGACGCGTATGTGGCAGCTGGCGTGGCGAGATGCCGGGGACACCGGACAGACGGATGAGGAGGAGGATCCCTGTTACGAGCATGACGAGCCCCCCGGGGAGACGCTACAGACGCAGCTACAGGTGGCGCGACGAGAGCTGAAGCGCGAACACGCCCTGCGGTCTGAGACAATCGAGCTGCTGATGACGATTGGACGAAGCATGGAGAACGCGCTGGTGGCGAACCAGTTACAAAACATGCACGTGTGTGAGGATGCGCACGGTCCGTCTCATGCAGCGACGCCGACACACGAAGATGATGATGACGATGAAGATGTTGGGGACGAGGGCAAGGATGAGACAAACAAGCAGCAGCCGGTGCACTTGGAAACGAACGATGCAACACGGAGCTTTCGAGAAAGTCCCATTTAGTCGCTGCGACCATGGGTATGTTTACAAGCCGCGAGACGTTGGACAACTCTCCCCCAGAACCACCTCATGTCGTAAACGAAGCTGTGGCAATGAGTGGCGCTGGAGTGGTTCGTCGACGGTGGTTTAACGACGGCACTGTTGTCACTCACTGACACGGGAGACGATCACCCGGTTCTCCTCACGCGACTGGTATGGAAGATGATTATGTCTCCTGAGTTCTCCGGAGTTCTCCTGAGTTTTCAAACACTACGAGGCTGATCACTTTTGTTTTTTACGACACAATACACGAATATCACTGTGCAACACGCCCGTGTAAATTTCAGCAGCAGCGTGTGATCTCTCTCATCTGTTTTTTTTTTGATTGTGCTTTGTCACCCACACTTTCATCATGACAACCATGGGCAATGACACACGCCCACGCAGCCACAACGACCTGAGGTGGTCAGCGGCACTCAACGCTGACAACCTCACGCTGAGTAAGGATGGAGTGGCCGATGATACATACGACATCACCGGTCGAACCGTCAATCAGTTTTGTGCAGCGCTTGCAACCGGCAACTACGCGTGGAGCGTGCGCGGGTGCCTCGTGCGTGGTACGGTGGACACAGTGGCGGGCACCGTGACACTGGGCTTGACCGACGCCGGCTTTGGTCCCGGGTATAGCGACACCGTGACTTCCAGGACAATCACGGACATCACTAACCCGTACGTGTTCCTGCTGCAGGACGCGCTGGTGGTGGCGCAGCTCGGGGCCGCTGATGCAGACTTCGGCGATAGCAACGTGATTGTGACATGCAAGGCCATGGTGACATTTGGTGCCAAGGAGATCCCAGGAGATGCGCACGGGGCGCAGTACGCAGCCCTGTCATGGACAGGGGGTCCTATCAGAACTGATCACGTGAACCAGGAGCTACTGGTCCTGTATGACAACTTCCGCTACTATCGAAAATACAACGGCATTGCGAGCACCACGAGCAGCGTGGCACGTCGCTTCACCATCCTCGTCTCGCGCCCGGACAACACCGACTGCATGTTTGTGGGCACGGCCGAGACAGCCTGGGACGAAAATGGTCTGCGCCCTCCCTACTGGGAGTATCCGGCAGAGGGCGAGCCGACGCTGACGGTCGACCTGGGAGACGGCAACTATGAACTGTGGCAGCCCGGCAGCGACGACATCTACACCTCCAACAACGGAGGGATGACGCTGACAGTAGCCGAGGCGCGTACGGCAACGACACTGATGGGCGGCACGATAAATAGCCTGTCCACAGTTTACGGACCGGGAGGTGGTGTGACATTTGAGAAGCCATACCTCCTCCCCTTCCTGCATTTAACACCCGTGGGACAGGCGGTGTTCGTCAGCGAGACGCTGGGCACGGCGCTGCCCATACCAGATAATACCGTACACAATAAGGTCATGTTTCCCGATGATGCGACTGGTCATAAGCTGGGAAGCAACAGCACCAGGCGAGAGCCATTTTTCGCACTGGCACTTCGAATGGAAAATTCTTTTGGTGTAGATCGCATTTCAGACGACGCCGACATGAACCTCGATATCAACCTGCTGTGGCAGGGTAACATCCTCAATGTCAACGCGGATGGAAATATGGCAGCGGGCACGGTCACGCTGACACTGAACGCAGCTATCAACGGCGAAGACGCGCAAGTGATTTCCCTAGCGATGTGCGAAAGTCTCTCATTTCGCGAGGGCAGTGTTTACATCATGCGCAGGGCGACCGGGGACGACGTGTCCATAGGCAACGGGTTTGTGGGACACGAGCTCCAGCAGATTGGCTTCTCTCGGTATATCCAGGTCGTTTACGCGCTGGTAGGACAGGGTGCCGGCGCGCAGCTGAAAACCGTAGCACTGAGCAGCGACGCCCCAAACCGCGTCCTGTATGCTAATGGTTTGATCGCACGTTATCTCGGAGGTCCAGATGGCATACAGGCACGTTTTGCTATGCTGAGGGCGCTCACGGCTAAGGCTGGTGTTTTCTCTCCACTGAACATAGTGTCCACGGCATTCCCCCATGTGGCC